>Ga0315339_1001599_pt1 | contig 19501 bp, 14 predicted proteins | sample ASW17metaG_FD_204514 | JGI IMG/M metagenome (GOLD analysis project Ga0315339, IMG submission 204514) | Ammonia-oxidizing marine archaeal communities from Pacific Ocean, United States - ASW #17 | ecosystem: Environmental > Aquatic > Marine > Oceanic | place: USA: California | collected 2016-12-05
TAAAATCTACGCTTGCGCAAGCGAGGCGCAAATAATCGAATTCCTTCACAGTCTCATGTCCCCGAAATGTCAATCTAACGTATTGAAATCAATACCGGTATGAGAGAGAGTCGAGTACTGTGGATGCCAACCGAAACATTACAGTTTCGACATTCAGCGCCTGTTCATCTTATCAAGCTTAATTAGGCGAGCATGATTAGACAATTACTCCAGGCAACGCTTGTCGCAATGGTTATCTTCCTCGCTGGCCCGACCGGCGTTGGAATTTCGCCGACTTTGGCGCAAAACTGCCTTTCGCAAAGCGCGGCGCGGGCGGCTATCGCCAGCGGTCAGGCCTCGCCACTATCGTCCTTTGTCGGAGGGCTGCGATCGTTCGGCCAGGTGGTTTCCTCATGCCTTGCCCAGCGCGGTGGCCGTCTTGTCTATGTCGTGAGTATCGTAAAGAGCAACGGGCAGGTGACCCAGGTGGTCATCGACGCTACAACCGGCCAGATGTAATTTATTGGTGCGACGGAGGATGGCGTGCGGATTCTTGTCGTTGAAGACGATGCCGACCTTAACCGGCAACTTGTTGACGCTCTGAAGGAGGCCGGATACGCGGTCGATTCGGCAACCGATGGCGAGGATGGGCATTTCCTCGGCGACACCGAGCCCTATGATGCCGTCGTCCTTGATATTGGTCTTCCTATCCTTGATGGCATCAGCGTCTTGGAGCAGTGGCGCCGGGCTGGACGTATGATGCCGGTCCTCATCCTCACCGCGCGCGACCGCTGGAGCGACAAGGTTCAGGGAATTGACGCCGGGGCTGACGACTATGTCGCCAAGCCATTTCATATCGAAGAAGTGCTTGCCCGGGTTCGCGCGCTTGTCCGCCGGGCCGCCGGACACGCCAAAAATGAGATCGAATGCGGCGATGTCCGGCTCGATTCGAAAGCCGGGCGCGTCACCGTCGGCGGCAATCCGGTTAAGCTCACCTCGCACGAATACCGCGTGCTGGAATACCTCATGCACCACCGCGACCGGGTCGTATCGCGCACTGAATTGATCGAGCATCTTTATGATCAGGACTTCGACCGGGACTCCAATACCATCGAGGTCTTCGTCGGCCGGCTTCGCAAGAAAGTCTCCGCGCAGCTGATCGAAACAGTTCGTGGCCTCGGCTACCGAATCGTCGAATCGGACACGAATGCGCCTTAACTCTCTTTCGATCAGGCTGATTGCCGCCGCCTCGCTATGGAGTGCTATCGCGCTTGTTGTCGCCGGCCTGATCCTTACCTCACTCTACCGGCAGACCGTCGAGCAGGCTTTTGACGAGCGCCTCGGCGTCTATCTAACGACCCTGATCGGCACGCTGGCGACGCAGAACCCAACCAATCTGGCCGATCCTGGCAATCTCGGTGAGCAGCGTTTCGAGAATCTCTATTCCGGCTGGTACTGGCAGGTTCGCCGCCCCGGTGGCGGCACAGTTCTTCTTGCCTCGCGCTCACTATTTTCCGATACGCTCGATATCGAGGAAGCGACCGAAACGCATACGTTCAACAACGTCACTGCCGGTTCGCTCGTTGGGCCGGATGACCAATCGCTGCGCGTGCTTGGCCGAACCATCATCTTTGACCCGGACACCAGTTTCGACGTCCTCGTCTCCGGCGATGTTGGTCAGTTGCGCGATCAAGTCGCCGCTTTCCGGACAAGTGTTATCCTGACGCTGGCCGTCTTCGGGATCGGACTTGTTATCGCGACCATGATCCAGATTCGCTGGGGCCTGCGGCCTCTTGACCGTGTACGGCGCGGATTGGCGCAGCTGAGGAGTGGTACGGAGACGAAATTCGAAGGCCCGTTTCCGGCCGAAATCGAACCCCTCGCTAAGGAGTTGAACGCGCTGCTTGACTCAAACCAGCAGATTATCGAGCGCGCCCGAACCCAGGTCGGAAATCTTGCGCACGCTATGAAGACACCGCTTAGCGTCATAACCAATGAGGCGCGATCAACGGGTGGACCGTTTGCCGACAAGGTCGCCGAACAAGCGGCGCTGATGCTTCGACAACTCAACCACTATCTCGACCGGGCACGAATTGCCGCGCGTTCGCGGGTTATCGGCGCCGTCACGGAGGTTGAGCCGGCTATCGCCAGGCTGATGCGCGCGATGGAGCGAATCCACGACGAAAAGGGCCTCTCGCTCGGCGCCGAGGTGCCGGAAAACACGAAGTTTAAAGGGGAGCAGCAGGATTTCGAGGAAATCATTGGAAATCTCGTTGACAATGCATGCAAATGGGCACGGACAAACGTGTCGGTCTCGGTCGAGAAGGAAAGTCGGCTCGATGAGGAGGGTGGCGCGTGCCTGATAATCCGCATTGACGATGATGGGCCGGGACTGACTGCGGAGCAGCGCACGGAAGCGACGTCGCGCGGGCGGCGTCTCGATGAGACAAAGCCTGGTTCGGGCCTGGGCCTGTCGATTGTCACCGACCTTGTCGCTCTGTACGAGGGAACCCTTCGCCTCGACCGTTCGCCGCAAGGCGGCCTGCGGGCCGAAATCGAACTTCCCGCAGCGTAATACCGGCACAATGGCAACGCCTCCTCTGGATTCCTCTATCTCAATTCCGCCAAGGTCTTGTGGGACCCAGCCGACAAATCGTATGAACTGATGAGCTTGGTTCTCAATAAGTCGCCACTGCACATGTGTCGCGACCGAGCGGAGATCGACTAAAATGGCCCCATTGAAAACCATGATCGTGATAGGGCTTTCCGGCCTTGCACTCGCGGGCTGTCAGAACGGCCCGAAACAGGGATTTGGCCAAGTTGCCGGCGGCCTGACGGGGGGACTCATCGGCAGCCAGTTCGGCAGCGGCTCGGGCAAGCTTGCGGCAACCGCGCTCGGCGCGGTTGTTGGCACGATGGTCGGTGGTGAGATCGGCCGTCAGCTCGACGAAGCCGACCAGCGTGCGCTCTACGACGCGCAATACAATGCACTTGAATACGGTAATGCCGGTACGCCGGTTGCCTGGAAGAACCCGGATAGCGGTCATTATGGCGAGGTCGTCCCAGGGCCAGGCTACAAGGTCAATGCTCATAATTGCCGCGACTACACCGACACGATTTTTATCGATGGGCAGCCGCAGGTGGCACGTGGTACTGCGTGCCGTCAGCCCGACGGCACCTGGAAGCCGGTCGCCTGATGCTTGCATCACCATTGCGTCAGTCGTCTCTGGGCTCGGGTGAAAAATTGCCCGATTCGGCCACTGCGTTCGATCAAATTGGCGAAGTCATGATTTCAGCGATCAACGATACGTATGGTTAGGTAAGGGCCGGAACGACGCAATGGCATTGTGGATCGTTATGGCTGCCCTGACCGCGGTCGCCTCCTTGTCGATGCTCGTACCGCTATATCGCGGTGGCCGAACCGAACGGTTGGCCGCTGATGGAAAGCAAGCGATCTACCGCGATCAGTTGAACGAGATTGAGCGCGATCTTGCTCGCGGGCTGATTGCCGAAAGCGAGGCGGCGGCGGCACGGACCGAGATCGCCAGGCGGCTTCTGCACGCCAGCGATGCTGCAAGCGACAACAGCGCTGGTTCGAGTGACATTTCTAGAAAAGTTGCAGCCGGCGTTGCCGCCATTGCCGTGCCGCTCCTGGCCCTCGGATTTTATCTTAATCTTGGCAGTCCGCAGTTTTCCGATCAGCCGCATAGTGAGCGGATTAGCGGGTCGAATGAGGAATCGGACGTTGGCGATCTGATTGAGCGGGTCGAAGCCCACCTCGGGACCAATCCGGATGACGGGCGTGGCTGGGAGCTGCTCGGCCCAGTCTATTTGCGGCTCGGGCGTTACGACGATGCCGCACGCGCATTCGCAAACGTGTTGCGCATTCTCGGCCCAAGTGCCCGACGCGAAGCCGATATGGGTGAGGCGATCATGCTTGCGAGCGGAAATGTGGTGACGGTCGAGGCGCGCGCTGCCTTCGAGCGGGCCAGCGAACTTGACGAAAACGCCATCCGCCCGCGTTTTTATTTAGCGGTCGCGCATGAACAGGAAGGGCGAAGCGACGAGGCGATCGCCGCCTGGCGTGAACTTTTGGCGCTGGCACCGGCGAATGCGTCGTGGGTGGCGGTTGCCCGTCGGGCGCTTGCCCGGCTTGAGGCGGGATCGGCGGATTTGCAGGGGCCGAACGCCGACGATGTCGAAGCGGCTGAAACGCTGACACCGGGTGAACGCATGGACATGATCGGCGGCATGGTCGACCGGCTGGCTGCGCGATTGGCCTCAGATCCGGACGACGTCGAGGGTTGGGCGCGCCTGATTCGCTCCTATATGGTTCTTGGTAAAGCAAACGAGGCCGAAGCAGCCTTGGCGACAGCGCGGCAAGAATTCGCGGCTGACGGCGAGATGCTGGCGATTGTCGAGGCAGAGGCGCGAACATTGGGGTTGATTGAATGAGTACCGGCCGGATGACGCGCAAGCAGCGCCGCCTGACGCTGATTGCACTTGCCGGTAGCGTGCTCACCGTCGCCGCTGGGCTCGTGCTCTACGCCCTCTCCGACCGGATTGTCTTCTTCAATACGCCAAGCGATATTGAAGCCAAAGCGCCGGCGCCGGGTCAGCGCATCCGGCTTGGTGGACTTGTCGTCGAGGGCAGTCTGGTCAAAGAGACCGGCGGCAGCGTTCGCTTCGCGGTAACCGACGGCGGGGCGAGCGTTTCGGTCGCCTATCACGGTATTCTTCCCGACCTCTTTCGCGAGGGCCAGGGCGTCGTCACCGAAGGCGTTCTCGAGGCCAGCGGCGACTTTGCCGCCGACACGGTGCTTGCCAAGCATGACGAGAACTACATGCCAAAAGAGGTCGCCGACGCATTGAAGGAACAAGGCGTCTGGCGGCAAACTGAAGATGCGGCGGCAACGAGTGTCACGCAATAGGAGAGGCGCATGATCGCCGAGATCGGCCATTTCGCTCTGGTGCTCGCCCTCGTATTGGCACTTGCGCAGTCGACGGTTCCTTTTTGGGGCGCCCTTCGCGGTGATTCCCGGCTGGTCGCCACTGCACCGACACTGGCGCTCACCCAGTTTCTTCTTGTTGGCCTCGCTTTTGCCGCTCTCGTTCACGCCTATGTCGTCTCCGACTTCTCGCTCGTTAATGTCGCCGAGAACTCACATTCGGCGAAACCGCTCCTCTACAAGGTGACGGGAACCTGGGGGAACCACGAGGGCTCGATGCTTCTCTGGGTTCTGATCCTGGCGTTGTTTGGGGCGTTCGTCGCCGCCTTCGGCGCCAATCTGCCTGATCGGCTGAAAGCAATGGTCCTTGTGGTCCAGGCCTGGATCGCGTCTGCTTTCCTGCTCTTCGTCCTTCTCACTTCAAATCCGTTCTTCAGATTGAACCCGGTACCTTTCGATGGGAAAGGCCTCAATCCGGTGCTCCAGGATATCGGCCTCGCCATTCACCCGCCGCTGTTATATCTCGGTTATGTCGGCTGCTCGATTTCGTTCGCTTTTGCCGTGGCGGCGCTTATCGATGGCAAAATCGACGCTGCCTGGGCGCGATGGGTGAGACCCTGGACGCTGGCGGCATGGTTGTTCCTGACGCTTGGTATCGCCATGGGTTCTTACTGGGCCTATTACGAACTCGGCTGGGGTGGATTCTGGTTCTGGGATCCGGTTGAGAATGCATCGCTGATGCCGTGGTTGGCAACGACGGCGCTCCTCCATTCGGCGGTGGTCATGGAAAAGCGCGATGCGCTCAAGATATGGACGATCCTCCTCGCAATTCTCGCCTTCTCGCTAAGCCTGATCGGTACCTTCCTGGTTCGCTCCGGCGTGCTTACCTCAGTCCATGCCTTCGCATCCGACCCAACGCGAGGTGTCTTCATCCTGGCCATACTTGTTTTGTTTATTGGCGGCGCGTTGGCACTTTTTGCCGCCCGTGCCGGGGCGCTCGCTCCGGGCGGTATATTCGCGCCGATCAGCCGTGAAGGCGCGCTCGTCGTAAACAATATTTTCCTGACCGCGGCCGCCGCGACCGTCATCATCGGTACGCTCTATCCGCTGCTTCTCGAAGCGGTCACCGGCGATCGAATTTCGGTCGGCGCACCGTTCTACAATCTAACGTTTGCGCCGCTGGTTGTTCCCCTTCTTCTGCTGGTTCCCTTCGGCCCGCTATTGTCTTGGAAACGTGGCGATCTTGGTGCTGCGGCCGAGCGGCTGATGATTGCATTCGGCGTCGCATTGCTGGCGGGAATTCTTGCCTTTGCGATTGTCGGCGGCGGACCGGTTCTGGCGTTGTTCGGCATTGGTCTGGGTACCTGGCTGATCGCCGGCGCCATGTCGGAAGTGGCATTTCGAATAAAGCTCGGCAGAGCGCCGCTCGGCGAAAGCCTGCGCCGCGCGCGCGGGCTTCCGCGCGGTGCTTATGGAACGAGTTTTGCCCATGCCGGCGTTGGCATCATGATTCTCGGTCTTGTCGGGACAACCGCGTGGGGCACCGAGACGATTGTCACGATGACCCAGGCAGACTCGGTGACGGTTGGTTCGCATACAGTCACGCTTGATAGCTTCGCGCCACGTACGGGGCCGAATTTCGTGGATAATGTTGCCCGTTTCACGGTGCGGCGCGGCGGCGCGGAGGTCGCCATCATGGAGCCTTCGAAGCGCCAATTTAACGCCCGTGCGGCGGAGACGACTGAAGCTGCGATCAAAACTTTCGGATTTTCTCAGCTTTATATCTCGGTTGGCGATATTGGCGATGACGGCGCCGCGACCGTTCGGATCTTCTGGAAGCCGCTGGTTACGCTGATCTGGCTCGGTCCCTTCGTCATGGCGTTTGGCGGGCTGATATCGTTGAGCGACCGGCGGTTGCGCGTTGGCGCTCCGCGTCCGGCCCGCCGGGCCGCCGCGACACCGGCGGAATAGACGATATGCGGAATATCGCGGCGATCCTGGTACTGGCTTTTTGCGTCGGATTGTCTGGCGCTGCGGACGCGGTCGAGCCCGACGAAGTGTTGTCGGACCCGGCATTGGAATCGCGGGCGCGGGAACTATCGGCGGAGCTGCGTTGCATGGTCTGTCAAAACCAGTCGATCGACGATTCGGACGCTCCACTTGCTCGCGATTTGCGGATCCTTGTCCGAGAGCGCTTGACGGCCGGTGATAGCAATGCCGATGTCGTCGACTTCCTCGTGGCTCGTTATGGCCAGTACGTTTTGCTTAAGCCGCGCTTTAATCGCAATACGGCATTGCTTTGGATTGTACCGCCAGCGACTCTCGTCATTGCCGCAATTGCCGCGATCGTGTTCTATCGCAGGCGTCGAATTGTTGGCGAGGCGAAACCGCTCGACGAGGGGGAAAAGCGCCGGCTGGCAACGATCGTTGGCGCTGATCAATAGTCCCGGCTTCGTTCAAACATTGCCGATAATTAATCCTCCCGATAGCCTCTCGTAAGGTTCGTATATCCATATTCGTGTGGACGGTGGAGGCGGAATGTGTCCGCCGGCTCCGAAACGCAGCCTCACGGAGATCAAAATGATCGAACAGACTTCTAAGCCGCACACAACAGCAACGCGTAAAACGCGCTCGCGCGCGCTCCTTGGAACCGCACTCGCGCTTGTCCTCAGTGGGGCCCTGGTTGGGGGCGCCATATTGCCGACCCAGACCGCGGCACTTGCCGAGGCAGTCCAGGTCCAAGGTTTGCAGCCCATCAGCTTCGCCGATGTCGTCGAGGAGGTTCGCCCGGCGGTGGTCAGCGTTCGCGTCCGGTCGGCCGGCCGCGAGGCAGTCAGCGGCGACGACTTTGACTTTCCTTTCTTCGACTTGCCGGATGGCTCGCCGATGGAAAAATTTTTCGAGCAGTTTCGGCAAGGGCCGCGGTTCGAGCGGCGGGGCCGGCGTCGGACTAACAGCCTTGGGTCCGGCTTCTTTATTTCCGAAGATGGATTCGTCGTCACCAACAATCACGTCGTCGACAACGGCAAGACGTTGACGGTTATCCTCGACGACGGCAGCGAATATAACGCCGAATTGATCGGCACTGACGATCGGACCGATCTCGCACTGCTCAAAGTCGATGCGGACAAGAAATTCACCTATGTGAAGTTTGCCGACGGAGAGCCTCGCGTTGGCGATTGGGTGGTCGCAGTCGGTAATCCGTTCGGGCTCGGCGGAACGGTTACGGCCGGCATCATTTCGGCGCATGGCCGTCAGATCGGTGCCGGACCCTATGACGACTTCATCCAGATCGACGCCGCCGTCAATCGTGGTAATTCCGGCGGTCCAGCCTTTAATTTCAATGGTGAAGTTGTTGGCGTTAACACCGCAATCTTCTCACCATCCGGCGGCAATGTTGGTATCGCCTTTGCCATACCCGCCGATATTGCGTCGCGAATTGTCGAAGATTTGATGGATGATGGCTCGGTCGTTCGCGGCTGGCTTGGTATCCAGATTCAGCCAGTCACTCAGGAAATAGCCGATAGTCTGCGCCTCAATGACGATAGCGGTGCGCTGGTGACGGAGGCTCAGTCAGGTAGTCCGGCGGACAAGGCGGGCATCGAGAGTGGCGATACGATTCTTTCGGTGAACGGAAATGCCGTCGAAGGGCCGCGTGAACTTTCCTTGATGATCTCCGAAATGGCACCCGGCACCACGGTAGAAGTGACCTATTGGCGCGACGGTGAAAAAGGCGAGAGGAACGTGACGCTCGGCACATTGCCGGAAACCCAAGAGCTGGCGTCGCTTACACCGCCGGAACCGATCGAACCTTCGACGCTCGACGATTTTGGCATGGCGATCGCACCCGACGACGATAGTCGGGGGGTTATCATCACCGACGTCGATCCCAATGGCCAAGCCGCCGAGCGTGGTCTGCAGCCTGGCGATGTAATCGTGTCGGTTGGCGATACCGCGGTGACTGATCCGGACGCGGTCGAGAAAAAGATGGCCGATGCAAGGGACGGTGGCCTCAAAGCAGTACTTTTAAGGATCAAGTCGGGCGAACAAACGCGGTTTGTCGCGCTGTCCTTCGCGCGTTCCTGACGCACTGACGAGGACGGAAGCCCTCGACCGTCGCCCCGAGGCTTCCAATCCCGTGGACGGCAGGCCTACAAGCCTGCCGTTCTTTTTTTGTTGGTCTGGGCGCCATCTCCGCCTATTGATCGATTTTCGGTAAGAATGTGACATGCGTATTCTTCTGATTGAAGACGACAAAGAGGCCGCCGCCTATCTGTGCAAGGCGCTGCGCGAGGCCGGCCATGTTCCCGACCACGCGGTTGATGGCGAGGCTGGCGCCGAACTGGCAAGCGAGGGCGGATACGATATTCTGGTGGTCGACCGTATGTTACCGAAACGCGACGGTCTGTTGATCATCGAGGAGCTACGCCTCCAGGGGGACGATACGCCGACCCTTATCCTGTCGGCGCTCGGCCAGGTCGATGACCGGGTCAAGGGCTTGCGCGCCGGTGGTGACGACTATCTCGCCAAGCCCTATGCGTTTTCGGAACTGCTTGCGCGCGTTGAGGCGCTTGGCCGGCGGCGAAAGCCCGACGAGGCCGAAACCACTTACCAAGTTGGCGAGCTATACCTTGACCGGCTTGCTCATACCGTGACCCGCGCCGATAAGCCGGTGTCTCTTCAGCCTCGCGAGTTTCGGCTGCTTGAATTTCTGATGAAGAATGCCGGCCAAGTGGTGACCCGGACCATGCTCCTCGAAAATGTCTGGGACTATCATTTTGATCCACAGACCAATGTTATCGACGTTCATATTTCTCGGCTTCGTGCCAAGATTGACAAGGGATTCGGTGAACCGCTGCTGCATACTGTACGCGGCGCCGGATACATGATCCGTGACAGCGCTCGGTAAGGTCGTCCGCACCACGGCCTTCAAATTGTCGGCGATTTATATCGCGGTCTTTTCGATTTTTTCCGTCTTCTTCGTTGTCTACATTTCTTACACAGCCAACCAGCTTCTCGGAGAACAATTACAGGAAACGATTGCCGCCGAGATTTTCGGTCTGGCTGATCATTATCGCTCACGCGGTCTGACCGGCCTGGTCGAGGCGATCGATCAGCGTAGCTACCAGCCGGGCGCCAGCCTTTATCTAATTACCGACGTCTCGGGACGGATACTTGCCGGCAACGTTTCGCGCGTGCCGCCGACCTTGCTCGATAGCTCGGGCGCCACGCCTCTCACCGTCCCTTATGAACGTTATGCCGGCGACGACGACAATCGTGTCGCCATGGTCCAGGTAATTCGTCTGCCAGGTGGATTTCGCATGCTGGTTGGCCGAGATATCAGCGAGCGCGAGCAGTTCCGCGAGATCATCGGCAGGGCGTTGTCATGGGCGCTGGCTCTGATGATCGGTCTTGCTCTCCTGAGTTGGTTTTTCGTCAGCCGGCGAGTTCTAAAACGCATTGAATCGCTCTCGGCGACGAGCCGCCGCATCATGACCGGTGATCTTTCAGGACGGCTGGAAATAACCGGCACGGGCGACGAATTCGATCGCCTTGCCGAAAATCTCAACGCCATGCTCGACCGTATCGAACATCTGCTTTACGGGTTGAAGGACGTGTCGGACAACATTGCCCATGATTTGAAGACGCCGCTTACCCGCATGCGCAATCGCGTCGAAGTTACGCTGGCCAGTCCACAAAGCACTGAGGCCTATCGCAATGCCCTGGAGATGACGATCGAGGAATCGGATCAGCTTATCAAAACCTTCAACGCGCTTCTGATGATCGCGCGGATAGAGGCTGGGTCCCAGGACAGCGCGATGAATGACGTAGAAGCCGGCGCGGTGGTGCGCGATGTCGGTGATTTGTATGAACCGGCAGCCGAGGAAAAGGGCATCAAGCTTCTCGTCGAAGAAAGAGAGCCAGTGACTCTGAAGGCTAATCGCGAACTCCTTGCCCAGGCTCTGGCCAATCTTGTGGACAACGCTCTCAAATACGCGCTGCCAAGTGACGCCGAGGCCGACGCCGGTCGAGTTGTGATTTCGGCAAATCGCGAAGGCGGTGATCTTGTTCTCATCGTCGCTGACAACGGGCCGGGTGTTCCAGAGGTCGAACGCGAACGCGTGCTGCAACGCTTCGTAAGGCTCGAGGAGAGCCGTTCACAACCGGGCAGTGGGCTCGGATTGAGCCTTGCCGCGGCGGTCGCCAGACTGCACCATGGATCAATCGAACTCGGCGAAGGAAATCCGGGGCTCGTCGTAACCCTCCGTCTGCCGATTGATCAACCCAAGCCATGAACTCAGCCAAGCCCAGAAAACGTTCAGTTCGGAAAGATCTCGCCGCAGCGATCAACCCCTGCCTGATGGCTCCGGGCACGGCAGAGCTCAAGGCTCGGCTCGCCGAGCTCAAGGCGGCGGCGGCCGATGCCGGAGCCGGGAAAGCTCTCGCGGCTCTTCTCAAGAAGAATCCCGATCTCGGCCGGTTTCTTGCCACCGTCATATCCGCGTCGCCATTCCTCCGATCGCTTATCGTTGACGAGCCGGCACGGCTGGTTGACCTGCTCTCCGGCGACCCCGCCGCACGGCTGAAGAAGATTTTAGCTGCGACCGCCACCTCGTGGAGAAAAGCCGGCGAGGCGGAGCTAATGGCTGGGCTCCGCCAGGCGCGCCGTGAAGTTGCGTTATTGCTCGCGCTGGCCGATCTGGGCCGTGTCTGGGACGTTGTCGAGGTTACAACCGCGCTTAGTGACTTCGCCGATGCGGCGGTTGGCGCGGCGGTGCGTTTTATTCTGCGCGAGGCAAGCGAGGCGGACCAGATCGACCTTCAAGATTCGAAAAAACCCGATATCGATTGCGGTTGGATCGTCCTCGGCATGGGAAAATTTGGGGGACGGGAACTAAACTATTCTAGCGACATCGATCTGATCGTTCTTTTCGACGCCGAAAGCTCAAGGCTCGCCGAGAATCAGGAGGCGCTCGGATTTTTCGTGCGGCTGACCAAGCGTCTCGTGCGGATTCTCCAGGAGTATACCGAGGATGGTTATGTCTTCCGGACCGATCTTCGCTTGCGGCCGGACCCCGGTGCCACCAACATCGCGATATCGGTCGAGGCGGCACTTCAATATTATGAGAGTTTTGGACAAAATTGGGAGCGCGCCGCACTGATCAAGGCGCGACCGGTCGCCGGCGATATCGAGGCAGGGGATGCCTTCCTTGGCGAATTGACGCCCTATGTCTGGCGGAAATATCTCGACTATGCCGCAATCTCCGATATTCATTCGATCAAGCGCCAGATTCATGATCACCGAGGGCACGAAACGATTGCAGTCGCTGGCCACAATATTAAGCTTGGTCGCGGTGGAATCCGCGAGATAGAGTTTTTTGCCCAGACGCAGCAATTGATTGCCGGTGGACGCAACACTGAACTCCGCGGCCGGCGTACGCTCGATATGCTATCGGCCCTTGCAGTCGCGGGTTGGATCGACGAGACGACGTGCGCCGAGTTGAGCGAGTGCTATGTCGCGCTTCGCGCCATCGAGCATCGCCTTCAGATGATCGACGACGCGCAGACCCATACCTTGCCGGAAAACGATGAAGAACTCGCGGCCGTGGCGAGACTCTGTTGCTTCTCCGACATCGACGCTTTCGGCAGTGCATTGCGTTCAACCCTGAGCAAAGTTCAGGGCCATTACACGGTCCTGTTCGATCGGGCGCCGGCGTTGGCCGACGCGCTCGGTAATCTTTCCTTCACTGGCGATAGTGACGATCCGGGGACCATAGCCACACTCTCCCGCCTCGGCTTTACCAACCCATCGGAGGTGACACGCACCATTCGCGGCTGGCATTTTGGCCGATACCCGGCGATGCGCTCGCCCGCCGCTCGCGAGAGGCTGACGGATATCATACCGACGCTCCTCGGTGCGCTTGCCGATACGCAAAATTGCGACGCCGCCTTTGCCGCATTTGACCGCTTCCTGGCTCGTATACCGACCGGGGTTCAGCTTTTTTCGATCTTGAAATCGAACCCGGAACTGCTGAACCTGCTTGCAACGATCATGGGAACGGCACCGCGTCTCGCCGAGATTGTCATCCAGCGGGTCCATGTACTCGATGCTCTGATCGAGCCAGCCTTCTTCGGATCATTGCCCTCCCGCGAATTGCTCGATTCGCGCGTTGCCGCTTCGCTTGGCGACGCCAATTCATACGAGGATGTGCTCGATCGCGCCCGAATCTTTGGCCAGGAGCAGGCCTTCCTGATCGGCGTTCGTGTTCTGGCCGGTACCGTCGGCGCTCGTCAGGCCGGTCAGGCCTTTGCCGATCTCGCCGACATATTGGTTTCCAGGCTACTGGAAAAGGTCCGCGAGGAATTCGAGGCAAGCCATGGCCGTCTGGCCAAGGGAAAAATTGTGCTTGTCGCGATGGGCAAGCTTGGCGGGCACGAGATGACCGCGGCTTCCGATCTCGACCTCATTGTCGTGTACGACGTTAGTGCCAAGGCGACCGCGTCGGACGGACCGCGCCCATTGGCGGCCGGCCAGTATTTCGCGAGATTAACCCAGCGAGTGATGGCGGCGCTTTCGGCGCCGACCGCGGAGGGCACGCTCTACGAGGTCGATTTTCGCTTGCGGCCGTCCGGCAAGTCTGGACCGCTGGCCACACACATCGATGCCTTCACAACGTACCAGGACAATGCCGCCTGGACATGGGAGCACATGGCGCTAACCCGTGCCCGGCCGCTGGCCGGCGACAAGGCGCTGGTCGCCAGAGTCGGTAGGGAATTCGCCTCCGTCATCACCCGTCGGCATGATCGAAAAAAGGTCGCGGCAGATATTATTGAAATGCGCGCGATGATCGAATCGGAAAAGGGCGGGGAGGGCGCCTGGGACCTGAAACAGGCACCCGGCGGGATGATCGACATAGAATTCATTGCTCAGTATCTTCAGCTTATCCACGCCGCCAAACATCCCGCCATCCTTTCGACAGAGACCGATATCGTGCTGACGGCGTCGGCCAGGGTGAAACTAATTTCGCGGCGTGATGCGGAAGTTCTGTTGCCGGCACTCCACCTCTATCAAACGCTGACGCAGATCTTGAGGCTTTGCGTCGATGGTGTGTTCCGACCCGAGGACTCGCCAAAGGGATTGCTCGACCTGCTTGCCAGGGCCGGCGAAATGCCGGACTTCGCCAGCCTCGATGCGCATGTGAAAGACACGGAGGCGGCTGTGCGCGCTTTATTCGAGAGGATAATCGGGGCGGTTCGGACGAAAGGCTGAGTTGTGCCGGAATTCGCCGAATTACACTCAGGCGGCGTGTGCCGAAGCCTCGCTCGGTGGACAAATCGGCAATCTGACCGAAACGATGGTACCGGAGCCTTCGCGCGATCGGATGCGCATGGCACCGCGGTGAAGTTCGGTCAGTGACGATGTAATTGCCAGCCCGAGGCCGGATCCGCGATGGCTTTTGGTGAATTGGTTGCCGACCTGTTCGAAGGGCCGCCCAAGTTTCTTCAAGGCCGCCGGCGGAATGCCAATGCCAGTATCCTTGACCGAGAAAACGATTGCCGTGCCTCTTGTTCTGGCTCGGATGGTGATTTCGCCGCCGGTTGGCGTGAACTTAACCGCGTTGGACAAAAGATTGAGCATGATCTGCTTCAAGGCCCGCCGGTCGCCACGCATCGTCAGTTTTTTGCCGACATCAGACACAACTTTTATCTGTCTTGCCTCGGCCTGCGTCCTGACAATGCGGATTGATTCATCGACAATCTCGTCGAGAGCCAGCTCATCGAGTTCAAGCACCATGCGACCGGCTTCGATCCGCGACATGTCGAGGATGTCGTTGATGACGCCAAGCAGGTAGATGCCGCTTTGGTGAATGTCGTTGCAATATTCGAGGTATTTTGGCGAGCCGAGACCGCCGAACATTTCGGATTGCATGATCTCGGAGAAGCCGATGACCGCATTCAGCGGCGTCCTCAGTTCGTGGCTGATATTGGCGAGAAACTCGGATTTGGTTCGATTGGCATCCTCGGCACGGTTCTTCTCCTCGGAGTATTTTTCGGCGAGGCTGACCATCTGCTGAGCTTGCAGCTCGAGCTTTTGTCGTGACTGACGAAGATCGGCGATGGTTGCCATCAACTGGCGCTCGCCGTCGATCAATTGGCTCTCGTGACGCTTGAGCTGGGTAATGTCCGTGCCGACCGAGACGAAGCCGCCATCCTTGGTACGTCGTTCATTGATCTGCAGCCACTGACCGGCTTCGATCTGAACTTCAAAGCTTCGCGCGCCCCTGTCGTCAGTGTCGTTGGCGACAACACGCGAATGGACCATGGGCTTACGACCGGCTTTGACAAATTCGCCATAAGGTGTCCCCGGCGCGACCATCGAATCGGGAATTCCGTGGAGACGTTGAAATTTCGAATTGCACATGACCAGTCGGTTGTCGGCGTCCCACAGGACAAATGCCTCTGAGATTGTCTCGATCGCTTCGTGAAGGCGGATATCGGCGGTCTTGGAATGCTCGATCAGCCGCATCTGCTCGGTAACGTCGACGGCAATGCCGATGAGATGCGGCTCGCCGCTGTCGGGATCGACCAGTTCGGCCCGGGCACGGAGCCAAACCCAGCTGCCGTCGCAATGGCGCATTCGGAACATGCGATCGACTGTTGCCTCTCCGGCCTCGTGGAGTGCCTCGGTGAACGCCATAAGATCGCCGTCATCGGGATGGATGAGCCGCGCCACCTCACCGAAACCGATGAGATCGTCGCGTGGCTCGAAGCCTAGAAGCTCGAACATCGAACGCGACCAGAACATGTGCCCGCGGGCCAGGTCCCAATCCCACAATCCGGAACGACCGCGCATGAGTGCAGTCTCGAATCGCTCCTGCGTTTCCAGATAGATGCGGTCGGCTTCGTTGGCCCGCGTCGCCTGGGTAAAATAGCCGTAGACAATAATCAGGAGGATGGCGCTGGTACCGATAAATATCGTGACGTTCAGTGAGATGTCGGCTCGCCAGTCATTGTAGACAAATTCGGCCGGCTCGATCACAGCGACCGAGCCGAGATTGCCGGTGAGATGGTGTACGGTTGCAAATGCCAGCGTCTTGTCGGGTAGAACGATTTCAAGAACGCCGGCCCGCGTCCCGAAGGTGGTCAGCGGCTGCGTTTCCCCGATAGGTCGCACCAGCCGCGTTCCCTCATCGCTCGTCGAGCGCGGCGCCGTTGCCACAACCACACCATCGCGATCGGTAACCAGGATGCGGCGGCCATTGCCCGTCGCACCGGGGGGCAGCGCGTCGGCGATCGTATTGAGAAGCGTGTTTTGCGATAATGGTGCCCCCTCGGCGGCGGGCGCCTTGTCGAGGGCGCTCGCCAATACCGAGGCGATCATGGTGATCATGTCGCGTGCGTCGCGCTCTCGATCGTGCTTCAGGTCATAAAGATCAACAAATCGGGCGATCCCGACGATCGACAGAAAGACAATGATGAGGATCGGTATCAGCCGGCGCAAACGTGGTTCGGCGGCGACTAGCCTGCGATAAGCCGGCCGCGCCAGCAATCGCGCATGCCCGGAGATTGCTGGCCGTGCCGCCGAAAAGAGCCTGGAAAAAGGCCAATATCTTGCGCTCGGCGGACGAGCCGCCTCTGCCCCCGCCATGCGAGGCCCCCTCGATTTCTCTGCATTATTTCCGGAGACACCACGTCCGAATCACTTTCATTTGAATCGACGAGAATCAGCTTGTCTAGTGTGTAAATAAAATATTTACACCAGGCGATAAAACGCGGGTCAGGCAAGCATCCGCCCCACGATGTCTCGCACATCCGTTGAAAGTTCCGCGATCGCGGCAATGCCTTGCAATGTCTGTTCGGCCAGCGCTCGCCGGCCAGGCTCAAGCGCCCGCCAGGAGCGGAAGCTGACGAGAAGTCTCGATGCGGTCTGCGGATTGCGATGGTCAAGAGCCGTGGCGAAGTCGGCAAGGAAAGCGAAGCCGGCGCCATCGGCGCGGTTGAACTGGGTCTGGTTGGCGCTGGCGAAGGCGCCGACCAGCGCCCTGATGCGATTCGGATTGGAAATCGAGAACGCGGGATGATCGAGAAGGCTTTGTACGCGCTCAAGGGTCTGCGGTGCTGGGACCACGGCCTCCAGCGTCAGCCATTTGTCGAGAACCAGCGCATCGTCGCGGTAGCGCTCGTAGAAGGTTTTGAGGGCGGGGAGGCGTTCATCGAGAACCGCGCTGGTCATGATCGACAGCGAACCGAGTCGATCGGTCATATTGTCGGCTTGGTTGAAGTGGCCGACGACGCATTCGATGGCGGTTTTATCGCCATTGGCGACCATCAAACCTAGTGCGGTATTGGCGAGCGCTCGCCTGCCGGCCGCAGCGGCGCTGTTTGAAAACGGTTCGTTCGTGGAAAGTCGCTCAACAAGCATGGCAAGCCGCGAACTGATCGCGTTTGCAATTTTCATGCGCAATTGGTTGCGCGCCTCCGCAATCGCGTCAGGATCGACGTCACGGCCAATCTCCCGGGCAATATCGGCCTCGCTGGGCAATTGCAGCACCTGCGCCCTGAACGCGGCCTCAAGGCGATCATCATCGGCGATGTCGCCGAGCGCATCGATGAAATCTGGGTCAACGTCCAGCGACCGGCGATCGATAATGGCCGCGGTGCGAGAAATGAGGTCGCGGATCGTCAGTATCTGCACCGCCTGCCAGCGGTTGAATGGATCGGAATCGGTTCGCGTCAGAAACTGAAGATCGTCGGATGATAGATCGATCGATAGCCGCACCGGTGCCGAAAAACCGCGCAGAAGCGAGGGCACCGGGCGGGTCGAAACACCAGGGAAGATGATCGTGTGGCGCGGCTCGCTGAGATGAATGACATCACCCTCAATCTCTGCGCCGCTGGCCGATCCGACCACCAGATCGTCACCGTTCGGACCGACTAGGCCGAAACGCATCGGGATATGCATCGGCTGCTTGACCGCCTGACCAGGCGTTGGCGGGCAATTCTGCTCGATCGTCAGTGTGTAGGTCTTTTGACGCGAATCATAGGAACCCCTTGCGACGATTTCCGGCGTGCCGGCCTGCGAATACCAGAGCTTGAATTGGCCAAGATCCTTTCCCGTCGCGTCGGCGAAGGCGGCGAGGAAATCCTCGATGGTCACCGCCTGTCCGTCGTGACGGTCGAAATAAAGGTCCATCCCGGCGCGGAATGCCTTCTCGCCAAGGAGTGTTTTGAGCATGCGCACGATCTCAGCGCCCTTCTCGTAGACCGTTGGCGTATAGAAGTTATTGATTTCATGGTATATTTCTGGACGAACAGGGTGGGCAAGGGGCCCCGCATCCTCTGGAAACTGCCGCGCCTTTAAGGTGCGAATATCGGCAATCCGTTTCACGGGACGCGATCGCATGTCAGCCGAGAACTCCTGGTCACGAAAGACGGTCAACCCTTCCTTGAGGCAAAGCTGGAACCAGTCACGGCAGGTGATGCGGTTGCCGGTCCAATTGTGGAAATATTCGTGCGCGATGACGGTCTCGATACCGGCAAAGTCGGTGTCGGTCGCGGTGTCGGTATCGGCGAGGACGTATTTGTCGTTGAAGACGTTGAGCCCCTTGTTTTCCATCGCTCCCATGTTGAAGTCGGAGACGGCGACAATCACGAAGATGTCGAGATCGTATTCGCGACCGAATGCGGTCTCGTCCCAAGCCATCGATCGCTTGAGCGCTCCCATCGCGTAATCGCAACGCGGCTCCTTGCCGTGTTCGCAATAAATGCGCAGGTCGATTTTCCTGCCGGACATGGTCGTGAAGGTGTCGGTGACGACACCGAGATCACCGGCGACCATGGCAAAAAGGTAGGACGGTTTGGGGAAGGGATCGTGCCAAATCGCGAAGTGCCGGTCAGTTCCTGGAACAGTGCCGCTCTCAACAAGATTGCCATTGGCAAGCAGGATTGGTGCGTCGGTCTCCGCCGCTTCGATACGGGTCGTATAGACGGCAAGGACATCCGGCCTGTCGAGGTAATAAGTGATGCGGCGGAAGCCCTCAGCCTCGCATTGCGTGCAATAGGCGGTGCCGGTCCGGTAGAGCCCCATCAGCTTGGTATTGGCTGTCGGATCAATTTCGATTTCGGTCTCAACGGTAAACGGATGCTCAGGCACCTCGTTTATGGTCAGCTGTTCCGGCGTCGCCTGATAGCGTTCCGGCGGCAATATTGTGCCGTCGAGGGCAACCGAGATCAGGGCCATTCCATCACCGACAAGCACAAGTGACTTCGTGATTGCGCCGTTCGGCCTGAACGCCAGTCGCGCCGTCACCCGGGTGGCATTGGGAGCGAGCCGTATGTCGAGATCAACTGTGTCGACCAGGAAATCGGGTGCGCGATAATCTGCAAGGCGCACAGGCGCCGTTTCGGCTTTCATTCTCGCTCCGATTTTTTCGGCTGAAACCGCCGGGACTGGGGATCGCAAAATTGACTTATACCGTGCCTACGCCAAAACCCGAAAATTATCATGGGTTGTGATACGAAAGTTGTCTGACACCTTGTCGCGGAAGTTTTTCCATTCTTTTGGGATTGTT
>Ga0315339_1001600_pt1 | contig 19501 bp, 19 predicted proteins | sample ASW17metaG_FD_204514 | JGI IMG/M metagenome (GOLD analysis project Ga0315339, IMG submission 204514) | Ammonia-oxidizing marine archaeal communities from Pacific Ocean, United States - ASW #17 | ecosystem: Environmental > Aquatic > Marine > Oceanic | place: USA: California | collected 2016-12-05
GATCGAATGCGGCCTATTGGCAGTTCAGGGCGCAATCGGGGCCGCCAGCCAGTTCATGGTGACCAAGGCGTTTCAATTGGCCGATGCGTCGGTGGTGTCGCCTATCGATTTTCTACGCTTACCGTTTGTGGCCGCCGCTGCTTACATTTTCTTTGGTGAAGTTGCCGACCAAAGCACTTGGATTGGTGCTGTCATAATCTTTGTGGCGATTCTGATGATGGCCGTCAGCCTGCGAAATCGCAGGGGGCTTGAGTCATGATAGGCAGCCATCGTCCCGGTTTTGCGCCGCAAATCAAAAAAAGAGAATTTGGAGTCGCAATGCGGAATTGATCAGGCTAATATATTAGTTGATGCGCACCAAGACGCATGACCTGTTCAACACTTCTGCCGAAAGGCACCGGGTGGCGGCAAACCCGGAAACGACAAAAATGCCGCGCAACAGAGGAGGAGAGACTTTGAAACTAAACACTTATTTGGCGGGATCTGCGCTGGCGCTTGCGGTCGCATTCCCTGCCTACGCACAAGATAATTCCGTTACGATTGTCCTGTCAGAAGAATTGGACATCGTGGACCCCTGTGAATCCTCTCGGTCAAATCTTGGCCGTGTGATCATGCAAAACATTTCCGAAACCATGACAGAGCTTGTGCCTGCGTCCGGCCTGCAGCCGCGTCTGGCCGAAAGCTGGGAAGACATGGGCGGCGGCACTTGGCGCTTTCACCTGAAGGCTGGCGTGATGTTCCATGACGGATCCGCGATGGGTGCGGACGATGTGGCCCATTCGCTGGCGCGCATGAAATCAGAGACGCTTTCCTGCGAAATCGGTGCCAAATTCTTTGGTGGTATCGACCTGACAACCACCGTGGTTGACGACACGACCATCGACATCAAGGCCGACCCGGCGCAGCCAATTCTGCCGCTCCTGATGTCGACCGTCACCGTGGCACCATCAGATGCCCCGATGGATGCCTATGTCGATACGCCAATCGGAACCGGGCCTTACACATTTGACGAATATGCGCGCGGCCAGCACATCAAGCTGTCAGCGAACGCCAACTACTGGGGCGATGCACCTGCAGTAACGGCAGCAACTTATGTGTTCCGTTCTGACAGTGCCGTGCGTGCCGCCATGGTTGCCGCAGGCGAGGCTGACGTAGCACCGAATATCGCGCTGCAGGATGCCACTGACGCGTCGATGGACTATAGCTATCCGAACTCCGAAACCGTTTATATGCGCCTTGATACCGAAATGGCACCGCTGAACGATATCCGTGTGCGCCAGGCGCTGAACTATGCGGTTGATCGCGAAGCTTTCGTTGGCACCATTCTGGCCAACGGCACCCTGCTCGCCACTGGCATGACACCGCCATCGACCATCGGTTACAACCACGATCTGACACCCTATCCATATGATCTAGACAAGGCCAAGGAACTGCTTGCCGCTGCCAAGGCCGATGGAGTGGACGTTGACACAGAGATCACGCTGATCGGGCGGACCAACAACTTTGCCAATGTGCTGGAAACGATGGAAGCCCTACAGGCGATGTGGTCCGATGCCGGGTTCAACATGAACTTGAAGATGGTCGAAGTCGCAGAGTGGCTGGAGCATTATTCCAACCCGTTCCCGGAAAATCGTGGACCAGAGATCGTCGAAGCCCAACACGACAACGCCAATGGCGACCCGGTGTTTTCGATGTATTTCAAATACGCGTCTGAGGGGCTGCAGTCTGGTATCCGCGACGCCAAACTGGATGCGATGATTGCCGATGCGTCTATCGCAACCGGCGACGACCGGACCGCGAAATGGAGCGAGACGTTCAAATACATTCAGGCCGATCAGGTGTATGATGTCTTGCTGTGGCACATGGTGGGCTTCAGCCGGGTCAATGCCCGTCTGGACTTTGCACCGACTATCCGCACCAACAGCGAATTGCAGCTGTCGCAAATCGGCTTCAAGTAAGCTAGGCTTCGGGGGCGGGCCAGCCTGCCCCCGAACACCATCAGGGCCGATTCAATGAAATCCTTTCTTGGGAAAAGAGCCATCGCCAGCGGGATTTCCCTGATTGGTCTGGTGATCCTCGTGTTTTTCCTTAGCCGCCTTACCGGCGATCCGACGGACTTGTTTTTGCCTGTCGATGCCTCGCAGGAATCGCGGGACAACTTTCGGGTAATTCACGGGTTGAACGACCCTTTGATGATCCAGTTCTTTCGTTATGTCGGTGATCTGATTCAGCTTGATTTCGGCATGTCGATCCGTCGGGCAGAGCCTGCGATAGACTCGGTACTGCGGGGGTTCAGTTGGACGCTGCAACTGGCCGCCATCACCATGAGCCTCGTCACCGTCGCCGCCATCACTATCGGGTCATTGGCTGCCTTCAAGGTCGGCGGCATATTTGACCGTCTCGCGACATTCTTTTCCCTGGTCGGAGCGAGTGCGCCGGATTTCTGGATTGCGATTGTGGCGATTGTGTTCTTCTCAGTGACCCTAGGCTGGGTGCCAACCAGCGGCACCGGGACTTGGTGCCATTGGATATTGCCAGTCGGTGTCTTGATGATCCGCCCCTTCGGGCTGATCCTGCAAGTGGTGCGTGGCTCTATGATTACGACGCTGTCGTCGGCCTATGTCAAAACCGCCCGCGCCAAGGGTGTAAAAGACCGCCCGATCATCTTTGTTCATGCGCTGCGCAACGCGATGCTACCGGTCATAACCGTGATTGGCGATCAGGCGGCGGCCATTCTGAACGGAGCCGTGGTGATAGAGACCATTTTTGGTTTCCCCGGAGTTGGCAAGCTGATGATCGATTCCATTCTGCAACGCGATTTCGCCGTTGTATTGGCCGCGATCATGGTCACCGCTGCGGCGATCTTTGTGATGAACCTGCTGATCGACATTCTTTACGCGGTGCTTGACCCGCGTATTCGGTACTAACGCCATGACCCAGATCGAAGACACCCAAGCCGTCATACCGGACCCGCCTCCTATCAGAGTCGTCATTTTTCGCATGCTCTGGCGAGACAAATTCGCGTTCTGCGCGGCGATTTTCCTGATCCTGATGATTCTATGCGCGATCTTTGGGCCGATGCTGCTGGAAGACATCGCGACCAAGCAAAACCTGCGCGGGCGCAACGCACCGCCGTTTGATTTTTCAAAGCCGTGGTTGTTCTGGCTGGGCGGTGATGCGCTTGGCCGTCCCTTGCTGGCGCGGATCATTGTTGCGGCGCAGAACACCATGCTGGTCGCCGCCAGCGCGGTAGTCTGTTCGTTGGCGATTGGCACCTCTTTGGGGGTGATCGCTGGCTATACCTCAAAACTCGCAAGTCAGGTCATCATGCGGCTGGCGGACGTCATCATGTCGTTCCCATCCCTGCTGCTGGCCGTCATCGTCCTGTATATGCTACCAGCATCGGTGATGAACCTTGTCGTCGTGCTGGCGATCACGCGCATTCCGGTCTACCTGCGCACCAGCCGGGCAGAGGTCCTAGAGGTGCGCGAACGCATGTTCGTTCAGGCCGCCAAGATCATGGGGGCCTCGACCAAGCGGATCATCTTTCGTCATATCCTTCCGGTAATCCTGCCAACGCTGGTCACTATTGCGACGCTGGATTTCGCGGTGGTCATGCTGACGGAATCGTCGCTGTCATTTTTAGGTATCGGCATTCAACCACCAGAGATCACTTGGGGCTTGATGGTTGCGCAAGGCCGACCTTATCTGACAAGCGCCTGGTGGCTGTCGTTCTGGCCCGGATTGGTCATCATCCTGACCACGCTTAGTCTGAACCTTTTGTCCAACTGGATGCGCATCGCACTTGATCCACAGCAACGCTGGCGGCTGGAAAGCAGGGAGCCGCGCAATGGCTGATCATCTGCTTGAACTGCACGACTTGTCCGTGACGTTCCACACCGCACGTGGCCCCGTGCAGGCCGTGAAAAACGTCAGCTGGCATCTGGACCGAGGCGAGGTTTTGGCCATTTTGGGCGAAAGCGGATCAGGCAAATCTGTCTCGGCCTCTGCCGTGATGGATCTGATTGATTGCCCACCGGGCGAAATCGCCTCTGGTCGGATTCTGTTTGACGGGCGCGACTTATTGCAGATGTCTGCCAACGAACGGCGCGACATCAATGGCAAGCGGATCGCGATGATCTTTCAAGACCCGCTCAGCCATCTGAACCCGGTCTATTCGGTCGGCTGGCAAATTCAGGAAGCTATCGTGGCCCATGGCGGGGCCCAAGCAAAGGCCCGCGCCGAAACGTTGGCCTTGCTGAAAAAGGTTGGCATCCCCGCCCCGGCAGAGGCCGCGCGAAAATACCCGCACCAGTTTTCCGGTGGACAACGGCAACGCTTGATGATCGCAATGGCGCTGGCGCTGCGCCCTGATGTGTTGATCGCGGATGAGCCGACGACGGCGCTGGATGTAACCGTGCAGGCGCAAATTCTGTCGCTGCTAGAGGATTTGCAACAGGAAACCGGCATGGGCCTGCTGATCATTACACATGATTTGGGCGTCGTGGCCGAAATGGCCGACCGGGTTGTGGTGATGAACGCGGGCGAGATCGTCGAAACCGGCAGCGCATCCGACGTTTATCACAACCCCCAGCATCCCTATACCAAAAAGCTGATTGCTGCCGCGCCCGGCAAGGGCGAAATGTCGGGCGGAATTGCCCAGGCAGAGCCGCTGTTGTCGATGCGCGCCGTCACCAAGACATTCGGTGCCTTCAAGGCCATCGACCACATCAACCTAGACCTGATGCCCGGCGAAACGCTTGCCGTTGTCGGCGAAAGCGGCTCTGGCAAATCGACTATGGCCAAGGTTCTGCTGCGTCTGGAAGAACCCGATGAAGGCGAGGCGTTGTACGGCGGTCGCGATATCTTTCAGCTGTCTGCGCGAGAGCTGTTTGATATGCGGCGCGACATTCAGATGGTGTTTCAGGACCCCACCCAAAGCCTGAATCCCCGCATGTCGATCTATCATTTGATATCCGAAGCTTGGGCAATTCACCCCGAAATTCTGCCCAAACCCAAATGGCGCGATAGGATCGCCGAATTACTAGAACAGGTCGGACTAGAAGCCGAACACATGCACCGCTATCCGCATCAGTTTTCCGGTGGGCAACGCCAACGTATCGCAATCGCCCGTGCCCTTGCTCTGGAACCAAAGATCATCGTCTGCGACGAGGCTGTGTCAGCGCTTGATGTCTCTATTCAGGCGCAGGTTATCGCCCTGCTTGATCGGCTGAAGGATGAGTTGGGGCTGTCGTACATCTTTATCGCGCATGACTTGCCCGTGGTCCGTGACTTTGCGGATCGGGTCATGGTCATGCAGGGCGGCAAGGTTGTGGAAACTGGCCCGGTGCAGCAGATATTTGACGCCCCGCAACAGCGCTATACGCAAAACCTGCTGGCCTCTGGCCTTGACCCCGACCCCAAGGTTCAGGCCGCGCGTCGTGCGGCCCGGCTGGAGTTGAACCCATGAAGCCCGAAGTTCTGGTAATGTGGCCCCTGCGCCCCAAAGCGATGGCCCAGATTGAGGCCGCCTATACCCTGCACCGCTATGACGAGGCGACGGATAAGCAGGCTTTGCTGCGCGATGTCGGCACGCGGTGTATGGCGATTGTTACCAACGGCCACGCCACACTGGATCGGGCTATTTTGGCGCAATTACCGAATGTGGAAGTCGTCTGCTGCTCCTCGGCTGGCTATGAAACCATCGACGACTCGGCGCTGCGGGAACGGAACATTCCGCTGACCAATGCGTCGGACGCGCTGTTCGACGACGTGGCAGATACGGCCTTGATGTTACTTTTGGCCAGCCAACGCGACCTTGTCCGCGCGCATCCTTATGTGACCAGCGGCGATTGGGGCAAACAGGGTATGTATCCGCTGCAACATGCGATCCGAGGCAAGCGGCTGGGCATAGTTGGTATGGGCCGGATCGGGCAAGCCATCGCCGCGCGCTGCGTCCCGCTCGGGATGGAGATCACCTACTTTGGTCGCTCCCGCAAAGCCAACATTGCCTTTGACTACCAACCGGACCTGCTGGCGCTGGCCGAATGGGCCGACGTTCTGACTGTTGCCGTTGCCGGTGGTCCGGGAACACAGGGCCTGATCTCTGCCGAGGTTATGCAGGCGTTGGGTTCAAACGGCACGCTGGTCAATGTTTCACGGGGCACAGTAATAGACGAAGACGCCATGATCGCCGCGCTTGCTGCCCAAAAGCTTGGCGCTGCCGGGCTGGATGTCTTCCTGAACGAGCCTAATCCAAACCCCGCCCTGACCGCGCTGCCGAACGTCACACTGTACCCGCACCATGCCTCTGGCACGGTTGAGACCCGCGATGCGATGGCACAGATGGTGGTTGATAACCTTGCGGCACATTTTGCCGGACAGTCCCTGTTAAATCCGGCGTTTTAAGCCACAATTCCTGAAAACTCACGTACACCTACGAGGCACAGATGATCGCCAATAATGACCTTCGCGAACGCATCCGCCATGGATTGCTTTCTTTCCCTGTCACCCCGTTCGGGACCGATGGAGCCTTTGCGCCCGGACCGTTTCGCGCCCATCTCGAGTATCTTTCCGACTACCCCGTCGCAGGCCTGATCGTTGCAGGTGGCACCGGCGAAATGTTCTCTCTGACCCCATCCGAGATCGTCGAGGTGGTCAAGACCGCCAAAGAAGCACAGCCCGGCCAGCCAATTATCGCCGGGTGTGGTTACGGTACGCAGATGGCTTGCGAGTTAGCGCGGGGGATCGAGGCTGCGGGTGGCGACGGCATCCTGTTGCTGCCTCACTATCTGATCGGCGCGCCACAGGACGGCATAGAGGCGCATATCAGGGCGGTCTGTAACGCGACGGGGATGGGCGTGATCGTGTATAATCGCGGCCAATCCCGCGTATCGGCAGATATGATCGAACGGCTGGCTGGCACTTGCCCGAACCTGATCGGTTTCAAGGACGGTACCGGCGATATTGATACCGTGCGCCGGGTCACGATCCGCATGGGCGACAGGCTGTCGTATATCGGCGGCATGCCCACGCATGAATTGTTTGCGCAGGCCTATCGCGGGGCCGGGATGGGCACCTATTCATCTGCCGTATTCAACTTTGTGCCTGAAACTGCATTGGCCTTTCACGCAGCCTTTGTCGCGGGCGATGATGCCACCTGCGATGGCCTATTGCGCGATTTCTTCTATCCTTTCGCCAAAATCCGTGACCGTAAAACGGGCTATGCCGTGTCTGCGATCAAGGCCGGTGTCCGTCTGCGCGGGTTTGACTCTGGGCCGGTGCGCACGCCGCTGACCGACCTGACGGATGAAGAGTTCGAGATGATGCGAGGATTGATCGACGGGCGGAAGTAATTCCGCCTTTTCGACCCTAATCCACTATAAAGACGCCCCACCACAGACAACAATCTGTTGCCCGGTCAGGCTGGCAGCCCCGTCTGACAACAGAAATACCGCCAATGCGGCGATTTCATTTGGTTGAACCAACTGCCCCATCGGCGGCAGCACCGGTTTCGTGCCTGCCCGCGCCGGGTCGCTGAGCATTGGGGTGTCCGTCGCCCCCGGCGCGATCACGTTCACCGTAATCCGTCGCGGAGCCAGTTCTACCGCGACGGAGCGCGCGAACCCAACAAGCCCCGCCTTTGACGCGGCATATAACGCCCTGCCTGCTACGCCAGACGCGACCCGGCTGCCCAACAAAACAATCCGACCGCCATCCGGCATCCTAGGTGCCAAATGCTTAATCAGCCGCGCGGCAGTATCTACATGCAACCGCCACATGACCTGACCATCTTCAAGATGCATCTCATCATGCCGACCGACCCGCAACAGGCCAGCCGCATGGATGACCGCGTCAAAGCCCCGCAACTGGCCCAGCGCCGTATCCGTTTCTTCAGTGTCCAGCAAATCCACCGAGACAAAGCTAAAACCAGCATCCGTGATCTCTGGTGCGCTGCGGCTTATGCCGGTAACCGCCCAACCCTCTGCAAGCAAAGCCAAGGTGATCGCCAACCCGATCCCTGAACTGCACCCAGTGACAAGCACGCGGCCTTTGTTCGTCTCAGAATTGGTCATTTCAAGCTCCTCTGCCGCTTTGATACCCGCCGGGCATCCATGCGACCAGCGGCGCGTTCGGCAAAACGTGCGTTCCCTGTGAAAACCCGATATAGTCCGACCCAATTCAAACCACCGGGTTGCTGAAAAACGATGGGAGCAATTACCGCTCTTTTTGCGAAAAAGGTCATTTCGGCCGCAGGCGATCAGGTTGATCGCGACGCTTTGCTGGCCTCTATCGGCTTGGCGCCCAGTGATACCCCCGTTGTAAAACAGATGATCGCCGATACCGATTATTATCGACTGCTCGAAGATATCGCCGCGCAAATGGACGACGCCACCGGCTTTCCCCTGCGTGTCGGGCAGACCATGCGCTGTGACGACTACGGTGCCTTTGGTCTAGCGTGGAAAACCGCGCCGACGCTGCGTGGGTCATTGGAACGCGCCGACCGTTTCGCGCGCCTGCTCGGGTCGGTTTCGCTGTACGAGGTTCGGGATGATCCGGCCGGGGCCTGGTTTTTGCTGCACCGAGAGGGCGAGCGGCGTCTTGGGCTGCGGATGTCGAATGAAATGACGTTGGCCAGCGTTATCTCTATTATTCAAGAGGTGTCGCCAGACCCTTTCGTGCCGCTAGAGGTGCATCTAAAACATCACGCCCCCGCTATGACTGACGCGCATAAGGTGTATTTTGACTGCCCTGTTGTCTTCGATGCCAAGGCCGACGGCATCTTGGTATCCGCCGACGCGCTAGCGCAGGGGAACCGCCTTGGCGACCCGGCGATCTCGCAGTTCCTATTGCCGCATATCGACAGGGAAATCGAAGCCGTCGTGCAGGAAACCTCGTTTGAGCAGGTCATGCTGCGCAAGATTTCCGACCGGCTTAGCGATGGCACGCCTCGCGCCGCCAGCATCGCACGCGAGATGGGCGTCAGCGAACGCACCTTGCATCGGCGTTTGTCGCAAGAAGGCCTGACGTTTCAGGGCGTGTTGGAAAAGGCGCGAAGGCGTCTTGCCGAAGGGCTATTGGTGCAAAGTGATCATTCGATTGCAGAAATCGCCTTTTTGACCGGTTTCGCCGAACAAAGCTCTTTCTCGCGGGCTTTTAAGCGTTGGTCCGATCGGACCCCAGCCGCCTATCGTCTGGATCATAGTCAGACCTAAAACGCCCATCATTGGCGCAATCCGTCAAAACCATGGCAGAGCCGGTCAATACGCGCGGCCCGCCCATAAGGCACTCCTTGTGCATCATTTGAACACAAGGAGAGACGTTATGCAGAACAAACCAATCCTGATCATCGGGGCCAGCGGCAAGACTGGTCGCCGCATTGCCAACACACTGACAGAGCGTGGCTATGCCATTCGCCCCGGCACCCGCAGCTCTGACATTCCGTTTGACTGGGACGACGAGGCTACTTGGAAACCGGCGCTGACCGGAATTTCGACGGCCTATGTGTCCTATTTCCCCGATCTCGCCTTTCCCGGCGCTGCCGAAAAGATAGAGGCACTGACAGTTGTGGCCAAGGAAATGGGTGTCGCACGTCTGGTGCTGTTGTCTGGTCGCGGAGAGACCCATGCAAAGCACTGCGAAGACATCGTGCGAGCCTCTGGCGTGGATTACACATTAGTGCGCTGTTCCTGGTTCGCGCAGAACTTTAGTGAGGGGTATCTGCGGGATCCGGTGCTTGGCGGTGTCATTGCCCTGCCTGCGGGTAACACATGCGAGCCGATCGTTGATGTCGATGACATTGCCGATGTCGCCGTCGCGGCCTTGACCGACCTGAACCGCCACGCTGGCGAGCTTTATGAGATCACCGGCCCTCGGTTGCTGCATTTTTCCGAAGCCGCCGCAGAACTTTCCAAAGCCAGCGGGCTACCCGTGCAATACATGCCGATCACGCTGGCCGAATTTCACGCCGCGATGACGGAAATTGGCGGGGCCTTCATCGCCGACGTCTTCACCCATGTCTGCAAAGAGGCGCTGGATGGCCGCAATGAATGGCTGGGCGACGGGGTGCAGCGCGCCTTGGGCCGCGAGCCGCGTGATTTTGCCGATTTCTGCCGTGCCGCCGCCGCCAATGGCGCTTGGCGTGCTGCTGCTTAACCCAAATCCTCAGATCAACACGGGGTCGCGCAACGCGGCCCCGCAATGAAAGGACATTACAATGTCGACCTGGTTTTTCATCCTCTGCCAATTCTCTATCTTGGCCTTTGCCCTGCTTTCGGGCGTCTTTCTGGCCTTTTCAGACTTTATCATGCGCTCGCTTGCCAATACCGGCGGTGTGGGCGGCATTGAGGCGATGCAAGTCATCAACCGAGAGGTTTTTCGTTACGTGTTCATGATCCTGTTCATCGGCATGGCCCCGATTTCGATGCTGCTTGCCGGGTACAGTTTTTTTACCCTTAGCGGCCCTGCCGCGACCCTGATCATCATCGCCGCAGCCACCTATCTTGTGGCGGCCTTCGGCGTCACCGTGGCGTTCAATGTTCCCTTGAATGAGGCTTTGGATCCGATGGATCTGGGCTCCAGAGCGACCACGCGGTTCTGGACCGAAACCTATCTGCCGCGCTGGACCTTCTGGAACAGCGTGCGGGCGATAGCCTGTGGATTGGCAGCCGCCATTCTGATGTTCGCCCTGCTTTGGATGGCGCAAGCTAAGCCGTTTCTGGCCTGATACAGCCCCAACCCGTGCCCAGGCCGTCTGACCGATTTTACCTTCATGGTGCTATCGGTTGGGCGGCCTTTCATACCGCAGCTTCCCTCTGCCGTCTGCTTGTGCATGATGACTCTGCGCCATCCCGGTAAAGCCATGGGTCTTTCGGCGCGTAAATCCACGCGAAAGGTCACCGAATGAGCAGCTTTTCCAGAACGCAGGTCACCACCAAGACTGTCGTCGAAACAGAATACGGCGTGGTGGCCGCCCAACATCGCCTTGCAGCAGAAGCCGGCGCGCGGGTGCTGGCCGCTGGTGGTGATGCGGTTGACGCCGCCATAGCCACCTCTTTTGCGATCGGTGTTGTTGAGCCGTGGATGAGCGGGCCTGCCGGTGGCGGCGGCCTGATGCTATGGCGCGCGGATGAGGCCAAAGCCTACGCGCTGAACTACGGCATGCGTTCGCCCGCTGCGCTGGACATCGCGGATTATCCGCTGAGCGGGGCCGCGATTGCCAGTGATCTGTTCCCCTGGGACACCGTCAAAGACGACCGCAACGTGCAGGGTGCAACCGCCGTGGCTGTACCGGGTCTGGTTGATGGAATGGGCAAGATGCACGGCCGCTTCGGCACGATGCCTTGGGCTGAGCTGCTATCCCCAGCCATTGATCTTGCGCGCGAGGGGATGCTGGTGGACTGGTACGCTGCACTGGTTATTGCGTCCAACACCCGCACGCTGGCCGAAGACCCCGACGCCGCCGCGCTGTTTCTGGAAGATGGCCAATGGCCCACCGTCGGCGCATGGACGGCGCTGGCCGAAAAGCGGCTGAACATGACCCCTATGGCCGACAGCCTGCAAGAGATTGCCGATCAAGGTCCCCGCGCGCTGTATGATGGCGACCTGGGTCAGATGATGGCCAAGGATGTGCAGGCCAAGGGGGGCAGCCTGTCTGCCGATGATCTGCGTGCCTATCACGCCACATTCTCTGATGCCCTGTCCTTTGATTATCGCGGCGCACGCCTGCATGCCTTACCGGGGCTGACCGCCGGGCCGACGTTGCGCGAAACGCTGCGCGAAATGGTGCCCAGCGCCATGGGTACCGCACCCCAGGCCAGTGCCTATGCCGCCTATGCTACCGGGTTGAAAAACGCTTATACCACGCGACTGGCCACCATGGGCCATGACGGCGAAACAGAGGGGGCCGAGGGCTGCACCACGCATTTCTCTGTCGTGGACCGGCACGGTAACATGGTTTCGCAAACCCAGACGCTGCTTTCGATCTTTGGCAGCCGCATCGTGTCGCCCTCGACCGGGTTTCTTATGAACAACGGCATCATGTGGTTTGACCCGGTACCGGGCCGGCCAAATTCCCTGGCCCCCGGCAAACCCTGCCTGATGAATATCTGCCCGGTCATCGGCGAGACGGGCGATACCCGCTTTGGTTTTGGCGCATCTGGCGGGCGTAAAATCGTGTCGGCGGTGGCGCAGCTTTGCAGCTTTGTGGCGGATTACAACATGGACCTGTCTGCCGCCTTCCATCAACCACGCATCGATTCCTCTGGTGGTGACATGGTCGTCGCAGATGAGGTTCTGCCAGCCGAGATTATCGCGCACATGCGCGAGGTCCATCCGGTGACCACTGCGCCCCGCACGGCCTTTCCATATGCTTTCGCCTGCCCCGCTGGTGTCATGCGAAAGGCCGGGCGGAATTCCGGCTGCACCGAAATCATGTCGCCCTGGGGGGATGCGGTGAACGAACAAGAGGTCAGTACATGAGTCGCGAACAGGCTATTGAGGCGGCGAATGCTTATTTCGAAAGTGGCCAGCTCCAAACCAATCTGGCCGGATTGGTCAGCTTTGAAAGCGAAAGCCAGAACCCTGACAAACACGGCATTTTAGGGCTGTACCTAACCGCCGCAATGATGCCGCGTCTGCAGGCGCTTGGATTTGAATGCAGAGTTCATGACAACCCTGACCCCGCCGGTGGGCCAATTTTGACGGGCGTGCGCATCGAGGATCCCGCACTGACGACGGTGCTAACTTATGGCCATGGTGATGTAACTTGGGCACAGGCGGATCAATGGAACGAAGGGCTGACCCCGTTTGAATTGGTTGAGGATGGCGAACGCCTGTATGGGCGTGGGGCTGCTGACAACAAGGTTCAGCACTTGATCAACATTGCTGCGCTGGAGAGCGTGCTGGCAACACGCGGCGCGCTGGGGTTCAACACCAAGATCATCATCGAGATGGGCGAGGAAATCGGCTCTCCGGGGTTGGCGGAATTCATTGCGGCGCATCGCGAGCTACTGGCGTCAGACGTGCTGATCGCTTCTGACGGGCCACGCCTGCGGCCTGATCGTCCGACGATGTTCATGGGTGCGCGCGGCGGTATCTCGTTTGATCTGACGGTGGATCTGCGCGAGGGCGCGCATCATTCCGGCAACTGGGGTGGCTTGCTTGCCGATCCGGCGATGATTCTGGCGCATGCGTTGTCCAGTATTTGCGACGCGCGGGGGCAGATCCAGATACCTGAATGGCGGCCCGACAGCCTAACCAATTCCGTACGAACGGCGCTAGCCAAACTGCCCATGACCGAGGGGAGCAATCCGAAGGTGGATAGGGATTGGGGAGAACAAAGCCTGACCCCCGCCGAACGCGCCTACGGCTGGAATTCCTTTGCTGTTCTGGCGATGCAAAGCGGCGTGCCAGACGCTCCGGTGAATGCGATTTCCGGGCGCGCGCACGCGACCTGTCAGCTGCGTTATGTGGTGGGGACCGATCCCACCGACGTGCTGCCCGCCTTGCGGCGGCATCTGGATCAGCATGGTTTTGACAAGGTGCAGATCACACAACACGAACGCGGGTTCTTCCCGGCCACTCGGCTTGATCCGAGCCATCCGTGGGTGAGTTATGTCCAGAAATCGCTAGAGCAAACAACCGGACAAGAGCCACATGTCCTGCCAAACCTTGCGGGGTCTTTGCCCAATGAATGCTTCGCCGATATTCTAGGCCTGCCCACCGTTTGGATTCCGCACAGCTACCTTGGCTGTAACCAACACGCCCCGAATGAACATGTGCTGAAATCTATCTGTCAAAGCGGATTGCAGGTGATGGCCGGCCTGTTCTGGGATATCGGGACGGCTACCCCTAACCCGTAGGCAAGGGGACGCATCCCGGCAGCCCGGCAGGCAATACGAACCATGTCCCCGCCTTATATAACGCCAACCCCAAGCCCACCGCATCGCTGCGCACCATGATCCAGTGCCGCCCCGCACCAACAACGGAGGTATCCGCGGGAAGGCTTGCGATGAAGTTCTGCGACGGGAACAAGGCCAGCGCGCCGGGTGCGGCGTCGCTAACAAGCATGACCAGTGACATCACCGCCAGCCAGCCGATCAGAACGCAGAGCAGGGTCACAGACGAGAGATGACCATGAACGCCGTCGTACAACATGGGGTCAGCATTGCGCTGGCCTGTCGTGCGTTTCAGCTTCTCGGTGATGTAGGCATCACCTGCCAGCCAATAGATCAGCGAGACCTGCTATCGCTAAAGCCATATGCTGAGTGATGAGAACGAGGAGATTGCGGACTGGCTGAAACGCCTGACAACCAACAAGCGCAATTGGGACTTCGGCCTTTGTTTTTTGTACATGCGCAACGTGCAGGGCGACGGCTGGAACCACAAACGCGTCTATCGTATCTACTGCGAGTTGGAATTGAATTTGCGGATCAAGCCCAAAAAACGGCTCAAACGGGAAAAGCCTGAGCCACTGGCCGTGCCTGACAGGCCGAATGAGACGTGGTCAATGGACTTCATGGAGGATCAACTTACTGATGGCAGGTCGATCAGGACATTGAACGTCTTGGATGATTTCAATCGCGAAGGATTGTACATTGAGGTCGACTTCTCATTGCCTGCTGAACGGGTCGTGCGCAGTTTGAAGCAGATCCTGGAATGGCGCGGCCAACCGCAGGCGATACGTGTCGATAATGGCCCAGAATATGTCATTGGCACGCTGAGGGCATGGGCTGAGAAGCGCAATATCCAGCTCGAATACATCCAGCCGGGAAAGCCCCTGCAAAACGCTTATACTGAGCGCCACAACCGAACCGTTCGTTGCGAATGGCTGGGTCAATGCATCTTTGAAACCATCGAGGAGGCACAGGACCAGGCAACTGAATGGCTCTGGACATACAACAATCCTTCTCATGGTTTGCAGGCAAACCAATGCCAGGCAATGGAACGACCGAACATGGGTATCGGAGGGATGACACCGGCCAAAGAACTGAAAACAGCCGCCTGAATTCTACGGCTGAGCCCCATTTAATATGGGGGATTATCGTGTCGGCGTGAACTCGCATCTGGGCCTTTTTGGTAATCGCCCCGGCCCCAAACAATGCAGCACGTCGTGAAAGTGGTTTCATTTTTGGGCGGGTCCTTTTGCCAGATCGCCCCAGTCTGCGTAAATCAATTCCGATATCGAAGTCGGGACATCCTTACCCAATCAACGCCTGAAATGGCCATTGCTCGTTAGAGAGGGAATATTAGCAAATATATGCGCTTGATCGCACGCCACGACCCTTTGCATACCTTGGCATGGATGCACAGATATTCACCGGTTAGCAGGTGGCTTTGTGCAAACATCCGTTGGGTCACAACCATAGCCTTGCGGGTAACGACGTTTTCCTGCCTGTTGGGACAAAGATGCAACGCGCCGACCGGAGGCCCGATATGGATACTTACGACCTGATCGTGATTGGCAGCGGACCAGCCGGAAGGCGGGCGGCCATTCAGGCCTCAAAGTTTGGAGAATCCGTCCTGGTTGTTGAAAAAGGGCGGCGCGTTGGTGGTGTTTCGGTACATACGGGCACGATCCCGTCAAAAACCCTGCGAGAGACCGCGCTTAACCTTTCTGGCTGGCGAGAGCGTGGGTTTTACGGCCGCTCTTACCGAGTGAAACAGGATCTTAGCGCCGACGATTTGCGGGAACGCCTGGAAATGACTCTCGGCCATGAGGTGGACGTTCTGGAACATCAGTTCGCCCGCAATCAAGTGAAGACATTGCGCGGCGAGGCGCGGTTTGTCGACGACACCCATATTGAGGTGACCGGCGAGGGCGAAGAGCGGATTACCATCCAAGGCAAACGGTTTTTGCTGGCTGTCGGCACAGTCCCCTTTCGGCCCGACTCAATCCAGTTTGACGGTACGTCGGTGTTAGACAGCGATGAAATTCTGGAACTGAAAAATCTGCCCAAGAACCTATGTGTTATTGGGGCCGGCGTGATCGGCATTGAATACGCAACCATCTTTAGCGCGCTGGACGTGCATGTCACCTTGGTGGAGCCTCGCGATACGATGCTGGATTTCATCGACCGTGAATTGATCGACGATTTTACCCACCAACTGCGGGACCGGGGCATGGTTTTGCGGTTCGGGTCAAAGGTTGAAAAGGTCACAAAACTGGAAAGCGGCGGCTGCGAGACTGTGATGGAGGATGGGCGCAAGATACGGTCGGATATCGTTCTATTCGCAGCTGGCCGTATGGGCGCAACAGGGCCGCTGAACTTGCCCGCCTGCGGGCTAGAGGTGGACCATCGTGGTCGCCTGAAGGTAGAACCCGAAACCTTTCAAACCGATGTGCCGCATATCTATGCCGCAGGCGATGTTATCGGCTTTCCGAGCCTCGCCTCTACCTCAATGGAACAGGGGCGGATCGCGGTGTGCCACGCTTTGGGACGTGAGGCGCACAAGCCGCCCGAATTCTTTCCCTATGGCATCTATGCTGTGCCAGAGATTTCGACCGTCGGCATGACCGAAGAAGAAGTGCGGGACCGTGGAATAGCCTATGAATGCGGCGTTGCCCGCTTTCGAGAGACGTCGCGCGGGCAGATTATGGGACTTAGTTCCGGCATGTTAAAGATGGTGTTTTCGCTGAAAACCCGCCGTCTGTTGGGATGTCATATCGTAGGCGAAGGCGCGACGGAGTTGATCCACATCGGTCAGGCAGTTCTAAACCTACATGGAACATTGGAATATTTCGTCGAAAACACATTCAATTACCCAACCCTCGCAGAGGCCTATAAAATCGCAGCCCTCGACGCTTGGAACCGTATGCCGAAAGAATGATGGCAGAACGGAAAATGATAACGATCTGATTTCACTTGTAACTTTTGTGACAATCACAGGCGGATTGGGCTGCCCACCAATCGACCCTAAGAATACTTTTTGTTTGCGCGCTCTGTTAATAAATGCAACCATTCCACGAGGCGCGCATTGGTTTCTCATTTATCAGCATTGCCGCAGGGTGCATTTTAGACGGTGTTTGAGTTCAAGAGCCGCCATTTTTTTAATTGCCGAGATACCGGAGGTTTTCGTGTCAGAACCATTTTTAGCTGAGATCCGAATGGTGGGTTTCAATTTCGCACCAAGAGGCTGGGCGTTTGTGGATGGGCAGATCCTGCCGATCAACCAGAACCAGTCTTTGTATTCGCTACTAGGCACAACCTATGGCGGCGATGGCCGCACATCGTTTGCGTTGCCCGATTTGCGAAGCCGTACACCCATTCACGTCGGGGACGGCCATACACTTGGCCAGAAGGGCGGCGCAGAGACTGTCACGCTAACCGCCGCCGAAATCGCCGCGCATACGCATTCTGCAAAAGCCTCATCCACCGTGGGTAACAATCCAGTACCAACAGGTAATGTTCTTGGTGCAGAGACAGGTGCGGATTTGGCTTATCGTAACGCCGAAACGGGGAATTCAACTGCACTGCGCAGTGGTACGATAACCAATGCCGGCGGTGGTCAAGCACATGACAACATGCAGCCCTATCTTACTGTAGCGTTTTGTATAGCCCTTCAGGGGCTTTTCCCGTCACGAAATTGAACCTAGGAGGACATTGAATGTCAGAACCATTTGTTGGCGAAATTCGTATGTTCGCAGGAAATTTCGCCCCCCGTTCGTGGGCGTTTTGTGATGGGCAATTGTTGGCTGTTTCCCAAAATGACGCGTTATTCTCGTTGCTAGGGACGATATATGGCGGCGATGGCCGCACGACCTTTGGCTTGCCAGACATGCGGGGACGTATCCCGTTGCATGAGGGCACCGGCCCGGGCCTGAGCGCGCGCCAATTGGGCAGCAAAAGCGGTGGGGAAAATGTAACGTTGACCACCAATCAACTGGCGAACCACAGCCATGACTTTTTTGCAAATACGCAACCGGCAACCGCCGCCGCGCCGCAAGGCAAGGTCGTCGCAGATGGCGTAGGCGTCAGCTTTTTGAATCCAACTGATCAAAACACCGATCTGGCCTCGACCACGATTATGGACGTCGGTGGCTCGCGGTCGCACACGAATTTGATGCCAACGCTTTGCGTCCATTTCATCATCGCCTTGTTTGGCATTTACCCAAGTCGTCAGTAGGAGGCACAGATATGTCGGAACCATTTATCGCAGAAATCCGCATCTTCGCTGGTAATTTCGCGCCACGCGGTTGGGCCTTTTGTAATGGACAGCTGTTACCCATTTCCCAAAACACAGCGTTGTTTTCGCTGATTGGCACCACCTATGGTGGCGATGGTCGCTCGACCACCGCTTTGCCCAATCTTGAGGGCCGTGCGCCAATGCATCCCGGGCGTGGGCCAGGATTAACAGCCCGTCGTCTTGGAGAGAAAGTTGGCACCGAAACTGTGACCTTGTCAGAGGCTCAGATTCCCTCACACAGCCACACCCTTCGCGCGACGACGTCCAGGGCCGCTGCGAATACCGCTCCAAGTAATACCGCGTCGCTTTCGCGCTCTGGTGGTGGTGACAGTCTTTATCAGACAAATACCAGCGCGAACCTTGTCGACTTGGCAAGCGGCGCTGTATCAACGGCCGGCGGAAGCCAGGCGCATACCAATTTGCAGCCCTTTCTCACTTTGAACTTCATCATAGCGTTGGAGGGTCTCTATCCGTCGCGAAGCTAATGCGCGTAAAAGAGGCAGACAGGTGCATGCCCACGATGGTCTGCCTCTTTAAACATCAGGCGCACGACATTGAATGCGGTGCGGTCGTGGTGTCGATGATCTCACACAGGACATTCCCAAATTGAAACAGAGGCCGCCGTCAATTCATGCTGCGCGCTGTGGCGTGAAATATCGTGATATAGTTGATAATGACATGCCTTTTCTATCACGACTGTACCGCTCGACCCGCGAAGAAGAAATGGCCAGTACACCCTGGACTGATGCCGAAAAGCAATCCTTCGTCGACATGCAGTTTCGAGCCCAACATGCGCATTACCAAAAGCACTACACGGATGCCCTTTGGCTTATCATTGAGGTGAACGGCACTTCCGTCGGCAGACTATACTTTGAGCGGTGGACTTCCGAACTCCGGATCATAGACATCGCTCTTCTGCCCGACGCGCGTGGTAAAGGGATCGGAGCCGCCATTTTGCAGGACTTGTTGGATGAATCAGCGTCTGCAGGCAAGAACGTTGGAATTCATGTCGAAAAGGTCAATCCGGCGATGTCACTGTATCGTCGGCTAGGTTTCAGGACGATTGAGGATAAGGGCGTCTATGATCTATTGGTCTGGTCACCCGGCGAGTAGAACAGAGCTGGTCGCGGGATTTCTGGCCATACCTCGATCACGGCATTCTGGAACTGGACAACAACACCGCCGAAAGAGGGAGTATCCGAAACTCTGTGTATGGTTCTCAGCCCATGCGGTTGAAACGGGTCATTTGTTGAACCGTTCTGGATACAGGATAGCGAACTGATTTCGGGCAGCAACCCATTCTCTGACACAGCTG
>Ga0315339_1001601_pt1 | contig 19500 bp, 12 predicted proteins | sample ASW17metaG_FD_204514 | JGI IMG/M metagenome (GOLD analysis project Ga0315339, IMG submission 204514) | Ammonia-oxidizing marine archaeal communities from Pacific Ocean, United States - ASW #17 | ecosystem: Environmental > Aquatic > Marine > Oceanic | place: USA: California | collected 2016-12-05
TTGCAACGTGTTCAAAATGACCGACGCGGTCGAATCGTGCGCCGGTCGTACCCAACTATGGCCAAAGAACAAATTCTCTGACGTGTTTTGTCAACTCGTTTTCGCTTTTAGGTTTTGTGGGTTGGGAAGGATTCGCGAGATACGACAGGGCCGCCCCCAAGGAACAAAGGGAAACGCGGTGGGAAATGCGGGCTGCAGGTTTTTTGAAGACTTGCCGTTCGGAAGGGGGTTCAAGGTTGTGGCGAGGCATGGGGCAGGTCTTGCGACGCGGATCGCAATATTCAATCAAGACGCGATTCTTTCGAGGTTGGGGCCCAATGGACAAAGAGCGGTGCCCAGACCGGGAAAGGACCGACCAAAGATTCGGCTTTTGGTTGCTGGCGATGCAGAAACTTGCGCTAGATATGCGGAAAATGGACGAAAAAACGGACGTTCAACCGAAATATTTAACATCTAAATCCAGTGGATGTCGTTTTAGGTTTCCACTGAATGTTGACGTTGGCACAACGGGCCGTTAACTTTTGGGCAACGAAATTGGGGGATCTGCCAGTCGCCATTAGGTTTAGTGGTCTTGGCAGGCGAAATCGGACAGATGACAAAGCCAAAAGACACAGAAATGCTGCGTGGCGATGCCAGAAAACTGACTATCAACGTCGGCAACGCAATGCGATCCACAAGAGTAAACCTTGTACCGGGCGAGCCGGTGGCAGCGGACAACGCGGGATTTGTCTCGTCGCGTCGGCAAAGCGGGGCGGGTGACACATCGGTCAGCAACGGCGTGTCGGCTGGCGCGCCTGTTTCTACGCCCGTGACGTCTGCGATTTCGACGCCGTTTGCCCAATCTCCGGTTGCGTCAATCGATCGTCCCCGGATCAGTACGTTGACAAAAATGGGTGTGGCGGCAGTTGGCCTGATGGTGGTGATCGTGATCTTGCTGGTCCCGGAAACCGGCCCCTCTGACATCACCGAAGTCAGGCCGCTCGTGGCCTCTGTGACGCCCAGTATCGTGACGGAAAATCCTGCCGCCAAGGCCGCCCCCATGTTGGATGGTCAGGCAGCTATGGAAACGCCGGCCGTGTTCGTGGCACAAGCGATTGAAACGCCGGTCAGGGCTGTGGAACAGTCCGAGCCTTCGGTGCCAGAGGTCGTTGCGGCGGAAATTGCCCTAGTGGCTGCGGAAATTCAGGCTCCACCTACAAAGCCCGGCTTCGTCGCTGAATTGACCGCCGGTACGGTCGCGGCCTTGCGGCGCGAAGCAATTTATGCCTCCGCAGAGACACCCGCAGAGACATCCATCCTCATTGAGGATGCGGTGCCGACGCGCGCGACCGTGGGAGACGTTGCCGCGCAGCTGAACGACAATCCGGGGAGCAGCCAAACCGACGTTTCAACGGATTTGGTACAGCCCGGTGGGCGTGTGAACACCGCCAGTATCATCGCAATATTGTCGGGCAAAGAATGAGATTTTCACATGAAATGGCGACAGAATGAGGAGAGCCTGCATCCTGCCACATTAAGATGAACCACCGGGATGTGTCTGGCCTGCCAGCCCGACACAGACAATCCGGATACTTTGAATAAGAAACCAAAAAACGGTCACGAGTATTTTTTTTAGCGATTGTGAACAAAACAATTCCTGGGGGAAATATGAAAAAGACCTTTGCAGTTGCTGCGCTTTGCCTGTCGGGCCTGTTCGCGACGATGACCACGGCGGAAACCTGCGGTGGCATACATGTGGTGAAATCGGGCGAAAGCCTGTCGATCATCGCCGACAAACATTACAAGAATGCCGGAAAATGGTCTGCGATTCATAGCGCAAACCTGAACCTGATCGGCCCGAAACCGAACCTGCTGCAGGTCGGCATGAAGCTGTCGCTAAGCTGCATAAATGGGCGGCCGACCGGGCTGGCGGGCGGCACAGAGGTGACGGATGTTCTGCCGACCTCTGCCAAGCTGAAAATCACGCCGGGCCATGCAGCTGTGCGCAGTCGGATCAACCTGCTGACCGGCGACGACTATGCGCCGTTTGCGGCCAAGGATGCGCCAAACGGCGGGCTGATCACCGAATTGGTGACCGCGGCGATGACCGCGGCCTCGCCGAAAGAGGGGTTTGCCGTGCATTGGGTCGATGACTGGGCCTCGCATTTTGATCCGCTGCTGTCGAACGCGCTGCTGGACATCGGATTCCCTTGGTATCAGCCCGACTGCACCAACAGCCCGGACGAATACCGTTGCCAGAACTTCCACTTTTCCGACGCGATGTTCGAAGAACTGGTGCTGGTTTTTACCGAAAAATCCCGCAGTTTCGTCTATAATACCGATGCGGATATGGAGGGGAAAACTCTGTGTCGCCCGGATGGGTATTTCACCTTTGACCTTAACCAAGATGGTCGTAACTGGTTGAAAGAAAACAAGATCACTCTGAAGCAACCGAAAGCCACCAAAGCCTGCTTTGAGATGCTGCTAGAGGGAGAGGTCGACGCGGTCGTGCTGGTCGAATTTCAGGGCCGCGAGATGATGGGCGACATGCAGATCCAGGACAGGATCCGCGTTCTGCCACAGCCGCTGGCCATCGTCGGCGAATATGTTGTGGTGCATAAATCGCATCCACAGGCCGAATACATGATGGGCATCGTCAATGACGGTCTGCGCAAAATCCGCGCCTCTGGTGACTACCAAACCATTGTCGAAAAGCACCTGACCCAGATTTGGGCGGCATTCTAGGGGTATCGGAACGATGAAGAGTCTTCAGACTTTCGCACGCGTTCGTTCCCTGCTGGTGCCGCTTGGCGCGGCGTTGGTTCCGGGGTTGGTATCGGGTGCCGCTATGGCGGCCTGCGACGTGGAATATGCGGTTCGGGCGGGCGACACCTATTACTCGATCGCGGCAGACCACTACGGCAGTCGGCGGGACTGGCAGCGGGTGTATCAGGCGAACCAGAATTCTACCGGGATGCCCACATTGTTAGCGGGGCGGCAGATTTACATTCCCTGTCAGGATGGCGTGGCTGTCAGCAATATTGAGGCGACGTCGGCGACGACATCCGCGCCGGTTGCGAAACCCGTCGCGATTACCCCTGCGCCCAGCGTGGCATCAAACGTTACGGCGCGTGTCTACCCCGAGAACGCAGAACTGACGCTGCTGACCGGCGACAATTACGCGCCGTTCACCGGCAAGGGCCTGCCCGCGCAGGGCTTGGTGACAGAACTGGTGCACGCGGCGCTGGACATCGCGCCGTCACCGGTGACTTATTCGGTCACATGGGATGACGACTGGTCTAAGCACTTGTTTCCGTTGCTGAATGACAAGGTGTTCGATATGGGGTTTCCGTGGTTGCGCCCGGATTGTGACGCCACGCCCGATAACGAGCGTTGCGCGAATTTCCTGTTTTCTGATCCGCTGATGTCCTTGCCGATCATGCTGTTCGTGCGCCAGGACAATCAGTTTCAGTTTGATAGCGACGCGGACATTCTGGGCAAAAGCCTGTGCCGACCAGAGGGGTATTTTTCCCATGATCTGGATCGCGCAGACCGGCGCTGGCTGGCCGACGGCAAGATCGAATTTGTCACCGGCAAAGACCCGGCGGATTGCTTCAAGAAGGTGCTTATGGGCAAGGTCGATGCGGCCAGCATCAACCTGTTTATGGGGGCCAATCTGATTCTGGAAATGGGACTGCGCAACAAGATCCTGCCACTGGAAAAACCGCTGTCCGAGGAGGGGTTGCATTTGGTGATTTCCAAGAGTCACTGGCGCGGCACCACGCATCTGTATCGGGTGAATGCCGGGTTGCAAAAGCTAAGGGATGACGGGCGTTATCAAGAGATCGTCTCGCGCCACATGGGCCTGTTTCGCGCGCGGTTGCACTAGAGTTCACGAGTGGCGAAGGCGTCTGTGGTGGCGTGGGCCCCTAGGCCATTGTGCAGAGCTGAACATTGGCATCGGTCATGGCTTGCGCCACCGAAATGTCCGGCACAGCGTCGGTGAATACTGCGTCTAATTCGTTCAAATCGCAGACTTTTACCAGCGCTGAACGCATGAACTTGGTTGAATCTGAGATCACCACGCGCCTGCGGCCGCGCGCCAGCACCTCGCGCGCAAAACCGGCCTCTTCCGGGTCATAATCCATCACACCCTCCGGGCCGATCGCCCCGGCAGAGATCACGGCGTGGTCCACCCGGAATCGCCGGACATATGCGATGGCGTCCTGGCCCAGCACCGCACCTGAATCGCCATTGACGGCCCCACCAACCAACAGAACCTTGCCACCGCCGCGCCCGGACAAAGTGCGCGCGATGTCGGTGGAATTGGTGATCACCGTCAGGCGCTCGTGCTGCACCAAGGCGCGCGCCAGAAAGCTGGTGGTGGTGCCAGTATCGATCATCAAAGTTTCGCCGTTGCGCACCGTGGCGGCCATGGCGCGGGCGATCTTTTGCTTGGCCTCGGCGTTTTCGCGCATCCGCCGCTCAAACGGGGCCTCGCCAATCGATTGCGCCAGCGCGACCGCGCCGTGCATTTTCACGATGGTCCCACGGTCGGCCAAGGGTCGCAGATCACGGCGCACCGTTTCGGCCGACACCCGCAGCCGTTCTGCAAGGTCTAGGACGGTGACGGTGCCTTCACGGTTCAAGATGTCCAGGATCTCGCCGTGCCTTTTGGAAATGATTGCCATACGCTCACTCGTGTAACTTTGTCCGAAAAATATGCATTCGGTCAAACTTGGTCAAAAAAAACACAAAAAACCACAAAATGCAATTGACAGTCCGCCCTCTGCCGCAGTTACCTTAGCCCATCCAAGCTTGGCTGACGGTCGACGTCAGAATGTGACCCGGCTATGCTGTGACTGAATTTGTAACCCAACAGGGGGCCACGATGTCTGCACTTAGAATTACCGCTTCAATTATTGCGCTTACGACCTGCGGCGCAGCATTTGCGCAGGATTCCACCGACCCGATCAAACTGACGCTGCATGACTGGACCGGTCAATTGATCACCACGCAGCTGATGGGCGAGGTTCTGGAAGAGGCCGGATTGACCGTCGAATATGTTCAGGCCGACTATCTGGCGCAATTCGCCGGGCTGGAAACCGGCGATCTGCATGTCGCGATGGAAATGTGGGAAACCACCGGCCGCGATGCGATGGACGCCGCAACCGCGACCGGCAAGGTTGTCAACGTCGGGGCCACCGGCATGAAGGCCAAAGAAGAATGGTGGTATCCGCTGTATATGAAGGAACTATGCCCCGGTCTGCCAAACTGGGAGGCCCTGAAAGAAGCATCCTGCGCCGAGGCGTTTTCCACGGCCGAGACCGCGCCAAAGGGGCGCTATTTGGGTGGGCCGGTCACGTGGGGCGGTTTTGACGATGAACGCGTAGAGGCGCTTGACCTACCGTTTGAGGTTATTCACGCCGGCACTGACGCGGCCCTGTTTGCCGAGTTGGAAAGCGCGGTTCAGCGCAAGGCCCCTGTGTTGCTGTGGGTTTACGCGCCGCATTGGGCCCCGGCCAAATACGAGGGCGAATGGGTTGAATTCCCTGAGTATTCTGCCGAGTGCTACAATGATGCCTCGGTCGGTCTGAACCCTGACATGGCCTATGACTGCGGCAAGCCGTTTGGCGAAATCTGGAAAGTGGCCTGGGCCGGGGTGCAGGAACAATGGCCGACAGCCTATGCGGCGGTAGAGGCCTTTACGATTACGAACGACGATATGGGCGCAATGATCACTGAGGTGGACCTGAACGGCAAAACTGTCGAGCAAGTGGTGGCTGACTGGATGGCAGCCCACGAAGCCACTTGGAAAACCTGGATCAACTAAGGCCCATGGCCGGGGCAGGCGGGGTTTCTCTGCCTGTCTCGGCCTTTTTTATTTATGACAATACCTGAACCGAAACTGGTCTGCCGCGGCGTCTGGAAGATCTTTGGCAACCGCGCGGCGGAAATCCTGCGCGCGCTGGGGCCTGATCCAAGCTATGAGGCATTAACGGCTGCGTCGCTGGTCCCGGCGGTGCGCGATGTCGACATAGAGGTCGGCGAAGGCGAGATTTTCGTCATCATGGGCTTGTCCGGCTCGGGCAAATCCACGCTGGTGCGGTGCCTGTCGCGATTGGTGGAGCCGACAGCGGGCGAGATTCTGTTTCACGGGCAGAACCTGTTGGCGGCGTCCAATGCTGAGATGATTGAATTGCGGCGTCACAAGATGGGCATGGTGTTTCAGCATTTTGCCCTGCTGCCGCATATGAGCGTAGCCGACAACGTGGCATTTCCATTGGAAGTTCAAGGTGTTGCGAGAACTGAGCGTGCCGAGCGTGCCGCGCGGATGATTGAACTTGTCGGGCTAACTGGCCGCGAAGACGCCTATCCGCGTGAATTGTCCGGCGGGCAGCAGCAACGCGTCGGCATTGCGCGATCCCTGGCTGCTGATCCGGAATTGTGGTTCCTGGATGAGCCGTTCTCGGCGCTGGATCCGCTGATCCGACGCGAAATGCAGGATGAATTCATCCGTCTGCAATCGGTGCTGAAAAAGACCATCGTTTTCATCACCCATGACTTTGATGAGGCGATCCGCCTGGCCGACCGCATCGCGATCATGAAATCCGGCGCGGTGGTGCAGATCGGCACGCCCGAGGACATCGTGCTGAACCCGGCGACGGATTACGTGCGCGAATTCACCGGGGCGGTGACGCGTGCAAAGGTGGTGAAGGTGACCAGCGTAATGGGGCCGGTCACGGACGAAATCCCGGCCAAATCCGTGCCGCAGGGCAGTTCGGTGGCCGATGCCGCGCCGCTGTTCAGCGATGGCACTGATATGGTCGCGGTGACCGATGGCGATGGTATCATCGGCCATCTGGACCGCGCCACCGTGGTCGACATGATGTTGCAGGGCTAGGGCGCATGGCCGATTTCAGCCCGCGCCGTGTTCCGCCGTTTGGGTCGTGGCTTGGCTGGGGCAGCATGGCGTGGCTGGCAGCATTGGTTGCGTTTGTCGTGTTGTGGCAATGGGGCAAGGACATCGCGCCCTGGGCGTTTGATTATCCGCGTGGCTGGATACCACCGGTGCGCGGCTGGATATCCGGCGTGATGAAATGGCTGATGAATGAGGCCAGCTTTGGCCTGTTCAGCTTTCGCGACCTGACGCGGGCCATCGCTGCGGTGATCAATGTGCCTTATGAAATCACGCTTAGCCTGTTGTCGGGCGGCACGACCATCATCGGCGTGCCGATTGCGCCTATCGGCTGGGTCGGGGTGACGGCTGTGGTCGGCCTCATCGGCCATTTCGCCGGGGGCTGGCGGTTGGCCGTTCTGGTGGTCGCGTGCTTCAGCCTGATCGCCGCATTTGGACAGTGGACCTCTGCGATGGTTACCTTGGCGTCGATCCTGATCGCGGTGCCTTTGGGAATTTTCGGCGGTCTTTTCATGGGGTTGGCCGGGCATCGCTGGCCGCTGGTCGGCCGGGCGTTGGTGCCGCTGCTGGACCTGATGCAGACCATCCCGGTCTTTGCCTATCTGGTGCCGATCCTGATCCTGTTCGGCTTTGGCCCAATTTCGGCCGTCATCGCCACGTTAATCTACGCCACGCCACCGATGACCCGCATCACCATGTTGGCGCTGCAACGCGTGCCCGGAGAGATCCGCGACCTGGGCAATATGGTTGGCTGCACCCCGCGCCAGATGACCTGGCGGGTGCTGATCCCCTCGGCCAAGGAACCGCTGATGGTCGGGGTCAATCAGGTGATCATGCTGTCGTTGAACATGGTCATCATCGCGTCAATGATTGGCGCGGGCGGGCTGGGGTTTGATGTGCTGTCGGCTTTGCGCCGTCTGGATTTTGGCGCGGGGGTAGAGGCCGGATTTGCCATCGTCGCGCTGGCCATCGCGCTGGACCGCCTGTCGCAGGCATTTGCCGACCGTACAGCCACGTCGGTGCAAGCCCCGCGCGGCTTTGTTGCCCGACATCCGTATCTGATCGCGGGGCTGGCAACGATTATTCTGTCGGCGCTGATCGGGCTGGCGATTCCGGCGTTTCAAAACATTCCAGAGGCGTGGCAGCTGTCGACCGGCAGCTTTTGGTCTGACCTCGTGCGCCACATCAACATCACCTATTTCGACCTGCTTGAGGGTATCAAAAACACTCTGCTGCTGAACCTGCTGATCCCGGTGAAACGCTTTTTGATCGGGCTTCCATGGATCGGCGTCGCGCTGTTGCTGGGGCTGTTGGGCTGGCGGCTGGGCCGGTTGCGGTTGGCGGTTTTGACCGGTGGGCTGACCGTGTTGGTGGCTATGACGGGCCTGTGGGAAGAGGCCATGATCACCGTCTATCTTTGTGGCATTTCCGTTGGCATCGCCATGTTGATCGGCCTGCCGATTGGCGTCGCTGTTGCCTCGCGCGATAGCCTGTGGCGCGGTGTGCGGCTGGTGATTGATACGCTGCAAACCTTGCCGTCGTTTGTCTACCTGATGCCCGCCGTCATGCTGTTCCGGGTCGGCGATTTCACCGCGATGATCGCCGTGGTTGCCTATGCGCTGGCACCGGCGATCCGCTATACAGTGTTGGGCCTGCGCGCGGTTGACCCGCGTCTGATAGAGGCGGGGCAGGCGATGGGCTGTACGCCGTTGCAAATTCTCACCCGCATCCGGCTAAAACTGGCGCTGCCAGAGATCATGTTGGGGCTCAATCAAACTATCATGTTTGCCCTGTCGATGCTGGTAATCACAGCCTTGGTCGGCACGCGCGATCTGGGTCAAGAGGTCTACATCGCCCTGACCAAAGCCGACCCCGGACGCGGGTTGGTGGCAGGCCTTTCTGTGGCGTTCATCGCGATCATCGCAGATCGGTTGATACAGGCGGGGGCACAGCGCGCGCGGGTTCGGCTGGGTCTGATTGGGGGGGGAGCGCATGATAATACCTGATAAAATCAGCTGCTTGCCGTGTTGGCAGGGTGATTTGACCGCAGAGCCACTATCGGGCGGACTATCCAACGAAATCTGGAAAGTAACAGATGCCGTCGGCATCCATGTGGTGCGGCTGGGCGCGGATTATCCGTTCCATCACGTGAACCGCCAACGCGAGGCAATGTCGGCCCGCGCCGCCCATACGGCGGGCTTTGGCCCCAGCGTGCAGCACTCTGAACCCGGCGTCATGGTCACCGATTTCATTGAATCGCGCACCTGGTCCGAGGAGGATCTGCGAAATAACCCCGAACGGGTCGGGCGCTTGCTGGCCGATTTTCACCGGGAAATGCCTGCCTATATCACCGGCGAGGCATTCCTGTTCTGGCCGTTTCATGTGATCCGCGACTATGCAAACACGCTGAAAGCCACCCGCCATGCCGCTGATTTACCCGGCTTTCTGACGTTATCCGCCGAAATGGAGGCCGCGCAAATCCCGCTGCCGATCATCTTTGGTCATCATGATCTGCTACCGGCTAATTTCCTTGATGACGGCAGCCGGCTTTGGCTGATCGATTATGAATACGCGGGCTTTGGCACCGCGCTGTTTGACCTTGCCGGGGCTGCGTCCAACGCGGGCATGTCCACCGATCAGGCCGACGCGCTACTGCTGGCCTATTTCGGCAGCAAGCCCGACGCGGCCCTAAGGCGCGCCTTTGATGCCATGCAGGTGGCGTCGTTACTGCGCGAGACCTTGTGGGCGATGGTGTCGGGCATCCATCTGGCCGCGCCCGGTGTCGATTATGACGCCTATACCGCCGAGAACCGTGACCGCCTGCAAACTGCCGAAACAACCTATAAAACCCGCTGGGAGACCGCGCCATGACATTCCCGACACATGCCCAGATCGTGGTGATTGGGGGTGGCATTATCGGCTGCTCGACAGCTTATCACCTTGCCCGCGACCATGGGGCCGAAGTTGTTCTGCTGGAACAGGGGCGGCTGACCTCTGGGTCGACCTGGCACGCGGCAGGGTTGGTTGGACAGTTGCGATCTTCGGCTTCGATCACGCAGGTTCTGAAATATTCGGTCGATCTGTATAAACGGCTGGACGCTGAGACCGGGCTGGAAACTGGCTGGAAAATGTCGGGCTGTTTGCGGCTTGCCACGACCGAAGACCGTTGGACAGAATACCGCCGCCTTGCCACCACGGCGGGCAGTTTCGGCATGGACATGCATCTGATCTCGCCTGAGGAAGTCAAGGCGATGTGGCCCTTGATGGATACCTCTGACCTGATCGGCGCGTCGTGGCTGCCGACCGACGGGCAGGCCAGCCCGTCGGACATCACGCAATCGCTGGCCAAGGGCGCGCGGATGCATGGCGCGCAGCTGCATGAAAACGTGCGTGTCACCGGCTTTCAAATGGACGGCGACCGCATTACGCATGTGGAAACCGACCGGGGTATGATTGCCTGTGAAAAAGTCGTCAACTGCGCCGGGCAATGGGCACGGCAGCTTGGCGAAAAGGCGGGCATCTCTGTGCCGCTGCAACCGATCAAACATCAGTATATCGTCACCGAAAAAATCGCCGGTCTGTCCACGGATTCTGCCACCATCCGTGACCCCGACAAAGGCACCTATTTCAAGGAAGAGGTCGGCGGGCTGGTGATGGGCGGCTATGAGCCGAACCCGCAGCCCTGGACCATGGGCGATGTGCCCGATGACTTTGAATTCAAGCTGTTTGACGATGATTTCGACCATTTTGAGCAACACCTAGAGGCTGCGATCGCCCGCATTCCCGCGTTGGAAACCGCTGGCGTCAAGCAGATGATCAACGGCCCAGAAAGCTTTACGCCTGATGGGAATTTCATTCTGGGCTGCGCGCCGGAATGCGCCAATATGTACGTCGGGGCCGGGTTCAACGCCTTTGGCATTGCGTCGGGCGGCGGCGCGGGCTGGGTGTTGGCCGAATGGGTGGTGTCGGGCGAGGCTCCGCTTGATCTGTGGGTCGTCGATATCAACCGGTTCTCTGGCCTGCATCGCGACCGCCAGTGGGTCAACGACCGCACCTGCGAGGCTTACGGCAAGCATTACACCGTCGCCTTTCCGCATAGCGAAATGGAGAGCGGGCGACCGTGCATTACCTCGCCATTATACGAACGGCTGAAATCGCATCGGGCCGTGTTCGGTTCTAAACTGGGGTGGGAGCGGCCGAATTGGTTCGTACCCGAGGAGGCCGAACCACGCGATATCCTGTCGATGGGCCGACAGAACTGGTTTGACGCGGTGGGCGCGGAACATGCCCATGTCCGCCAGGCGGTTGGCTTGTTTGATCAGTCGTCATTCGCGAAATACGAAGTCACCGGCAAGGATGCCGCTAGCGCGCTGGACAGGATCTGCGCCAATGACGTGACCAAGGCACCGGGGCGGCTTACCTATACGCAACTGCTGAACACGCGCGGCGGAATAGAGGCTGACCTGACCGTGGCGCGCCTGTCCGAGGATCATTTTTACATCGTCACCGGTACCGGGTTTCGCACCCATGATAAGACCTGGATCCGTGATCACCTGAGGGGCGATGCCGCCATTCGCGATGTGACCGAAGACTGGGGCACGCTGTCGCTGATGGGGCCAAAGGCGCGTGATGTTCTGGCGCGGGTGACGGATGCCGATGTCAGCAACGCGGCGTTTCCTTTTGGCCATGTGCAGGAAATCAACATCGCCGGGGCCAAGACCCGCGCCTTGCGGATTACCTATGTGGGTGAATTGGGGTGGGAGCTGCATGTGCCGTTGGCCGCCACTGGCGCGGTCTTTGACGTGCTGATGTTGGCCGGGGCGGGTGACGGCCTGCGCCCGGTGGGCTATCGTGCGATTGAATCGCTGCGGCTGGAAAAGGGCTATCGCGCCTGGTCGTCCGACATCACCCCGAACGATACCCCGTTTGAGGCTGGGCTTGGCTGGGCGGTGAAACTGCGCAGCAATCAGCCGTTCATTGGCCGTGAGGCGCTAGAGGCAACGCGCGACGCGCCGCTGGTGAAACGACTGGCCGGGTTCACCGTTACCGACGCCAGCGCCGTGCTGCTGGGCCGCGAGACGATCCTTCGCGACGGCGTGCCGGTCGGTTATCTGTCCTCGGGCGGCTATGGCTACACGCTGGGTATGGGCGTCGGCTATGGCTATGTCAAAAACCCGGACGGTGTGTCGGATGACTGGTTGAATACCGGCAGCTACAACCTTGTTGTCGCAGGAGAAACCATTCCTGCGACATTGGGTATGCGGTCGTTCTATGACCGAAAGAATGAAAAGGTCAAAGCCTAGGTGCGTTGCAGAACAATCGCTCGGCTGGGGGCTGTGGCAGCGTCGCCGGGCATCGAGACATAGGGCTCTGTTGTTGCCAGCAGAGTGACGCCGTCCATCGCGGCCAGCGCCGTTTCAAAGCCGCCGTTCCATAGCGTTTCCTTGACGGTGATAACCAGCACGCCGCCCTTCGCGGTGATGCGCACAAGTTCGGGCACCGCGTCCACGCCGACATGGCCGGTGGTGAAAACGCCGGTCGAAATAACCGCTTGATAGGCCTCATCCGCGAACGGCAGCGCGCCGCCAAGCGCCAGACAATGCAGGTCGCGATAGCCACCTTTGGACGCGGCGACCTTTAACATACCTTGGCTGATATCCAGCCCGTCCACCGTGGGATAGCCCAAAATACCCAGCCAGCCGCCAACCAGCCCGGTGCCCGCCCCAGCGTCCAATATTGCGTCCGGGCCCGCTGGAAGATGCCGCGCCAGCAGCGCCACGGCCACCGATGGATGGCGATAGCCTGTCTGCGCCATATGGCTGTCATAGCCCTCGGCCCAGTCATCATAATGTGCGGCGATTTCCTCGGGGCTTTGTGCTGCATACACATTGCCTAAATGTCCGTCATGCCCGTGTTCTGCCATCATACTCTCCGTTTTTTCATTGTCCGGATGCTGGCCAAGTGCCCGCATTTGTGGAAGTCTTGCCATAGCTTACGACGTCAACAAGGAGATGCCCATGCCGACCGAGGAAGAACGTGCCAAGGCGGCGTTGGCGGGGCTGCCAGAGCTGGCCAATCTGAACGCGCCACTGGTGCGCATGGGCGGGCTGACAAATATCGTTTTTCAGGTCGGCGAATATGTTCTGCGTCTGCCGGGCGAGGGCACAGAGGAATACATCGACCGCGCAAATGAGGCCGCCGCCGCGCATGAGGCCGCGCGCGCCGGGGTCAGCCCCGAGGTCATCCACGCCGACGCGGAAACCGGCATCATGGTGTCGCGCTTTGTGGCCGGGGCTGCCACCATGACGCCCGAAGGCTTTCGCACGCGCGCCGGGTCTCCGGCCCGCGCCGGGGCGGCCTTTGCGCGGCTGCATCGCTCTGGCGCGGCATTCCCGGCGCAGTTTGAACTGTTTGCCATGATCGAGGACTATCTGGGCATCCTGTCCACCAAAGACGTCGCGCTGCCGGCTGGCTATCATGACGTGGTTGCCGAGGCTGCCGTGGTGCGTCAGGCGCTTGACCGCAATCCCGCGCCAAGCGTGGCCTGCCATTGTGACCCGCTGTGCGAGAACTTCCTCGATACCGATGAGCGGATGTGGATCGTCGATTGGGAATACTCCGGCATGAATGACCCGATGTGGGATCTGGGGGATCTGTCGGTCGAGGGCGAATTTGACGACGCGCAGGATATCGAGATGCTGACGGCCTATTTCGGCGGCCCCGCCCCGGCGCAGGATCACGCCCGCATGGTGATCCACAAGGCGATGTGCGATCTGCTGTGGACGTTGTGGGGCTTGATTCAACTGGCGAACAACAACCCGGCAGAGGATTTTCGCGCCTATGCCGATGGCCGTTTCGCCCGCTGCAAGGCGCTGATGGCGACGCCAGAATTTGCTCGTCATCTATCGGTTCTGGCGGCTTAATTTCTCCACCGAAACGGCCCCGTGTTGAGAAAATACTATCTTTAGAGGCTTGATCTGGTTAACCTTTTTCAATTGCCGCAGTGTTTCGGATTGGGCCGTATGTTTTGGGGGGTGCGGGCCAGTTTTATCAGCTTTTTTCGCTGAGGTTTTGTTTGTTTTTTCAATCCTGGATTGAAGTGAATTAGATTTTCCCCCTCAAATGGCGTAACTCGATTGAGGTGAAATGTATTGGCGGATGGCAACGGACAGAGCGGAACAGACGCATCAAACGCGAATTATTGGGCACATGCTGGTCATTGGGCCGAACCTGCACCAGACGGGTTTTCGTACCGCGATTTCACGGGATCACTTGCAGCCCTAAGCCATGGCGACGGCGGCGAAACCGTGCTTTTCGTTGCCGCGCCCTGGGGCCTTGTTTGCCGGTCCACTGACGGCGGTGTCCGTTGGCAGCAAATCAATTCCGGTAACCCAAGCCAGAATACCGTTGCTTTGCTTGCCGTGCCGGAAATTCACGCCATTTTGGCTGCCAAGTCCACGGTCGAAGGGTACGATTGGGAGGGAGTCGAGGGGGTCTTCCTATCTCAGGACGATGGCGAGACCTGGAGCGATCTATATAATATGGTCCGCGGCATTGAAGAAGAAGCGCGGGTTTTTTCGAACGGCCAAATACTGGCGGTGACGCCAAGACGTGGTTTGTCCATCGGTGCTATCGACCGAGATTATAACGGTAGATATACACTGTCCGAATTGGCAACAGGCAGGGGGTGGCGGTACGTTTCTGTTGATGCGCCAATGAACTGGGACGATTGGGATTTGGAAGAATGGCGAAACAAATACGCCGACAATTATCAACGAATGAACAGCCAACTCCAGATAAGTAAATATTCTCGCATTACCGCACTGGCAATCGCCGACAGATATCGTTTTAGCGCCAATTCGTTCGAACCCGGTGGCCTTCGCGGGCATTGGTATAATTCGGATGATAAGGACAATGACGACCCGGTAATTGTCCCGATTGCCCAGGATTTGGGACAAATCACCGCCATGGCCGTGACTCCCGACGCCACGCAGCTTTATGCGGCGACGGCTGACAGCATGATCTGGAAGTCGACTGATATGGGGGCCAATTGGAGCCTGTATGATGACGCTGTCGTCGATCTTGCCCGGTCGGATCAACAAATTCGTTTGATCACGCTTTCGTCCGACGGAACGCTACATTGGATTGGCTTGATCGGCGAAACGGATGCTGATTTTTATACCAGCGCACCCGGCGACCTGCGGGATGTTTTACGCAGGGAATCCCAGGCGCTTAGACGCGCCGAAGAACAGATCACGCAGATCAAAAAGCAGGCGACGGCGGACGTTAAGGGTCTGAATGGGCTTATAAAACAGGCCAAGGACTGTCTTGCAGAGTTGCAGGCGAAATACGACGCCGACATGAAAACGGCCAATGATGCCTATGCGGATTTGCAGGAAACCTCTGATGCAAAACTTGGAGAGGCGGCAAAGCGTTATGATGATTTGTCGCGCAAATACGACGCGGATGCCCGGCGGTTAATGGACGAAGTTCGCGGCCTAACGGGCGAGTTGGCGGCAGCTAAAACAGAGGCCAAGTCGAATATCGCGGCGTTGAAACGTCAGGCCATTATTGATCAGGCGGCGGCGGTTCGAGACAATCAGTTATTGGCGGTAGAGCATCAGAAAAACGCGCTTCGGATTGCGGATTTCATCGCGTCGCATGCTGCCGATTCCGCCGCCGACGACCACCGCGCAGAGATGAAAAAGGCCCATGATGCCGCGATAAAGCATCAACAGGAGGCGTTGCGGATTTCCGCCAAGATCGCCGCCGATGACAAAGCCGTCAGCGATGCACGTCATCACACAGAGCTGCGTGATCAGCATCAGGCGGCGCTGAAGCACCAGAAAGATGCGCTGCGCATTGCGGCTAAAATCGCGGCGGATAACCAGCGCATTGTTACGAAAGAGCATCACGCAGAACTGAAGAAGGCCCATGCGCTGGCGCTGAAACACCAGAAAGAGGCATTGCAGATCGCGGCGAAAATTGCCGACGATGAGATGAGCGCGGCGGAGCGAGAGCATCTCACAGAATTAAAGCAACGGGACGCTAAGCTTGCTGCTGTCAAAACGGACCTAAACGACAAAATTACCGAGTTGAACGGCACGATCGTGGGATTGAAGGACACTGTCAGCGATCAGTCCGACACGATTTTGGCACAGAAAACTGACATCAAGACCAAAGATGGCGCGATTGCGCAACTGAACACAGACTTGTCGACAGCAATATCCGACGCTCAAGACGCGGCAAAAAAGGCCGCGGCAGCGCTGGACATTGAAACCAAGGCCAAGAAGCTTGCCGAGAAAGAGCAAAAATATGTACGCGACCCTGATTTGCAGGCCTTACTACCGCAGGTCTCCCCGGAGCATCTATTTGATTTCTCGGGGTTAACCCACCATTTCACGGCGTCCAACACGGATGGCCAGCACGTCATCCAGTCGCCCGAACTGCCGGGCAATCCGCCCGCGGGCCTGACGGTAGAAGCCTGGGTGAACTCGACGAAAACCACGGACGAGCAGGTTCTGTTGACCATAAATCAGGGGGATTTGCGCATCGACATTGGCGTCACAAATGCCGCAAACGGGCAGCTCTTCGTCAAAATTCAAAAACCGGACCTGAGCTATACATCAATCGCAAAGTTCCTTCCGGTGCAAGAAACCACGCCCTGGGTGTTCTGCCTGCGCCCGGACAAAGGGGCTTTGATTCCCGAATTCTATAGCAAGTCGGGCGGTGTAATAGCGGAGTTCAAAGGCACTTTGGCGGGCCAGGTGTTCGGCGGGGCCAACCGCATGAACAAGCCGCTGCCAGTTCCACTCAAAGATTCCCCGATATCAGTGGAAATAGCCTATCCTGCCAAAGGTTTACCGCCGCTCGCCAGTTTGCGGATACACAGCCGGGCGCTCAGCCCTGATGCAATTCAAAGGAATATGACTCATGGCCAACTCGATGTCTGAATCGGACGCGCCACGGGGCCGAAAGCTGCAGTTTGATTTCGTTTACGACACGCTGAACCGCAACCCCGAGGCCAAATATTGCAGCGTTCTGTATGAGCCGCGCCATCGCGTACCGCATGCACCGTATTTCCTGATGTATCTGCCCGATACTGGCGTGGGAGCCCCGCCGGAACCCAGCGACTCGCTTAGTCTGGAGGACCTGTGGCAGCAGGTCGGGTGTTTTATCTTTACCGAACGCGCCAATGAAGACCCAGAGAGTTGGGCGAAAGACCTGCATACCGCGTTGCAGCCCGATGTTGCGGGCAACAAGACGCCGCAATTCGTTTGGCCGACGCCCAAAAGTGGCGAGTTGCAGATCATCCACACGACGCTGGATACGCCGGGGGCACCCAGTCGACCGGTGAAGCACGACGTGGCGCTGCGCATTGGCAGGTATCAGTTGGCCGTCCACGAAGGGACTTTGTTTGAGTTGACCGGCGAGACGATCGGGTTTGATAAGGATGTCACGCTGATCGCTGGTGCGGGCGACGCAAAGTCCTGTACCGACCCGAAGTTGAACCTTGTCGGGCCGCGCTCTGGCACCATAGAGGCCGGTTTTTCTACCAGTATCGACGTGATAAAACGCCTTGGCGGCGGCGAGTTTCGCAGCCTCGCCACCACCGGCCAACGTATTCAATTTCCGTTCCTGCCCGATGTCTTTGACTTCCAGAAATACAATCTTGGGTGGAATGTCTCTGCGCCGTTGGATCCGTATCGCAGCTTTCTGCAATTCGTCGAACAGCCTGTATTGGGCAGTTTTCTGCGTACCCCCACCGGCCTGCCGCTAACGGTTCGGCCAACCAGCGATGCGCGATCGGCCCCGGCCGGTTTCGCCTTTGCATTGTCGGCGAAACAGGTTGTGCAGCCCAACACCCAGGGCGCGGCGGGTGACCCGACGCATTTCATCGAATTTGAGCATTCGGGGCTGGATTATTATCTGACGCCCAGCGGGTCGTACAAACTGTCGAACCCAGATTTCCCGACCCTCCCGGTACATGTCATGTGCGGCGCGATTGCGGCGGAATATCTGGCCTTGTCGCCCGACGATTTGCTGTGTTTTGTACCCAGCGGCGCAGCAAGCAGCGGCGCGCAGGCGCAACACCAAGGCTGGACAACGGCCTGGGCCACAATCCTGCCCGCCATGCGTGAGGAGGGAAAAATCGGGGCCAGTTTCTGCAAGCAACCCGATACCGTGCCGTTCTTTGACAATGTCGAAGGCTACGCACCGCCGGTGGGTATTCAGCTGTGCGATCTGGCCGAAGGTGGCGCATATTTTGGTGTTCCTTTTCCGCTCTTCCCCTATGCCGGCGCGTATTCCACTGTGCCGCAACACGATGAAAACGATGACAAAATCGTTCACGCTGCGATCAACCGTGACTTCACCATCGAGGGCATTCTACATCCAGATTTGCGCAAAGTTCGCGCCGAGATTTTCTCATCTTGGGGGGACCATCAGGGCGACCCGGTGTTCTTTAATATCGAAAATCACGCACTGTTAGGGGGGTATGCCAGAACGGCCGAAGGCCTGATGCTGGATATCAACCCAGCGCCGGACCAACAGCAAGCGGGCCAAGAGGCCCCGGCCGGAACCATCAAGCGGATTTATCTGGCCAAGGCCCCGGATACCAAGAAGGACACATATTTTTCGATCAGTCCCACAGATGGCAATGTTGTCGACGCTGACTTTTCCGGCGCGTTGCTGTCGGGGGCTGATCTGGTCATTTGCACCGATCCGACCAAGATGCCGATGTTGGCCGAAGAGACTGGATTTCGAAATGAAATCAAGATGGCGGACTTTCCATTCAAGCTGGACGTCGGCGCGGGCAAAGCCACGGTCTTGTTCAAGTTCTCCAATTCGAAATCCCTGAACGAACTGCTGCAAGAGGCCGAGTCGGGCGTAACAAGCCCCAAGCATTTCCTCGATGGGCAGGACTTGCCACAGGCGCTTGCTGCTATCCGAAAGGCGATAGATTCCGCCGAGGCCAGCCAACGGGCGGACACCGCAAGTGTCGAAACCACCGATCACTCGGCGCGGCACAAACCCGCCTTCGGGCATTTCCTTCAGATCATAAATGAGCAAAGCTGGACAGGGTTTCTCGTCGTTGATTGTCCGTTGGATTACAGTGCGTTACCGGCGGATATTGCGACCTTGATGGGCGGAATCCGCTCTGCTCATAAGATACCGGCGCATCACGTCGGCGTCACGATTAACCGCCCGCGCCCTGGTCAGGAGCGCGACCCGATCCAGAACAGTTCAATTTTTGCGGTGATCTTTTATGAGCGTGACCTGATCCTAGAAGCCGAGAGCTATGAAATCGGCTTTCAAGACTGGAAGGATCATCTGGAATACGCACCGCCGCAGGACCTGGACTTTGAAACGCTGCGCCTGGAGGTTCTGTTCGAAAACTCCACCCAACAGCTGTTTTCCACCCGCATCGCACTGTCAACGCCGGACCTGTTTGGCGGCGACGTCACCTTTGAAGAGGCCACAAAAGACGACAGCATCAGCGCCAAGACCATGGTCGTGGACGGCCATCAGGTGCGCCACCCGGACGGCACCGGGTCGCTGGTATTTGAATGGCCCAAAGACCGGGTGTTCAAGCTTTCCAA
>Ga0315339_1001604_pt1 | contig 19481 bp, 19 predicted proteins | sample ASW17metaG_FD_204514 | JGI IMG/M metagenome (GOLD analysis project Ga0315339, IMG submission 204514) | Ammonia-oxidizing marine archaeal communities from Pacific Ocean, United States - ASW #17 | ecosystem: Environmental > Aquatic > Marine > Oceanic | place: USA: California | collected 2016-12-05
CCTCCGCCTCCGCCTCCGCCTCCGCTACCATAGCTGCCACTAGATGGACGTGGACCACCGTAGACCCGGCCGCCAGGCCTTGGAGGCGGTCGATCCTCGCGGGCCCGTGCCTCGTTGACCGCCAGATTTCGACCTTGAAACGGTTGAGCGTCAAATTTTTGGATGACTTGCTCAGCGGTTGCACTGTCGGCAAACTCGACGAAGGCAAAGCCTCGCGGGCGACCGGTCTCCCGATCGACCGGCATGGCGATGTGTGATGGTTCCGCGACGGGGGCGAAGTGGGCTCGAAGCTCATCTTCGGTCGCGCCGTACGGCAGGTTTCCGATAAAAAGGCGAACTGCCAAGGTTCCTCGTGGACGCTCTGATTCTAACTCAGAAGGTCAATAGCTTGATGCCAAGTTTGCTAAAAATATGTCGTAGGACATAAACATTACGTTACCCGAAGGCCATAGCAAAGGTATCGCTGCGCGCGACATCTTGCAACATAGCGGAAACCGTTATGGCCCCGCGCCCTTCAGAGTAAATGCACATTATCACCGAGTGGGCGAACACTGCTACGTGAAATCAACTCGTGCGGGCAATGTTATGCGAGAAGGCGCTTCAAGGATAGCGTCCCCAGGGGCAACGCTCCATGACATGATGCGACGATGAGGCGAAACTGTGGAAGGGCTGGCTGACATGCCGGTTAGCTGGTTGAGGAAGGGCGATCCGTTTCCGTCGGTTGAGTCGGCATTGCGCGAACCAGACGGACTGCTGGCGGCTGGTAATGACCTTTCCCCTGAGCGCTTGGTGGATGCGTACACGAAGGGAATCTTCCCGTGGTTCGGCGGCGATGACCCGGTTCTGTGGTGGAGTCCGGATCCGCGGGCGGTATTGTGGCTGCGAGACATTCATATCTCGCGGTCGTTGTGCCGGACTATCCGAGTGGGAGACTATCGGGTCACTGTCGACGCCGCCTTTCCGCATGTCATGGCCGCGTGTGCGGAGCCCCGCGACGCTGACGGTGGCACCTGGATCACCGATGGCATCGTGAACTCTTATAAAGGGTTGGCCTCGCTCGGATACGCTCATTCGATTGAAGTGTGGTCAAGAAGCACCCTCATTGGGGGTCTGTATGGCGTAGCACTGGGTCGTATGTTCTACGGCGAGTCGATGTTCAGTCGACGCTCAGGCGCTTCGAAGATCGCACTGGTCTACCTGGCACGGCAACTTGAGGAGTGGGGTTTCGAAGTTATCGACTGTCAGGTGTTCACGGCCCACCTGGCGTCGCTCGGTGCGAGCACGATCCCACGCACAGCATTCGTTAAGATCGTCGACCGTATGACCAGGTTGTCGGCCGTTCCGTCGCCGTGGATTTTGTCCAAAGACCTTCCAGGAATCGTACGGGTAAGATGAAGAACATTGGTCACGGAATAGTAGCGGCAATGGAAGACTCGCTCGAATCAACGGTCATCGATGTCAGGAGTACGCAGAAGTTGCAGCGACCACGCATGTGGCGCGTGTTACTGCACAACGACGACTATACGACGCAAGACTTTGTCGTTTGGATCCTGGAGACTATTTTCCACAAGGCGTCCGGTGAGGCTTTTTCGATCATGGCAAGTGTGCACAAAACCGGGTTGGGGATAGCAGGTATCTTCACACGTGACGTGGCCGAGACGAAGGTCAAGAGGGCTAATCGGTTGGCAGAGGAGCACGAATTTCCCCTGCTCGTCACGATGGAGCCTGAGCCGGAGACGCATTGATGGCCCAGCCTCCTGTGCCCTTCTCTGACGACACGCTTGAGACTATTCAACGCGCGTTCCGTCTCGCGACTGAGCGTCGGCATGACACCGTGTCGCTTGAGCACCTGCTACGAGCGATTACTGATGATCCTTATGGTAAGGAAGTGTTGGCGACGTGCGGCGCCGACCTCGTTGCGATGCGGGAGCAGATCGATGAAGTATTGACCAAAGCTTTTACGCCGGTGTTAGCACCAGGCATCTTCGAGCCAGAACAGACGGTCGGCCTCGACCGCGTGATTCAGCAGGCGGTTGTCCACGGGGCGGTGTCAAGCGCGACGTATGTGGATACGGGAAGTTTGCTTGTTTTCATGCTTAACGAAGAAGAGAGTCATGCCGCGTTCTGCCTTCGGGCCCAAGGTGTCGATCGTTTGACACTCTTGCGGGTCATCGCGCGTGGTGGAAACGCTGATATGCCGCCGACGTTGAAGCGTAGTATGGAGAGCGATGGGTCGAACGACGGGGTGCTGGTGCACCTCGATCCTCTGGAAGCATTCGCAACAGACTTGATTGCTCGCGCGGCCGCGGGACGAATTGATCCATTAATTGGTAGGGCTCTTGAAATCGAGCGGATGATCCAGGTTCTGTGCCGTCGCCGAAAGAACAATCCACTGCTGGTGGGCGAGCCTGGTGTGGGTAAGACGGCGCTCGCCGAAGGTCTCGCGCTTCGGATCCAGACTGGTGCGGTTCCCGACGTGTTGAAGGGCGCAAGAGTGTTTGCGCTCGATCTAGGAGCACTGCTGGCTGGCACACGATATCGCGGCGACTTCGAGGAGCGCGTCAAGCAAGTCCTCGAACACCTTGGACAGGAGCCGAATACCATTCTGTTCATCGACGAGATTCATTCACTTATCGGTGCCGGCGCCGCATCTGGGAGTGCGATGGACGCCGGTAATTTACTGAAGCCCGCGCTTGCTGACGGCACTCTTCGGTGCATCGGTTCCACGACGTTCAGTGATGCGAAGCAGTCGTTTGATCGCGACCGCGCGCTGGCTAGGCGATTTCAGAGAATCAATGTGCTGGAGCCGTCTGAGGTCGAGACGGTAGAAATTCTCAGGGGACTCCGTCCATATTACGAGTCGCATCACGGGGTGCGGTATGCGGATGACGCCGTTGAAGGTGCCGTGACGCTCTCAGTCAAGCATCTGAGAGACTTCCACCTGCCGGACAAAGCTATTGATGTTATGGATGAGGCAGGTGCGGCGGAGAAGCTTTTAGCGCCCGACATGCGTACCGGGACAATTGGGCTGACACAGGTGGAGCAGGTCGTTGCCGGAATGGCGTGTGTCCCGGTGCGTGCTGTGTCCGCTGATGATCGGCGCACCCTTGCCACGCTGAAAACTGAACTGCAAGCGGTGATCTTCGGACAGGACGATGCCATCGACGAAGTCGTGTCGGCGATCAAGTTGTCACGCTCTGGGTTGAGATCGCCAGACAAGCCGATAGGGAGCTTTCTCTTTGCTGGTCCCACCGGCGTTGGAAAGACGGAGCTGGCGCGTCAGATTGGCGAGATCCTCGGCATAGAGTTTCTCCGCTATGACATGTCCGAGTATATGGAGAAGCATGCCGTGTCCCGGCTTATCGGTGCGCCACCAGGATACGTGGGATACGAGGATGGTGGACTCCTGATCGACGCTGTGCGCAAGGCGCCGTACGCAGTGCTGTTACTGGACGAGATCGAGAAGGCTCATCCTGACATGTTCAGCATCCTGTTACAGGTAATGGATCACGCCACGTTAACCGATTCGCACGGTCGCAAAGCCGACTTCCGACACGTGATTCTCATCATGACGACTAATGTCGGCGCGCGCGATTTGTCGGACCGCCGAATGGGATTTTCGGAAGCTGGCACGAACGGATCCTCGCGCGGAGCGCTTGAGCGAACTTTCATGCCGGAGTTTCGAAATCGCCTTGATGCTGTAGTGAACTTCAAGGGTCTCAGTCCAGCTGAAATTGGACACGTCGTGGATAAGCAAATCGACGAATTACGCGCGATGGTGGCTTCTAAACACGTGACGATCGAGATCGAAACAGCTGCACGGGAGTGGCTGGCCAATAAGGGTTTTGACCGTGCCTTCGGGGCCAGGCCGATGGCGCGCCTCATCGAGCGTGTTATTAAGAAGCCTCTGTCAGAGAAGCTGTTGTTTGGATTGCTAGAAAACGGAGTCACGATTCGAATCGTGGTGCAGAACGATGCGCTACAGTTCGAAACCTAGCCCGCGTCTTTAGACACGCGTTACATATGTCATTTCCAGGTATCCGACGCGAGTATCTTGGTGAGCCGTTGGACGAGAGTCACTCGGACGCGGATCCGTTCGTGCAGTTCTCGCTTTGGTTCGAGCAGGTGCGTGCCATCGAGGTCGATCCGACGGCCATGGCGTTGGCAACGTCAACGCGCGACGGCCGTCCGTCTGCGCGCACGGTACTGCTCAAGGGTGTTGATGGTGGTGGGTTCGTGTTCTATACGAACTATCGCAGTCGCAAGGCACAAGAGCTGGAGCAGACAGGGTACGCCGGGCTACTGTTCGTGTGGCGGACGCTGGAGCGTCAGGTGCGCGTCGATGGCCATGTCGAGAAGGTGAGCGAGGACGAGTCAGGTGCCTATTTCGCGACACGTCCCGTCGAAAGCCGATGGAGCGTGTACGCTTCGCATCAAAGTGAGCCGATTGAAAACCGCGAAGCACTTGAAGCACGCTACGAGGCAGCGCGTCGTCAGTACGGCGAGACGGTGCCGCGTCCGCCATGGTGGGGCGGCTATCGCGTGGTGCCGGATGAGTTCGAGTTCTGGCAGGGTCGCCCAAATCGGCTGCACGATCGGCTTCAGTACAGTTTACAGTCCGACGGGTCGTGGGCGAGGAAGCGCCTCGCACCCTGATCTCCGTGCGGCTGATGGGCGATCACGCTTAGCGGTTAGTTGAAACTTTGGAAGTCTGCCGGTCAAGGTCTGGTGTTTTGTCTTCGAATTCGGCCTGGTGCGCGGTGGAGTAACAGCAGCTCGCCTATGTTCCCCGATGGACCGGGGGGAGTGGTGGTATCAGGACCACCACCATTCAATAAGGATGCTCTAATCCGCGTGTGCGGCGGCCCGTTCGGCCGGCTCAACGCCCATTAATTCTGGGTGCGCGTCAACATGCGCCTTCACCAACGCTTCAGCCTTGGCGAACGCGTCCGCATCGTCGGGGCGGTAGATGTCGTTGGCTTCAATGAGGGCCTGCTGGCTAGCTGGTGTCGAGTCTACGCTATCGTAAATCGCGGCGACCGGACACGCGGGCACGCACGCTCCACAGTCGATGCATTCCTCGGGATGGATGTAGAGGGTAGACGCCGCTTCAAACTCCGGCTCGTCCTTCCGCGGATGAATACAGTCGACAGGGCAGACGTCCACGCAGGCAGCGTCCTTGGTCCCAATACATGGGTCGGTAATGACGAAAGGCATAACCCGTTCAGCTTACACAATAAACGGTGGGTTTGGGAATAGGCTGAAGGTTCGTCGTCAGCAAAGTAAGTGGCCTGTGTTGATCTCGTTCGTCCTCCTCGATTCCAATGATAGCGGGCGAGGCGTGGTGCCAGATCGCGTATAATGAGCAATTAGAGAGTAAGTTAAAGGTGCACGGTGGTCAGCGCGCCTTCTTCATCGAACAGGAGAGCCAGTGCGATTATTTACGATTGGGGATCGCGTCTCCCAGCCGCAGTACGGCACAGGTACCGTCGCTGCGTCCAACGAATACCACACGACGATCAATTTCGATGAGCACGGTCCCCGCACGTTTGCCACACCAATAGTGAGGCTCGAGCGTTCCGCAACAGTTGCTCCGCTTCGTGCGAAGCCTACCCGCCGTAAGGCCGCGTCTCGTCGAACGACTACCGCTGTCAGCCAAACGTAGTATCTGTCTCCCGTTCTGTCCGCGCACTGAATACCTGGATTCGACGCTGCGGTCAGGTCGGTGCAAATCGGTGATAGGCCATCACGATACTTACTTTACGCGCGAGTCAGACGTCCGAAAACCATTGACGATCATGTCTGCAACGTCACCGAAGGACCGTTGGTCGAGTCTGGTGCAAGAATCGGGGTGTGTATTGGCCACGCAGTCTGCGATGGTCGCCGTTATGGCGAAGGAAGGACCGGCGGGACACACAGTGCAGAATGGGCCGCGAGAGTTCTTCGGTTACCGAGGCGATGTATAACGCCGGCTTCAACTCCGGCGGGAGCGGTACGTGAGTGCGTCGGAGGCGGGCGGCATGATGCCGACGCGCTTTCGTATTGGGAGCGCTGCTGTGATGATGCAGTTCGGGGTTGGGCAATGCTGGCTGGGCGCGGCGCTGGTGGCTGCGACCGAGACGGGTGTGTCTGCGATCTTTCTCGGCGACGACCCGGATGATCTCCTGCAGGAACTCCAAGGTCGGTTTCCCAAAGCACGGTTAGTCGGCGGCGATCGCGATTTCGAAGGGTATGTCGCGAAAGTGATTGAGCTGATCGAAGATCCAGGGCTCGGCCTAGACCTACCGTTAGATGTCCACGGGACTGCGTTTCAGTGGCGCGTCTGGCAGGAGTTGTGCGAGATTCCGGCAGGTACCACCGCCAGCTACACTGAGATCGCGTGCCGCGTTGGTTCCCCGATGGCGGTGCGCGCGGTGGCTGGCGCGTGTAAGGCGAATCCGATCGCTGTGGCGATTCCCTGCCATCGCGTCGTGCGGCGCGATGGGGCTCTGTCCGGCTACCACTGGGGGATAGAGCGGAAGCGAGCTTTGCTTGATCGGGAGGCCACTCGATAGCCGATGCGCATCGACATTTGGTCGGATATCGTGTGTCCGTGGTGCTACATCGGTAAACGGCGTTTCGAGCGCGCGTTGACCGTATTCGAGCAGCGCGACGCGCTTGAAATTGTGCATCGTTCGTTTCGGATAGACCCGGCGAGTGCCAGGGGTGAGGTCCACAAACACTGCGACAGACTGATGTTCAAGTACGGCATGTCCAGGAGTCAGGCGGACGCGCTGCAGATTCGAATGGAGCAGACAGCTGCTGACGAGGGGCTGGAGTTTCATCTCGTCGGTGGGACGACGGGTAATACCGTAGACGCACACAGGCTATTGTATTTCGCGCGGGAGCATGGTGTGCAAGCGGCCCTTCTCGAACGCCTGTACTGTGCACATTTCACCGAGCAGCGATCGATCTTTGAGCTGGATTCTCTTGTGGCGCTTGCAGGTGAGGTTGGCTTGGATCCAGATGCCGCTGTTTGGGTGTTGCGTGGCGACAGATACGATAATGCTATTGGGGACGACGTTCGGGAGGCTCAAGAGCATGGCATCGGCAGCGTTCCATTCTATTTGTTTGACAATCGGCACGGTGTTTCAGGTGTTCAGCCGGTTGAAGTGTTCATGAATGCCCTGATTCTGGCTTCGGGAGACAGTCGTCTTAGTGCCGCGCGCGAGCAAATCGTAAGTGGCGTGCCCCCGTGGCAATATGTGCGCGGTGCAAAGGGTACAATCACCCGTTCATGATGCCAAGCGGCGCTGCGGACGACCTTGCGCGTGAAACCCTTGTCCTGACAGCCACTTTCCGGGCGCCGCTAACCCCGACGCTTGTTGTGCGCGATGAGCATACTCGCATTCAGCAGTACATGTGCGCGCTTGTATCGTGGGCGGGGACGCGGCGTGTTCGCCGGATCATATTCGGGGAAAACAGTGATACCCGTTTTGATTTCGGTCGAATTGTCAGGTACCTGGAGGCCGCTGGGAAGGAGGTCGAACTTCTTGTTTTCAACGGCAACAAAGAATCGCCGCGTTTTGGGAAAGGGTTCGGAGAGGGCGAGATTCTCGATCGGGTCTTTACGCACAGTCGCTTGCTTCGTTCGACAGACACATTTTATAAAGTCACCGGTCGACTTTTTGTACGGAACTTCGACGAAGTAAGTGACGCGACAACGAGCCGTCACGCGTTCCGGCGAAAATATGGCAAGCCTGGTAATCCGTCGAAGGTTGACACGACTTTCTTCAAGTGCGGCCTTGATCTCTTCGAGAGCCAGTTGTTACATGCATACCATCAGGTTGACGATGCGAAACGAATGTTCATCGAGCACATGTATTTCAATCAGTTGAGCGAGACGGACGTCGGTGGTTTTTTACTGGAGCCCGAGTTGGCTGGGCAGCAGGCGTCGACTGGCAAGGTGTATGGCCATTACGATGACGAGGTTGTGAGGATGGCGGCAGCAATGTCGACCGGGACCTCGTTAGCGTGACACACTCGAGTTTGTCAGTGGGCTTCTGGGGCGACCAACGGGTACTCGTGACGGGCGGCGCCGGGTTCTTGGGCCGGTACGTGGTTGAACGCTTGCAAAAGTCGGGTTGTGAGTCTATCGCCGCACCTTTGCGATCTGAGTATGACCTGCGCGATTTTCACGACATATGTCGCTTGTACGATGACGTAGGGCCAACGGTCGTTGTTCATCTGGCGGCCGCCGTGGGTGGGATTGGTGCGAATCAGGAGAGGCCCGCAGAGTTTTTCTTCGACAATCTGATCATGGGCACGCAGTTACTCGACCAGGCGTGGAGAAATGGTGTGCAAAAATTCGTTGCGATTGGCACGGTGTGCTCCTATCCGAGTGCCGCGTCCGTCCCGTTCCGAGAAGAAGATTTGTGGAACGGGTACCCTGAAGAGACGAATGCGCCGTACGGCCTGGCCAAAAAGATGTTGCTGGTGCAGTCTCAGGCATACCGCCAGCAGTACGGATACAATTCAATTTTCTTGCTTCCAGTGAATCTGTACGGCCCAGGAGATAACTTCGATTTACACACGTCACACGTGATCCCAGCACTCATCCGCAAGTGCGTGGACGCTGTCGAACGTGGGGACGAGGAAATCGTTCTCTGGGGCGACGGCACGCCCACCAGGGAATTTCTTTACGTTGAAGACGCGGCCGACGGGATCGTCTTGGCCACAGAGCGGTACAACAGCAGCGACCCGGTAAATCTCGGCTCCGGTGAGGAGGTATCGATTGCCAATCTTGCAGAGCAGATCGCCCACGCTGTCGGCTTTGGCGGTCAGATTGTTTGGGATGGTTCGAGGCCGAATGGGCAGCTTCGACGGCGGCTCAGGACAGAAAGGGCAGCGGCGAGATTCGGGTTTCGAGCCCTGACATCGTTCGATGAAGGTTTGCAGCAAACAATTGATTGGTATCGAAGTGATCGGCAGGTGCCGAAACAGGTGAGTCCCTGACGGAATGGTCTAATCGGCGGGTTGTGGTTGGAGGCGGGTGTGGTCTCTTCGGCTCCTACTTGGTTCCCCTTATCGTCCGGGCGGGAGCGAAGGTGACGGTCGTAGACAATCTCGACGGCGGTGACTTCTCGGCGCTCGATCCGGTTCATGCGGACATTACCTTTGTCGAAGGTGACCTTCGGGATCGGCGGACCTGCGAGTCTGTACTCCAGGGCTGCGAGCTGTTTATTAATCTTGCGGCCACGGCATCCGGTATCGGCTTCAGCCGGACCCACCATGGCCACATGCTTATCGACAACGTGCTGTGTGGCTTGGTGCCACTGCAGGAGGCGCAGAGACACGGCGTGCGCCAGGTAGTTACTGTCAGTACCTCGTGCGTCTACCCGGACCATGCACCGGTACCGACGCCCGAGCTTGACACGTTCACCGGAGAGCCGGAGCAGGTGAATGCTGGATATGGCTGGGCGAAACGGGTGCAAGAACTAGCGTCACGGTATGTTGCCCACGAGCACGGCGTGCGCTCTACGATTCTGAGACCATTCAATCTGTACGGAGGTAGCTACCCTTGGCGATCGGCGGAGAGAGGGCACGTAATCCCGTCACTTGTGAAGCGTGTTCTCGACGGGGAAGATCCGCTTGTGGTGTGGGGTTCTGGACAGCAGCGGCGTAACTTTCTTCACGCCTCCGATGCTGCTGAAGTGGCCTGGAGGATCGTCGTCAGCGGCGCAGAGGGCCCCGTTAACATCGGCTATGAGGACGACACCCGCATCTCCGATTTAGTAGAGCTGATTTGCGATGTGACTGGGCGGCATCCCTCCGTGATTTTCGACACGAACCGCCCGGATGGGCACATGCGGAAGTCAGCGGATTCAACCCTATTGCGTTCGCTGACCGGTGACTATGTCCCTCGTGTCTCACTGCGTGAGGGTATAGAGGAGATGGTGCGTTGGTATCACTCGCGGTTTCGATAGCCTGAGGTCCACCTTGTAGAGACCCCGCGAGTCCTTGTCAGGTTGGCAAGGTGATTCGACGGAGTTCTAACAGTGGCGGTACTTTGGTCAAGTCGTAATCTAAATACGCTACGCCGTTCTCCAGTAGTCGGTTCGGAACTTGAGCCAGGCCCCAGTCGTTTGGATTGTTGTAGATCACGTTTCGGGAGTGCCATCGATGGCCCCACGTGGTGTCCGATCGGTCTCCGGTGTGCAGTCCCTTGGAAATTCGAAAACTACCCACATGATTGACATGGTAGACAGGTCCACCGATATCCACGATCGGGATGCCGACACTATGTGCTTTCACAAGAAAATTGACGTCGATACCGACGCGCGCGACCCGGTAGATTTCGTTGAAACCACGTAGATTGATGAAGGTATCGCGGTCGGCTAGCACAAAGTCTCCCGAGCCGCCGGTGAAGAGCGGCGGCTGCAGGACGGGACGCCTGGTGTGATTAACAGGTTGCTCAAGCGCGTCCCAGTTAACATGGGAGCAGTCGAATCCCATCTTGAGGTCGTACCGCGCCGCTCGATAAATGGTACCCGGCACAATTTTGCCAGTGGCGATGGCATCCACTGCCTCGCGTCCTATGAACACGTCCGAGTTGGTAACAAGCACCAACGGTGAAGAGGTTCGCCTGAGGCCGATGTTCTTGGCCACGTACTCCAGATATTCGAGTTGTGGGTTCTGCGTGAACGCGATGTGATATTTCGGCGCGACGATAAACGGTCGCAAAATGGTCGTTGTCAGGTCTGGAAACTCTCGTATGAGTAGCTCGGAGAGGCTGGGTTTATTTGAAATCGGATTCCACTCGACGAGGACGATCTCACAAGTGACGCCGCGCTCTATAAATTGCTTGTAGTTAAATCTGAGAGCGGTGAAGAATCGCTCATTGAAGTCACCACCGTAGTTGTCGTTCCGGCCTGTGACAACGATGCTGAGCATCGCCGAGGTCACGATAGCACCGCCGTGGATTTATTATTTTGCGTATAAAGGACTTCGCCGTCTGCTTTGATGAGATCAGAGGGCGCAAGGCCGGCGGCGATCGCCGCTGCGTTAGACCAGGTCATACGTCAAATTGTAGTCACAAAAGATTCATCTTCGTTCATAGCAGTCCAGAGCCGACCGGGACTGACCGTTCAGCGTTGAAGGCCCCATTGTAAGGTGCGTAGACCAGTGGAGGATCCATGCCCCGTTATCGACCGTTCGTTTGACATTTGCGGGACCGGCGCGGTGTCTAATGTGCTCAGTCCACCGAAATGTGAGTCAAGTTTTAGTGCGCGCTGAGGGCATGCCTAACCGCTGTTCTCGGGCTCCCAGGACAGCATGTTCAAGCGAAGCTTATAGCAAGCATGTTACCTTAGCGCTCCACTTTCTTGAGGTTTAAACATGCGAAACATGACTTACGTTTTGTTCGGGTTGGGGTTGATGGTTGGCGGCGTGGTAGTTGCAGCTCAGCAGACCGATATGGTCAAGGCCCATATGGGTCATGTCGCGACTAGCTTCCAGGCTGCACCGATGGAGCAGGGCTTGCTCCCAACCGCCGTCGCGGAGGCGATGATTGCTGTGCAGCATGCTGGTCTGGCGGCGAGTTCCGATGATGATCTTGACGCCATGAAGCGGCACGCGGGGCACGTCATCCATGCGCTGGATCCAAGCATTGAGGCACAGGGTCCTGGTCTCGGCTATGGCGTGAAGCGTGCGGCGATGGGCGTCTCGCAGCATATCGGACTGGCTGCCATGGCCGATGGCGCGTCGGGCAACGTGATGACGCATTCGATGCACGTTTCGGCCTCCGCCAACAACGTTGTCAGCCGCGCCGACGAGATGGTCGCCATTGCACAGCAGGTCCAGGCTGCGGCAACGGCCGCGGGCGCGAGTGCTCACTTGGTCGAACTAACGATGTTGGCGGAGCAGCTCTACGCTGGCGTGGATGCCAACGAGGACGGTCGGGTTGGCTGGCAAACTGGCGAAGGTGGGCTGCAGCAGGCCGAAATGCACATGCAGCTGATGATTAAAGGCGAAGGGGTGTAGTCGCTAGATCAGGCAAGGCTTGCGATATGGAGTCGCAGAAAGAGGGGTAGTGGTCGTGCGTGTCGCTCATTGGATGCTTGTGGTGAGCGTAGTGCTGTTCGTAAGCGGCATAGGCTTCGTGATTTCTGGTGCGCGCGCTACACGGCAGGCCGCTCCGGTTAGTACTCCGCTGGCCGTTCCGGTTGCTAGTATCGAACAGATCATGAATGGAATCACGGACCCTGCCGCGAGGGTCGTATATGGCGCCGTGGGATACGTCGTGACGGCCGAGGGCGTAGAAGAAATCGTGCCGCAGAACGACGAAGAGTGGGCTGTAATTGCAAATAGTGCAGCGGCGCTCGTCGAGTCAGGCAATTTGCTCTTGCTCGGAGATCGTGTCGTTGACGACGGTGACTGGGTTACGATCACGCGGGCGCTGATTGACGCTGGTACGACGGCTCTTCACGCAGCCGAAGGGCAGGACGTGGAAGGGATTCTTGCGATCGGTGTGGATATCAACACGACGTGCGACGACTGCCATGAACAATACCAGCGACAATAGACGAGCAGCTCTGTTCACGTTGCTCCTCGTCGTGTTATCGCTGTGTCCGGTTGGGCTTGAAGCACACGGCGTGTCAGGCAAAGACGCTGTGTTTTTGCAAGGACTCGAGGGGCAGGCCATTGGTGCGCTGATGTATCTGGGAGCGAAACACATGGTCACTGGGTACGATCATTTGCTGTTCCTGATCGGCGTTATCTTCTTTCTACATAGGCCGAAGGACGTCGTGCTGTACGTTAGCCTCTTCACGATCGGGCACAGCCTCACGCTGTTGGGCGGTGTGCTCGGGGGTATCCGGGCTAACCCCTTTTTGATTGACGCGATCATCGGGTTTTCGGTGGTGTACAAGGCGTTTGAGAACATGGACGGTTTCAGGCGCTTTTTCGGGGTGCAACCGAATACACGGTTGGCCGTGCTTATCTTTGGCCTGTTTCATGGGTTCGGCTTGGCGACGAAGCTCCAGGATTTTGCGCTTGCACCAAACGGTCTCGTTCCCAACATTCTGAGTTTCAACGTTGGAGTAGAGATTGGGCAGGGCCTGGCCTTGATGGGCATTCTGATTGGGTTGAGCTATTGGCGTACCCGCACTGGCTTTCTGCGCCACGCGTTTACGACCAATGCTGTAGTGATGGCGTGCGGCTTCCTATTGGTGGGCTTCCAGCTTTCGGGATATTTTCTTTCCGTAGTCTGACGCTATGACCGAGGACGAACAGGTGGTGGAGATTCGGCAGCGCATTGCTGTAGCTGCCTCGGCGGCGTTGTTGGTTGCGGGGCTTGTGCTCGTGATGTTCGTGCTGCCGGCGGAGTACGGTGTCGATCCTTTCGGAACCGGGGCGCGCGTCGGACTTGTCGAACTTGGAGTGGTGGGGCAGGAGGTGGCGGCCCTTGAAGCTGCAGCACAGGAAACTGGCACTGATCAGATCGCTCTCGTCGTGCCCCAGGATCGCTCTTATCAAGAGGAGACTGTTGACTTTACCGTGGCGGCCGGCGAGGGGATGGAATACAAGTATCGCCTAGATCATGGTGAGGCACTCCTCTATAACTGGACCGCAACTGGGCCGGTTAACTACGAATTCCACGCGGAACCGGATGGCGCACCTCGCGGCTACGCGCAAACTTACGAATTGCGGCAGGGTGTGAGCGAGGCATCGGGAACGCTGACAGCACCCTTTTCTGGCATTCACGGATGGTTCTGGGAGAACCTAGGGGATGAGGAAGTTACGGTGACGCTCACGGCCGCTGGGTTCTATAACATTTCGCACGAGTTTCGTACCGGGTCTTCGGTCGTCAACAAAATGTTTCAGTGAGCCAGCTGGGCCTCGAGCTTGACTGTTTGATTGGTCTCACGAACAATCGCAGTATGCGTCGGACGCTGTCTGTGGTCGGCTTGTTGTTCGCCATCCCCCTCGGGGCACTTAGGGCTCCTCTCGTGCACGCACACCCGGACGAAAGGGACACCAGCCACCACCACGCGAGAGAGATTCACGCGCATTTCGAAGGGCATTCGTCGTTCCATCCGCCTCATGATGGTGCCGACTCTTTTGGTGCGAGGCTTAGCGATCACGAGGCCGAATACTCAGTTTCCTTGCAGTTATTTGTTGCCGTGGGGCAGGCCTCGTTTGACGCGCCGCCGGCAGTGGTTAGGGCTTGTTTCCTCCGCGTTCCCGCTGAGTCACCTGCGCACAACCGGCTTCGCGTTGTGCACGGTCACGATCCCCCGTTTATCGGGTCGATCGGATCCCGTGCCCCACCTGCGTTTCTGTCCTGATCTGACGGCGTTGTCGCCGTCTGCCTTTTTTCCATTTTCTATTTGAGGTGTTATGCGCGTGTTTGTTACGGGCGTCGTGCTCGCCGTCGCCCTGCTGCCAGTCGGTGCCGGTGCTCAAACATTATCCCTAACGGAGTCGCAGGCGTTAGCGCAGTTCTCGCCGGAGAGTCCGGGAGTTCAGGTGGCTCGCGCTGCGGTCGATGTCGCGCGGGCGGAGGTCCTGGCAGCTGGTCGATGGCCTAATCCGCGGCTGACATACAACCGGGAATCGACTGTCGGTATTTCGGAGAAGATGTTCTTGGTCTCTCAGGTGCTGCCCTTGACCGGGCGCCGAAGTCTCGATGCGCAAGCGGCCTCCGCGCGGGTCGATGCTGTTAGCAGTCGGGTCGATGACGAGGTCCGTCGTCTTCGCGCCGACCTCAGACTAGCGTTTGCAGATCTCTGGGTAGCCCAGGCTCAAGAACGTGAGTTGACACGCAGTATCGATCGTCTGCGTGACCTTGCCGAGGTGCTGGGTCGCAGGGAAGTTGCTGGCGAGGCCGCTGGGTTCGATCGATTACGGGCCGATCGCGAAGCGATCGACGTCGAGGCGGACCGTGCCGTTGCGGTAACGCAGCGGGCACGTGCTCAGGCGGCACTGGTGAGTTTCTTTCCGTCTGAACCGGAAGGGATTATTGAAGCGGTAACGACCGAACGACAGGTGCCGATGTTGCCACCACTTGAGGACCTTATCGTCCGCGCCGAGGGTATGCGCCCAGGTGTTCTAGCGCTTGGTTATGAACTTGAGGCCGCTGCCTTAGCTAAACGTGCAGCTGGGCGCCTGACTATTCCCGAGCCGGAGCTGCTGGCGGGCACAAAGTCGTCCAGCTCCGGCTTCGGAGAGATCGGTGCGGTTGTCAGTGTGCAGGTGAGCGTGCCTATTTTCGACCGCGGCGGACCTGAACGCGCGGCGGCCGTGGCGCGCGCCGCGCAGATTCGCGCGGAGACGGCAAAATTTCGGACGACGTTACGTTCACAGATTGCTGGGTGGTATGGCGCTCTAGTGGCTCGGCGCGATAGCGCAGCGGGTTACAGGGTAGCGGTGACGGCTAACGCAGAGCAGATCGAACGAATTGCGCAGGTGAGCTACGAAGCAGGGGAGCGCGGGATACTTGAGTTGCTGGATGCGTACCGCGTTGGGGCGTTCGCCCGGATGCGTCAGATCACACTCGACGCTGCAGTAAGGGAAGCTGAAATAGAGCTTGAATACGTGAGCGGATGGGAGATTCCATGAAGCGCCTGAACATAGTCGGAACACGTCCAGTGAGAACGGGTCCGGTCGCACTGAGCCTGATCGTCGCTATGTTGATGGTTGCCTGCAACGGAGGTGCCGTCGAATCGACCGAAGCGGAGAGGCCAACACTTGACGTGACAGCCTGGACGGATACGACTGAGCTGTTCATGGAGTTTCCGCCACTTGTGGCTGGGGAGGAGACGCTTTTCGCCGTGCACCTCACACGCTTGAGCGATTTTTCGGCGATGACCACGGGGCGACCGCGAATCGAGTTCACGCCGGAGTCGGGAGGCCCGCCGGCAGTGTTGCCGGGAGCGGAAGCGTCGCGGCCAGGTGTGTATCGAGTGCTCGGGGCTCTACCGGCGGCCGGTCATTACCGCTGGGCGCTTGTCATCGAGGCGCCCGACCTCGTGGACCGTCACGACCTTGGGCCAGTGACGGTGTTCGCAGAACAGAGTGCGGCTGTCGCCGACGCGGAAAGTCAGCCGGAAACAGACCCGACATTGATCTCCTACTTGAAGGAGCCGCAGTGGACCATCGGGTTCGGCACGGCGATCGTGCAGGAGGCCGAACTTCGGAGGGGCGTTCGCGTACCTGCGGTCATCGAACCGTTGACGGGCGGTGACGCGATCGTCGGCGCCCCGGCCGACGGGCGATTCATGGCCGGGACACTTCTGGCCGTTGGCGACAGCGTGAGTCCGGGACAGGAACTGGGCCGTATCCAGCCTCGTCTCGGGGAGGCCGGCGCCGATCGCGCCACGCTCGTTGCCGCCGAAGCCGAGGCACAGGCGTCGGTGGACGCCACGGCGTCCGACCTTGCGCGTGCTGAACGGCTGCTCGCGGAACGGGCCGTACCCGCGCGGCGGGTCGAGGAGGCTGAGCGTGCTGCTAAAGTCGCTGAGGCGCGTCTCGTGGCGGCGCAGGCACGTCTCGCGCAGCGCGACGAGACACTTACCTCGGGTGGAGGGTCCGCCTCGGGCAACTCGTTCGTCCTGCGCGCGCCCATCGCCGGCCGTCTCGCGGAGGTCTTCGCCGTGCTCGGCGCGTCGTACGATGAGGGGACGCCGCTCTTCAGGATTGTCCGCACCGACCGCGTCGAGCTACAGGCGCACGTGCCTGCCTCCGACGCGCCGTTGACCGGAGAAGTTACCGAGATCGTGCTCGAAATTGCTGGTCGGCCCGATCCGCTTGTCGTCGAAGCTGAGCACATGTACGACGCGGGGGTAATCGACCCGGTAACGAGGGCGCTGCCCGTGCAGTTTGACGTCGACAACCTGGCAGGCCAACTCCTGATCGGCCAGACGGCCATGGCGATTCTCTACACGGGCGCGCGCGAGCGGATGCCGGTCGTGCCGAAGGATGCCGTGCTGACCCAGGCGGGGCTCCCCTATGTCTTCGTCCAGACGGGCGGCGAGAGTTTCTCCCGGCGATTTATCGAGATCGGCGTCCGGGATGGCGACCAGGTAGGAGTGCTGGCCGGCGTCCAGGCGGGCGAACGCGTCGTCACTGTCGGCGCCTACGACGTGCAGCTTGCCTCGGCGGCTGGCGGGTTGCCGGCGGAAGGGCACGTGCACTGACATGAAACCCCTGATTCAGTGGTCGATCGACCATCACGGGATCGTGATCGCCCTGTCGGTGCTGCTGCTCGCGGCAGGGATCTGGACGGCTCGTGACATGCCGGTCGACGTATTTCCTGACCTGACGGCGCCCACGGTGACGATTCTCGCGGAAGGTCACGGGATGGCCCCCGAGGAAATGGAGTCGCTGGTGACCTTTCCGATCGAGAGTGCGATCAACGGCGCGTCGGGCGTACGCCGCGTTCGCTCGGCGAGCGCCGTCGGGATCGGGGTCATCTGGGTGGAGTTCGACTGGGGCGTTGACATCTACATCGCGCGCCAGCTCGTGGCGGAGAAGCTGGCGCTCGTGGCCGGCACGCTGCCACCGCAGGTTGAGCGGCCGGTGCTGGCGCCGATCTCGTCGATCATGGGCGAGATCCTCTTCTTCGCGCTCTCGTCCGAGAGCGTCAATCCGCTCGACATGCGGACCGTGGCGGACACGGTCGTCCGCCGGAGGTTACTCGCCGTGCCGGGCGTGTCGCAAGTGACGCCGATCGGCGGGGCGGAGCGGCAGTTCCAGGTGGTGGCGCACCCCGAGGCGCTGCGCGCGAACAACGTGTCACTCACGGAGCTTATCGACGCGGCTCGTGGCGCGAGTGAGAACGCGTCGGCGGGTATTTATACCGAGGGCCCGCAGGAGTACGTACTCCAGGTCATCGGCCGCACGAACGCCGTCGACGAGATCGGCAACAGCATTGTGGCGATGCGCGGTACGCGGTCGGTCTTGATACGCGATGTCGCCGACGTGCGGGAGGGCCCGGCCATCAAGCGCGGAGAGGGGTCCCGCAACGGCGCGCCCGCCGTCATCGTCGGCGTACAGAAGCAGCCGGACGCGAACACCATCGAGGTCACAGCATTACTCGACCGTGAGCTCGATGCGCTGCAGGGAGAGTTGCCTCCGGGCATCACGATCGATCGGAAGATATTCCGACAGGCCGAATTCATCCAGGTCGCCGTCAACAACGTGATCGCCGCGCTGCGCGACGGCTCCTTTCTCGTCATCGCGATCGTACTCATCTTCCTGGCCAACACGCGCGCGGGGGCTATCACCATCACAGCGATTCCACTCTCGCTCGCCGCGGCGATCCTCGTGCTGCGGGCCTTTGACGTCACGCTTAATACCATGACGCTCGGCGGGCTGGCCATTGCCATCGGGGCGCTCGTCGACGACGCGATTATCGATGTGGAAAACGTGGTGCGCAGGCTTCGGGGGAATGCGGCGCTGCCGGCGGAGGAGCGCCGGGCGGCCTCGGTAGTCGTGCGTGATGCGACGCTCGAGATCCGGACGTCGATTGTCTTCGCGACTGCGATTATCGTCCTGGTGTTCCTGCCCATTCTTGGGTTGTCGGGCGTCGAAGGGCGCTTGCTGACCCCGTTGGCGTACGCGTACATCGTGGCGCTCCTGGCGTCGCTGGGCGTGGCGATTGTCGTCACGCCGGTGCTCTGTTTTGCGTTTCTGCCTGGCGCGGCGGCGGTGCTGCGTGGTCGCGAGGGATGGCTGGCGCGCACGCTGAAGGCGCGCTTTGCCGGGGTGTTGCCGTACGCACTCGACCGTCCGCGGACGGTCGCCGTGATATCGCTGGTGCTGTTTGTCTCGGCCGGTTCGGCCATGACGCGATTCGGCACCGCCTTCCTGCCGGAGTTTCAAGAGGGAAGCCTGACGATTACTTCGAACACACTCCCAGGTACATCACTGGAGAAGTCCGACGAGATCGGGCGTCGCGTTGAGCAGATTTTGTTGGCACAACCTGAGGTTGTCTCCACAGCACGTCGCACGGGTCGTGCCGAACAGGACGAGCACGTGCAGGGTGTCGAAGGTGCTGAAATCGACGTGGCCCTGCGCGCGAGCGATCGTCCGCGCGAGGAGTTCCTGGCAGAGCTACGGCAGAATTTTGCCGGGTTGCCGGGCACGAACGTGGCGATCGGACAGCCGATCTCCCATCGCATCGACCACATGCTGTCGGGCACACGCGCGAATATCGCCGTCAAGATCGTCGGCTACGATCTCGTGACCCTGCGCCGCATAGGTGAGCGCGTGCGCGACGCGATGGAAGGCGTCGAAGGGGTCGCGGACCTGACGCTCGAACCGCAAACGGAGATTCCCTTCGTCCGCTTCGTGTTGAACCGGGCGGCGATCGCGCGCTACGGGTTGCGGGTGAAGGACGTCGCCGAGGCGATCGAGACGAGCTTTGCCGGCACGACGGTCGGGCGCATCTTCGATCGAGCGACCGCGTTCGATCTTGTTGTGAAGCTCGACGCTGCCTC
>Ga0315339_1001605_pt1 | contig 19465 bp, 11 predicted proteins | sample ASW17metaG_FD_204514 | JGI IMG/M metagenome (GOLD analysis project Ga0315339, IMG submission 204514) | Ammonia-oxidizing marine archaeal communities from Pacific Ocean, United States - ASW #17 | ecosystem: Environmental > Aquatic > Marine > Oceanic | place: USA: California | collected 2016-12-05
GCTTGAGCGGATGCTCGATGACACGACCCGCGACCCGCACGGCCGGGCCATCCCCGGCTTTGCAGACATTCATAAGCCGTTCGCGCCCGCTGTCCCGGGGCCAAGCGGGTACGGGAGGAGCTCGTGATCGATTTCATTCCAGCCTTCGAGTGGCAGAGGGTCATGGTTGAACCGTGGACGGAGAATCTGCCGACGACCTTTTGGATCGTTCTGATGGGGTTCCTGATCACCGCGGCATGTGGGATGATCGGCAACTACCTTATTCTCCGTCGCATGGCGTTGGTGGGCGACGCGATCAGCCACAGTGTGCTTCCCGGTTTGGCCATCGCCTTTTTGCTGTCGCACAGTCTCAACACCCTGCCGATGTTCATTGGGGCGCTCGGGGCTGGCATCGTGACGACGGTGATGATCGAGTTGATACACAAGAAAACCCGCGTAAAACAGGATTCGGCGATCGGGATCACTTTCTCGACGCTGTTCGCCATCGGCGTGATCCTGATCAGTTTGGGACAAACGGACGCGGTTCATCTCGATGCCGAGTGCGTGCTATACGGCGAGATCGCGTTCGTGCCGCTGGACCTAGTGAAGACCGAGCTGGGGCCGGGCGCATTGTCGGTGGTGAAAAACATCCCGGGGCTCAACTCGGAGATGTTTCTCGATGGCAAGATGCTGACAATCGCGCCGCCGCCGGTCATCCGCATGGCGGTGGTCACCGGCGTCACGCTGCTGTTGATTTTGGTGTTCTACAAGGAACTGCTGGTGACGAGTTTCGACTCCGGCTTGTCGTCGTCGCTGGGCATCAACTCGACCGTGGTGCATTACGCGCTGATGGGGATGCTCTCGGTGATCATCGTCAGCGCGTTCGAGGCGGTCGGCGCGATCCTCGTCATTGCAATGCTGATCCTGCCCGGGGCGACCGCGTCGCTGCTGTCGTATCGGTTGCCGCCGATGTTTGGCATCACCGTCGTTCACGCCTTGCTGAGCGCGGTGGGCGGCATCCACTTGGCCACATGGCTGAATTGCTCGCCCGCCGGGGCGATGGTGGTCGCCGGCTCGGTGCTATTCGCGCTGGCGTGGATGTTCAGCCCAAGCCAAGGGTTGCTACGGCGCTGGCTCGGTCGCGAACTGGACGAACTTGATGATGAGGACATCGAGCGCTTGGCCAAGGGAGTTTGAAAAGTTTTCAGCTTCAAGTTGGGACAAGGATTTCACGGATTCTCGTGGCGAGTTTTCGATTTAACATCGATGGACAGGATGCACAGGATGAAAAAACATCCTGTCCATCCATGTTTGATTTTTTGTGTCCTGCGTTTAACTCCTTTAATTTGTGTCCATTCGAGGTTTCTCCCGCTTGGGCACAAAAAAAGGGACTCTTTCGAGTCCCTTAAAATTTGTTGCCGGCTTGGTTTAGGCTTCGTCCTTTTTCCAGGTGCGCTTGAGTGGCTTGGTGACGAGGCCCTTCTTGATGGCCTTGGCGGTGACGCGAATGTACTTCACCTCGCCGTCGATTATGGCCTTGACGCGCTGCAGGTTCGGCAGGAAACGGCGCTTCACGACCTTGGTGACGTGCATGCCGATACCGCCTTTTTTCTTGGCTTTACCGCTGCGGCGAATGCGGCTCCCCGTGACGGGGCCGGTGCCGGTTAGTTGACAAACTCTGGACATTTTGTGCCTCCCTAGCTGAAAGGGGCTGCGGAGCGTACCCGAAAAACCAGCCGTGACAAGCCCTTTTTTGGGCTTTTTCGCTGCGCTTGGCCAACCGGGGCGGGGGCTATTTGGCTGTGGCGGGCTTGGCTTGGGGGCGGAAGACGCTGGCCAAGGTGTTTTGGATGGCCAACTGTGCGTCGTCTAACAGGGTGTAAAACACGGGAACGACGAGCAGGGTCAGAAGGGTGCCTGAGATCATGCCACCAATGAGTGTTAGGCCGAAGCTGTTGTAGTTCATCCCCATGTCACTGGATTTGCTCAAGGTTAGGGGGATCATGCCGATGATGGTGGTCAGCGCGGTGATTGCGATCGGACGAAACCGATGATTTGAGGCTAGGAGCAGGGCTTTAGTGCGATCCATGCCGGTCTGCCGAAGACGGTTGGCATAATCGATCAGTACAATGCCGTTGTTCACAACCACCCCGACGAGTAGCACGCAACCGACGATTCCAAGAAAATCCATTTCCTTTCCGGCTATGAGATGTATCCAGACTGAACCGATTGCGGCTAGGGGGATGCTCAGAACAATCGAAATAGGCATTATCACGCTCTCGAACAGGAAAGCCATGAGGAGGTAAATGAAAGTGATGGCCAACATTAGTGCAAAAATACCGTTGAAGATTTCCTTTATGTCGAATCGCTCTTTTATTTCGCTGAAGGAGATCCCTTCCGGCAGGTCGATACTATCCTGTAGTGACTTGATTGCTTTGCGGGTCTCTTCTTCTTTACCACTTTCAAGTTCTAGGCCGAAGGTATGACTGACACTTTTATCGGTACGCCTTATATATCGAGGGCTGTTGAGCATGGCCGGGCGTGTGAGTGTGCCGATGGAACTGAACTGGCCATCCTCGGTGGGCACACGGAAGTTGTTCAAGTCCGCCAATTCGGCCCGGTTCTCTTCGCTATAGCGCAGACGGACCGGGATCTGTCGGCCATCGCTATTGAATCTAGGAAGCGTGCTGCCGCGCAAGGCGTAGCCTACCATGCCGGCCAGGGTGGTGGGGTTCACGCCGATGGAGTTGGCGCGGTCGCGATCGATGATAAGTGCTAGCTCGTTGGGGGTTTCATCCTGCCGTTGTTTCAAGGCGATAACTCCGGGGATATTGAGGAAGGTCGGCTTGAGTTGATTGGACAATTCTTCAAGTTGCTCCGGATCTTGACCCTTTAATCGAATGTAGTGCTGCCCTTTTTTGTCCTGTTTTTCCCCCCCTTCGCCCATTCGTTGGTATTCAATTCTTAGGCCGGGAATCTTTGGGAGTTCCTTATAAATTCGCTCGGCAACTTCCCGGGCGGGGACGGTTCCTTTTCGGTCTCGTGCGAACCAACCTTCAAGTTCGCCGAACCAAGCGCTGTAAAAAATGATGAACCCATCAAGTTCATAGTCATCTTTGCTTTTGTTTAGTTGTTGCTCGACCTGCTTGAAATACTTGGTTCGTTCGTCAAAGTTGAACCGGCTTGGAAAACGGAACGACAAGTTAAATGACGCCATATTTCTCTCCTGCTGAACCGAGAATCCTACCTTTTCAAACACAAAGGAAGTTGCGGCCAGAAGGGCTAACAGGATGAAGGCCAGATCAAGCCGACGTTTCAGGAAGAAGCCAAGCGCTTGGTTGTACCAGCGATTAAACCTGCCAAAAGAGGCATCATACATTTTTTCCAGAAAAACTTGGATTGTCTTAGTTCGTGGCCTTGGTTGAGTGGTGGGGATGTTCTCTCTTTGGGAGAGGGTGAGGTACACGCATAGCGGTATGAACACCAGTGCCACACCAAGAGAGGCAAGTAGCGCCACCACCACCGGCAATGCTAGGCGCATCATGAAAAAGCGCATTTCTCCCTCCACAAGTAATGCTGGCAGGAAGACAATAACGGTCGTGAATGTGGATGTGGTAATGGCAAGGCCAATTTCCTGGACGCCCTTGATGCAGGCTTCGCTCCGTCCCATGCCGCTTTGAAAATGTCGTTGGATATTCTCAGCGACCACCACGGAGTTGTCCACCAGCAGTCCGACGCACAGTACTAGGCCCAGGATGGTTAGCAGGTTCAGGCTCTCGCCGGCGAAGTACATTGTGGCGATGGCGATGAATAGGCACAGCGGGATGGCTCCAGCTATAATCAGAGTTATCCTGGTGCGTCGCAAAAAGAAATAGAGAACAAGGGCTGCAAAAAAAGCACCGATACCTCCGTTATTAAACAAGGTGTTGAGTTGTTCCGTCACAATCCCACCCTGGTTCATGTGAATCTCCAGATCGAAGCCGTTGAGCGCCGGATTTTTTTTAATTCTGTCCACTTCGGCTACGATTCGATCGCAAACTTCAATAGTGTTGGCTTCGCTTTCCTTGACCACCGTGACCATCATTGCATTCTTGCCGTTTACCCTTGCTTTGAAGCGTCTTTCCTCCGGTTCATACTTCAGAACGGCAATATCCTTCAGGATTACATTGGTGCTGATCGGTAGATTTTGAAGCTCATCCATTGTCTGAAATCTGTTGGAGGATTTTAAGAGGAATTTCTTGCCTCCATTCTGGACATTACCGCTGGCCAGGGAGAAGTTATCACCCTGCATTTGACGAGAAAGTTGATAGATGTTCAGGCCGTATGCCTCAGTGCGGTCCTTGTCTACCTCTATAATGATCTCCTTCTCTTTCAGACCTTTCGTATCGATATTAGCTACGCCATCGATACGTGAGAGCGGCATGATGATATGCTTGTTGACTAAGTCGTAAAGATCGCCGTCGGTCTCATAGGCAACGCCAATCATGCAAACCGGAATGCCCGACATATCCATTTTTTGGACATATGCATGTTCGACATCGTCAGGAAACCGTAACTTGGCACGTTCCAAACGATCTCGCACTTCGCGGTAGGCGATATCCATGTCTGTTCCCTGTTTGAAGCCCAGGTTAACATATGCGCCTCCTGAGGTGCATGAGGAGCTTATTGAGTCCAAGCCTCGGACCGTGCTTAATTCTTCCTCAAGCGGCAACGCGAGTTTCTCCATCACCTCCTGGGGTACCGCGGCATTCCACGGCACACGCACCGAAAGTGAACTCCCCTCAAACCCTTTGGGAAAGAGCTCTAGCTTGAGTCTGTTCGTGGCAATCAGGCCGACGATGATAATTGTAAGAAATAGAACAAACATAGTAACCCTTCGATTGAGGGACAATCGGGTAATCTGGGTCGCTAGTTTGTTAGATTCCATTTATTTTAACACATGGTCAACTGGTGAAAGTTAATTGGCAGGTGTTGCCTTAGGCGAACCATCAAAAACAGTCGCTAAGATATTTCGCAATGCCTTTTGAGCATCATCGATCAGGGTGTAAAAAACGGGAACAGCCAGAAGAGTAAAGAGGGTTGCGGAGGTCATTCCACCAATCAGCATGAAACCGAAACTCTTAAAACTCATCCCCATTTCGCTCTCAGAGGCCAATGTCAGTGGGATCATCCCAAAGATGGTCGTCAAGGCAGTCATGATGATAGGCCGAAAACGATGCTTTGTTGCGAGTAGCAAGGCCTCCGTACGCTCCATGCCGGTTTTGCGAAGACGGTTGACATAGTCAATGAGAACGATTCCATTATTAACTACAATGCCCAAAAGAAGAATTGCACCAACGATTCCCATCTGATCCATGGTGGTTCCGGTGTACGATCGAAACCCGGGGATGCCGTAATGCATCCATACCGCGCCAATAGCCGCCAAAGGGATCGTGAGCACTATTGATAACGGCATCAGGATGCTTTCGAACAGAAATGCAATGAGCATATAAATAAAGACAATCGAAAGTCCAAGGGCAATAAGACTGGTGTCCACCTCGTCATCATCAAAAGTGAGTTTGATTTCACGGAAAGAAACACCCTCAGGCAGGTCGATGTTTTTCTGAGCGTTGTAAATGGCTCGACGGGCTTCTTTTTCCTCGCCGCTCTTAAGTTTCATTCCGATGTAGGTGCTCACTTTTTTATCGTGTCGACGAATGTATGTTTCGCTCTTAAGCATGGCCGGCGTGGTGATCGATCCTATCGAGCTATAACGTCCGTCATCGGCTCGAACGAGAAAGTTGTTTAAATCGTCCAGTTCTGCGCGATCTTCTTCACTAAATCGCATGCGGACAGGGATTTGCCTTCCTTTCCCATTAAACTTGGGCAGTGAACTTCCACGAATGGCGCTGCTGACCACCCCGGCGATCGAGTCGGGATTGATGCCGATAGAGCTGGCGAGATCCCGATCTACGATCAAGGCCATCTCATTTGGTGCTTCGTCGGAATCTCTGTCCATCAACGAAATTACGCCGGGCAGTGCTTCGAAGGTTGGTTTAAGATTTTCCGCGACGGATTCAAGCAGTTGAGGGTCATCGCCAACCAAGCGGACAAATTGCTCTGATTTTTTGTCGTTTCGCACCTCGCCTCGATCCTGTCCGCTGTAGTAGACTCGCAGGCCGGGAATCTCAGGGAATATGTTATATAATTGTTCCGCAACTTCCTCCCGTGGGGTTTGGCTGTTTCTCGTTTCTCCAAAATTTCCCTCGAATGATCCGGAGTGCTTCGAGTAGCGAATTGAGTAGCTGCTAATTCCATATTCAACCTTGTTGGTTTCAACAATATTTTCGATCGTCTCAAAATAGCTGTCACGTTCTTCGAGTGTAAATTGATCAGGAAATCGAAAGGACATGTGGAACTCTTCGATTTGTTCATCTCGACGGCCTGAAAAGTCTACTTCTTTGAAAGCGTAAAAATAAGTAGTGGACAATAGGACAATCAAAATAAAGGCCAAATCAATCCGGCGCCTTAAAAAGTAGCCAAGCGTTCTGTTATACCAAAGGTTAAATCTGGTGAATGTCATTTGGTAAACATTAAATAGTAATGTCTTGATGTAATGGTCGGGCCTGATGTCTTGTTGCTTGGGCCTTGATGGAAGGGTGATATAGACGCAGATAGGAATAAATATAATCGCGGTGCCAAGCGAGGCGAGCAATGCTGAAACCACCGGCAATGCGAGGCGATAAAGCATGAACCGCATTTCGCCATCAATCAGCAGGGAAGGGAGAAAAACGATGATGGTAGTGAGTGTGGCTGTTATTACCGCAAGGCTGATTTCGCCAACGCCTCTGATGCAGGCATCACTCCTGGACATTCCATTTTGGTGATGACGATAAATATTTTCAGCGACAACAACTGAGTTATCTACAAGTAGACCAACACAGATCACCAAGCCGAGAATGGTTGTTGTGTTAAGGCTTTCACCGGCAAAAAACATCATCATCATTGAAATTAGTAAACATAGAGGTATGGCTAGGGCGATAATCGCCGTCATTCGAAATTGGCGGAGGAAAAAAAACAGAACTAATGCGGCGAATATTGCGCCTAACATCCCGTTGTTGCGAAGCGTCTTGAGTCGGCCTTTGATGATATCGCCGTAGTTACGATAGAGCTTGATCTGGTAATTTGATAATGCCGGATTGTTGTTCATCTTTTGTACCGTTGCGGCAACCATTTCACTTACATCCACTGTATTGGCCTCACTCTCTTTTCTAATTGAAACAGTTGCTGACGCTTTACCGTTCCATCGTTCGGTGTGGTGGTGTGGATCCTCAACCTCGTACTTTAAAGTGGCAATATCCTTGAGTTGAACCGTGTCGTTTATTGGTATATTCCTCAGCTCATCCATTGTATGGAATGTGCTTGATGATTTAAGGAGATATTTCTTGCCTCCATCCCGAACGTTGCCGCTGGACATGGTGAAGTTATCTCCCCGCAACCTGCGGGAGAGACGGTGGATGCTCAGCCCATAAGCCTCGGCTCGGTCTTTGTCGACCTCAATTTGAATTTCCTTCTGGCGTATGCCGATATCCACATCGGCTACACCATCGATACGCTGAAGTGGTTTTATGATATGCTTTTCAATTACAGCATAGTGGTCAGCATCGGCATCGTAACCGATGACCATTCTGCCCACTGTGGTGCTGGTCCCTCCTCCACGTTTGCTAATCCTGTAAGGATTAGTTCCTTCAGGGAATCTGAGTGAAGCTCGCTCCATTCGATCACGCACTTCACGGTAGGCCACATCCATGTCGGTGCCCCTCTTGAACCTCAAATTCACACGTGCGGAGGTTTGTGAGCAGGTGGTGTCCATGGAGTCGATACCTCGAACAGTGCTTAGTTCTTCCTCCATCGGGAGGCCCAGTTTTTCCATCGACTCCTGTGCAACACCCGAACTCCAGCCGGTGCGGATTTCCATCGAATGGCCTTCCTGTCCCTTGGGGTACATTTCAACAGGGAGGCGGCTGGTGGCGATGAGACCGACCGCAAGAATGCTTAGGAACAGGACAAACACGGTGACCCTCCGACTGAGAGATTGTCGGGTTATTCGAGTCGTAAGTTCGTGCGTTTCCATTTAGTCAGCGGTTGATTTCTGAGGGCTAAATCACGTTACACCTATTATTGTCACAGTTGCGCAATTTCCAGAAAGAATGTTTAGTCGTTAAAGCTTAGATTTAAAGGTAGTTATTTACTTGCCAGCTTCTGAGTGGTTCTGTGGCCAAAGACGGTAGCCAAAGTGTTGCGCAAGGCGATTTGGGCATCGTCAATCAGCGTGTAAAAGACGGGCACCGCCAGAAGCGTGAAGAGGGTGGCACATGTCATTCCCCCAATGAGCGTGTATCCAAAGCTTTGATAATTTACGCCCATTTCATTGGATGAGCTAAAGGTCAGTGGAATCATCCCACAGATTGTGGTCATGGCGGTCATAAACACAGGCCTAAAACGAACTCGTGATGCCTCCAGCATGGCAGCTGTTCTTTCCATGCCAGATTGCCGTAACTGGTTGGCATAGTTCACTAGAACGATTCCATTATTTACCACAATGCCGACAAGTAGTATGGCGCCGACCAGCCCCATTCTGTCCATGCTTGTTTGGGTAAGGTAATGAATCCATATTGAACCCATGGCTGCCAACGGGATTGTTAAAATAATGGATAGAGGCAGGAGCATGCTTTCAAAAAGAAAAGCAATGAGCATGTAGATAAAGAGAATCGCGATATAAACAACGAATTCTCCGTTTTCCTGGTCCTTGTCATCAAAGGATTTCCTGATTTCACCGAATGAAACGCCTTCAGGTAAATCAATGTTTTGCGTTGCATTGTTTATGTTGGCCTTAGCGGTTTTTTCCTCACCCTGTTTGAGTTTCATTCCAAAGGTGTAACTGAGCTTCCTGTTTGTTCGCTTTATATAATCTTCACTCTTTAACATTGTAGGTTTGGTTATTGTCCCGATAGAACTAAATCGGCCATCTTCGGTGGGGACGAGCATGTTGTTCAAATCATCCAGTTGGGCACGGTCCTCCTCGCCAAGCCTCAATCGAACCGGAATTTGACGTCCCTTACTATTAAATCTTGGAAGATCGCTGCCGCGCACTGCAGTGCTTATTGTCCCAGCCACGACTGAGGGATTAATACCAATGGAATTGGCGCGATCCCGGTTGATGATCAGTGCCATTTCATTTGGCCCTTCATCGTCGTCTTTATTTTCCAAGGAAAGCACACCCGGCAGCTTTTCAAACTGAGGCCTCAAGCCTTCGGCAACGGTCTGAAGCAATGTGGGATCATCACCAACTAATCGGACATATTGCCTAGATTTATGGTTATTTCGCTCCTCTCCTCCATTCATGCCTCTGTAGTGGATTCTCACCCCAGGTACTTCAGGGAAATTCTTATAAACCTCCTCTGCGGCTTCTTCAGTTGAAAATTTACTGACACGGTCATAAGAAAAATGCCCCTCGAACTCTGCATACCACGGTGAGAAATGAGCTTCGTATGATTTTATCCCTAGTTCTTCTTTTCTTTCTTCAACGTATTCTTCGATCCGCTTTATATATGCGCTACGCTCTTCGGTTGTATATCGGTCCGGAAAGTCAATGTTGATCTCGAATTCATTCCTCTGATCATTCATGTCATCCGAAAACTCTATATTTTTGTATCCAAAGTTGTAGGATGTTGCAAACAATACGATTAGGATGACAACGAGGTCGAGTCTTCGGTTAAGGTAGTAGCCTAGTGCGCTGTTGTACCAAAGGTTGAACTTCTCGAAACTCACACTGTATATTCTGGCAAGGGGTGTGCAGATAAACTCAGTCACCGCAGTGAAGAATCTGGTTTTACCCATTGCTGAGTAGGACAAGGTTAGATGGACGCAGAGTGGAATAAAAACCAAGGCGACGACCAGGGAGGCAAGGAGCGCAGACATGACAGGCAGAGCCAAGCCGGAAAGCGCGAAACGCATTCCTCCATCAATAAATAGCATGGGGACAAAAACAATCATGGTTGTCAGGGTTGCAGTGGTTATTGCCAAACCAATCTCATTGACTCCCTTAATACAGGCATCGCGTCTGGACATGCCGTTGTTGAATTGGCGTTGAATGTTTTCTGCAACCACCACTGAATTATCCACAAGCAGCCCAATGCAAATCATCAAACCCACCATGTTAAGGGCATTCAGGCTATGGTCCGCGAAGTACATGGAAGTTAATGAAATCAACAAACAAAGGGGGATTGCCATTGCAATAATCAGCGTCATTCGAAAACGACGCAGGAAAAAGAACAAGACAACTGCGGCAAGAAAGGCGCCGTACAAGCCGTTATTAACAAGGTGATTTAATCGTTTGTGTATATCATTGCCCTGATTGCGGTAAACACGAAGTTTATATCCGCTCAATGCCGGGTTGTTGTTGATTTTTTCAACCTGTTGCATGACCCTCCGGCTTACCTCCACGGTGTTTGCTTCACTTTCCTTATTCACGTGAATGCCATAGGACTCATTTCCGTTATACCGGAAAAATCGGTCGTCCATATCAGGTTCGTATTTTATTTCTGCGATGTCCTTGAGGGACACATTTTCGTTTATAGGTATATTTTTTATTTCGTCAAAGGTATGAAATGAACTCGTAGACTTGAGAACATATTTTTTGCCTCCATCAATTACCGTTCCACTAGCCAACGTGAAATTGTCCCCTCGCAAGCGGCTTGATAAGCTTTCCAGATTAAGGCCGTAGGCTTCTGCGCGGTCTTTATCAACTTCAATCATTATTTCCTTTTCCTCAATGTGAAACTCCACATCAGCAACCCCGTCAATCCGCATAAGCGGGGCAATAACATTTTTGTTAATCAAATTATAATCAGGCACGTGCTGTTCAGAGCCGATCGTCATCCTGACAATTGGCTCCGGTTCTGAGTCGCGTTTGTAGAGTCGTGGTTTTTCTGTTCCGTCTGGGAAACGTACCCTGGCCCGTTCCATGCGATCCCGCACTTCACGATAGGCTACATCCATGTCGGTTCCCTGCTTGAATCTTAAATCCACCGAGGCAGAACCTGTGCTGCAGCGCGTATACATTGAGTCCAGGCCTCGAACGGTGCTCAGTTCCTCTTCCATGGGAATACCGATTTTTTCCATGGATTCCAGGGGAACTCCGGATCTCCACGATGTTCTTACGTAGATTCCGTGGCCCTCCGCACCTTTGGGTTCCATTTCAAGAGGGAGGCGATTGGTCGCAATAAGTCCAATTGCGAGGATGGTCAGGAACAAAACGAGCACAGTAACCTTTCGGCTGAGAGACAACCGAGTAATTTTGGCCGCCAAGTCGTTTGTTTCCATGGCTATTCCTCTTTGACTTTAAATAGACGTTCACCTGCGAGGCCGAACAGGTAATAGATGGTTGGGATGACCAGTAACGTCAGGAAGGTTGATGTCAAAAGTCCGCAGATTACTGCGACCGCCATTGGTGTGCGGATTTCTGCGCCATCTCCGAGGCCAATCGCCATCGGCAAAAGGCCAAGTACGGTGGTGGCCGTTGTCATTAAAATGGGTCGAAGTCTGATGCAACCGGCCTGTACGATCGCTTCCTTTAAGGCCAAGCCGCGACTGCGTAATGTGTTGGCATAATCCACCAAGACGATGGCATTGTTTACCACGATGCCGGCAAGCATGATCATCCCGAGAAACACCACCACCGAAAGGTTGATGCCAAGTATTTTCAGACCAAGCACGGTGCCGACGAAGGCCATCGGTATGGTGAACATGATAATGAGCGGTTGCACCATCGATTCGAACTGCGATGCCATGATCACGTAGACGAGAAAAAGGCTCAAGCCAAGCGCGAGGTACAGGCTTGAGCGGCTGCGCTCCCATTCTTTGTTTTGTCCTGTAATAAAGAAGTCCATGTATCCGGGCCAATCAATCTCTTGGCCGAGGATTCGGTCTGCCGTTTCAACCGCCGATCCAAGTGATCTGACGCCAATATTTGCCTGCACCAAGGCAACGCGCTTACCGTCGATGCGCCGGATCTCGCTCGGCCCCTCGCCGACTGTAAGTTTTGCTATTGAGTTGAGCGGTATCGGTGTGTCGCCGCCCGGATTGATGGTCAGTTTACCAACGTCGGCCACCTGCTCTCGATCTTTTTCGGCCAAGCGCACCACAATCGGCACGCGGCGGTCGCGGCGGTTGAATCTGGTGGCTTCCGAGCCCTTGACCATGTCGCGAACCTGGTTTGCCACCGAGTTGAGGTTCAGTCCGTGGCGGATGATCTGCTGACGGTCGTAGGTGATTTGCACTTCCGGTGCGCCGCTGCGGAGGGTCGGTTCCACATCAGCCAAGTCCGACTGCTTTGAAAGCAGGGCGGTGGCTTCGTCGGAATATCGTTTTAACTCGGACAGTTCCTCACCGTTTATCTGAACAACCACTGGTTTCTTCGAGCTAAACAAAACCGGGCGTGTTACACGTGTGGTGATATCTGGAACCTCCTGGAACATTGAACGCAGCCTGTCGATGACTACTTCCTCGGTTTGTTTGGGGTTCTGCGAAGGCTTGAGCAGTACCTTGAACCGGGTCGAGTGTTCGCCTTCATCGGATCGTTTCATGTTGGTGGTGTCAAAGCCGTACATCACCAATAGCGTATCAATTTTGCCCAGATCACTTATTCTCTCCCAAGCCTTCTTGGTAAACTTTTCGCTGAAAAAAAGTTCGGTGTCGACTGATGTCAGTGACTGAATAACCTCCTCTTGGCTTGGCATATTAAGCCCCATTTCTTGGGTTATTGTGGAGAACTCTGACAGCAATTTCTCCAGCTTCAAACGCGCCTCTTTCTCTGTTTTTGAAGCGGTGCTGGATAAGTCCTCTTTCGCTTTTTCAATGGCTTCAATCTTTGACTTGATTTCCTTGTCTTTGAGAATGGCCTGCTCGACGCCGTCCAGGATTGAGACTGTCTGGTCAAGGGGTGTGCCAACCGGCAGGGCCACTTCAAAGGTAAACTCGCTCTGATGCACTTCCGGTAGCAGTTCTGTTTCGAGTTGCCTGCCCACCCAGTAGGTCAAGGCAAAACAGGATGCCGTCAAAACGATCATTGTAGTGGGGCTGGCCAAGGCCCAGCGGATGAGTTTTGAATATAACCCTGTATGTGTGTCGATGATTTCTTCACCGGTTTTTGAAGCGCCTAAGGATTTTCCAAAGACCAGGGTAAACAGGGAGCCTAACCGCTGGATTCGTTTGAGGAAAAATCGATAAGTAAAAAGGCAGATAGCAGCGATTACTCGAATCGACCAAAGAAAGGATAGCCCGATCAATTCAAGCATGAACGAGATGGCCAAACGCAGGGCGAAATAGACTGTTGCAATCCATTGGAAAAAGAAGATCCCTTGATTGCGAGCAACGCTTTCGTTGAAAGCGCGAAATGATCCCCAAAGCTTGGCCAAACTTTGGTCGTCATGCGTGCTTTTTCCAAAGCCCTTGTCACCTGCGTCATCTCGGCCATGAAACCCCTTGATCAAGGCTATTAAGAATGGCCAAGTGCAAACTATTAACCAAACTTTGAAGGTTGTGTAGGCCAAATCCTTGTAAGAGATCTCTGCTTCAAATCGTGGATCTTCTGCCGCAGAAACCATCCACGAGGAGTATCCAAGCACCAGTCCGATCATCACCACTAGTAGAATAACAAGCGGTAGGATGACCCGTAGCCACAATGTCGACAGGCTGATGCGTCCTTCGATCGAGCCGAGGGCGTGCGATACCATGCCAACGCCGGCCTGCAGCTTTAATCCGGTCCGGCTTGCGAGCATTGGGATGAATAATACCGCCACGATTAACGAGGCTATGAGCGATGTGACCACTGTCAGGCCAAGATCGCTAAAGACCTGTCCGGCAAGGCCCTCTACAAACACCATTGGAAAAAACACACAGATCGATGTCAGGGTTGAGGCAATGACAGCGCCACGAACCTCCGTCGTGCCACGAATGGCGGCCGCACGGATCGAGTCGCCCTCTTGGCGACAGCGGTAGATGGATTCAAGTACCACGATCGATGAGTCAACCAGCATGCCGATACCCATCGCAAGGCCGCCAAGCGACATGATGTTGAGTGACACCTCAAGAATGTTTAGAGGGGCAAATGTCACCAATATTGAGATGGGGATACTGACAGCAATGATTGCAGTGGTACGGACGTCTCGCAAAAAGCCCAGTAAAACCATTATGGCAAGAACACCGCCAAAGATCGCGGTGTTCCTTACCTCCTTGATGCTATTGTCTATGAAGATTGAGCGGTCAGCGACGACCCGTAAATACGCATCCTCTTCCGCGCGCAGTTTGCCTGCCAAGGTCGAACGACTGGACCCGGAGATTTCACCAACAAGTTCGTTTACGAATTTGGCCACTTCCACCATGTTGGCGTCGGCTTCCTTGTAGATGTCGATCTGTACGCTCTCTCGCCCATCGGTGTGGGTGAGCATCTCGCGGTCGCGTTGGCCGTAGACAACTTGGCCAAGGTCCTTCACGCGAATTTCGCGGCCCTCACGACGGAACACAATCGTGTTGGCAATCTCCTCCAGGTTTTGATACTCGTTGATGGTGCGAATCATGTATTCTGCGCCACCCTCTCGAATACGGCCCCCAGCGGCGTTGATGTTCTCAGCGCGCAAACGACTGATCACCTGGCTGATTGAAAGGTTGACACGCTGCAGTTTGGCCTCGTCGATCAACACGTGGATTTCCTCCTCCAGTCCGCCGCGGACTCGCGCTGCCGCGACCCCCTTGATTGGTTCAATTTGACGTTTGACCTGCAGCTCAGCGATTCGCCTCAGGCGCCGTAAACCTTCGTCACCTTTGTACTTAATGCTTTGACTGGAACCGGAAAGACTCAGTTCCATCACCGGGTCAAGCGATGGGTCGTAATGCAGAAGCAGCGGTTTCTCCGCTTCGCGGGGCATGTAAACAAGATCGAGTTTTTCGAGGGTATTTTGAATTGCATCGCCCATCGATGTGCCCCAGACAAACTCCAAAATCACGTCGCTGACCCCTGCCCGGCTGATGCTGCTGATTTCGTTCAATCCGCCGACAACACCGAGTGCCTCCTCAATCCGGCGGCTGATGTCATTCTCGACTTCCTCCGGTGCCGCGCCCGGGTACTCCGTGCGGACAGTGAGGGTGGGGTAGCTCATCTCCGGCATCAGCGTGACTGGCAATTGGCCAAGCGAGAAGTAGCCAAAGACCACCGCGGCCAAAAATACCATCAGCACTGCGACTGGTCGGTCGGTGGTGAAGTTGGGATTGCGATACGAGGACTCCATGCCGATGCGGAAGGCGCTAAATTATGTCCCGCTCTTGCTGGTGACTGAGGCGTTGGTCCCAGTAGCTGTAGGAGCGTTGGTGCTGACGGTGGCCGGATCGGGATCTCCTACCTCGCGTATTCTAGAATTCTCCTTCAAACCAGACTGACCAGCGACAACAACTTTTTCACCAACAGCAAATCCATCGGTTGGCTCGATATGAACCTTGTCCGCATTCTCAGGCAGGACCAGTTGGCGCTTTACACGTTTTACGCCGTTGGTGTCATTATGCAATTTGAAGGCAAAGGTTTGGTCGTTGTCGTAAACGATCGATTTTTTCGGGATCAAAATAGCTTCCTGTTTGGTGTCCAGCACCAGTTCCACGTCCACCCACATGCCGGGGCGTAATGCGCCGAGTTTCTTCACACCGACGGTGACCTTAATCGTCCCGGCACGAGCCTCGACGATGGGCGAGATGCGTTTTACATATCCACCAAAAACAGTATCGCCAAGCGTGTTGGATATCAGCCGTGCTGCAATGTCAGGTTTTAGTCGTGGAAGGTATTGTTCAGGCACATGAATGACCGCCACCGTCGAGTCGAAATCGATGATCTCAAAAATCTTCCGCCCGCTGCCGACTTGATCACCGACCTTCACGTCGCGAAGGGTGATCGTTCCCTTGATTGGCGCCCGCACCTCGGTGTACTCGAATTGTCGCTTGGCCTCCTCGAATGCCAGCCGGCGTTGGGTGAGGGAAAAATTTGCATTCCGGTACTCCTGTTCGCTGATCAGGTTGTCTCCGTACAGGGACTCATGCCGGTCGAAGTCGATTTGCTCCTTGTCGAACTGGCTTTTGGCTTGGTCGAAATCGTTTTTCTGCTTGTCGCTCTCGAGTCGTAGCAGCACCTGGTTTTTTTCTACTTTGTCCCCTTCCTCGACGAGCAGTTCGATGGCCGGGTTGGACGTGCGGGCGGAGACTTCGACCTGCGCCTCCGCCTCGAGTGGCGCGGAGCGCTCGAGGATCGCCTCGATCATCCCCCGCTTCACTTCGGCCAGTTCCACCAATACCGCCTTTTCGGTTGGCGGTTTATCTGAATTCTTGCCTGAGTATTGCTTACCTTTTTCGGCCCAGTTGCTTTTGCCGCACCCGGCTAATGCCAACGCAAAGCCAAGCAGGGTCAGGGCTTGATATGGATTCCAATTGATATTTCTCATTAATGAACGCTAAAGTAGAGTTACTACATCATTTGCTTGAAAATGGTTACGAAAAAGTTGTTGTGACTGCTTGATAGGTGAGGATTGGCCAGACGCAACTCTGAATACCGGATTGTGGGCCAAGTACCGTACTCGTCAACAGTAATACTGCGTTTTCAAAGGTGTTATTCAAATGCGATCAAATAAATGATCAGTGTTAGGCCTAGCGCGATGCGATACCAGCCGAACGCCACGAACGTATGCGTCTCGATGTAGCGCAACAGCCATCGAACTGACACAAAGGCGGTAATGGCCGAGACTCCCGTGGCCAGGATCAACTGTCCCCAATCCTCCGATACCGACTCGGCGCGCACCGCCTGGAACACCTTGTACGCGCCGGCTGCCAGCAGTGTCGGCACGCCGAGCAGGAACGTGAACTCGATTGCCGGCACACGCCGCAGGCCCATCAACAGCGCAATGAGAATCGTCGCGCCGGATCGCGACGTGCCAGGAAACACCGCCGCGAGCAGTTGCCCAAAGCCAATCGCAATCGCAATGGCCCAAGTGACCTTGGCCAAGCTTGCCCGGTCGCCGATCATTTTTTCCACCACGACGAACAACACCCCGCCAACCAGCAGCGCCAGCGCCACCGGCAGCACCGTCTCCGGCAACTCAAAGCCAAGCTTGTCGATGAGAAGCCCGCCGACGCCTGTGATGACGAACGCGACGAGCAGCTTGGCCAAGTAGTCGCGCGCCTCCGGTTCGCGCCAGCGGAGGGTGAGTTGTTTGACGCGGTCGGTGAAGTTGAACAGCACCGCGATCACCGCGCCGCTCTGGATGGCGATGTTGAAAAGATCCGTCTGCTTCTCCAGCCAGCCAAGTTGCTGCGGCACCAACAAATGGCCCGTCGAGGAGACGGGGAGAAACTCGGTGATCCCCTCGATGATCCCGAGGAGGATCGATGTCAGCCAATCCGGCACGCCGGTTGTTTGACCCCAACGCTTGGCTAAGCGCAAGGAGTTTCAGTGAGCGGCCGGCTGAGCGGAGCGTTTACGGATCACCGCTTACTGCCGCCGGCTCACTTACTTGATTTGATCCCAGATCGGCTCCAAGTCCGGATCCATCAGCGCCACTTCGCGGATTTTTCCCGGGTCGCCGACTTCTTCCGCTGCCTGAAACCAGTCCAGCGCCAGCATCAAGTCGCCGAACTGGCAGGCGTAACAGGACAGGTTGTAGGGGATGGCCTCATTTTTGGGGAACCGCGAGCGGATCGGCTCGAGCCGGTCAAACGCCTCGCGGCCGCGCTTGAGGTAAAACAGCGCGTTGGCCTGGTTGATCCAGCCGGAGGGATCGTCGGGGTGAAGATCCACCATGGTGCCGCCGACTTCCGCGCAGCGCTCCCAGTCCTTGTTGCGGGCGTGGATGTGCCACTCGAGGTGCAGCACTTCGTGATGTCCCCGATGCTCTGCCGACACCTTGGCCAAGTCGACCAGGGCCTCGCCGGGGTTGCCGAGTTGCAGCCAGCCGGTGGCTGATGAGAGGTGCAGGCTGTCCGGGGGCGGGATGTCTGCTGGAATGTCGCCGCTCATTCGCCGGTTGGCTGCTCGGTGAACGCCTTCACGGACATGACACCCGCCGTCTTGGCCGCATCCATCAACTTGACGATCTGCCCCCACGGCGCGTCGGTGTCGGCTCGGATTGAGAGTTCCAATTCCGGGTTGTCGTCGGTGCGCTGTTTCAACTCGACCTCGAGGTCGGCGGCCGCCACGGCGCTGGTTCCAAAAAAAAAGTGAGGCGGCTCCTTGGCCACGGTGACGATGAGGCTGTCGTTCACCGCCGGCGCGGTCTTGGCTTGGGACGATTCCGGCAGGACAAGCTTCACGGCGGCTTGGTTCGTGAACGTCGTTGATACCACCATGAAAATGAGGACGACCAGCAGCACGTCAATCAGCGCCACGATGATGACGATGGGGGGCTTTCGGTTTTTGCGCGGGAGAAATCGCATGGGCGGCGAGGGCGTTTATTTACCGGGCTTGACCGGGTACTGTCGGCGAAGGAACTTGTCGAGCAGCGTCTCCATCTCGATGGCGAATGTCTCGATTCGTTTGCTGTAAATGCTCCACGCGACGAGCGAGGGGATGGCGATGCTCAGGCCCGAGAGGGTCGCGTAAAGGGCGAGCGAGATGCCGCTGGCAAAACGTGCGGTGTCCACCTGGTCCGAGGTCATCTCGCCGAAAATCTCGATCAACCCAAACACCGTACCGACCAGTCCCAGCAGCGGCGCAATGCCGGTGATGATCTCCAGCACCACCAGGCCGCGCTCCATTCGGCTGACCTCGTGCCGGGCGCGAGTTTGAAGTGCCTCGACGTTGTCCGGCTTGGCCCACTCGAGGTGCTCGATGGCGGCCGAGGTCAGGCGCGACAGAGGGGTGTGCTCGTGTTGCTGGCAGAAGCGCAGCAGGGTGTTCACGTCGCTGCGCGTCTGGCAATGTTCCAGGCTGTCGGTCAGTGGCACGGGGATGATGGAGTTGCGGCGCAGGGCGTAGCCCCGCTCGATGATGAACGCGAGGCTGATCACCGAGGTGACTCCGAGCAAAAAAAGAATGAATATGTGCATGCAATAAAACGGGGAAACCCTGACGGTTCCGCAGGGCGGTGGATACAATCGGCAATCTGCCTTCCGAAGCAAGCCGAAAGCGGAGCGGTCAGTCGTCGAACCACTCGTCCCCAGAGTCGAACGCCGGGATGGGGATGTTGATAATTTTCAGCCGGCCCACCGCGCGGTGACGGCAGCCGGGCTTGATGTAAATGGCGGTCATCGGCTTGACCGGCACCCGTTCGCCGTCCAGTTCCATGTGCCCTTCGCCCTCGAGCACGAGGTAAATTTCGGTCATCCGCTTGTGGTAATGGACGGCTGAATCCCGCTTGATATCGACCTCGTGCAGGCTGGCCACCGCGTCCGGGTCGCCGACAAAGGCGCGCTTGGC
>Ga0315339_1001607_pt1 | contig 19439 bp, 17 predicted proteins | sample ASW17metaG_FD_204514 | JGI IMG/M metagenome (GOLD analysis project Ga0315339, IMG submission 204514) | Ammonia-oxidizing marine archaeal communities from Pacific Ocean, United States - ASW #17 | ecosystem: Environmental > Aquatic > Marine > Oceanic | place: USA: California | collected 2016-12-05
TTGATGGTCGATCTCTGTCGTCGCAGCCGCCCAGATGCGGATATCGCCGAATTTTCATTTCGCGCCATGGCGCCCTTGTTTGACGTTAATGCGATGATGGTAGGCGCTGCGCCCTCTGATACGGGCTCAAACGCTACGGTTTGGGCTGCTGACGATAAAGGCGGAATTGCCAGCCAGGGCGAGGTGGCCTTCGCCTAGGTTACTCAATCCCTAGACCCGCCTAAGTACAACGCAGTCCGCGCTCGGATCAACTTATATAAGACGGAGGCTGGCTAAAGCCCAGCTTCAGGCGTGTTACTTTATGCTGAAGCCGGCGAAGCGCTTGTTGAAGCGTGATACCTGCCCGGCGGTATCCACAAGCCGTTGGTTGCCACCGGTCCAGACTGGGTGTGAAGTGGGATCAACGTCAAGCGTCATAGTGTCGCCCTCTTTGCCCCAGGTCGAGCGGGTCTTAAAGGTGCTGCCGTCGGTGCGCACAATGTTAATTTCGTGGTAATCAGGGTGGATTTCTTTTTTCATGACTTCAGCCCTTCAATGAGGGCGCTTGTATATAACCAGGAAGGTTTTCTGGCAAGCCTTCTGTAAGAGCTTTTGTTAGGTGCTCTAAATTCACCATGTTTATCACAGGCGGTTTGTTGTTGTTGGCCCTTCCCGCCCCGGCTGATATACCCAATTCGCACTCTGAAATCATTTAAATAAACTGACGGCGTATCAGAATTTGCCTTATCAATTTATGCATAGCGGCGCGCCCGGCGCATGAGTATCTTTGGGCCTGGTGGCAGCCGGAAGGAAACGCGCAGCGATAGGGAAAAGGGTAAGAATCTCAGCCAGATACGCCCTCTGTTCCGATTTGTGCGGCCCTACCGCCGAATGGTCGTGGGGGCGCTTATCGCGCTCACCATATCGGCGGCATCGGTATTGGCCATGGGTGTCGGTCTCCGACTGCTGATCGATCAGGGCCTCGGTGGCGATAATATTCATCTGCTAAATAGTGCGCTGCTTTATTTGATTGGCATGGTGATTTTGCTCGCAGTCAGCACCTTTTCGCGCTTTTATCTGGTTTCCTGGCTTGGTGAGCGGGTGATCGCGGATATCCGAAACGCCATATTTAGCCGAGTGCTTCGCCTCAGCCCGGCCTTTTTTGAGACCAACAAGACCGGTGAGCTGCTGTCGCGCCTCACCACCGATACCACCTTGCTACAAACCGTCATCGGCAGTCAGGCATCCTCCGCGTTGCGTAATTTAATACTGCTGATCGGCGGCATCGTAATGCTGTTTATCACCAGCCCGCGGTTGACCGGCCTGGTATTTCTTCTGGTTCCAGTGGTGGTGGTGCCAATCATCATTTTGGGTAAAAGAGTGCGGCAGCGCTCGCGCCTTAGCCAAGATCGTATCGCTGATCTCGGCGGACAGGCTGAAGAAGCGCTGAACGCCGTCCACACCGTGCAGGCATTCAGCCAGGAGGCCACTATTGAAGCCCGCTTTACAGATCGGGTGGAGAAAGCCTTTGATACTGCGATTTCCCGGGTGCGGGCGCGTGCTTTCCTCACCGCTTTCGTTATCCTGTTCGTTTTCACTGGAATTGCTTTGGTGCTATGGCTCGGCGGCCATGATGTGCTCGATGGTCGGCTGAGTGGCGGCGAGCTTTCGTCTTTTCTATTTTTTGCCGTTGTGGTTGCTGGTTCGGTTGGCTCATTGAGTGAAGTTTATGGCGATTTGCAGCATGCGGCGGGCGCAGCGGAACGGCTAGTTGAGTTATTGCGCCAAGATTCTGATATTGCCGCGCCGGAAAATCCGGAAGCTCTGCCCGAGCTGCCTGAGGGCGCCGTTACGCTTGAGCAGGTTACCTTCAGTTATCCTTCACGCCCGGACGAACCTGCGCTCAGCGATTATAGCCTAAGGGTTGCGCCCGGTGAGCGGGTAGCGCTCGTTGGGCCATCCGGTGCTGGTAAGACCAGCGTGTTCAATTTGTTGCTGCGCTTTTATGACCCGAGCCAGGGCGAGGTACAGATTGATGGCATGGATTTACGCCGCGTTCAGCCGGAAGCGGCGCGCGCGCTCTTTGGCCTGGTGCCACAGGACCCTGCCATCTTCGCCGCCAATGCATGGGATAATATTCGCTTTGGCCGCCCTGATGCTGATAACAAGGCTGTCCGAGCGGCCGCGCGTACGGCGGGCGCTGAGGTATTTTTGGACGCGCTGCCGGAAGGTTTCGATACCTTCCTCGGTGAAAAAGGCATGCGACTCTCGGGCGGGCAAAAGCAACGCGTGGCAATCGCCCGGGCGATCCTACGTAACCCAACCATTTTGCTGCTTGACGAAGCCACCAGTGCGCTCGACGCTGAAAGTGAGCGCGCCGTGCAGGAGGCGCTAGAAACACTGATGGTCAACCGTACCACTCTAGTCATCGCCCACCGTTTGGCTACCGTGCAAAAGGCGGATCGCATCATTGTGATGGAGCAAGGCCGTGTGGTCGCGGAAGGCACGCATAACGCGCTAGTCGCTGAAGATGGCCTCTATGCCCGCCTAGCAGCGCTGCAGTTTGATCGCAGTGGTTCAGAAAATGGCACAGATAAACACAAAGAAAACGGTGCGCCGTTTAACGCTGAGTGAGCTTCAGCTCGATCCGTCGGTTGCGCCGATGGGCGATCTCATCATCACGTAAATCGATTGGCTGAAATTCACCATAGCCGCTAGCGCTTAAGCGCTTTGCTGGAATGCCCTCGGTCACGAGATAATTTACCACTTCAATGGCGCGAGCCGCTGAGAGCTCCCAGTTGGAGGGGAAGCGCGGCGTTTGGATCGGGATACGGTCGGTATGGCCGTCGACCTGCAATATCCAGGGTAAATCATTCGGGATGCGCTTCATCACGTCCTTCAGTACACTGGCGAAGGCGCGCAGGCCTTCTTTGCCGGGAGTGCCAAGATCGGCTGAACCTGAGCCGAAGAGCACTTCTGATTGGAAGACGAAGCGATCGCCGATGATGGTAAAGCCCGGGCGTCCGGCCAACACCTCGCGCAACCGGCCAAAAAATTCTGAGCGATATTCGGCCAGCTCTTCAATTTTAGCGGCCAGCGCTAAATTAAGCCTCCGTCCCAAATCAGCGATCACAACATCCTGTTTGGCGGTGGCAGATTCCGAGGCGTCAAGTGTGGTTTCAATGCGTAATAGCTGAGCACGCAAGGCGAGTATCTGCTGATTGAGGACATCGATTTCGTTGGTTTGCCTTTGGCTCAGGTCGCGCGTTGCAACGAGCTGGTTTTCCGAAAGCATATAAAGGTCCTGAAGCTCGCGCAGGCGAATTTTGCGTTCGCCAAGCTCTATCTGCGCCAATGCTGTGCGCTCGGTTTCATCTGATAGCTGAGCTATCAGCTCGCTCGAGCGGTCGCGGGCGACGGTGAAGGCATCATCAAGCCGCATCTTGTCGGTTTCGCTATCGGCCAGTGCCGTCTCGCTCTCCTGCAGGGTGGCAGCGAGGTGCTTAGCTTCGTCCTCGCTGATTCGTAATGTCGCAGCGAGCTCACCAACTTCTTTTTCCAGGTCACTGCGGACAGTCTGAAGGGCTTCAATATCGCGACGCAAGCGCTCTATATCGGCGAGCATCACGTAGATTTTCTCCTCACCTGATTCGGCTCGCAGCAGCGCCTCGGTACTTTTGCGGTTGGCCTCCGTTGCTTCGGCAAGGGCGTTCTGCGCTTCTGACGTCATATCGCGCAGTCGTAGGCGCAAGGTATCTGTTTCATTCTCAGCTTTGGTCAGTGCCAGAGTGAGCGAATCGCGCGCGCTAAGGGAGTTTTGCAATTCGGCTGAAAGCTGAGAAATGTTAGCGCGCATATTACTGTTGGATTGGCGTTCGATCGATAGCAGATCGGCCAGTTCGGTAACCTGGTGATCTAGCTCGCTCAGTGCTTCACTTTTTTCTGAGACCGAGCGTTGCAAAAAATATTGCGCCAGCATGTAGACGACGAGAAGAAAGATCATCACCAGTAGCAACGTCGACAGAACATCGACGAATCCGGGCCAAATATCGGCGGACGGGCCGCGGCGGCGGCGTGAGCGGGAGGCGTATGACATCGCGGCCGGACCGCGTCAGGCGCGCCCGTCGCGCCGTTCGTTTTCGGCGATGGCCGCGATGGTGCGGGCGAGTAGTTTAAACTCGCTTCTGAGCTCGTTTACGCTTTGCTCGCGCCCGGCTACCATCTCTTCCAACAACCGGCTTACATAGACTTCGAGATTACGCAAATGTGAGCGGCTGGCCTCGTCGAGGGCGACCGGCTTACGTTCCGATTCCGCCAAACGCTCCAATACGGGGCGCATTTCCATCTGATTCTCCACCAGCTTGACCATCAAATCCTGCTCGGAGCGCATTTGATCCGTCAATGTCGCCAGGCGCTCGGTGAGGGAGAGCAGGTTGGCGCTGGAGGAAGCACGGTTATTTTCACCGCTTGCCAATGTGCGCTGAAGATCATCTAGGCTATCCGCCGTGCGTTCCAGTAGGGCACTGACATAGGCCGGTACCGATTGATCGCCGCCATTAGCAGAGAGCGTGCCGCCGGTCAGGCGGGTGTGGGAGGATAACCAATCCTCTATATCATTATAAAATCGGTTTTGCGCCTGTGAGGCCTGCAATTCGAGAAAACCAAGCACTAGTGAGCCGGCAAGGCCAAACAGTGAGGAGCTGAACGCCGTGCCCATGCCGGCAAGCGGTGCTTCGAGGCCGCCCTTCAAATCATCGAAGGCCGAGCCTAAATCCTCGCCGCCAACCGAAAGCCCGCCGATTACATCACCTACGGAGGAGACGGTCTGCAACAGGCCCCAGAAGGTGCCGAGGAGGCCGAGAAAGATCAGAAGGCCAATCAGGTAGCGCGCCAGATCATGGCTTTCATCAAGGCGTGAGCTGATGCCATCCAGCACGCTTCGCATGGAGACGGCGTTGAGCGACACCCGCCCGCGGCGCTCGGCAATCATGGTAGCGAGCGGTGCTAACAGGCGCGGTTCACGCTGTAACGATAGGCCGGGTTCGTTGGAGCGGGTGGCGGCCAGCCAGCTGGCTTCAGGCGCCAGGCGCAACACTTGGCGATAAGAGAACACGATGCCGATCACGAGAACCCCGAGGATAACGCCGTTCAAAGCTGCATTGGCGAGGAAGGCTTCAAGCAGCGTGCTGAACAGGCCGGCGCAAATGGCAACGACAATCACCAAAAAAGCACTCATGCGGATCAGGAAGGGGCGTAATTCATTCATCGCGGGTGCCGTCCTGATATTTCTATGATGCGCAGATTAGCGCTGGACCAGGATGATATCTACCCGGTCACTCGTTCCGTTTTTGGATTTATTGCCGAGCGCACGAACATCAATCCGGGTGCTGCGAACGCCTTGCTCGATCAATTGCGAGCGCACGGCAAGCGCGCGTGAGAGCGATAACCGGCGTGCGTGCGATGCTGATTCTGCGCCCCCCCTGGCATAGGCCTTGAGCTGCAAACGGAGCGTAGCATCTGCCGCGAGCCTAGCGGCAATGGCCCCGAGCGGGGCTTGCGCTCCAGCGGGCAGAGTCGCTTCGTCCACAGCGAAGATGATTTGCATGCTCTGGCCAGGCATCGTCGGCACGTCCGGCGGGTTGAGCGCTGCCATTTGGGTTTTTTTAGCCGATTTTGTTGTGGCCTTTTCAGCAGGTTGTTTCGCCGTTGTAATAGTCGTTGACTGCTGCGCGATTTTGCTCGCCACCGCATTTTTGCTGCCACTGCGCGCAATCGCGGCAGCGCGCTCTTCTTTCGTCATTTGGTCCGGGTCACTGGCGCGATCCACCAAGGGTGTGGCTACTGGTGCAGGCTCTGGCGTTGGTCCGGTTTCAAACGTCGCCGGAATTTGCACCGGCTTAGGGGGTGTTATTGGCTTTATCAGTGAAATTTTCACCGGTACTGGTGTAGGGGCGCTTGCCGTCGCAGTTTGCGCTTCATCGCTGGGCGGGCGCAGAGTCACCGGCGCGAGGTCGGTGGTGGCGGTGGTGGGATGACGCAAGCCGAACACGGCTCTCCGCGGTGATGTATATTGATCGAGGGCACCCAAGTTGATTTCTACGCTGGTTTGGCCGCTGCCGCCAATATAAATGGTTTCTTGGGCGAGTGTCGGTGTGGCTGCAAATAGTGCAACTGCAGCAGACAGGATCAACTGCGAGCGCCTAAAGCGAGACATAGCAGCGGCCTTCCCCAAAATAATGCGAGCGATAGAAATATCTACTCTCCCGTTTTGTAACGCGCTTACAATAGTATAGCGTGCTGCCGCCGACAACAGGGTCTTTATGGTGGCAGTTAGGAGCTTGCAGGACGGTTATCTTAGCCCAGCGCAGTAAAGGTAGCTAATTTCCTGAACTGTCCGCAGCCTTGGCAAGCAGGCTGCGCAAATTATTGTGCAGCTCGCCATTGCTGGCCAAAATATCACCTGAGCTCATCATTTGATCTCGGCCATCCACTTCTGTAACGATGCCGCCAGCTTCGCGCAAAATAACCAATCCGGCGGCGATATCCCAGGGCGACAGGGAAAATTCCCAAAATGCGTCATAGCGCCCGGCCGCCACATAGGCCAAATCGAGCGCTGCCGAGCCCATGCGGCGGATTCCGGAGGTTTCACCGGCGACCATATCTAGCATGGTCGGGTATTCAGGATGGCTGGCACGCCCCTTGAAGGGCATGCCGGTGGCAATCACTGCATCCGCCAATTGTCGGCGCGAGGAAACCCGAAGGCGCTTCGAATTGATAAATGCGCCAATGCCGGTCTCGGCCCAAAAAAGTTCGTCGCGCAGCGGGTCATAAATCACTCCGGCATACATCTTGCTGTCACGCTCGAGGCCGATGGAGATGGCAAAATGCGGAATGCCATGTAGAAAATTAGTGGTGCCGTCGAGCGGATCGATGATCCAGCGGTTTGAGCTGTCCTCACCTTTTATCACGCCGCCTTCCTCCAACAGAAAGCCGAATTTGGGCCGCGAACGGCGCAAATCCTCGACCAGCGATTTTTCAGCCTTGTGATCCGCCGAGGAAACGAAATCAGCAGGTCCTTTACGGGAGACCTGAAGCTGCTCGACCTCGCCAAAATCGCGGCACAGACTTTTCGCTGCTTTGTAGGCGGCGTTGGCCATAACGGTAATAAGCGGGGAGCGGCGGGGCATCGGTTAGATTCTTTTCAGTTTTTCAGAATATATATTAACTAATCGCGTGCGCGTTCGAGATAGCTGCCGTCGCCGGTATTGACCACAACACGGTCGCCTGGATGTATATGCGCAGGCACCATGGTGCGCACGCCATTGTCGAGCTGAGCCGGCTTATAAGATGCCGCCGCTGTCTGTCCTTTGACTACGGGCTCCGTCTCGGTAACCGATTGAATTGCCGTTTCTGGTAGTTCGACACCAATTATAGTGCCCTCATGGGATTCGACCGTAACTTCCATGCCGTCCTGCAGAAAAATAACGGGTTCGCCAATGAGGTCGGCGGGCAGGGAAATCTGCTCGTAGCTTTCCGTATCCATGAAGGTAAGCATATCGCCATCGGCAAACAGAAATTGATGCATTTTTTGATCAAGGCGCACACGTTCAACATTTTCCGAGGCGCGAAACCGTTCGTTGAGCTTGCTGCCAGAGAGCAAATCCTTGAGCTCGACCTGCAGATAAGCGCCGCCCTTGCCGGGCTGGGTGTGCTGAATTTTGGTCGCGACCCAAAGCCTTTTTTGGTGTTCGATCACCATTCCCGGGCGAATAGCGTTACCGTTGATTCTCATAACGAATTCTCAAATTCTGTAAATGTGCCTATATCTTGCTGGGGGCGCTGCTATATCAAGTGGTGTCAGCTTCCGCAATGGCGTCGTTGATTGCCTTTACGCCAGCGACCGCACCGCCCGGATGATCCCATACGGCGGCGATAACAGCCAGAAAATCCGTACCAGCTTTCACCAAGGGCGCACAGTTATCTGCCGTGATGCCGCCGATAGAGACGCTTTGTACGATTGTCAATTCGGACCACCAATCAAGTATTTCCGGCTCAGCGCGCGAACGTGGCGTTTTGCTGGTGGTCGGGTAAAAGGCACCAAATGCAACATAATCAGCTCCTGCCTCGCCGGCTTCCATGGCACGGTGACGCGAATCATAGCAGCTTACGCCAATCGCGGCCTCGTTACCTAGCAACTCACGCGCCGTCTCATATTCGCCGTCATCGGCGCCAATATGCACACCATCTGCGCCGCATTCGGCGGCTAGGTCTGGGCGGTCATTGACGATAAAGGCGACGTCACGCTCATGACAAATAGGCATTAAGGTTTCAATCGCAGTACGGATCGTAGCATCTTCGGCGTCCTTTAGCCGAAGCTGCAGACAGGCCGCATCACCGCCATCTAGGGCGCTCGCAAGCGTATAGGCAAAGGTTACGAGCTCAATTTTGGGCGGGGTAATGAGATAGAGGCGGCATTTTTCGGACATGGCAAGGCGGTGCAACCAATAATTATAATTGTTATGAAGTTATGGCCCGAAGCGGTTTATAATGGCCGGGCGCGTCAACATATCGCTTTTGAGAATCATAGCAACCCTCGTCAACGAAACCGAACTTGGATGCATTGGCGTAAATTTCACAATTGAACAAAAAAACTCCGTGCTGTGCAGCAACCAACGATTGTGCTGAATGACGCGCTTTATCTTGGCGATGTTGCCTATGGCAATATTGGTCCACCCATGCAGCTGGATTTTACCGTTATTGGACTGACGGTGAATTAGATTCCCCGCCTGGAAGGCATGTTTGGTTCGCTGGAGCGCTGCCTATTAATTTTTAAGGTTTTTGCCAATGCCATCTCCGAGGGTAGCCCCCCAGCCTTCTACCACTTGGCCTCCATGGCTTAGGCAGTGTTCGCAAAACCGTGCACCTCTTTGCCGTAGAACAGGTGTCTTAGCCTTAGAGGTGAAACGTGCTATTTCGCAGCCTCTGATCAAGCCTTGTTCTGGTAAATTTTGATGATTGTATCGAGCATCGCCAGGGCTTCTTCGCGTGGGCGCTGGAAGGTATTGCGGCCGATAATCGAGCCTGAGCCGCCACCGTCGCGAATGGCGCGGACTTCATCATAAAGTCCATCCAGCCCCTTGGCCGCGCCGCCCGAGAAGACAACAATCCGCCGCCCGGCAAAGGAAGATTGCACAATATGGGAAATGCGCGCGGAGAGGCTTGAGCTGTCGATGTTTTGCGCCTGATAGACCTTGGCCGCTTCGCTCTGTTCCATATGTGCTGCGGGCGGTTTGACCTTGATGATATGGGCGCCGAGAAGAGCCGCCATATGGGCGGCATAAGCGGTTACATCAAACGCCGTTTCGCCTTCCTTGGAAAGATTACCGCCGCGCGGATAGGACCAGACGACCACTGCCAGGCCATGCGCCTTGGCCTCAACTGCCAATTCACGCAATTCCTCGATCATTTCAAACTGCTCCTCCGAGCCCGGATAGATGGTGAAGCCGATCGCGGCACAGCCGAGGCGAAGCGCGTCTTCAACCGATGCAGTCACCGCCTGATCTTTGCTGACGGCGTGGGAGTTGGCGCTGTTTACCTTGAGGATGGTCGGGATGGCGCCGGCGAAGCTATCGGCGCCGGCCTCGATCATGCCGAGTGGGCTGGCGAAGGCGCTGAGGCCCGCATCGACGGCGAGCTGCCAATGATAATGGGGGTCATAGCCTGCGGGATTGGGCGCGAAGCTCCGCGCCGGGCCATGCTCGAAGCCTTGGTCGACCGGCAGGATCACTAGCTTGCCGGTGCCACTCAGGCGGCCCTGCATGAGAATGCGCGCCAGATTTGCTTTTGTACCGGGGTTGTCACTTTCATAATTGGCCAGAATTTCACGGACCCGTTCGGTGACTTTCATTTTTTCTGACCTTATATTGTTGCGCCTGGAAGCCTTGATTAGCTCAGGGTAGGGGCTATTTCAATCGCCCTGCTACAAGTCCGTGTTTTTTCTGGTTTTCTGCGCTCTTCGCTGGTCCAGATAGGTTTCACAAGCGTTTTCCGGATGGGGCGAATCAAGAAGATCGAGTGCATGCGCAGGCGTGCGCGTTGTCACCAGCCTAGCGCCGCATTTTTTGCCGATTTGGGCAATCTTCTCGGCCATAGCGCTTGGCCCTGAAAAAGTAATACGCTGAAATCCCATCACCATCGCCCGGTGGGCCAGTGCCGGGTCACTGCCGCAATCGATAATAACGTTGTATTTAGCCTCTGGGTTGGATCGAGCAGCAGTTTCGAACAGGGGTTTTAAGAAGTCCAAACCAGCATAATTTGCTGCCCCCGGAGCAGAGCGGAGTGTAACGTGCAGGGAGCGCGCATGCGCGGCACGGAGCGCCGCTTCGGCTTGCGCCAGCGTATGGACCACAACGATATGTGCACCTTCTTTAGCTTTGATCTTTCAATGCCTCGATACCGGGCAACGCCTTGCCCTCCAGCCATTCCAAAAATGCCCCGCCTGCCATCGAAATATAGCTGAAATCCGCCGACACGCCGGCATGGTAAAGTGCGGCTACAGTATCGCCGCCACCGGCCACTGACAACATACCACCGTTCTTGGTGCGTGCGGCGGCAGCGCGCGCCGCGCTGTTGGTCGCGCTATCGAAGGGTGGAATTTCGAAGGCGCCGAGCGGGCCGTTCCACACCAACGTACGCGCTGCAGAAATGGCTGATTCAATCTCGGCAACTGTCTTTGGTCCGAGATCGAGGATCATACCGTCGGCTGGAATTTCGTTGATGGAACAAATTTCACTGGCCGCGCCATGCATAAATTCACGCGCCACCACGCCGTCGCTCGGCAGCAGCAATCGGCATGCACAGGCGGCGGCCTTCTTGCGTACTTTGTTGGCGGTCTCAAACAAATCTTTCTCGCATAGCGATGCGCCGATATCGATGCCTTCGGCATGAAGGAAGGTATTGGCCATGCCGCCGCCGATAACAAGCATATCGACGCGCTCGATCAAATTAACCAATAGATCTATTTTGGTCGATACTTTGGCGCCACCGACCACAGCCATGACCGGATGCTTAGGTGCCAACAATGCACTTTCCAGCGCTTCCAATTCGCCCTGCATGAGACGTCCCGCCGCATTGGGCAAAAGCTGCGCCAAACCGGTGGTTGATGCATGGGCACGGTGCGATGCAGAAAAGGCGTCATTGACGAAAAGATCACCTAGCGCGGCCAGAGCGGCGGTGAATTCAGGGTCGTTTTTTTCTTCACCGGAATGGAAACGGGTGTTCTCCAGGAGAGCCACATCTCCATCGCTGAGCCCGGCCACGACCTTCTCCGCTTCAGCACCAATACAGTCAGGTGCGAAGGCAACTACCCGCCCGCCAAGAGCCTTGGATAAGTAGGGTACTAGCGGTGCCAGCGACATGGCAGGTGAGATTCGGCCCTTGGGTCTGCCAAAATGGCTAAGTACGATCACCTGCGCGCCCTTCTCGGCCAGCTCTAATAGGGTCGGCGCCACTTTTTTGATGCGGCTAGTATCGCTTACCTCGCCATCTGCTAGCGGCACATTGAGATCGACGCGAACGAGGACTTTCTTGCCGCTAACGTATAGGTCTTCGAGGTTTCGGAAACCGCCCATCAGTTCTCTCAATCCGGGGCTTAGAGCTCGCCCAATAAGGCTGCAACATCGCCCATGCGGTTGGAAAAGCCCCATTCATTGTCATACCAGGAGAGCACCCGGCAGAAGGTGCCATCAATCACTGTCGTACCGCTTGCATCAAAGGTCGAGGAGGCCGGGTTATGGTTGAAGTCGATAGATACCAGCGGCTCTTCTGTATAGCCGAGCACACCGGCAAGTGGGCCGTTGGCGGCTTTTTTCATTGCTGCGTTGATTCCTTCCGCCGAGGTGGCGTGCTTGGTTACTACGGTGAGGTCAATCATTGAGACATTGGCCGTTGGCACGCGAATGGCGGTGCCGTCGAGCTTACCTTGTAACTCCGGCAATACCAGACCAACGGCACGCGCGGCACCAGTGGAGGTCGGGATCATCGAGGTGCCGGCGCCGCGCGCCCGGCGCAAATCCTTGTGCAGGGTGTCGAGGATCGATTGATCCAGAGTATAGGCATGGACGGTAGTCATGAAGCCGCGCTCAAAACCAAATGCCTGGTTGATGACGCTCGCTATCGGCGCCAGGCAGTTTGTCGTGCAGGAAGCATTGGAGACAACCTGATGCTCGGCCGTCAACTTGTCGTGGTTGACGCCGTAAACGATGGTCATATCCGCGTCTTGCCCCGGCGCTGAGATTAGCACCTTGCGCGCGCCTGCCGCCAAATGCTTGGCTGCATCGTCGCGCTTGCTGAAAATACCGGTGCACTCGAGCGCCACATCAATGCCTAGATCACCCCACGGTAGCTTGGCCGGGTCACGTTCGGAAAGCACCTTGATCGGCCCACTGCCGACATCGATCGAATCTCCTGATACCGAAATATCGCCAGAAAATGGGCCATGCACCGAATCATACTTGAGAAGATGAGCATTGGTTTTGATCTCCCCTAAATCATTAATTGCGACGACGCTGACATCGGTTCGCCCTGATTCATAGATTGCCCGTAAGATGTTACGCCCAATCCGACCAAATCCATTAATGCCCACGCGAATGCTCATGGCGTCCTCCATTCAAAATCGTATTAATTTGTTTAGAATGGCGTAGCCTGAGAGAGCCCGATTCGCAACCGTGACGTTTACAACGCAGCCAAAATTTTGCGCGGCGCATCGCCATATAAATCAGAATTGTATTTGGTTCTCGTCAATTCGGTCAGGGTGCATGGTATTTCATCCAGCAGTATGACAATTTTGGTAATTTGTAGGGCGTTAGATGGGAGCGTATCATGATAGCGATAAAGGCTCCGTGGGCCCCTGATGCCGAGGCGCACCATGCCCTCCATGGTGCGCTTATAGTCGCGTCTGGCCACACAAACCTGAATGAGTTCGCTCGGGGAAGAATTGCTGAGTGCGCTATCGCTGACGACTGAGGGTAAATCATTCGCTGGTAGTTCAGTCCCCGGGAAGTAGGGCATGTCTGGTTTCTCCAATTATTGCCTTACGGTATCATGAGATCTTCAGTACCGCGCGAAAGCGCGCTTCGTTGTTCATCATGTGTTGATAGGCTTCGCCCGCTTGCGCCAGGGAAAATTCCTCAATCGTCGGGCGTACGCCGACGAGGCTGCTGAAATTGAGTGCTGCCTCAGAATCCATCGCCGTGCCGGACGGCCAGCCCCTTACTGAGCGACGCCCGGGGATAAGCTGCAGCGGTGAAACTGGAATTGATTCGGCATCGGCGCCGACAATGATAACTTGTCCGTCGTTTGCCAGACCATTTAGCAGTGGCGCCATGGACGCAGCGTTGGGCGCGGTTGCTAAAATGATTCGCGCGCCGCCCATGGCTGTGAGTGCTTCCCCGGCATCTTCAAATTCCGTATCGATATAGGCATGGGCACCCAAGTTTTTCGCGAGGTTTTCCTTGTCGCGCCCGCGGGACAGGGCAACAGTGTTGAATCCCATGCGGACGGCAAACTGAATGCCGAGATGTCCGAGCCCACCCACGCCCTGAATAGCAACCAGGTCACCGGGTCGCGCGGCGCAATTTCGCAGCGAGTTAAAGGTGGTGACCCCGGCGCACATGAGCGGCGCGGCGGCGGCGCTTTGCAGATCATCCGGCACGCGGGCCAGTGCATGCTGGCTGGCAGTCATATATTCGGCGTAGCCGCCGTCACGACTGATTGCGGTGATCTGGCTGTTGTGGCAATTGACAAAATCTCCCGTCCGGCAGGGGCCACAATGAAAACAGTGACCGCCATGCCAGCCGACGCCGACCCGCGTTCCCATATTCCACTCGCTGATACCCTCGCCCAGACTTTCAATCGTGCCGACGACCTCATGTCCCGGAATTCGGGGATATTCAATATTGGGGAAGACGCCCTCTTTGACAAAAACATCACTGTGGCAAACGCCGCAGGCCTCAACTTTAATGCGGACCTCTCCGGGGTCGGGTTGCGGTATATCTACTTCCACCAGTTCCATCTCGGCGCCAGGGGCGCTCACTAGTATTGCTTTCATTTTTGCCATGATCGTTACTCTCTCCCTCATTGGCTTTCATTGATGACATAGTCTAGTGGCTGCGGCACTTTGATGCGACCGTTTGGCAAGATCTTCTCCCTTGCGCTATAACGAAATCTATTTTTGATATCAGAGCGCTTTTATGTCACCCAAGACTTCCAACCGCGTCGGCTTCGGATTTCTGAATATCGGCCACGCCTATGACCATCTCTTTATGCTGTTGTTTCCGACGGTGGTGTTGGGTCTGGAGAGCGAGTTTGACCGCCCTTATGGCGAATTGCTAACGCTCTCTATTCCGGGTTTTATTGCCTTTGCCGCCGGCACTCTTCCGGCTGGTTGGCTTGGCGATCGCTGGAGCCGCTCTGGAATGATAGCGGTGTTTTTTATTGGCATTGGCGCTTCGTCTATTCTTACCGGCTTCGCTCGCACACCGACGGAGATTGCTGGCGGGCTGACCCTGATCGGCATTTTCGCCTCGATCTATCATCCTGTCGGTATTTCAATGGTGGTCGAGGGGCGCGAGAAGGTTGGAAAATTGCTTGGCTTTAACGGTGTTTTTGGCAATTTGGGCGTCGCCGCCGCCGCTATCATCGCCGCTGGATTAATGTCGTCCATGAGCTGGCAGGCGGCGTTTATCGTGCCTGGGATTGTCGGCGTCGTGACCGGTATTATTTACGTCGTTTATTTGGCCGTGCGCCCAAAAAATACTATTGCCGCCCACGCCGCGCGGGAGCGGAGCGCCGCGACAACACAAAAACCGGAGAAGTTAGAGAAGCCTGCCTCCAACCGGCAATTGATGCGGCGTGTATTCGGTGTTATTGCCGTCGCCACGATTTTTAATGGCCTGGTATTTCAGGGCTCTATCATTGCCTTGCCAAAATTGTTTGACGAAGGGCTGGGGTCGTTCGCCGATTCGGTCCTCGGTGTTGGGCTTATGGTTTCTGTAGTGGTTGCCGTTGCGGCGTTTGCGCAAATTTTTGTAGGCCATTTGATCGATAAGGTCTCGATCAAATATGTATGGGCGGTAATGTTGTTTGCCCAAGTACCGCTGCTGGCGGTAATCGGCTGGACTTCTGAAGCCGGCATGCTGATTGTTGCTTTTGCGGCGATGGTAATGATCGTTGGTGAGGTACCAATCTCAGACGCGCTGGTGGCGCGCCACACCAATGATTCTTGGCGCTCGCGTATCTATGGCGTGAAATTCCTGTTTGGCCTAGGCGCCAGTGCTTTGGCGCCGTTCTTTATTGTCCTTCTGCATGGTGAGGATGGCGGCTTTTACTGGCTGTTCCTGGCGTTTTCCGGCATGGCACTGATTGTCGCTTTCGCCACATTGTGGTTGCCGGGCGGCAAGAATCTGGAGGCAGGTACGCCGACAATGGCGCGCTAATTGACCTGCGCCAGTTTGGCGCTACTTGCCTCGAAGATGACGTGGCGCGCCGGAAAGCGAACGATGACGTTAGTGCCTTTTCCTATTTCACTTTCGACCGCGAGCGCGGAGCCATTCAGAGGGCAGAGCGAATGCACTATGCGGGATAAATTTGATACTGTTGGCGATGAGATTGAGAATAATTTGCGGGCAGGCCCGTTCATCGGCGCGCAGAAGCGGCGAAGGCCCCTGAATATAGATCTCAATCCGGCTATCGCCCATGCGCTGTTAGAATAGATACCGTGAATGCCCAAATAGAATATCCCTGCTATCGGTAGCGCGCTAATCCACGGTAGGTAAAATTAAGCCTAGCCACCAAAACGATAGATGGTAATAAAAATCAGAACACACAATTGTGCCTTGTATAGATAGCTGGCGGCGCAAAATGACAAATAGCGGTTGAGCAAGAATGGATACAAATGGAAGCCAGTGAAACCCAGTTTCAGGCCAATGAATTACGGGCTCGAATTTCTCGTCTAGCTATAGATAATAACAGCCAAAATAGTGACGATTACAGGTGAAATAAGGTGAGCGATAACAAACATCTGCTCGCGCCGCGTGCTGTATAGCGCTATGTGCGGGTCAGGTTGCGGCATGCGCGGGCTTGCGATAGCCAAATTTATCTTGGGTGATATGAAATTTTCTTTATTGTTCATTCGGTTGGTGAGCTTGACGGCAATGCTGTTTCTATTGCTGGCGGGGGGATCGCTGCTTGCCGATTCCGGCGCAGATAAGGTACCTCAGTTAGGCACTCAGGAAGGCAATACACGGGCTAGTTTTAGCCGCCCCATTGCTGGACTGGGCGCAGAGCATCACAAGAACTTCCTCTATGGCGCCACTATTTTCGGTCAACGCTGGTCCGCTGGGTCCTCCGGGAGCCCCGGGGTTAACGTGGCCACCGGAATTGGTGACGATCCGGCCTTTCGCGGCCTCGGGCCAACCTTCGATGCGCCCGCTTGCACCGCCTGCCATGTGCGCGCTGGGCGCGGTCGCCCGCCCATACGTCAGGGCGAGATGCTGGGCTCTTTGATAATGCGCCTCAGCGTTCCCGGTGAGGGCCCGCATGGCTCACCGCACCCACATCCGTCGTATGGCAAACAGTTTAGTAGCCGGGCTATTGCCGGTGTGCCGCCCGAAGGGCAGCTATTTGTCGAATACACTGTCCAACCAGGGCATTACGGTGATGGCACTGCCTATCAGCTGCGCAGCCCGGTCTATGTGTTTTATCGCCTCGCCTTCGGCCAGTTGGGAAACAGCACAATGATATCGCCGCGCCTGACCCCGGCCTTGGCCGGCATGGGTCTGCTGCAAGCGATCCCGGAGAGTACAATCCTCGCCCGCGCCGACGCTGACGACGCGGATGACGATGGCATCTCGGGGCGGCCGAATTATGTCTGGGACCCGCTCAGCGAAAGCCGGCGTCTTGGCCGGTTTGGCTGGAAGGCCAATGTGGCTGGGCTGTATCAACAAGCTGCCGATGCCGCGTTCGGCGATATGGGCCTCACCTCTGCGTTGCACCCAACCCAATCTTGCCCACCGCCGCAGCGAGCCTGCCGGGATAGTGGTGAAGAAGGATTTGAACTCAGCGCAAAACGCTTGACCGCGCTGACCGCATATTTACAAGCGCTTGCACCGCCGGCTCCGCCGCTGCGCCAGGGAATTACAGGCTCGGCAGTAGAGCGCGGCAAACAATTATTCAAATCAACCGGCTGTGTCGCCTGCCACACGCCGGAGGTACGGACCGGTGATAGTAAAATTCCTGCTTTGGCGGAACGTGATATTACACCCTATAGCGATCTCCTGTTGCATGATATGGGAGATGGCCTTGCCGACAACCGCCCCGATTTCACCGCGAGCGGCGAGGAATGGCGCACCCCGCCGCTCTGGGGACTGGGCTCGCTAAAGGCTGTAAATGGTCACGAATTCCTCCTCCATGACGGCCGCGCCCGAGGCATCGCTGAGGCCATTCTCTGGCATGGCGGCGAGGGCGAGAAGGCCAAGGAAAATTTCCGCAAAATGCCGCAAGCGGCGCGGCATGATCTGCTCGCCTTTTTACGCACGCTTTAACCGGCAATCGATCAAAGGCGGGGGCGTGCTAGCAGAGCACTTAATACTAAATGCTAATCATCAATCGAGTCTGACGCCAGTGATCGCTATGGGCGGCGACTTCATCTGGCGATGCGGGCCGCATGAAGTGGGGATAGCCATGACGTAGAAAAGCTCACCTTAAAATTGTGTAAATGATGTACGCTAGGACCAAGACACCACTAATTATTAGGTAGCGTTTTTCGCTTGGTTTCACGCCGCTTCCCTTCACTGGCTAACTTAGCCCTCGAGCCGACCGGGCTCAGTCGATACATTCCGCACACACTCGGCAATTTTCCGAAAGAACCATATTTCAAAATAAAGCCAATTAGGGCGTAAAGCACTAATAATTTACCATAGGTAATAGTGCTTAGATTCCGCCTTATTGCCCTCGCTTCAGCCCACTCAGTCCTACTCCTCCGTCGCTGCGCCGGCGCGTGCCGCCTTTTTGCGGGCGTGCGGGTCGAGGAGACGTTTGCGTAGGCGGATGGATTTGGGGGTTACTTCTACCAGCTCATCGGTGTCGATATAGGCGATGGCCTCTTCCAGCGACATACGGCGCGGGGTGGTGAGGCGCACCGCTTCATCGGTACCGGAGGCGCGCACATTTGTTAGCTGTTTGGCCTTTAGCGGGTTGACGATCAGATCATTACCGCGGGTATGCTGGCCGACCACCATGCCTTCATAAACCGGCTCGCCGGCTCCGATGAACATCGGTCCGCGGTCTTCCAAATTCCAGAGCGCAAAGCCAACCGATTTGCCTTGCCCGTTGGAGATCAGCACGCCAGTGCGCCGGCCAGCGATCTCGCCTTTGTGCGGCGCGTAGGAGTGAAAAATGCGGTTCATCACGGCGCTACCGCGCGTTGCCGTTAAGAGCTCGCCATTATAGCCGATCAGGCCGCGCGATGGCGCGTGGAACACCAGGCGCGAGCGTCCGCCGCCTGAGGGTCGCATATCCATCAGCTCGCCGCGTCGCTCGCTGACGCCTTCAACAACGGCGCCGACATGTCCTTCATCGACATCGATTTGAACTTCCTCCACGGGCTCCATGGCTTTGCCAGTTTTAGGGTCGCTATGTTGCAACACGCGTGGGCGGCCAACGCAAAGCTCAAAGCCTTCGCGCCGCATGGTCTCGATCAACACGCCCAACTGCAGCTCGCCTCGGCCCGCCACGTCGAAATAATCCTTGCCCGGCTCTTCAGTGATTCGGATGGAAATATTGCTCTCGGCTTCGCGCATTAATCGGTCGCGAATTTCACGTGAGGTCAGGCGACTGCCCTCCTGGCCGGCGAGCGGCGAATCATTGGCCATGAAGCTGACCGCGAGGGTCGGCGGGTCAACTGGCTGGGCTTCCAGGCCCTCGGTAACAGTTAGGTCGGCCAATGTATCGGCGACGCTGGCGGTCGAAAATCCGGCAACAGCGACGATATCACCGGCCTCGGCTTCCTCAATGGCGGTGCGTTTCAGGCCCCGGAAGGCGAGCAATTTGGTGATGCGGGTTTCCTCGATCACCTCACCGGCGCTATTGAGGGCGCGCATTTTTGAGTTGGTCTTGACCGAGCCGGAGCTAATACGCCCGGTTAAAATACGACCCAAGAACGGATCGGCTTCGAGCGTCGTCACCAGCATGGAGAAGGGCGCATCATGCTCGGCCATCGGCGGCGGGACATGCTCGGTAATGACTTTGAATAGCGGCTCGAGGCTATCCTGTGGCCCATCCGGGTCCAAGGCAATCCAGCCATCGCGTGCCGAGCCGAATAGCACTGGGAAATCGAGCTGGTCTTCATCCGCATCGAGAGCGGAGAACAGGTCAAACACCTCCTCATGTGCTTCCCACGGCCG
>Ga0315339_1001608_pt1 | contig 19430 bp, 17 predicted proteins | sample ASW17metaG_FD_204514 | JGI IMG/M metagenome (GOLD analysis project Ga0315339, IMG submission 204514) | Ammonia-oxidizing marine archaeal communities from Pacific Ocean, United States - ASW #17 | ecosystem: Environmental > Aquatic > Marine > Oceanic | place: USA: California | collected 2016-12-05
TCGTCAAGGCAGCCAGGATAGTCGAGGCAATCGGGGTTATCAAGGTCGTCAAGGCAGCCAGGATAGTCGAGGCAATCGGGGTTATCAAGGTCGTCAAAGCAGCCAGGATAGTCGAGGCAGTCAGGGTTATCAAGGTCGTCAAAGCAGCCAGGATAGTCGAGGCAGTCAGGGTGATCAAGGTCGTCAAAGCAGCCAGGATAGTCGAGGCAATCGGGGTTATCAAGGTCGTCAAGGCAGCCAGGATAGTCGAGGCAATCGGGGTTATCAAGGTCGTCAAGGCAGCCAGGATAGTCGAGGCAATCGGGGTTATCAAGGTCGTCAAAGCAGCCAGGATAGTCGAGGCAGTCAGGGTGATCAAGGTCGTCAAAGCAGCCAGGATAGTCGAGGCAGTCAGGGTTATCAAGGTCGTCAAAGCAGCCAGGATAGTCGAGGCAGTCGGCCAGTTTTTGCTGATGATAATCCTGCTTCCAGCAAAGAGATTTCTAGGTGGGCTTCGCGGTTACCAGGGGAAAGTCACCATTTGCTTCCTGACAGTCCAAAGACAGTGGTGGATTTTAATCCTGACAAATCTACGAAGGAAGATCCTCCTGACACTGAGGCCCGACTAAGGCGCAAACCTCCCACAGAAAAATTAGCTATGCCTTGGAGAAAAAACAAGCGGAAAGGAAGCCCTGCTGATCGTGTGTTAATTGACGATGTTTTGCGCCAGGGCCAAGAAATTTTGGTGCAAGTAGCCAAAGAACCTATTGGGAAAAAGGGAGCTCGAATTACATCGCACGTTGCTCTTCCCGGGCGTTACTTGGTGTTTATGCCAAACGTTGAGCATGTTGGTGTTTCCCGGCAAATCGAATCCAGCAAAGAACGCCAGCGGTTGAAAAAAATTATTGCTGAGCTTCGCGGTAATACCAAAAGAGGGTTTATTGTCCGAACGGTTGGTGAGGGTGCAAGCAAGGAAGATTTTCAGCGAGATATGCAGTATTTAACAGATTTGTGGGAGGATATTCGGCGCAAGACTGAGAAGTCCTCTGCTCCCGCTCTAATACATCGAGAGTCCAGTTTAGTTCACAGAGTCATTCGAGACCATTTTTCTGATGAGTTCAGATCAATTGTGGTCGATGATGAGCAGGAATATGAAGGAATCGTTAATATTGTCAATCGGTTCAATCCTAGTTTGGTCAAACGAGTGCGACTCTACAACAAGGAACTCCCTCTTTTGGATGATTATGGGGTGTCTGCTGATTTAGAAAGAGCCCTTAGGCCGAAAGTGTGGTTAAAAAGAGGGGGCTATATCGTCATCAATCAGACGGAGGCGTTGGTTGCTATAGATGTTAATTCGGGTAGGTTTGTTGGAAACTCAAATTCCTTGGAAGAGACTACCACCAAGGTCAATTTGGAAGCGGTCAGGGAAATTGCCCGTCAGATTCGCCTGCGCAACCTGGGTGGAATCATCATTATTGATTTTATTGACATGGATATGAAGAAGAACCGCATGAAGGTTATGGAGGACTTCCAGGCAGCACTTGCTGAGGATAAAACGCCCACAAAAGTTCTTCCATTCAACGATTTTGGATTAGTTGCTATTACTCGAAAGAGGGTTCGGCAGGCCTTGGACAGAGTATTAGGGCAGCCCTGTACGTATTGTGATGGTACTGGCGTGACCCGCTCAATTCAGACGGTGTGTTATACCATTTATGAAAAGCTGCGCAGGATGCTTCCAAACCTAGAAGGAACGGGGGGAATTGTGATTCATTGTCATCTAGATGTTAGTAAATTTTTGCAGAGCGACAACAAGATAACTTTGCGAGAAATGGAAGAGTTGACCTCAAGGAATATATCTGTCAAGACGGATTCTGCAATGCACATTGAGCACTTTGATATTGTTGAATCCGGCTCGTGGGCAGACCATGAATGACCTAAGCCATTTTCAAAAACTAGTGGAGTTGGTTGGGGTTCTGCGTGGACCTCAAGGGTGTCCTTGGGACCAAGAACAGACGCGTGAGACTTTAAAGCCACTATTGATAGAAGAAGCATATGAAGTTCTCGAAGCTTTGGATGATTCAGACTCGCAAGAATTATGTGATGAGTTGGGCGACTTGTTGTTCCAGGTGATTTTTCACAGCTGCATTGCAAGCGAGAAGGAGGAATTTGATATCAACGATGTATGTCGTCGCAGTTACGAAAAGATGGTTGGGCGTCATCCGCATGTTTTTGGGGAAAGCTCATATAAGACTGCCCAGGAATTGCTAAAAGACTGGGAAGAAATCAAAGCAACTGAAAGAAAGGCTGTCGGAAAGACAGTTTCCCGCAAATCTTTACTAGATGGTATTCCCAGCAAACTTCCTTCCCTGTATTTTGCTTATCAAATTTCCTCCAAGGCTGCTCGTGTAGGCTTTGGCTGGGAAAATATTGAGGGGATTAAGGAAAAATTGTTGGAGGAATGCGAAGAACTCTGTGTAGCTTTGGAAGAGGGGGACGAGGAAAAGGTCAAAGACGAGATGGGGGATCTCCTTTTTTCTGCGGTAAACATGGCTCAATATCTCCAGGTTGATCCGGAAACGGCACTTAATCGAGCTAGTCGTAAATTTTCTGCCCGTTTTAAAGCAATGGAAGAATTTTTTTCTGAACAGGGCAAGGTGTTGCAGGAGGTAGATACTCAAGAAATGGAAATATGCTGGCAAGAGCAAAAAAGGCGGAAAATAAGAAAAACAACCGGGAGGGCATAGGCTTCTTCAGGGAGAGCTGCACGAGAACAAACTGAATATTTGGGGGTATTTGAAATGGTTAGTGAAAAAGACAAAGAACAAGAACAAGAAGAAGAGGAATCGGCATTTAAGGTAACAGATCGTCGTCAGTTCACTGCAGAAGGTGAGACGCGATCTTCGGCTCCAGAGGCATCTGAGTCTCCAGAGAAAATTTCTGAAAAGCCTAGTGAAGAACCTGCACAGGTCGATGATTCTCCTGATGCTACTACTACTACTACTGAAAAGCCTAGCGAAGAACCTGCACAGGTCGATGATTCTCCTGATGCTACTACTGCTTCTGAAAAATCTCCAGAGACAATTGATTTTACACAGTTTGTGTATTCTTTGGCCACCACCACTATGGTGCATTTGGGTGAAATTGCGGAGCCCACTACAGGCCAGAAGATGGAAAACGTGGAGGCCGCTCGTCAAATGATTGACATACTGTCCATTTTGCAGGAGAAAACCAAAGGAAATCTTACGTCGGATGAAAACAAATTACTTGAAGGGCTTCTTTATGAGCTGCGCATGAAATTTGTTAGTAAAAACAAAGCTGTCGATCTCTGATGCAGATTACTTTTTTGGGAACCGGAACTTCTCGCGGGGTTCCTCTTATCGGTTGCAAGTGCAAAGTCTGCACGTCGTCGAATCCTAAAAATAAGCGCCTTCGTAGCTCAATCTTGATCAAAAGCAAGGTTAATGTGGTGGTCGACACATCTGTAGATTTCCGTGCACAAATGCTTAAGCATAAGGTTCAAGCGCTGGATGCCATAATTTACACTCACCCGCATGTTGACCACATTTTAGGATTGGACGATGTATACCCATTTAATTTTTGGTCGGGAAAATCCCTTCCAATTTATGGTAGCCCTCAAACGCTTCAAGAAGTAAAAATTACTTTCCGCTATTTGTTTGAAAAGGAGCGTTATCCCGGCATTGCTGATGTAGAGCTAGTGCCAATAAAGGGGGCATTTGAGATAGGAGATTTAAAGTTTGAACCAATTCAAGTTTTTCATGGGCAACTTCCAGTGTTAGGGTTCCGGGTAGGAAGCTTTGCCTATGTAACAGATGTTAGCCACATTCCCACAAAGAGCTTGAAGCAGTTGCAGGGGTTAGATTGCCTTGTATTGGATGGACTTCGTTATCAGAGTCACCCAACCCATTTCAGCCTTTCCCAGGCTGCCGAAACAGCTCAGCAATTAGGTGCTCGCTATACGTATTTGATCCACATGACTCACGATGTGGATCATGAGGAGGGCAATGCATTTCTTCCAAAATCAGTTCAATTGGCTTATGACGGGCAAGTATTGGAGATTTAGTGCGCAGTATTAATGGGTTGAAGCAACTTCCAGAAACGTTAGATTATCCGGTAATGGCAATAGGTGTGTTCGATGGAATTCATCGAGGGCATCAGGAGGTTATTCAGCGTTTGGTAGACAGAGCGCACAAGAGGAATGGTGCGTGCGTAGTTCTTACGTTTTGGCCTCATCCCCAAAAGATTATTTCTTCTACAGGTGCTCCGCTCCTTATTCAAACTTTGGAGCAGAAGGAGGAAATGCTTGGACAGCTTGGAGTTGATCTTTTAGTAAGAGTACCCTTCACGCGAAAATTATCTCTTTATAGCCCTGAAAATTTTGTCCGAGAAGTTTTACACAATTACGGGATCCGAGAGATGCACGTAGGAAGCAATTTTCGTTTTGGACACGAACGTTCTGGAAACATTCATACCTTGCAAGCTTTAGGCGAAGCCCTCGGTTTCGAAATTTACGAAATTTCCCCAGTAACGTTTCGAGGTCAACGGATTAGCAGTACTGCTATTCGCAAGGCGTTGAGTCGGGGGCAGGTAGCTTTTGCTAAAAGACTTTTAGGGCGCCCCTATCAAATGTTAGGTACGGTGGTGCGTGGGGCAGGAAGAGGTGTAGGATTAGGATTTCCGACAGCTAATTTGAATCCGGAAAATGAGCTAATTCCAGCGACAGGAGTTTATGTGACACGAACGCACTTAGACGGGCAAAGTTTTGCCAGTGTGACCAATGTCGGATTTCGTCCGACCGTTGAGGTTAATGCGCCGCCCTCTCCTGTAGTGGAAACTCATATTCTAGACACAGATAGAGATGTTTATGGAAAGTCAATGGGATTAGATTTTTGCTTTCGTCTTCGCGGAGAAAAAGAATTTTCTGGCGTAGAAGCCCTTTCACAACAGATTAGAATTGATGTTGAGCAAGCCAGGACGTATCTAGACCGTTTGAAAAAACTTGGAAGGGAGTAGCTGATAATGTCCTCAATAACTGTTGAAAAGGTTAAGAAAATTGCAGAGTTAGCGCATTTGCAATTTTCTCCCGAGGACCTCAAGAGGTTCATTCCTCAGTTTCAGGAAATTTTGGATTATATTGCCCAACTTGATGATGTCTCTACTGAAAATGTGGAACCGACCTATCACGTTTTAGAGCATATGTCTTGGTCTGAGCTAATGCGAGAAGACCAAGAAGAGCCGTCTCTTCCAGTAGAAACTGTCTTGGAAAGCGCACCCGATTCAGCAGAAGGTCATTTTCGCGTGCCAGCTGTGCTCGAAGAATGATATAGGCAAGATGTTGTTAGGGGCATGGGGTGTAGTGCTAGCAGGTAGAGTTTGGTGAGGTTTCAATGAACGAAATTTGTCAATGTTCTATTCGTGAACTGCGGCGGCGGGTTGTTGAAAAAGAGGTATCGGCTTGCGAAATCAGTCGTAGTTTTTTAGACAGAATTGAGCAGGTAGACCACCACACACGGGCTTTCTTGGCGGTAGAAGCAGATCAGTTGCTTGAAGATGCTACTCGGTTAGACAAAAAAATTGCATCTGGGCAGTTGAAGGACGGCCTTCTGGTCGGCGTACCCCTTGCCATCAAGGACAATATAGTAATACAAGGTATGCGAACCAGTTGCGCTTCTCGTATTTTGGAAAACTATGTTCCCCCCTACGACGCCACTGCCATTCAGAGATTGAGAGCTGAGGGGGCAATGTTTTTAGGCAAGACCAATTGCGATGAGTTTGCCATGGGATCTAGCAACGAAAATTCTGCTTATTTTGCCACCAAAAACCCTTGGAATCTCGAAGTGGTACCAGGAGGGTCTAGCGGGGGTTCAGCTGCTGCGGTGGCAGCCCGGGAGGCTCCTGGAGCCTTGGGCAGCGAGACGGGAGGCTCAATCCGACAGCCAGCAGCTTTTTGCGGGGTGGTAGGTTTGAAGCCTACCTATGGTCGAGTGTCTCGGTTCGGTTTAGTGGCTTTTGCTTCTTCTCTGGATCAGATTGGCCCTTTGGCTCAAACAGTGGATGACACTGCGTTATTATTACAGGCTCTGGCTGGTCCGGACAAGAGGGACTCGACCTGTTCAACCCGACAGCCTGACGACTACCTAGTTGGCATTAATGAAGATGTGAAAGGTTGCAAAATTGGTTTGCCAAAAGAATGGTTTGGTTCCGGTTTGTCTTCTCAAATTGAAGAGAAGCTGCGAGAAGCGATTGCCAAGCTAGAAGGTTTGGGGTGTGAGATAGTTGAGGTTAGCCTTCCGCACACCGAATATGCCATGGCGGTTTATTGCATTATTGCGTTCGCTGAAGCCAGTTCAAACCTGGCTCGTTATGACGGAGTGCGATACGGACGCAGAAGTCCCGAGTATGAAGATTTGGCGACCATGTTTCGGCGCACGCGAAGCGAAGGTTTTGGAGAAGAAGTGAAACGAAGAATTATGCTCGGGACATACGTGCTAAGTTCCGGCTACTATGACGCATATTTTCTGAAGGCCAGTAAAGTACGAACGCTTCTCAAGAGCGATTATCTTCGGGCTTTTGAGCAGGTGGACTTTTTGCTTGGTCCAACCACTCCCTCCTTACCCTTCAAAATCGGAGAGAAAGTATCGGACCCATTACAGATGTATCTTTCGGATACCTACACTGCATCTACTAATTTGGTGGGTGTTCCAGGGTTATCCATGCCTTGTGGTTATAGTGAAGATGGACTTCCTGTCGGATTGCAGATCCAAGCATCATACTTTGAGGAAGCTAAATTGTTGCGTTTGGCGCATGCTTTAGAGCGAGAATTGGCCATTCAGCAGCCAGACCTGCCATTCGATTAAAGCTAAGGTCGCAACAATGTTCCTGCTTTGTTTTTTAACGCCTGAAGCAAGGAGTCTTTTTTTAGTCCACTCAGAATTTGAACACACGAAACCCCTTTTGCTAATGCCAGCAAGGCGGTTTTGATCTTAGGAACCATTCCGTCAGTGATTAACCCTTTCTGCAAATAGCTTTTGGCTTGTTGACTGGTTAGCTCACTGATGCGAGTTTGAGGGTTGTCCATTTCCAGATAAACTCCATCCACATCGGAAACTGATAACAGTCGAGTTGCTGGCAAGGCTATTGCTAATTCTGCAGCGAGGGTGTCAGCGTTGATATTTAGTATTTGACCATTGGAGTCAGCTCCGAGACAGCTAATTACTGGAATTAGATCATTTTGCCAAGCTTTCAATAAAAGGGTGGTTTCAATTTGCTCGATTTCCCCAACTAGACCAAAGTCAATTTTTTCTTGACATTGATCATCCCCTAATGCAGTTGGTTCCAATGTTATTGGGGGTCGCTTTCGACAGCGAGTCAAATTTCCATCAAAAGCAGATATTCCAATGGCGGTAATGTCGAGACCCAATAGTGTTGCCACCAGAGTGCGATTGATGAGAGAAAAAACCATCACTGCCAGTTCAAGCGTTTTTTCATCCGTAATTCGCCGGCCTTGGTGTTGAACAGTGGGAATTCCTAGGCGTTGTGACAAGCGGGTGAGCTGTTCCCCTCCGCCATGGATAATTGCTATTTTATGACCATTTCGAGAAAGCTTTCCGAGTTGCTGGCAGATTTCTAGGCGGTTTTTCTCATCTTCTAGAACTTTACCGCTAATCTTAACGACTAAAATCATATGGATTCCATTGCTTTCAAGAAGCAGTCGGCTTCATCAGAGTTCAAAGTTAGAGGAGGCAGTAAGCGCAGTACTTGGGCGTCATTGGAACTGCCAGTCAGAATATGTTGACTAAAAAGAGCTTGTTGAAGGTCTTTAGCTGTAAGAGAATCTTCTAACTTCAATCCCAAGAGGAGTCCTTGGCCTCGAATTTCTTCCACAATAGACAATTTTGACAAGGCTTGTTTTAAGTATGCTTCCATCTGAACAACATTCTGGGCGAGTTTTTCATTCTCAATTACTTCTAATGTAGCCTTTAGGGCAGCGCATGCCAGGGGTCCTCCTCCGAAGGTTGCCCCTAAGTCCCCGCTTTTCACTGATGTTGCCAGGTCCTCTGTCACCAAAAGAGCTGCGGCAGGAAAACCCGAAGCGATTCCCTTGGCCAGGGTAACCATGTTGGGGAAAACATCATGTTGCCCAGCGTAAAGAAACTCACCGGTCCGGGCCGCTCCAGTCTGCACCTCATCAAATATAAGCAGGGCCTGATGTGCTTGGCAGGCCTGATGGATTTGCTTGAGATGTTCTGCAGAAATTTTTATAACCCCAGCCATGCTCTGAATTGGCTCCAGTAGCACGGCTGCAGTCTGTTGAGAGACGTGACCGGCCACTTCGTCAACAGAAAGAATGGAATGCTTGGGGACTGGAGTATTAAGGTATTCCGAATATTGAGGAATGCCAGTGCTAGATAAACTGCCGTAGGTTCGACCATGGAAAGATTGGGAAAGAGAAATGATTTCTTGGCGACCAGTAAAAGCTCGCGCAAGCTTAATGGCGTTCTCATTGGCTTCACTGCCAGAGTTAGCCAGAAAGGTTTGATGGTATGGGGCCCCTGCTATTTGAAGCAGGTGCTTGACTGTTTGCGCTCGCATTCCATTGTAAGTCACGTTGGAGTAGAAGATCAGACGAGCTGCCTGTTCGCGAATGGCTGCGACCACATGAGGGTGGCAATGACCGGTTGAAGCTACGGCATGTCCAGAATAAAAGTCCAAATATTGCTGTCCATCTTGGTCGTACACATAGCACCCCTGGCCCTTTTCGATGGCGATGGGGAACTTTCCGTAAGTTTGCAATTGGTAGCGATTCTCGTCTTGCCGAATAGAATCAATCACGATTCTTTTTCCTTTCCTTGTTTTTGCAATGTGAGGCCTTGGCAAATATTGCCCAAGACGCCACCCTTTGCATTATGGGTGTGCGGGGATGGCCTCTAAGGCCTGCTCCTCGGGAAATCCGCAGGCTAAATTCATGTTTTGAACGGCCTGTCCAGCAGCTCCTTTTTGAAGATTGTCTAGTACTGACCAGACAATCAAATAATTCCCCTGAATGGCTGCTCCGATGTCCGCAAAATTGGAATGGCGGACGAAATTAACGTCGGGACAAGAAGGTGTCCACCGAACAAAAAAATCGTTTTCATAGTAATTCGCGTAAAGCTCACAAACTGCTTCGAAAGTAACAGGCGCAATTAATTCTGTGTAATGACTGGCAAATATTCCACGAACAAATGGAGCAGAATAAGTTTGAAAAATAAGTGGATAGTCGGGGTGTTGCAGTGCCTCGTTAATTTCAGGTAGATGCTGATGCTGGAAAGGCTTGTAGGCAAAAAAACTATTGGCCCGCCGGGGATGATGCGTGGTTTCACTGGCAGTGCGCCCGGCTCCGGACGAGCCTGTTTTGGTGTCAACGAATACAGGCCCTTTGATCCATTTTTCTTGTGTTAAAGGGTGAAGTGCGAGCAGTGTAGCTGTGGCAAAACATCCGGGGTTAGCAATACGTCGTGCATTACTGATTTTTTTGCGGTTAATTTCGGGTAAGCCATAGACAAATTTTTGCTGGTCTCCGCTATCGGAAGCTGGGAGATGGTAAAATTCCTCAAAAATTTGAGGGTCGGAGATCCGGTAATCTCCACTCAGATCTACAACCAATAAGCCGTCGGGCAAATCCGGGACAATTTTCATGGCGTGCCCGTGGGGTAAGGCCAGAAACAGCACATCCAAATTTGCAGCAGGAATTGGCTCTAGGGGTGAGAAGCAAATGTCCGAGCAGCTATTTAGGTTGGGATACAGCTCTGCCACCTTCTTGCCGGCATAGCGCCGGGAAGATATCCAGGTGATTTCAGCCTCAGAATGTTGTAGGAGAATGCGGGTTAATTCAATGCCCGAGTAACCCGAACCCCCAGCTATTCCAACTCTAACCATGGCATCAAAGACTCCAGAACGTGAGTGCACATTTTAGCGGGGCCATCGAAAGCATTAGCTGCCGGGAGGTTCCAGTTTTTTTCGATATAGCGAACTCCCTCTGTGCTATCGGTTACCCGGCCTGAGATTAACATGCGAGGCATTTGCTGTTTCTGCTGGGAAAACCACTGGATCAGCCCCCAAGCGCCCATAAGATCGTTAGCACATAAAATCATTGATACACAGCGGCTCATCAGGTGTGGATCTGCTAAGAGAGAGGAGACACGATAGCCGCCTAAAACTCCATCGCCTAATTCCAGCAGTATAAAGTCTGGTTCGGACTGGGAAAGGTGGTGGATTATAGATGTGGCTACAGGCACCAAGCTGTCCAGTTGTGCGGTGGAAGGCAAGCCGAAATCTTGAAAACTCAGCGTTTCTCCGGCCCCATGTTCTTGCATCACAACCAGATCACGCAGACAGGCAACTCCCGCAACTTTTCCGGCATTCACAGTGAAATCTTTTTTTGCAAAGCGCTTGAGAAGTTGCTTGCAAACTGAAGTTTTCCCGGCATCCATGCAGGTGCCTGCCACTAGGACTAGCGGAGTTTCAGGAAGAGGCTTATCGATGAGAGGGAGTGCAAAATCTTCTAGGTTTAAGATTTGGCCATTGTTTTGCAAAGTAGCCAGGTATTCTACTTCAGTTGGCCATTCCAGCTCTCGGTGAAATCCGGTGCATTTGCCGATCACTCCTCCTCGATTGAGCACGAAAAGGGACATGTGTGGTTCTAGCTTTTCAGGTACATCCCCAGAGAATCCCATTAATGCCCGTCGAGCTCCCAAAACACCAACCAGGATTTTTCCAGGTTCCAGGGAAACTTCCTCGCCATTTGCAATTTCTATCGATGAATATTTGCTGCTCAATTTTTTGACTCGCACTAGAACAAGGTTGCCGGTTTGGGGAGAAGCATCGAGGGATAGCTGTAACGGTGTAGACAAAGGAACCCGGTTTGCAGAAGAGCTGATCAGATCAGGTTCTAGGTTTTCAGTCACAACTGGAGTGATCGCTTTTGCTGTAGATTTCACTTACATCAACCTTATCTTTGTTTAGGTGTTTTTAAAAAAGCGAAGTGACAAAAACTCTCGCCAGATCAGTTCGTTTGGTCGCATAATATGGATAATTATGCATCTTGTTATGGCCAATGTCAAGGGAGTTTTGAATTATTTAGACAATATTTATGCATGTATTATGCATAAATATTGTTAGCTCTTAATAACTTGCTGGTAAATTTCTCTTTTCGGTTTGTTTAGTTCTTGGGAAGCACGTTTAATAGCGGCCTTTTTGGATAAACCGTGAAGGGTTTGCAATCCAACTACATATGCTGGAATGTCTAGTTTGGTAGATTTTTCGCGAGAATAGATCGCTGAGTTCTGTCCTGTAACCACCAAGGTGTACTCTCCTCGCGGTTTTTCCTTCCGGATTTGTTCAAGAATGTCTTTCAGATTACCTAAGTAGTGATTTTCATGTAACTTGGTCATTTCCCGACCGAGAAAAGCTCGGCGATTACCTAAAGTTTCTTGGATGCGTTGCAAGGTTGAAAGAACAGAATGGGGGGAAAGATATATTACTAGAGTAGATTTTAGCTGGCTAATTTCAACCAACTGTTTTTTTTGTAGTGCTACTCGTTTCGGCAAGAATCCCTGAAAGAAAAAATGGTCAGTTGGCAGTCCTGAAACCGACAGGGCTGTTGTGGCTGCCATGGGGCCCGGAATTGGGTAGACAGAAATGTTTTGATTGCGGCAGCTTTTAATCAAGTGATATCCAGGATCAGAGAGTAGCGGAGTGCCGGCGTCTGAAACCAAGGCGATTTGATTGCCTTGGTTTAACTTTTCAACTAATTCAGGAGCTTTACTAAGCTCATTATGTTCGTGATAGCTCGTAGTAGGAGTTTGAATAGAAAAATGGCTCAGGAGTTTGCGGGTGTGGCGTGTATCTTCACAGGCGATTAGGTCGACTTCATCTAACAGGCGAAGAGCTCTCGGGCTAAGGTCTTCGAGATTACCAATAGGGGTTGCTATTACGTACAGAGCAGCTGACATTAGCTGTTGTTCGCCGGTGAATTCATGACTTCCAGCATTTCTTTTACTGCCCGCTTTATCCCCACTAGGGCGGACCGAGCCACGATGTTGTGTCCAATATTCAATTCAAAAATTTGCGGGACAGCTGAAACAGGCCCCACGTTCCGATAGGTTAGCCCATGTCCTGCCAGGACTCGCAGGCCTACTTTTTTTGCTAGTTGACTTGCTTGAACAATTTTTTCTAACTCCTGTTGAAATCGTTTGTCATCTTGATCAAGTCCTTTGGGTACCGCCTCGGCATATGCTGCAGTATTGATCTCAATTAGTCTTGCTCCCAGAGAAGCGCTTTTCTGAATTTGTTCCGGATCGGGATCTATAAAAAGAGAAACTTGCCGACCAAATTTATGCAGTATCTGAATGGCACTATTGATTTCTTCTGCCATTCCAACAACATTCAGTCCCCCTTCAGTAGTTATTTCTCCCTCTCGTTCAGGAACTAAGGTGACCGTATCTGGAAGCAGTTGGCAGGCAATTTTTACCATTTCGTTGGTAGGAGCCATCTCCAGATTGAGCCGGGTGGTAACCACCTCCCGTAGCAGGCGTACGTCGCGCTCCTTAATATGGCGGCGATCTTCTCGTAAATGGACAGTGATTCCTTGGGCGCCAGCTAATTCTGCCAATAGCGCAGCAGTAACTGGATCAGGTTCTGGGGTTCCACGGGCCTCACGGATGGTGGCAATGTGGTCCACGTTAACGCCTAGCTTTGTCATAGCTGCAACGTTACAACAGAGAACGTCTAACTGACAACCAGTAGCTGTAATCCTAAGTACAGCATCAATGGGTTGGGTCAGCGTGATATGTCTTTTTAAATACCCATTGCTTGGGTATTAACCGTGTTCGTATTGGCCTTGCCGATCGGCCCATTTAATTTTGAATAAATCCCAAAGCATGGCTATTGCATCGAGGGGAAGATGTACTTGACTGCCTTTCTGGTGTTTCCAAACAACAGGGACTTCTTTTATCTTCATCCCCCATTTTCTCGCAATGTACAAGATTTCCACATCAAAGCCAAAGCCTTCGATAGATTGTTTTTGAAAAATTGTTTTACAGTGATTCATTTGGAACAGTTTAAATCCGCATTGAGTATCACGAAAAGGAAGCCGAACAATTAGGCACATAATGCGGTTAAAAATTTTTCCACCTGTTTCTCTAATCCAGGATTGATGGACTTCGATTCGTGAGCCTTCAATGTCACGAGATCCAAAGGCGATGTCAGCCGAACCGTGCATTACTTCTTTCTCCAGTTTAGATATTTCCTCAATGGGAGTACTTAAATCAGCATCGGTTAATAAGGCATAATCCCCTTTAGACAACAACATGCCGTGGCGAACAGCATATCCTTTGCCCCGGTTACGATTGTAGCGGTTAACGTGGACTTGTGACTGCAAGTTTTTTTGTGCGGAGAACTGACGAACAATTGTTGATGTCTGATCTTGAGAACCATCATCAATCACTAAAAGTTCGAAATTCAAGTTGCGAGACTGCAAGTAGGATACGATTTGATCTAGAGTAGAACCGATTCGACCCTCTTCGTTGTAAGCGGGAATTATCACTGATAAAAGGAGATTGTTCATTGAAGAAATCCAATCAAGTCGTTCAAGCGATTTGCAGTTTTTGTTCTTCCTAAGACAATGATTACTTCAAAAATTCCGGGCGCTACTGTTTTTCCAGTTAAGGCAACCCTAATTGCTCCAATGAAACGTCCTGGCTTTATCTTGTGTCTATCACCGATTTCGCGAAGAGCTTTTTCGGTTGTGTCCAAGTCAAAAACTTGTAATTCACGGTAGGCTAGCAAGAGGTCTCTCAAAGCTTCTATTAGGGCAGCATGCTCATCTGGCTGTTCAAAAGAGAGATACTTTTTGATGGCCTGTGAGTCGTATTTGAAATCATCGGTGAAAAAGGCCCTGCCCAGATCAGCAAAATCTGAAGGTTTACGAATACGCGGTTTTAAGAGATCGATGATTTGTTGGAGAAGGTGTTGTTCTTTTGTTTCCCAAGCGGGCTTCCACAGGTTATTTTTTTCTAATACTGAGCGGACTGTGAGTTCCAATTCTTCAGCGCTCAAACGAGATATGGTTTGCGCATTCATCCATTCTAATTTTTTAAGATCAAAGATGGCGTTGGTTTTGTTAATACGCTTAATATTAAAGAGTTGAATTAATTCTTTGCGATTTAGGAATTCTTGCTCTTCGTTTGGTGCCCATCCCAAAAGGGCCAGATAATTGGTCAGGGCGCTTGCCAAGAAGCCCTCCTTTTCGTACTCCAATACTGAGGTCGCACCATGGCGTTTACTGAGGCGCTTTTTGTCGGAACCCAAAATAAGGGGTAGGTGAACAAAAGAGGGCAGTGGTTGTTTTAGGGCTTGATAAAGCAAAATATGTTTGCTGGTGTTGGCTAGGTGATCAGCCCCTCGAATTACATGTGAGATTTTCATGTCGATATCATCTGCAACGACACTTAGATGGTAGGTAGGCTGACCGTCGGAGCGAAGAATTACAAAGTCTTCAATGTTTTCATTCTCAACTGTCACATTTCCTATGACAGTATCCTTAAAAGAGACTTGTCCAGGAGGAATTTGAAATCGGACTGCAAATATTTGTCCTGATTTAGAGCGTTGCTCACTTTCTGATTGAGACAAATTGCGACAACATCCGTCATATTTCCAGAAGTCTCCCCTCTTGATTGCTTCTCCCCTTTTTTGTTTGAGCAATTGTGGGGAGCAGAAGCAGCGGTAAGCTTTATTTTCTGTTAGAAGCTGGTTGCAAATGGAACGATGAAACTCAAGTCTTTCCGATTGATAGTAGGGGCCTTCATCCCATTGTAGGCCCAACCAATTGAGACCGGCCAATATCCCCTCTACCATTTCTTGGCTGGATCTTTCAATGTCGGTATCTTCGATGCGGAGGATGAATGTCCCTTGGTGTTGCTTAGCGTATAACCAGTTAAACAAAGCAGTGCGGGCGCCTCCAATGTGCAGGAAGCCGGTCGGACTAGGTGCAAATCTTACTCGTACATTCATCGCGTTCTTTATTTAAACTCCAGAGGCTGATTATAACCGCTAGTCGGTTTCAGGGATCAAGTATGAATTGAAATCAAGTTGTCAGGCACTTTGAATATTTATGATTTGTTTCCTTGCGATTGTACGATCGGTCATTATTTTTCTTGCTTAGGTAGCTTAGAACAGCATGGTAGACTTAGATTCCAAAGAGCCCGGGTGGCGGAATTGGCAGACGCACAGGACTTAAAATCCTGTGAGGGTAACCTCGTGAGGGTTCGAGTCCCTCCCCGGGCACATTTTGGTTCCGGCAAATTTTTGCACTAGAATGTTGTCAACATGAATGCTTTTGTTATAGTTTTCTGGTGAGATATGCAGTTGTTTAAGAAGCGGATGTTTCACGTATTTTCTGTTCGAGAGGCCTTCGCTCTTTTGGCCCTCTTGATTTTAATTCCATTTCCACATGAGTGTTTAAGTCTGATTTATGGTCAGTCAAATTGCACCGAGCATGGCATGTTATGTAGCTGTGTTGTTGCCTGTAATATGACTCCCCGGCCATTGAACAAAGTCTCACAGTTGTCAGATTCAGGAGAAGCCTGTCACAGAACAACATCTCAACATGTGCATGAGACTTCCTCTCACCATTGTTCCTCCGAGTTGTGTTCGCAAAACCCACAACCTCAATCCAAAGAGGATCAGGTCAGTATTCCACTGAATAATCGTGCATGGCTGGTCAGCGACGTGGCAGTTTGGACGATTAATTGGAAAGTGAGGGCTGTTGTGCCAGCACTTTTTGCAGAGGAGATCACTGGGTATTATGTGCTTCCTGATGAACCTCCCCAACTCAATTTTTCTTAGCAGGTTCAATTTTTTAAAATTTCTAGAAATTTCAGTTAGCGGCGGCTTGGGGACTGTGGTGCCTGTCCGATGTCTTCTGGTCGTGTGGCAAAGAGGTGTTTTAGTGAAAAAAATAATTTTTATTGTCCTAGTTTTCTTTACAGCAGCTAGTTTTGCTGAAGAGAAAGCGACAGACCATGCCCCGATTGGAGTTATGGGAGACCATTTTCATAAAAAAGGGGAGTATATGGTTTCAGTTAGGCATTTAAAAATGTTTATGGGGGGTAACCGAAATGGAACGAAGGATTTGTCTGATGCGGAAATAATCCAACTTCCAAATCCCTATCAAATGGGCAGTATGCCGGCCAAACTCAGCGTGGTTCCCCAAGACATGGATATGGATATGACCATGTTCGGAATGATGTATGCCCCGAGTGACTCCGTTACTTTAATGGGCATGGCAATGTACATGGGCAAAGACATGAAAACGAATACATATAAGGGTGCGATGGATAGAGCGTATTTAGGTACATCCAATACCTCATCTTCTGATCTGTCCGATATCTCAATTTCGGCATTGATCAAACTGCTCAAGACGGATACTTCGCGATGGCATGTCGAGTTAGGTCTTCAGCAATCTATTGGAAAAACAGATGCCAAAGATACGATGTTGAATCCGATGAATGAGAGGACATCGATGCTTCTTCCCTACGGGATGCAAGTTAGTGACAAATCAACAACTTTAGTTTCTGCTTTAACCGGTGTGGGAAATAGAGGAGAATGGGTATACGGGACTCAATTGAGACTGAAAAACCATATCAACAAAGATGTGTGGCATTTTGGAGACAGCATTGCTGCAACTGGTTGGCTGCAAAGGGGTTTTTCTGTGAATACAGCTTTTTCGTTCAGGACAACTTACCGCGCTCAAAATGATATTACGGGGCGCAATACTTCAATTGTGGCACCAGTGCAAACTGCGAACCCTCAAAATTATGGAGGGAAAATAGCGGAGCTGGGTATTGGGATTAACCAACTATTGAAAGTAATTCCTGGGGATTATTCAGATAGAATAGGATTAGAGTTTGTTGTGCCGGTTTACCAAGACTTAAATGGTCCTCAAATGAAATCAAAATGGGCAGTAACCATAGGTTACCAAAAGGCCTTTTGAAGTGAAGGGGGTAGGCTTATGTTAAAGCGCTGTGGATTATTTTTGATGGGGGTGCTCTTGGTTATGAGCTCCTGCGGAGACTCGAAGCCTCCTAGCTTTCTTTCGAATCCTGAGATCAGTCCTAACCCGAATACATCTGCCCCTCTGGTGGCATTTCTCGAATGTAGTACCGACGAACCCAGTCGGGTAGTACTGATTGTTTCAGATGGCAAAGTAGAAAGAGAGATCCGGCTTCGTGAGGATTTTGCTACCGATCACCGATTGCCTGTTTTGGGATTGGTTGCCGGCAGGGCTTACAGCATTAGAGTTCGCGCTGTTGATCTTGCTGGAAATTGGGTTGAAGCCGAAAGTCAATTAGAATACCGCACGCCTTCCCTGCCCGATGATTTCCCCCCGATTGCAGTTCGGGCGAGTCAACCAGACCGGATGGAACCGGGAGTAACTCTTTTGGAAGTTAGGAGGATGCGCAACAAGGAGTTATATTTTTTTCTGGCGGTTAATTCCCGCGGTGAAGTTATTTGGTACTATCGTCACAAGGATTCCACTCGCTATTTGAGTATTTTGCCCAATGGGAATCTTCTGTATCTTTCGAATTATAACAAGGTAATTGAAATTCGGTTGACGGGAGAAATTGTCCGGCAATGGCACGCGGCTAAACATCCTAATAATGGCAATCCCTTAGATGTTTCCAGTGAATCCATTCCTGTGAATGTCGAGACTTTTCACCATGAGATTATTCAAGTGCCTAGTGGGAATTACATGACGCTTTCTACTGAAATGCGGACGGTGAATAATTTCCCAAAGGATCCCCAAAATCCGAAATCCCAGAAGGTAAAAGCCAATATCATTGGAGATGTTGTTGTTGAATTTCAGCCCGATGGGAAAATTGTAAATCAGTGGAACTTGCTGGATTTACTGGACCCCAATCGTTACGGGTATGACTCAGCTGGTCCCTATTGGGATGGCAAGGGATATGGTCACGTCCAGGGGGGCACGAAGGACAGGGACCATGCCAACAGCCTTAGATACGATCAATCGGATGATTCGATTATTGTTTCTGCGCGACATCAAGATGCAGTTGTAAAATTTTCTCGACAGACTGGGAATTTAGTTTGGATATTGGGCCCACATGCAGGTTGGGCGGAGCGTTGGCAACCATTTTTACTACGACCGCTGGGGTTCCTTGAGTGGCCATCTCATCAACATGATGCCCGAATTACACAAGATGGTTCATTGTCCATGTTTGATAACGGAAATTATCGTACTTGGCCGCCTGAGCCTAAGGCTCCAGCTAGGGAAGCCTATAGTCGTGCTGTCGAGTTCAAGGTGGATGAGCAAGCACGTACTGTTGAGCAGGTTTGGGCATATGGGGGCCCGGGACCTGAGGCCTTTTTTTCATCTTTTCAGGGGGGGACTGAGTTCTTGCCGATTACTGGCAATGTTTTGATTACAGATGGTGGTCGTACTAGTACTGAGCAAGGGGAGTTTGCGCGCATTGCAGAAGCGGGTCGAGTTGCCGGTCGAATTGTTGAAGTGACCCACTCGGAATCCCCTGAGATCGTTTTTGAGCTGTTTGTAGAAGACTTGTCTGCAGAGAAACCGTTTAAATGGTGTATATATCGCAGTCATCGATTACCTAGTCTCTATTTCCCTTGACAAAAAATTACAGATCAAACCTTATTCGCAATTTAAACCGTGCAAGCATGCTTTTTACGACATTTATTCTGCAGAACAAGTAATGTGTGTTCGAAGAGATGGAGGACTAAAGGGTTGACTTCATATCAAGATGCCTTTATAGCTTTTAGGGCCTGTATGATTTGCAAACTCCAGGAATTATTGCAAGATTTCCTATGTACAAATGGGAAAGGAGAGAGGTTATGTTGAGAACATTGGTCAAGCCAGTCGTGTTATCTGTTTTGAGTTTATTTTTGGTGTCCTGGGCAACAGCGCAGTGGAAGTTGCCTTCCGGGTTTACCAAGCCTGAGCTCATTGAAATTTCTCAAGAAGTTCTGGCCAAGCCAGATATTCCCATTACCGTCAATGAAGATATTTTTCGGATAACAGTTCTTGGGATGGAGTGGGATGTCGGCGGAGCGGTCTATGAGCCAGTTGATCCCGCCCAAATTCCGGTGGGCAAAGACGGTAAGAAAGCCGGCATATTCATGATTCATGGCGGCGGCGGCGACTACCGTGGCAAGGATAGCGTTTCTCGTCTGCTGGCAAGAAAATTTGGATTTAAGGTCTATAGTATGAGCTATCCGGGAACGATTTACCTATTAGATCCGAGCCGGGATTGGCCGGGGGATTTGGTGAAGGCAGACGGCTCGCTTCGAACTCCTATTTGGAACAAAGACAAGCTGATTACTCGGGATCAGTATGATGTGGTGTTGGATACTTCGATGCG
>Ga0315339_1001609_pt1 | contig 19405 bp, 17 predicted proteins | sample ASW17metaG_FD_204514 | JGI IMG/M metagenome (GOLD analysis project Ga0315339, IMG submission 204514) | Ammonia-oxidizing marine archaeal communities from Pacific Ocean, United States - ASW #17 | ecosystem: Environmental > Aquatic > Marine > Oceanic | place: USA: California | collected 2016-12-05
ATTTTGATTTTTTTGTGGCTTATTATTTCAGAAAAAACGCCAAGTTCTCTTATTCTTCTGGCAATTAATTGGGTAAATTGTGAACCAAAATCTATAATTAAAATTTTATTAAGATTTTGATCAAGACTCATTTTCTGGTTCTATATTTTTAAGAGACTTTTGAATTTCATTATTTTCAACACATAATTTTTCACAAACTTTTACAAATGTTTGTGAGAGATCTTTGACTTTAGAGTAATTTGATTTCTTTAAAGCTATTTTCATTAACATTAAAATAACTTCCTCATTATTTGGCTCTATCAGTAATGCTGTATCCAAATTATATTCTTCTTTTTTTTGATTTTCTTCGTGATTATAAATTTTTGCTAAATACAGGTAAGATTTTGCATCTTTAGGATTAAAAACTATATTACGCTCTAACATAAATCGTGCATCATCATATTCTTTGTCTTGATACTTTTTTAATGCTTCATCAAAAAAATTTTCTGCACTTAAAACAAAGTTTGCTGAAAATAAAGAAAGATATATTATAGCAATTAATTTAAAAATTTTATTCATTAGTATTTACTGTCATTTTTTACTACATCCACGTTGTGGACCATACTTTCATAAAATCCTGCTTTAGTAATCTTAACAAAGTTTGGTTTTATTCTAAGTTTTGTTATATTTTTTGAACCAAGATAACCCATAGATGATCTGAGTCCTCCAATTAATTTATAAATAATACTTCCAACATCTCCTTTATATTTTGCAAAACCTTCAACACCCTCTGGAACATATTTAGATGTATCTTTTTGTTTTGTTTGAAAATATCTATCTGCTGAACCTTTATTCATTGCTCCTACAGAACCCATACCTCTAAAGCTTTTAAATAATTTTCCATTTTTCTTTATTAATTTTCCTGGTGCCTCATCTGTACCAGCAAATAATGATCCTATCATTACAGCATCAGCACCTGCAGCAAATGCTTTTGCAAGATCGCCCGAATATTTAATTCCACCATCTGAAATAACTTTTATATTCTTATTTTTTAGTCCTTTTCTTACAGACAAAATTGCACTTAATTGAGGAACGCCAATTCCTGCAACTAATCGTGTTGTGCAAATAGATCCTGGACCAATTCCAACTTTAATAATATCAACACCTAATTTAATTAAAAATTTAGCAGCCTCTGGTGTTGCAATATTTCCAGCACATAAAGCAATTTTATTATTTTTGAGTTTTTTGATAAATTTAATAATCTCTCCAACTTTTTTGGTGTGACCATGAGCAGTATCAACTACTATTAAATCAACACCCTCTTTTATTATAGCTTTAGATCTATCGAATTCTTTTGGTCCAGCTCCAACAGCTGCACCAACTAATAATTTTTGCTTTTTGACTTTTTTAATTTCTGTAATTTGTTTTTTGATGTCTAGATTTCTGTGAATAACTCCTATTCCTCCTGCTTTTGCTATGGCTATTGCCATTTTACTCTCTGTAACCGTATCCATTGCAGACGATAAGAGAGGAATCTTAAGTTTAAGGTGACTGGTTAATTGGGTGCTCGTATTAACCTCAGAAGGCAATATTTCTGAGTATTTTGGAGCTAATGTGACGTCATCAAAGGTAAGTGCTTCTTTTATAGGAACCATGATCTTTTATATACGATTCCTCTTAAATTAAAAGTATCTATCTAAGTTTACTACAAATGATAAAGCTTTCCTTAGAGTCTTTTCTGCTAGATTTAGGTTTAAAAACCTTAACTTCTTTAAAATATTTTTTTCCTTCTGCGACTATTTCGTTAAATGTACCACCCATAAAAATTTTTGAGATAAAGTAACCTTTATTAGTTAAAAGATCCTTTGCAAAAAACATAGCTTCCTTACATAGTTCACCTGTTTGGATTGAATCAATGTTTTTTATTCCAGTCGTATTTACTGCCATATCTGACATGACCACATCTATTTTAGTTTTTATATGTTTTTTAATTTCTTCTTGAATATTTTTTTCAATAAAGTCACCTTGGATTTGAACAGTATTACCTATAGGCTCCATTTCTTTTAAGTCTATTGATATTAATCTACCACTTTTTGCAACTTTTGCGGCATATTGTGACCAACTACCTGGGGCAGCTCCAATATCTATAACAGAGATACCACCTTTAAAAATTTTGAATTTCTCATCTATTTCAATTAATTTATATGCAGATCGAGCTCGATACCCATCAACTTTTGATTGTCTAACATAAGTATCTCTTCTTTGTTTATTAACCCAGTTTTTAGAAATTTTATTTTTTTTCAATTAATTATTAAATCGTAATTTTTTATCGATTATATCACCATCGATAGTTTCTATTTTTGATATGAAATTTTTATCATTTCTAATTTGATCATTATTTTTTCCAGCAAAATGAACTATTCCAATTTTATGATTAGGCAAATATGGTTCTACTAAAGTGTCTTGTATTTTATCATATTTAAGACCATCAATATGTGTCCAATTGCAATAAGCTGGAAGTATTTCTACTGGCAAACCATCACAATAAATTGTTATATTCATTGCAATCTGTTCAGATCCCCAAATTTTTCCTGCTTTTAATGCAATTTTCAAATTTTTTTGCCAAACATTCCAATGAGAAGCATTAGCTTCTAAAGCAAATACACCTATGTTCAAATGAGGTTTTAGAGCTACTTGTCTTGCAATTTTTTCAGGAAACCCAGATGATTTTGCATGTTTATAGTTTTGAGATTTTATCCTAGCAAAACTTCCTAAAAACCATTCTGCTCTTAAAACTCTTCCATAAGCTCTATCTGCTGATGTCGCGATAGATAGCTTGTCATTTTCACATCCTTTAAAATATAACTCAATCGCTTCCCAAGAATTAACCCAAGCATCTGCATCTATCCATAAATATTTTTCATAATTGGGAAAATATTTTGGAAGAAAAGCTCTTGATACTTGGCTCTTTAACCATTCTCTTCCTTTGATTTTAAAATCAGGAACCTCGATATCCCAATCAGCAGGTTTTATTTCATCTACTTTTTTTGCAAGTATAGATTTTTGATTAATTGTTAATCCTGCATCCATTATACAAATTGCAGTATTTTCACTTTCTTGAAAACTTTTTATAGAGTCTACTAATTCATTAAGTAATTCAAAATAATTTGAGTCTGCAAGTGATATTATGACATTTTTTTTCATTACAAGACATCTTCTAAATCATTGTCATCTTCAACTGAGTTTTTATCTATGTTCTGTTTTTTTAATTTTTTATAATGAAAAAAACTAATTGGTAACATTGCCAGATAAATAATTGAACTTATTGCTATAACATTAAAAGGGTAAATTAACAGTAATCCAAAAAATAACACTATTCCGAATAATAAAAAAATTGTCGTTTTTCTTTGAATAACAATTTTTTTAAATGAGTAACTTGGAAATTTACTTATTAATAGTAAAGAAGTTACAATAAAGAAGGTAGGTACAATAATATCATAATTAAGTAAAATATAATCAAAATTTGTTATACTTATAATTAAAGGTGTCAAAACTAAAATCCCCCCAGCTGGTGATGGAACACCTTCAAAAAAATTATCCCTCCAAGATGGGTCTTGACTTGAATTAACATTAAATCTTGCTAACCTTAAAGCTACACAAATTACATAAATCAAACATACTAACCATCCAAATCTACCTAGGGTATTTAGCTTCCAAAAATACATAATAAATGCTGGTGCTACACCAAAGCTAATCATATCTGTTAAAGAGTCTAATTCTTTTCCCACTTTAGACGTTCCTTTTATTAATCTTGCGATTCTGCCATCCAATCCATCTATAAGTGCAGCAAAAATTATTGCTATAATTGCGAATTCAAATTTACCATCTAGTGCAAATCTAATTGAAGTTAATCCAATACAAACTCCAATTAAAGTAAGCATATTGGGTAGAATTATCCTAGCATTTTTTTTATCTGCTATAATTTTTAAATTATTTTTGGGTTGTTCCATTTTTATTTTTTAGCCAACAAAGTCTCGCCAGAAATTGTTTTTTGTCCAACTTTTACTAAAGGTTCATAATTTTCATAATAAACATCCGCACGACTTCCAAATCTAATCATACCAATTCTATCACCCTGATTAAGCTCTTGACCGTTATCCGTTTCACAAACAATTCTTCTTGCAACAAGTCCAGCTATCTGAACTACTATTATATCATTTCCACTTTTATCTTTTATTTTATAATAATTTCTCTCGTTATCTTCACTTGCTTTGTCTAAAGATGCATTAAAAAACTTTCCAGGTTTATATAAAATTTCCTCAACTTTTCCTGAACAAGGCGTTCTATTTACATGACAGTCAAAAACATTCATGAACACACTTATCTTTTTGAATCTTTTATTCTGTAAACCAACTTCTTTTGGTCCATCAACTTCTTCGACCTTTATCACTTCACCATCAGCAGGACTTACTAGATAATTATCGTCTTCAATAATAATTCTTTCAGGATCTCTAAAAAAATAATAAACCCAAACAGTCAACAGCAATCCAATCATTCCTAGAAATCCACTAAAGATTAATAGAATGATTGTTGCAAACCCTGCAATGACTAAGAATTTATATCCTTCAGTATGTATCTTTGGAAATATCTTGCTAAACATATTCTTCTATTTGCTAATTTTTGATTAATATGTATATAAACCAATCAAATTCAATTAATAAGATAAATTTATTTTAATGAGTAAAATCAAGGTAAATAACCCTATCGTAGAGCTTGATGGTGATGAAATGACTCGTATTATATGGGAGTTCATCAAGAATAAGCTAATTCTCCCCTATCTAGATCTTGGTATCGAATATTATGACCTAGGAATGAAAAGTAGAGACAATACTGATGATCAAATCACTATAGATTCAGCAAATGCTATAAAAAAAATTGGAGTTGGAATTAAATGTGCAACAATTACTCCTGATGAAGCTCGGGTTGAAGAGTTTGATTTAAAGAAAATGTGGAGATCTCCAAACGGAACTATCAGAAATATTATTGGAGGTACTGTTTTTAGAGAACCAATCATATGTAAAAATATCCCAAAACTTGTTCCCTCTTGGACTGATCCTGTGGTTATTGGAAGACATGCTTTTGGAGATCAATATAGAGCAACAGATTTTAAAGTACCTGGTAAAGGTAAAATGGAAGTTAAGTGGACATCAGAAGATGGCAAAGATGAAATAAAATATGAAGTATTTAATTTTACTGGTCCTGGTGTTGCGCTTTCAATGTACAATTTAGATAAATCTATTGAAGACTTTGCAAGATCTTGTTTTAGCTATGGATTAATTAAAAAGTGGCCTGTTTACATGTCTACAAAAAACACCATCTTAAAACAATACGATGGTAGATTTAAAGATATATTCCAAGAGATTTTTGAAAAAGAATACAAAGCAGATTTTGAAAAAAATAATCTAACTTATGAACATAGATTAATTGATGACATGGTTGCGTGTGCAATGAAATGGAGTGGTAAATATATTTGGGCATGTAAAAATTATGATGGTGATGTTCAGTCCGATACAATGGCACAAGGTTATGGTTCTCTAGGTTTAATGACTAGTACATTATTAACACCTGGTGGAAAAGTAATGGAAGCTGAAGCTGCTCATGGAACAGTAACACGACACTACAGAATGCACCAGCAAGGTAAAGAAACTTCAACAAACCCTATTGCATCTATTTTTGCTTGGACAAGAGGATTGGCTCATAGAGGAAAACTTGATAATAACAATGAGTTAATTAAGTTTGGTCAAACTATTGAGAAAGTTTGTATTGAATGTGTTGAAAATGGTGCAATGACAAAAGATTTAGCAATTTTAATTGGTCCTTCAAGTAAATATTTAACTACCAATCAATTTTTAGATGAAATTGATGGTAATCTTAAAAAGAAATTAAATTAAAGTTTTAAGCTTTTCAAAAGCATCATCAATTTTAGATTGATCTTGGCCACCAGCTTGAGCAAAATCTTTTCTACCTCCACCACCCTGACCTCCAATAATCTCTGATCCTACTTTAACAAATTTAACTGCATCAAATTTTTCTGTTAAACTATCAGTAACACCAACGGCAATTCCAACTTTATCATCTTTGCTAGCAAATACTATAATGATACCTTCGCTTAATTCTTTTTTTCCTTTATCGACAAGTTTCCTCAATTCTTTTGGTGGCAACCCATCAACCTTTTGAAGTCTTAGTTTAACACCATTAATTTCTTCATCTTTTATAATATTTTTTGATTTATTTTCTAAAATTGAATTAACAGAAATTGTTTCTAGTTGTTTTGATAAATTTTTAATTAATGTTTTTTGATCTGATTGATCTGAGTTTGGCTTTCCACCTAATTTAGATATTTGTTCACTTAATTCTTTAATAAGTTCATCATTTTTTTCTGAAGAAATATTGGATAATTTCTCTTTATTTTGTAAAAAATCCTCTAATTGCTTATCTCTTAAAGCCTCAATTCTTCTCACTCCTGCTGCAATCGAAGATTGGCTAATTATCTTAAATTTACCAATATCACCTGTATTTTTAACGTGAGTACCACCACAAAGTTCTGTTGAAAAATGCTTCCCTTCATCATCTCCCATTGAAAGAACTCTTACCTCATCGCCATACTTTTCTCCAAATAAAGCTAAAGCTCCATTTTCAACTGCTTCATCTGGCGTCATTAAACGTGTTTTGACATCAGATTTTTTTGAAACCATTGTATTCACGAAATTTTCTATCTTATCGATTTCATCTGTTGGTATTGGTTTCATATGACTAAAATCAAACCTTAAACGACTTGGCTCAACCAATGAGCCTTTTTGAGTAACATGGTCACCTAGCACTCTTCTTAAAGACTCGTGTAACAAATGAGTTGCTGAATGGTAAGCCCTAGTATCATCTCTTCTTTTAATATCAATTTTTAGTTCAACACTTTCATTTATCTTTATTGATCCGCTAATAACTTTTCCATAATGGACAAATAAATCTCCTAGTTTTTTTTGAACGTCTGTTACTTCAAATTTAAAATTATTTGCAATAATTTCACCCGTATCCCCTACTTGACCACCTGACTCTCCATAAAATGGTGTCTGGTTAACAATAATCATGCCTTCATCATTTTCTTTTAATTCACTAACTTCTTTATTATTTGAAAGAAGTGATAAAACTACTCCCTCTGCTTGGTTACTCTCATAACCTAAAAATTCTGTAGCTTCTAACTTATCTTTTATTCCAAACCAAATATCTTCAACTGCAGCATCTCCAGATCCCTTCCAATTTTTTTTTGCAAGCTCTCTACTTTCTTTCATCAACGATTTAAATTTTTCTGTATCAATTGACATTGATTTGTTTTTTAAAATATCTTCTGTAAGATCTAATGGAAATCCATAAGTATCATATAATTTAAATGCTACTTCACCAGGTAATACTTTGTCTATTTTAGATACCTCATCATTTAAAATTTTAATTCCTCGATCCAAAAGAACTAAGAACTTTTCTTCTTCCATTTTTAATGTTTCTTTAATTAAAGACTCTGCTCTTACTAATTCAGGATAGTTTCCTGACATTTCATTTTTTAATGTATCAAACAAATTAAAAAAAACTGGATCTTTAGATCCAAGTAAATGTGAGTGTCTCATTCCCCTTCTCATTATTCTTCTAAGAACATAACCTCTGCCCTCATTCGAAGGTAGTACACCTTCTGCTATCAAGAAAGCGCTAGCTCTTAGATGATCTGCAATAACTCTAAAACTAGACTGATTGGATTGATCTTGTTTTATTTTAATAATGTCAGATGCTGAACTTATGATTTTCTTAAAATGATCGGTCTCATAATTATCGTGTGTACCTTGCAGTAATGCTGCAACTCTCTCAAGACCCATACCAGTATCAACAGATGGTTTTGGAAGATCTATTCTTTTATCTTTTGAAATCTGTTCGAATTGCATAAAAACTAAGTTCCATATTTCTATAAAACGATCTCCATCTTCATCTTTAGTTCCTGGTAAACCACCAGCTAAATAATCGCCATGATCATAAAAAATCTCTGAACATGGTCCGCAAGGACCCGTTTCACCCATTGACCAAAAATTGTCAGATGTTGCTATTCTAATTATCTTATCATCACTAAAACCGGCTATTTTCTTCCAAAAATTGAAAGCTTCATCATCTTCATGATAAACGGTTACATAAAGTCTGTTTTTATCTATGCCAAAATCTTTAGTTATTAAATTCCAGGCATAATGAATTGCTTGTTCTTTAAAATAATCTCCAAATGAAAAATTGCCTAACATTTCAAAGAAAGTATGGTGTCTTGGCGTATAACCAACATTCTCTAAATCATTATGCTTTCCACCTGCTCTTACACACTTTTGTGAGGTAGTGGCTCTTTGGTAATCTCTTTTTTCTAAACCAGTAAATACATTTTTAAACTGAACCATCCCTGAGTTTGCAAACATTAAAGTTGGATCGTTATTGGGAACTAAATTGCTAGACTCTACAATCTTGTGATCATTCTTTTCAAAATATTTTAAGAATGTATTTCTTATTTCATTTAAAGATTTGTCAGCCATATTTTTAAAATACAGCTTTTTTATTCTATGTCTAGATAACAGTAAGGGAAAAAAGGCGCTTAAACTAAGCGCCTTTTAATAATTAAAGATGACCTTTTAACTAATTTTTTTTAGTAGGAACTGCTTCCTCTTTAGTTTCTGCTTTTGGATCTTCAATTTGATCTTTTGCAGCTTTTTCTGGATCTAAAGGGTTTCCTTCAATCTTTTTTGAAATTACACCTGCTTTTTCTCTTATTGCCATTTCTATTTCTGCAGCAATATTAGAGTTTTCTTCTAAATAAATTTTAGCATTTTCTCTACCTTGACCTATCTTTTCGCCTTTATAAGCATACCAAGCACCAGACTTTTCAACTATTCCAGCTTTTGCTCCAAGGTCAACTAACTCACCAACTTTGCTAATACCTTTTCCATACATTAGATCAAACTCAACTACTTTAAATGGTGGGGCTACTTTATTTTTAACTACTTTAACTCTTGTAGAGTTACCTATAATCTCATCACCATTTTTAATTGCACCAATTCTTCTAATATCCATTCTTACAGATGAATAAAATTTAAGCGCATTTCCACCTGAGGTAGTTTCTGGACTTCCAAACATTACTCCAATTTTCATTCTAATTTGATTAATAAAAATCATCATAGTATTTGTACTTGAAATTGAGCCTGTTAATTTTCTCAAAGCCTGACTCATTAATCTTGATTGTAAACCCACATGATGGTCTCCCATTTCTCCTTCAATTTCTGCTCTAGGAGTTAATGCAGCAACTGAATCAACAACAATTACAGAAACTGATCCTGATTTAACTAATGTGTCAGCTATTTCTAAAGCTTGTTCACCTGTATCTGGTTGTGAAATTAATAATTCCTCAGTATCTACACCAAGTTTTTTTGCATAAACTGGATCTAATGCGTGCTCTGCATCAATAAATGCACATATTCCACCAGCTTTTTGTGCTTCTGCAACAACTTGTAATGCTAATGTTGTTTTTCCTGAAGACTCTGGCCCATAAACTTCAACAACTCTTCCTTTCGGTAAGCCTCCTATTCCAAGCGCTAAGTCTAAGCTTAAAGAGCCTGTTGATATTGACTCAACATCCATTGCTTTTCTTTGGCCAAGTTTCATTACTGAACCTTTTCCAAAATTATCAGTAATTTGTGCTATCGCTGCATCTAATGCTTTACTTTTTTCGTTGCCTTCTGCTTGTTGCGCTTTTGTAGTTTTAACTACTTTTAAGTTGTTTTTAGTCATTTTTAGCCTCTTTTTTTAATTTTTTTAACACTCGAATCATGGATTAAATGTACACATTTTGTTCTCATTAGCAATATATTAATTTTTTAGACTAAAAAAACAAATAATTACTTAAGTTTTAGATATTGGCTATTTAAAAGTCCAACTGCTTTTAGCAGGTTATACTGGGCCATAAGATAATTTTTCTCAGAACTTGCTAAAGAAAGCTGAGCAGAAAGCAATAAAGCATTTGATTGAATAACATCAAGAGTTGTTCTTGAGCCTCTTTCGTACTCCGCAGCAATTCCATCATTTGCTATTTGAGCTGCTCTTACTTGAGCTTTTACAGAATTTAAAAAACCTTTAGAGGACTCTAGACTTGACCATGAACTTGCAACATGAGTTTCATTAGTTCTAACAGCATCATCTAATAATAATCTTTTTCTAGTAGTTAAATTAGATTTTTTATTAATAGTAGATTTTGTTTTTCCACCTGTATAAAAAGGCCAACTTACAGTAGCTTTTAATACATCTTTTTCTCTTTGATCAATTGTTGAACTAACATCATCGGTATAGGATCTTTCTAGAGATAAAGATGCTGTTGGTTTTAAATCTGATTCTGAAATTGCTAAATCTTTTTCAGACTGGGCTAAATCAAATTTTGCAATTTTAATATCTGGATTATTTTGTTTTGATAAATTGATTGCTTCATTTAAAGTTTTTGGAATACTTACAATTGCATTTGAATTTTTTTTAAGTTGATTTGGATCTGCTATTTTTCCAATTATATTTTCATAAGTCAGTTTGCTAATTAATAAATCACTTTTAGCTTGAGTAAATTGAGCTTGAGCACCTGCGAGTGAAGACTCGGATTGTGCTAAATCAGTAATTGTAATCTGCCCCCGATCCAATCTGATTTTATCGTTTTCAACTTGTCGATTTAACAGATTTAAGTTTTTTTTATTAATAGCCAGTTTTTCTCTTGCTAAAATTAAATTAGAATAAGCATCAATTGCACTATGAAGAATATCTTGTTCTTTTTTAATTAACTTTGCTTTTGCTAGATCTAATCCTGTAATATTTTTTTCAAGAGTTAAATCTCTTCCATAATCTAAAATAGTTTGTTCTAATTTTATTGAAGTTGTGAATGGATCTACATCACTTATTGTTGCATCCCCGCCACTTTGATTTGTAAGTTTATTGGTATTCTCAATACTTTTAGATCCACTCAAAGTTAATGATGGTTTATAATCTGCTTTTGAAATATTAACATCTTCTTCAGAGGCTTTTAAGTTTTCTCTTTCGGCATTTAATTGAATATTATTTTGATAAGTTTGATTTAAAGCATCATATAAAGTAACAGCTGAAACGTTACTAAAGTTAAATAATGTTAAACTAATCAGTATTAATATTTTTTTCATTTTGTTTTATATACAGCAGATTTAATTTGATGGTTACTGTTTAAATTCAAAATAATAGATGCATATTTAGGCATTTTTTTAAACATATGTTCTGTAATTCTTTGGTAAGTTTGCATGAAGTTTATAACATCCCCTTTGCTCATTATCTTGTGGCTAGATGATTTTTTGTCCTTAAGCCATAGTTTATACTCTTGTTTTAATCTCCATTTTTGAAGCAAGCTAAAGTTTTTTGCTTTTAAATAAATCATACAATTTAGTTGTGAGTATAATTTCTTATATTTGGTCTTTAACTGTTGGTTAACATGTCTTCTCCAAACAAGTTTTTGATCATTAACTTTTTCTAAGGAATTAATAGATTTCTTAAGAGTTTTATTTATTTCTGCCTTGGCCCCTACACACCAGCCCTCAAATATTATCACATCTGGTTGATTTTTTATTTTATACCAATTCTTTTTAGGAAATCTGTCATCAACTGCTTTATTAAAATTTGGTAAATCAATCTTTTTAAATTTTTTACTTTTTACCTTTTTAAAAAAATTTAACATCATTTGTACATCATGAGTTCCTGGCACACCTCTTGTCATTAACATCGGGTGAATTCTTTTTGATAAATTCAGTCTTTCTTTTCTAGTTTTATAAAAATCATCAATAGAAATTTTAAACACTTTTAGTTTAAAGTATTTTTCTAATATGATTTTAAGAATTGAAGTGATGGTTGTTTTGCCAGTTCCTTGTCCTCCAGCCAAACCAACTAAATAAGGTTTTTTATTATTAGCTTTTTTTGCAATCCAAAAACACATTGGGATTAAAAAAGACTTAAGCATTATGTCTTTGTTAGCAAATTTTTCAGTCGAAGTTTCTTGAGACTTAATAAATTTAAAACAATCTTTTTTAACAGTATTAAAACACTCTGTAACAACTTTCATTGAACTTTTTATTTTTTCTGATCCATTGGATGATTAAGACCATCAAAGAAGGCTATATCTTTTAAATCTTCTACATTAACCTCATCTACACAACCTAAATTAAATCCAGTCATGGCTGGATTGCTTCTAGGATTATGATGAGTATAAATTCCACATTCTTTACAAAAGTAATGATTAGCAACTTTTGTATGATATTGATAAAGCTTTAATTTGTCTTCTCCCTTAATAACTTTAAAATCCTCATTTTTAACCATACCCATTGTTGCATTTTTTCTTTTACAGATTGAACAATTACATTTTACTATTTTTGCTAATTCCTTAACTGTAGCATTAATTTCAGCTTCAACAGATCCGCAGTGACAATTTAATTTCATATAGCGCTCCTTATTATTTATTTTAAAATACTTTTTGCTGCAATCTTATTACCATCCAAGTCGCGAATATAGGCATAATAATTTCCATCTTTTCTAACTCCTGGTCCCCCCTCATCAACTGCCCCTTTTGAAATTGCAATCTCATAAAATTTTTCTACAGCTTCTTTAGACTCTGCTAACAATGTTATTTGTGTTCCATTTCCAAAAGTTGCTGGTTTGCCGTTTGCTGGATTTGTTATATAAAATTTAACTTCCTCAGGTTCATTAGAATGAGCATAACCAATGTATTTTTCAGTTGTTAGAATTTTTTTTAATTTTAAAGGTTCAAAGACAGCATCATAAAATGCGCTTGATTTTTTATAATCATTAGAGCCAATCATTACAAAATTTAAAATATTCATAATTAGATTAAAATTTATATATCTTAATAATCAACTTAAACTATCTCTGGTTGAAGTTATCCACAATAGTACAAAATGTGGTTTTGGATGTTCACGTTTTGATTCACTTTTGATTCAGTTACAGACTCAAAATACAACCTCTTGCGTGTATTGTATAACTAGTCTATAAATAAGAACAAAACAAGAACATGAAATTAACAATCCCTTATTATCTGCAAAAAGCTGGTGCTGGTTTTCCATCCCCTGCAACCGATTATATTGAAGAAGATATCGATCTGAATATGCATTTAATAAAAAATGTTCCAGCAACTTTCATCATTCGAGTTCAAGGTAAATCAATGGTCGATGTTGGAATTAATGATGGAGATTTATTGGTTGTCGATAAAAGTTTGAAACCAAAAAACTTTTCAACAGTAATTGCACATGTTCATGACGAACTTGTAGTTAAAAGCTTGGTTCAAGAAAGAGATAAGAAGTTTTTAACGTCAGGATCTAAAGAATTTACTGACAGAATTTTAATTAACGAAGAACAAGATATATTTATTTGGGGAGTTGTAACTTATGTCATCCATTCTACGTACTAAAAAAATAGCATTAGTTGATTGTAATTCTTTTTACGTTTCTTGTGAAAGATTATTCAATCCTAAAATAAGAAGAAAGCCTGTTATAGTTTTATCTAATAACGATGGTTGTATTATTTCAAGGTCTAATGAAGCAAAAGCTTTAGGAATTAAAATGGGTGAGCCTTATTTTAAAGCAAAAGATATTATTATTAAAAATAAAGTAGAAGTTTTCTCATCTAATTATTCTTTATATGGAGATCTATCTAGAAGAGTAATGAGAACTCTTAAGAGATTTAATGCAGAAATAGAAGTTTATTCTATTGATGAGGCATTTTTAGATTTATCAAATTTTCCAGATCAAGACGTAGAAAAAGTTGGAAAAGAAATTAGAGATACAGTTTTACAATGGACTGGTATTCCAACTAGTATTGGAATTGCTAAAACAAAAACGTTAAGTAAAATTGCAAACCATATAGCAAAGAAAAAACAATCAGGTGTAACAAATTTAATTGGGATTGATAATTTAGATCCTGTACTTGAAAAAGTAGAGATTAATGATATCTGGGGTGTTGGTAGACAACTAACTAAGTTTTATCAAAAACATGGGATCTATAATGCAAAACAACTTAAAAATAAATCTAACAGTTGGATTAAAAAATCTTCTAATGTTTTAAGTTCAAGAACTGCAATGGAGCTTAAAGGAATCCCTTGTATCAATTTAGAAACCACCACTTCAAAAAGAAAGAGCTGTGTTGTCTCGAGATCATTTGGAAAAAGGGTTGAAAGATTTCAAGAATTAAAAGAAGCAGTTGCGAATTATTGTTTGAATGCATCTGAAAAAATTAGATCAGAGTCGTTAGTTGCAAAAGCAATCACCGTATTTGTTAGAACTAGTCCGTTTCAAAGAAACTTTGGGTATTATTCAAATGCAAAGACTATTGACTTTCCAATTGCAACAAACAACAGTATTGAAATAGTTAAAACTGCAGTAAGTATTTTAGAAAAGATTTTTAAAAATGGTTACCAGTATCAAAAAGCAGGCGTAATGCTTACAGGACTTTCAAATGCTAATGACAAAACAAACCTATTTTCATCTGAAAAAGATGAGAAAATAAGCAGTTTAATGAGGTCTATTGATAATACCAATCACAGATACGGAAGATCTACCTTAAGTGTTGCAAGTGCCGGTGTTCAAAAGAAGTGGAATATGAAGAGAGAGTATTCTTCTAAGATTGATACGGCTGATTTTTATTCTCTACCAACGATTAGAGTTAATTAATTCTTAATTACTGAATAAACGATCTTTTTCCAATTGTAATTTTTATACAAAGAATTAACGACTATTATTCTTTTATTATCTAAATCAATTAATATTTGTTGACCTGCAAATCCACTCATTCCTATAATTTTTCTTGTTTTTTTTAGTCCAAAAATATCAAAATGAAATTGACCACCATAACTTTTTGTATAAAGACCCACATCATCTGCTTCTTTTGTATTATCTTTCTTTTTAACTCTATTTTCATAAATAGTTTTTAAATATTTGCCGGCACAAGTATCATTATGCCAGTCATCCATCATTGTTTTTGCAATTCTTAAAAAATCATATCTATTTGCATAAAAAGAATATCTTGCAGAAACAAAATCTTCATATTTTAAATATTTTCTAGATTTTTGAAATTGAACATTGTTTTTAACTCCAACGTGTTCATTGAATACTTTATGTAATAATTTATCCCAGTCTTTGCCTGCTTTATGTTTAACGTAATTCATAATTACGTTGGTGGTTAAGGCACTATAATTATAAATCAGTTTACTTTTTTCTGAACCTCTTAAATAAACATTCATAACTTTCATTAACCCTATTACATTTACGTTTTCCTTCTTGGGACCTTTGATTCTATTGTCTGAACCATTTTTCATTCTTTCACCAATCCATTTTTGATCTCCAGCTTTCATATTTAGAAGATCAAGTAATACTGAGTCTTCATACAAGGTACTTTTTATTAATGGCCAGTCATTTAATTTTACATTTACGCTATCAATATAGCCTTCACAGATAGCGTGTCCTGTTACATAGGATACTAAACTTTTACCCATTGAATGTGATGGTAGTAAACCATCAATTATTTTATCTCCTTCAACAGATATAGGTATATCAGACTCATCTATTACTATTTTGTCATCATCAAATAACAGGTAGCTAATGATTCCTGTTTCTTTGTTATTTTTAAATTCTTTTAAAACGTTTTTGTCTTGTCTTAAGTTTGATTGAAACTTATAATGATTTTCTGATCCTTTAATTTCCCACCCTTTGTAAGCTAAAAGTGGATAATCCCAGGTATTCTTATTTTTTTTTGCGTAAGAAGTATTATTGAAAAAAAAGAGAGACAGACCAATAATTAAAACAATTTTTTTCATAGTTTATTTGTTGTCCCTTTATTTTATTTTCAAAGTTTTTTTAGAGCCATCTTTGTATTGAAATTCTACTTCTGTTTTTGAGATAAGTTTTAAAGATGAAAAACCATCATAATTAGAGATAAATTCATTTAAGTTTTTTCTTCCTTTTTTACTCATCTTCTTACCTGGTGCATTTATACCAACATCAATAATAACATCTGCCCCATTTAAAAAAGCATTTATATATGCTTTAACTGGTGGTCCACAGGTCATAGCTTCTGTAACCCAAATAGGTTTATTAATATTTGTAGTCTTTAGAAGAGAGGCAAATTCATCAACCCAAAACTCTTTATCACATTTTCCACCTGGAGCACTTATGTGATGAATGTTTGCGATATCAAAATTGTCTTTTATTTTTGGTAAAGCATATTTCCAAAATTTTTTATTTTCAGGAAACATCCCAGCAGCACCTGCCATAACTATTATAGAGTCTTTTTGTTTTTCTTTAATAATTTTTGAAGAAAAATTAAAAATTTCTATGAACTCATCCTTACTTCCTTTAAAGAACATTTTAAACTCTGGTTCATTCATTATCTCCCAATATATAATTGGTTTAGTTAATCTTGGCATGTCATTATTTCCATCACCGTCATAACGATCTACCAATGCTAAAAGAAAAGTTTTATAATTATCCATTGAACAAGGTTTGCTCAAATACTTTGAAAAATGTTTACCAAAAGGACTTCTTGCTTTTTTTCTTTTACAAGATTTTTGCTCCCAATTAGAATACGGCCAAATAGTTGCTATAATTGTTTGATTGTGTTCTTGTGCATAAATAACTTGTTTATCAGCTTCATCCCAGGAATAGCTTTCTTGCTTCCTTTCAATTTTATTCCAAACAAAAGGTCCTGGATGTGGTCTAATCCACTGATTATCTTTACCTCTCATTCTTTCATCACGCATTTCTGTTAATTCACCAAATCTTGATTCAGAATAAGAAAATTTTAATGAAAAAATAAAGAAAATTAAGATGTTAAAAAAAACAATTTTATTTTTCATTTATAAAAAAATATTTTTTATTTTATTTTGGATCGCCTGGACCTTCTGGACCTTCTGGACCTCCTGGACCTTCTGGACCTCCTGGACCTTCTGGACCGCCTGGGGCACCTTCGCCGCCCATTGCACCTTCAACAGCACCACCTATCTCACCCATAGCACCACCCATGTTACCCATAGCACCACCCATGTCACCCATAGCATCACCTGGATCACCCATGGCACCGCCTGGATCACCCATAGCACCACCCATGTTACCCATAGCACCACCCATGTTTCCTCCTGCTTGACCTGCCATAGCTCCTGCCATTGAGCCGCCCATTACGCCGCCCATTCCTTCTTTCATAGCTCCTCCCATGGCTTCACCCATGGATCCTTCACCCATACCTTCCATTCCCATTGCAGCTCCCATTGCATGAGAACCCATTGCTGAAGCTGCAGCTCCTTGGGCTGACATCGCAGCTCCCATTGCAGCACCTGCTAAACCAGCTCCTGCTTCATTTCCTGCCATTGCCGCATCTGCTACTGAACCCATAGCTTTTCCAGGATCAATACCTGTTCCCATTGCTGCTGACATTTGTCCTAAATTCATTCCACCGTCCATCATTCCACCTGACATACCTGCTGCGGACATTGCTTCTGCATCCATTCCTGCAGCTGGATTTCCCATCATGTCTCCCATAGTAGCTCCTGTTGTCATTCCCATACTTGCAGCCATCTCAGGATTCATTTGAGCATTCATATCCATTGCACCCATTCCAACCATTCCACCACTCATTGCTGCTAATCCCATATCGCCACCTTCCATACCCATAGCTCCACTTAGACCTTCCATTCCTGTTGCTCCCATTGCAGCCATTGTACCTTGATTAACTAAGCCCACTTCCATCATGTCACCCATCATGCCAGCACCCATAGTTCCTCCAGCAGCCATTGCTGCCATGCCTTGAATAGCTTGACTTCCTAATCCAGCAACATTAGTTGACATAACTGAAGTAATATCCATTCCTGCCATTCCAGCTGCACCCATACTTGCTACCATTCCTGGTGTTAAACCTGTCTGTGCTGCCATTTGGGCCATTCCTAATTTATTCATTGCACCTGCATCCATATCTGTCATTCCAGACATAGCTTCTCCCATTTCTGTAGGGTTCATAGCTCCACCCATAACTCCAGCCATACCTGTCATACCTGCTTCTGGATCAGCACCAATTACTCCTGCTGCAGTCATTCCCATTGCCGTCATTCCTTCAGGAGGAGCCATTGCACCCGGCAAACCTCCTGCTAAAGATGGTTTGGCCATAACCATAGCTCCCATCATCATTCCTGACTCACTAATATTTTCTGGCATCTCTAAAGCTTGCGGCCCTGCTTCTGTCATACTATTTGCAAAAGAGCCTTTCATTTCTGTTCCTTTTTGAAGTGCAGTTTTTTCTGTAGGAGTTTTTCCAGATATAGCTTGACTTATCATTCCTACTGTTCCTGACATTGCACCAACAATACCTACCTCTGGATTTGCAAATGCAGTAGATAATGATTTAGCCATACCTTCCATCCCCATATCAGTCATAGCTTTTCCAATTTCTTTCATTCCTTCAATACCTTTCATACCCTCAGCCATATTTGCCATTCCTTGCATGCCAATACTTCCTTCCATGCTTTTCATCATATCTTCACCCATGCCTTTTGCACTCATAGTTGCAACTATAGCACCGGTCATAGTTTGACCCATTTGACCCATAGCTTCTGGATTAGCAGCTAAAGTTTCTAGCGCTGCTGTTGCTGCACCAACAGGTAAAGCTTCTAGCGCTCCAGCCATCATTGCGGGCTTCATTCCCATTTCTGCAACGTTCATGGATGCAAAACTTCCTGCATCAAAGTTTGCCATATCAAAATTAGCTGACCCAGTAACAGCTTCCATGTCTACCATTCCTGCATTAGCAAGTCCTTCCATCGCAGCTCCCATTCCAATTCCTTGAGCATCAAGAGATCCCATCATACCCTTTGCATCAAATCCTGCAGCACCTAGTGCATTCATTTGTCCTGCCATTTTTTGCATAGCCACAACTTTTCCAGCTCCCATTTGTCCAGCAATACTTGATAAAGCTGCCATCTCTGCTGGAGAAAAATCTTTTGCAAAATCTATTCCTGTCATATCTAATGCTGTTGGATCAGGGATAGCTCCCAAAGCCATATCAGTTACACCTTCAACTAATGACATTGCTTGAACTGCAGAAGTGATATCTCCTTTTGCTAAACTTTCTGTTGCAAATGACATTGCACTTTCGGCTTGTGCTATTGAAACATCTAAGGCTTTACCAATATCGCTTTTAGCTTCACCTAAAGCTTCAGTCGCACCAGCTATATTTTCGGCTACTTTTCCTGCATCTGAAGCTAATTGGTCAGCTGCTGCTTGAGCTGAACTACCTGCTGCTTCAGAAATTCCTG
>Ga0315339_1001610_pt1 | contig 19394 bp, 16 predicted proteins | sample ASW17metaG_FD_204514 | JGI IMG/M metagenome (GOLD analysis project Ga0315339, IMG submission 204514) | Ammonia-oxidizing marine archaeal communities from Pacific Ocean, United States - ASW #17 | ecosystem: Environmental > Aquatic > Marine > Oceanic | place: USA: California | collected 2016-12-05
AGGCCTGGACCATGCCCTGCAAACCAAGACACACGCCGAAAGTCGGCAATTCGCGCCGCACGCATTCTTTGACCAAATCCGGCACCGCGAATTCTTCAGGCGTGCCCGGACCCGGCGAGATAAAGACTAGGTCGGGATCGACATCGGCAAAAACACGGTCCAGGTCCGGCAATCCCCGCGGCCCACTACCGTCCTTCGACATCGCCGCGCGCACCGTCACCACCTCGGCCCCGGTCTGCCGCACATAGTCACCGAGCGTGTGCACAAAGGAGTCGCGATGGTCGACGAAGAGTACCCGCTTACCCCGCCCAGAAGCCGCGATCGAAGTAGCGATCTTCTCCTTGGTGTCGCTGACGCCGATCACCGCATTGATGAAGGCCTCGGCCTTGGTGCGGGTTTCGCGTTCCTCGTCATCTGGGTCTGAGTCGCAAAGCAGGGTCGCCCCCACTCTCACCTTGGCGTCACCGCCCTCTAAGTGCACGGTGCGAATCGTGATCCCGGTATTGACCTCACCACTGAAGAGCAGCATGCCGATACAACCGCCGTACCAACGCCTGGCCGAGTTTTCCAGGTCTTCTATTTTCTGCATCGCCGCTGGTTTGGGCGCACCGGTAAGCGTCACCGCCCACATGTGCGAAAGCAGCGCATCAAAGCCGTCGCAGTCGTCTTTCAGCTCGCCGACTACATGGTCTACCGTGTGAAAGAGTTTCGAGTACTGCTCTATCATCCGCCGCCCGATCACGTCCACAGACCCCTCCTTGCAGATCCGCGCCTTGTCGTTGCGGTCGACGTCGGTACACATCGTCAGCTCAGCTTCGTCCTTCTTGGAATTGAGCAGGTCGCGAATCTGTTCGGCGTCCTCGATCGGCGTTTTGCCGCGGCGAATCGTCCCCGAGATCGGACTGGTCTCGATAAAAGAGCCGTTGGCCCGCACGAACATCTCGGGCGAAGCACCGACCAAGTGCTCGCCACCGAGGTTTATCAGGAATTCGTAGGGACTCGGGTTGACGCGGCGAATATTCTCATAGAGCTCGCGCGGGCTGCCCGGATAACCGGCGCTGAGCACCTGGCTCGGCACGACCTCGAAAAAATCACCGCGTTCGGCACCTGCGATCACCTCGCGTACCTTGTCGGCGTATTCACCCGGCGCGTGGTCGCAACGGACTTCGGTCACCCCCCCGCGCACATAGGGCACCGCGTCCGTGCCACGTTCCATCCCGGCAGTCGACAACCCGTCCAGGGCAAATTCATAACGATAGCGCAGCGCCTGTTCTTTCCTGTGGTCGACAACAATCAGCTCGTCCGGTAAAAAGAGATGCAAATCGGGCTGGTCCTCCCGTCTTTCGTGGCGCAAGTCGATCGGTTCGAACTGGAAGACCAAGTCGTAACCCATCGAGCCGTAAAAACCCAGATGCCTTTCGCCCTCGGCCTGCATCTGCGCCACCAGCGCGCGCATAACGCTAAAAATCGTCGGCTGCTTCGAACGCTCCTCCTCGGGAAAATACGCGGGCATCGGCGCCACCGTGCCCACCAGTTCACCACCGGCCAACTCCAGTTCAATCAGATGCCGGTGGCCTTGCAACCCCCGGCGGAGAGTCTCCAACAGCACCTCTCCGCGCGCGTTGAGCGCCCGGAAAATAAAATCCCTCTGCCTTGCCACCAGTTCCAGCGGCGGGTCGACGAAGCCGATATCCCAACGGCTGTAGCGGCCAGGATATTCGTAGCCACTAGAAAAGACGGCACCTCGATGTGTATTCAGCTTTTCGAGCAGCGCAGCAAGTGGCTGCTCCAGGGACAACGCCTCGGTCTCGCGCACGATCTCGACGCCGCCGGCCGTGCGGTAGTTGTCAATATGGGTGCTCATGATCTGTTCTCCATAAAAAAAACGCGGACACCACAAGGCGTCCGCGTTTTAAAAATCTCAGTTTATCGCAATCTAGCGGTTGGACGCACCTAATCCCTTGCTCGAGGGATACCAAGTGCGCCACCATCGACGGTTGTCGTTAAAATTGTTCATAAGTCTTCTAAATGTCTATTGGGTTGCAGCGCTAAAAGTATAAGTGCCCTCGGCCATTGTCAAGTCGGGCATCGATACCGCCGCGTCACACATTCTATGCACCACCCGTCTTTCGCAACTAACCCACCAACGCCATCTGCAATAAATTGCCGCCAAAGATCAACTGCACCGCCGTTACGAATAACATTCCGTAGATCACCCGGTTAAACCACACGTCGCTAAAGCGCTCGTTCAAATAAACACCCAGTTTTACACCCACATAGGCCAAGGGCGACAACAGCAGCGTCGTCATGAGAATGTCGGCGTTGAAGAGCCCGAGGCCCCAATAGGGCGGCAGCTTGAGTACGTTGAGGGAGGCGAAAAAGACAACCGTGGTGCCGACGAAGATATGGCGTGGAAACTGTTGCGGCAAAAGATAAACAACCACCGGTGGCGCGCCGGCGTGCGCGATCGTCGAGGTGAAACCGGCCGCCGCCCCCATCAGCGCGCCTTCCAACGCACCTGGCCTGCGCTTTTGTAGCGCCCCGAGAATTATCGTTCGACCGAATTGGAAGCAAATAAAGAGCAGGGCCAGGCAGCCCAAGCCCACTTCGAGCACACGCTCGTGCTGGCTGAAATAACCGAAAAAAAAGGCTCCTACGCCGATCCCCAACACCGAACCGGGCAGAAGCCTTACCACGCTTATTTTGTCGAAAGTCTCCCGGTAATGCCTGACCGCAAATACATCGCAGGCGATCAATAACGGCAACAACAACGCCGCCGCATCCGCCACCGAAACCGTCAACGCCATCAGCGGCGTAGCCAAGATGCCAATACCGCCGCCAAAACCGGCCTTAGCCACCCCGATCAATAACACCGCCACCACCGCGCAAACCCAAAAGGCCGCTGGGTATTCGGGCAGCACTACTCGCCTTGGACGTGGGTCACTTCGATATCTAGGTCCTCGCGGTTGGCGACGCGTTCAACCTGACCGTCCTTGACCCACACCACCCGATCCGAGACACTGAGCATCTTGTGGTCGTGCGTTGCCGAGATGATCGTCACCCCCGAGTGGCTGTTCATTTCGCGCAACAACTCGATGATCTCGGTACCAGTAGCCAAATCGAGGTTGCCCGTCGGTTCATCGGCCAAGACCACCGCCGGGTCATTGGCCAAAGCGCGGGCGACCGCCACGCGCTGCTGCTGGCCACCGGAAAGCTCATTAGGCTTGTGCGAGTGGCGTTCTCCTAGCCCGACCTTGCCCAAGAGCTCCATACCCTTGTCGCGAGCCTCGTCGCTGGTTAGACCCGCGAAAACCATCGGCAGGGTGACGTTTTCGAGCGCGGTCATCACCGGGATCAGATTGAAGGACTGGAAGATATAACCGATCTTGCGGCAACGCAGCCAAGCAAGTTCGTAGGCATCGAGCTGAGCCACATCGACTTCGTCGATATAGACCTTACCTTCTGAAGGTTTGTCCAGTCCCCCAACCATATTAAAGAAGGTGCTTTTGCCCGAACCCGAAGGCCCCATGATCGACAGATACTCACCGGTGTAGATCTCCATATCTACCCCGCGGAGCGCGTGCACCTCGATCTCGCCCATCTTGTAGACCTTCTTGACCTGCTGGGTCCGCACGACGGTGCGCTTTTCCTCTTTTGGGGCGGCAGTGGCCGCGCCTTCGGCCGTTTCGGTCATTTGTGTGTCTCCTATTAGGATATCAAGTATCGGAGCGCATAGCCTCGACCGGCTCCATCTTGGCAGCGCGGTAGGCCGGCAACATGGCGCCGATCAGCGAGAGCGACGTACCCACGACCAAGGCGAAACCGGCCGACTCAGCAATCTTGCTCAGCGGAAAGTAGTCCAAGACATAACCGCCGTAGTCCAACAACGCCAACAAAAAGGTCAGCGCAAAACCAATTATGATCCCCGCCGTGGTCCCCGCAACACCCTGGAAGGTCGATTCGAGCAGGAAGAGCTTCACGATAAAGGAGTCCAAAGCCCCCAAGCACTTCATCGTGCCAATCTCGCGGAAGCGCTCGGTCACCGACATCAGCATGGCGTTGGCAATGCCCACAACGCAGACCAAGAGCGAAAGGCTGATCAGCCAAGTCTGTTTCGATTCCTCCTCCAACATACTGGCCTGGGCTTCGGCCGAGGCCTCACCCGACTCAGCGAGACCGGTCTCAATGCCGTTTTTCTGCAAGAGCAGGTTTATCTCGCTCTTATTGACAGCGCGCAAGCTGCCGACGATCGCGTTGCTGCTCCACACCGACATCAAGAAGGCGATCGCTAAAATGACACCGCTGGTGGTAATCAGCGAGCGACCGAAACGAATCTTTAGGCTGCGGAAGCTGATCTCCACCGCCTTGCTCATCGGCAGTACGATCTCCCGACCGCCCGCCAAACGCTTTTCAGACATATAGTCCTCCCGGCAAAAAGCCAACGTTCACAATACACAAAGAAGGGCGAAAAATCAATAGCCCGAACCGGTCCGGCGCGCGAGCAGGCCACTAGCCTCGCCAAAAAGCCCTAGAGACTGCTCCACGTCGTCGACCCCCGCCTGTACATACGCTTGGGTCGTCGGTGTAGGGCCGTTGGATAAGACGCCCAAGCGGCGTGTAATAGCGAGCCACGGTTAACAGCAGCAAACCTCCGTTGCTGCGAAGCGGGAACTGTCCCTGAACCAAGCCCTTGCCGAAACTGGTCTGCCCCGCGACCAAGCCCTGATCGAGGTCTTGCACCGTACCCGCAACGATCTCGGAAGCCGAAGCGCTGCCGTGGTCGATCAGCACCACTAGCGGCAAGGGCTCGCCCCAACTCCTCCGCCGTCGTCTCGACAAAACGCACGATGCGCCACATAACCCGTACCCCCGGCGAGCATAAAGGCATAGGGCAGGCTCTTCGGTTCGATGCGTTCGCGGTGGACCACGAAGTCGAGCAGCGCATCCCGCCCCTGGCGCAAAACACCGAGCCGCACCGGCGAACGCCGCGGACCTCGCAATTTCTCAATCACCTCTTCGGTGGAAATGCCATCGGTCGGCACTCCTTCGATTTCGACAATATGGTCGCCGGCCCGCAGCTTGCCATACGAGGGCGAACCGACGATCGGCACAATGCCCAACAACCGCCCCCGACGTAACTCGAAATAAATGCCGGTGCCTTCAAAATCGCCGCGATAAGTCTCGGCCATATCCGCGTATTCGACCGCCGAAAGATAATTCGAATGCGGGTCCAGTCCCGACAGCATACCGCGCTCCACACCGAGTTCGCTGGGGCTGCGGTAGAGATTTTCGCCTGCGTCGAGCGCCGTCCACCAAACCGTCGAGCCCAGCGTCGATAACGCGCAAGCTATCGGCCTTGTCGACGTATTCGCGATGGATCTTGTCGGGAATCTCCAGCACCAGCCGCCGATCCGAGTCCCAAGCCGACGTGGCACCCACCCATGAAACGGAAAGGACATAAAAGAGGACTAAAAAAACGGCCGCCGATCATTTATTCGATCCGATTTCGATCAGCGGCAATGGCGAAGTGTCGTTCTCCCCCCGCTCGGCGACCATCTCGGCAAACGAAACAGGCACCATACTGATGCGCAAACTCTTCGCGCCCCAATCCCGCCCCATCTGCTCCAGGGAAAGCGACATCGTGCTAGGCGTGAACACCAGTTGCTCAATCTCGTAATCCCGCACCAACTCCTCCAATTCACCGAGCATCCCGAGCACAGGACGACCGGCCACCGGACGACCTCGTTGCTCCGGATATTGACCGACTAAGCCGATCAAGTCGTAGCGGGCTGCCCCCGCCTTCTGCCCCAGATAATCCACAAAAGCTGCCGCTGTCTGGTCCGTGCCGACCAAAAGCGTCCGCAACCGGCCCGAACGACCGCGCTGGTGCAACACCCACCGCGCGGCAAAGCGCCATCCGGCGATCAGCACCGTATTGCAGAAAAACGCCGCACCGGCGGCAAGGCGGGAGAAATTGTACGCTTTAAAGAAAAAGACTAAGGTCACGATGAAGGCGAAGCCCAGCGCTACCCCGACGGTCGACCACAACGCCGAATAGCGGCGGCGGTCATAGAGCCCCGTCACATAAAAAGCCAAAAGCCAAACCAGGGTCGAAACGCCATACACGGCGAGCCATTGCCAATCAGAATAGGGCGGCGGAGTCAACCAGCGCGTCGGCTCGGCATCAAGGCCGAAGAGATTGCCAGCATTCTCGATGCGATAAATAAAGGGCACCAGATCCTCATGATAGCGCACAGCCAACCCCAGTTTCAGACCACATAGCACCAATCCGACGTCGACAATCGGCAGAGCCAGGGCGCGAGCCGTTTTAAGCAGGAAGCGGAAAAAACCGTGCAAGCCGATGCCCACCTGCAACAACCAGAGCGGAAAGAAGCGAAAGCGCTGGGCCATATGCTTGTTGACGAATATGGACATCGCCTGACTCTTACGATAAAGAATCCTGAGCGGCACCCCGCGACCGCTCTCGCCGCGAAAATGGATAATCTCCGTCGTCGGCACATAGTAGATCTTCCAACCGGCCTGGTGGATCCGATAACACCAGTCGATGTCCTCGCCATACATAAAGTAGTCCTCGTCGAGCAGGCCCACTTGATCCATCGCCGTCTTCCGCACCATCATGCAAGAGCCCGAGATGACCTCGACCTCCTCGGTCCGCTCGGGATCCAGATACGTCATGTGGTAGTGGGAAATAACCGGATGATCGGGAAAAAGACGGCTCAACCCCGACATCTTGCAAAAGGCGGCCACTGGGGTCGGGAAACCGCGGCGGCTGTCCAGTTGCAGCGTGCCGTCGGGGTCGAGAATCTTGCAGCCGCAGACTCCGGCCTCGGGGTGCGCGTCCAAAAAATCGACCATCGCGCTCAGCGTATCTCTGCGGACAATGGTGTCGGTATTGATGATCAGCACGTATTCGCCGACCACCCGCCGCAGCGCCACGTTGTTCCCGGCGGCAAAACCGACATTGCTCTCGTTGCGGATCAACTTGACCTGGGGAAATTTCTCCGCCACCATCTCGGCGCTGCCGTCCACCGAGGCATTGTCGGCGACGAAGACCTCAACTGCCATGCCTTCGGCCGCGTCGAGCACCGTGCGCAGAGCCTGTTCGGTCAAATCGCAGGTGTTGTAACTCAGGAAAACGACGCTCAATCGCATGATTCAACGCCTTGTCGAACACCGGAACAGCTTATACCAGCTAAAGTAGAGGATCTGTTTGGCGAAAAGCAGGTATTCTTGCATGTTAAGTTTGCTCGAACTAAACTGGCGATTGCGGAAGATAAAGGGCACCGAACGATGTTTGGCGTAGCGGCACTTGATAAGAATCTCTAGCAAAATCTTATACCCCGACGAAGTGAGTTCGAAACCCTCTAAGACCTCGCGGTGCAAAAAGAAGTAACCGGAGAGCGGATCTTCGGCCCCGGTCAATAACTTAGCCGCCCCAACGCCTACCTGCGAGGTCAATTTGCGGTGCCAAGCCCACTTTTCGACCTTACTGGTCTCGCCGAAACGGCTGCCCATGACGAGATCGCATTCGCGCAAACTGCGGATCAACTCGGGCAGGATCGCCGGATCGTGGCTCAAGTCGGCGTCAATCACCCCGAGATAGGGCCTGTCAGACAATGCGAAACCCTCCATCACCGCCGATCCCAACCCCAGCTTGCCGGCTCGATGCACCACTTGCAGGGGGTATTGTGCCTTCAATTCTTCAGCCATCTGCCCGGTGCCGTCGGGAGAGTTGTCATCGACGACGATCAGTTCTAAATCGATATCCGGTTCGGCCGCAATGATCTCGAAAATCTCCTCGGCCAATAGCGGCAAGTTCTCCCGCTCGTTGTACGTCGGCGTTATCAGGGAAATCCGTAGTTTGTCCATATAGAATCTCGTTAGCGGGCAAATTCAGGGAAATCGCGACAGAAATGCGGATCGCGCGCCAAGCGCTGTAACCCCTCGGAAAAACTCAACGGCCGACGGCCCAACACCGCTTCCAGCGCGTCGGTACGCAGTCCCGAACGCAGAGGTCTGACCGCCAAGAGCCCCGCTTCCTGGGTTCGCACCGGTTGGATCAACCCGTCATCGAGACCAAAGAAGCGCGCCAGTTCCAACGCCAGTTCGTGCCGAGTCATAAAGGTTGCGCCGCCCATATGGAACAGCCCCCTGGCTTCCTCACGGCACAAACCCACGAGCGCTTGGGCCAGATCGTAGACATAGGTCGGATTGCCCCATTGGTCGTCAAATACCCTTACCGACTCCCCACCCGACACCGCCTGCAATAGCCAAGTAGTGAAATTGGCCCCCGTTTCAGGGACATAGCCATAAAGCCAAAGCGTCCGCACGACCACGGCCCGCCCCAACCCCTGCAACAAGCGCTCGCTCTCCAGTTTGAGTTGACCGTAGCACGACAACGGCTTCGTTCCCGCCTCTTCGGCATAGGGCCCGCTCTCGCCGTCAAAGACATAATCGGTGGAGATCTGCATTAAACCAACACCGGTATCGCCGCAGGCCGCCGCCAGGTTTTCGACGATTTCGACATTCGCCCACCGTGCCGCCGACACGTCCTCTTCGCATCGGTCGACATTGGTCATCGCCGCCGTATTGATCACCCAATCGGGGTTCGTTTCGGCGACCAGCGCGGCAACTGCGGCTCGATCGGTCAGTTCGACCCGATGATAGACCATATCACCCGCATCCACCCGACGCCCGCACCCCATCCACTCAGCCTCACCCTCCAGCCCCAGCAGACTGCGCCCCAAAAAGCCGTTCGCTCCTGTAACCAGTATCTTCAAAGCCTTCATAGAGAAGATTTCTCCATCCCTCCATAACGCAACACGGCACGCGCCCACGAGCCGTATGCCCGATAAGGTCCTATACGCAAACCACCCGCGAGCGTTGACGATCGCTCGATATCCCCACGCCGCCCATAAAACGACAAGGCCAAGGCATTGCCGGCCGGCCGGCCGGTATCGCGGTGCGAGAAGAAACGGGGCAGAGGACCGACGGGTTCGGCGCGATTGTAAAAGGCGCCGGGGCCGCCAAGTCGGTCTTCCATATACCGCACGACCCGGTCAACCGCCTCCGCAAAACGCACTTCGCCGCTCACCTGGCCCAACTCCCACAGGGCCAAGGCCGCCAACGCCTGATCGACCAACAGCCCCGAAACGTCACTATTCTGCGCACCACAAACATGCCGTACCCCACCATTATCGTCGATACAATGCGCGAGCAACGCCTCACCGGCCTGCAGCGCCAAACGCTTTGCGCGGTCGTCTTCGAATACCGTGCTCGCGGCGAGGCAGGCACGTATCAAGGCCGCCTGGCGATCGGCGTAGAAGGTCGGATCGGTCCATTGCTGCTCGGCGTCGATCCTGCGGCCGCGAAAAAAACCTTCGTCCACAGCGAAGAATTCACCTTCGATAAAGCCGAGCAATTCCCTGGCTGCGCCAAGATAGCGCGGCTGACCAGCCTCCAAGAGCAGGTGCAACATCGCCGCCTGATCCAAAGCATCAATTTCGCGGACCGGCGCGTTCCAATCCGGCGTCGCCGAGTAGGCATAAAATGCGCCATTCGCATAGAGCGGTGAATCGAGTATCGCATCCAAGCTACGCAGGGCCATCTGTCGAGCCAACTGTTCATCGCGCTCATCGGCATACGCCAACAAAAAACGCAACACCGAGATTTCGAGAAACTTGCTTGGGCCGCCAAATCCGCCATAAGTAGAATCGTAAGCCGCAACACACGCGCGATAAACGGCCGCGACTTCGAAGGACGCCTGCGCCTCTCGCTCTCCGCCGACGCGTCGCACTTTGTCGAGGATTATTCCACGTTTTTCTTCGTAGGCCAAGTACAACCGGCGAAGATAAGGTTCGACATTGGCGGGCGGAATATCCACCGCCCGGGCGAATACCCGCCCGTCGGGCAGCGCCGCGAGCAATGCAGGCCAGCCCCCGGAATCGTAGTAGCGAGCAATATCCGGACGTTTAAATGGGTCAACCCGGACGCTGACAAAGTTTTCCGCGATCAGTTTGTTCAATCCAGAGGTCGGTGCCGGAAACAGTCCCTCGCAACCCGGTGCTGCTAAGTAAATAAGTATCGGCCGATCTTCGCGTTGGGCCAAAGCCAACAACTGCTCGCCCCAGCCCCCCCAAGCCATTTGGCCATCGGTCCAGATCCACTCCGCCACCACCGCCGGATCTTCAATAGCAACCGTTTCCGGCAGCTCTTCACCAACGCGGGCACAGCCCGCCAAAAACAGCGCCAGAAGCAACTTCATCATCGCGGATGAGCCGGCGGAAATGCCGTGTAATAAAATCATCACATCTTGTTTATATTCAATGATTTCTGATTTATTTTCAAAAGGCGGTTTAATGTACGTAATAGCCCTGCGAGCGTCAAGCGCTTCACCGGCGAACCAAGGGCTTTCTCAGCAAGTCGGCTTAACCTATATTTTGTTGTTTGCTATCTCGATTATATAGGAGCACAAAATGGATCCAGTCGAAAAAGCCATGCTCGGCAGCAGCGGTCTTGCCGTTACCCGTTTGGGATTGGGCTGCGCCGCCATCGGCGGTCTCTACGGCGACATACCCGACGAACAAGCGGTGCAAGTCGTGCATCGCGCCTTTCACTTGGGGCTCAACCTGCTGGATACCGCACCGCTCTACGGGGCAGGTAAGAGCGAAACCCGCCTAGGACTCGCTCTCAAAGAAATTCCGCGCGACAGCTACATACTCGCCTCCAAAGTCGGACGCATCCTGGTACCTACCGAAGTGGGTGAATTCGATGGGGGGATTTTCAAAAACCCGCCCCCTTTCAAGCCCGTTTTCGATTATAGCTACGACGGCGTTATGCGATCTTTCGAAGACAGCCTCAAACGCCTTGGCGTCGACCGCATCGACATTCTGCACATCCACGATCCGGACGACCACTGGGAAGAGGCGATCAGCGGTGCCTATCCGGCACTCGAAAGACTGCGTTGCGAAGGCCTTATCAGCGCCGTTAGTGCCGGCATGAACCAATGGGAAATGCTCGCCCGCTTCGCCCGCGAAGGCGACTTCGACTGCTTCCTGCTCGCTGGCCGCTACAGCCTGCTCGACCAAAGCTCGCTCGACGAGCTTTTGCCGTTGTGCGTAGAGAAAAATATCGGCATCATGGCCGGTGGTACCTACAATAGCGGTATCCTCGCCAAGGGTGCGCAACCCGGAGCCAAATACAACTACGGTGAAGCCCCACCCGAAATCATAGCCAAAGCCAAAGGCCTTGAAGAGGTCGCCGCCCGACACCTGGTCGATCTCAAGGCGGCCGCCTCGCAATTCGTCTTCGCGCACCCGGCGATAACCACCATCATCCCCGGCACGCGACAGCCGGACAGGGTAAGCGAAAACTTCAACCTGCTCAAAGAAGAAATCCCCGCAGACTTCTGGGCCGAACTGCGCAGTGAGAGCCTAATCCGCGAAGACGCCCCCTTGCCATGAGCATATGCATCACTGGCGGCGCCGGCTTTGTTGGCTCCAGCCTGGCGCGCCGCTACCGCGCGCGCTATCCCGAACGCCGTATCGTCGCCTTCGACAATCTCAAGCGACGCGGCGCGGAATTCAATCTCGCCGATTTCAAAGCGCAGGATATCGAATTCGAACACGGCGATGTGCGTATCGCCGGCGACCTCGAAGCGGTGGCCGGTGACTTCGACCTGCTGATCGACGCTTCGGCCGAGCCGTCTGTGCACGCCGGAGCCGACGGCTCGCCCAATTATCTCATCGACACCAATCTCGGCGGCACACTCAATTGCCTAGCGTGGGCGCGCAAGCGCGGTAGCGCCTTGCTCTTTTTGTCCACCTCGCGCGTCTATTCGCTGCCCGCCCTGCGCCAATTGCCGTTGCGCGAAGAGCAGACAAGGCTCAGCGTAGATACGACACAGACCTTGCCGAGGGGGCTATCAGCCACGGGCATTGACGAAACTTTCGACACCTCGCACCACCGCTCGCTCTACGGCGCGACCAAACTCGCCTCCGAACTCTTCGTGCAAGAATACTGCGCCACTTACGGCCTGAAGGCCATCATCAATCGCTGCGGCGTCATCGCCGGTCCCGGCCAATGGGGCAAAGTGGACCAAGGCGTCTACACCCTGTGGGTCGCTCGTCACTACTTCGGCATCGGGTTGACTTATATGGGTTTCGGCGGCCATGGCAAGCAAGTCCGCGACCTCCTGCACCCCGACGATCTCTTTGCCCTCGTCGAAGCCCAGGGCAAATGTCCCGACGCCTGGACCGGCGAGGTCTTCAACGCCGGCGGTGGCTTGGCCGGCTCGACGTCGTTGGTCGAATATACCCAGCTCTGCGAAGAGGCGACGGGCCAGACAATCGAAATCGGCTCGGTACCCGAGACCCGCCCCGCAGACATCCCCTATTATATAACCGACAACGGCAAAGTCAGCTCGGCCTTCAACTGGAGCCCGCAAAAAAACGCACGGGATATCGTATTCGACACCCACACCTGGCTTGCTGAAAACCACGACCTGGTCCACAGCGTCTTCACCTAGCGATAAGAATGAGTTTCCATTGAGCATCGTCCTAATCACCGGCTCCGCCGGCCTCATCGGCAGCGAAGCGACCCGCTTCTTTCACGAACGCGGCTTCGACATTGTCGGCGTCGACAACAATATGCGCCAATACTTTTTCGGCGAAGACGGCTCGACCACTTGGAACCGCGAACAGCTCGAAGGAGGCCTGTCCAACTACCGCCACCGCGACGCCGACATCCGCGACACCGCGGCCATCGATGCGCTATTCTCCAAATTCGGCAAGGATATCGCGCTGGTCATCCACACCGCGGCGCAACCCTCGCACGACTGGGCCGCCCGCGAGCCGATTACCGACTTTACCATCAACGCCAATGGCACCCTCAACCTGCTCGAAGCGACTCGACGCTTCTGCCCCGACGCCGCTTTTATCTTCACCAGTACTAACAAGGTCTACGGCGACTCTCCTAACGAGCTGCCGCTCGTCGAAGGCGAGACCCGTTGGGAAATTGATACAACGCACCCCTACCACGCATTTGGCATTGACGAGAGTCTGCGCATCGACCAATGCAAACACAGCCTCTTCGGCGCCTCTAAAGTCGCCGGCGACATTCTGGTGCAGGAGTACGGCCGCTACTTCGGACTCAAAACAGCCGCCTTCCGGGGCGGCTGCCTTACCGGCCCCGCGCATTCGGCCGCCGAACTGCACGGCTTTCTCGGCTACTTGGTAAAATGCGTGGTCACCGGCCGGTCCTACACCATCTTCGGCTACAGGGGCAAACAGGTCCGCGACAATATCCACAGCCACGACCTGGTCTCCGCCTTCTGGCACTTCTTCCAAAATCCCCGCGAGGGTGAGGTCTACAATATGGGCGGCAGCCGCCACGCCAATGTCTCGATGCTCGAAGCTATCGAGATCGCGCAAGGGCTATCGGGCAAAACGCTCGACTACTCGTTCTCCGAAGAAGCGCGCATTGGCGACCATATCTGGTATATCAGCGACGTGCGCAAATTCCAGGCGCACTATCCCGAATGGTCGTACGAATACGATATCGAGCGGACGTTGCAGGAGATGGTCGAGGCTACGGAGGAACGGGAGAAAACTTGACTCACCGGACTGCCGATACCACCGGCGGCCCCATCTTTGGCACACCAAAACTAGAAAGTATAGTTGACGAAATCTGCCCATAACACCCGACTGCTGTGCATCGGATGTTTTTTTCCTGCGTATCAGCGAGCTCACCTTGCGGATCTATGCGCCGCGCTGGGCACCCTGAGGATTTTCTGAAATTTTCGGCGAATGCCCTTGAGCAGGGGCAATCTCTAGTCGAATGCGGGACATATATCGACCATAGGGATTTTGCGGATGATCCCGAAGGTCGCGATCTATTGGGCTGGAGCCGCACCAGCAACTGGTATGACGACAAACCCACCGCTCAGGAGAAATTCTCGATCCTGCTGCTTGGCGATCCTGGCGAAAGAACGGACACTGGAAGTCTTCTTCGTCAAGCTCACCAATTCCTTCGAATTCCGAGGTAAGAAGACATTGATCTCGGTGGCCAAAGAGGTCTTTTCCGCCAATACCACCGCTGGTTTCAGCTATTACGACATGGATGAATGCGTAGGGAGGGGAATTGACCTTGATAATCCGGAATCGGACAGCATGTTCTATTTCCATCCGACAGCAGAGAGACACCGTTTATTTGCCGACTGTCTGAGCGAATTGATAACTTCGGCCAACCGGCAACACGCACCACAAAGCCACTACCAGTCGCTCTGTGCCGATACGGGCTGGATACCCTTTAGAACTTGTGCTTGCGCAGCAACACCGCCCAAATGAACCACCGCAGATAATCCTTGCCACCTTTCAACATGCTGAACTTCGACTTGCCCGCCGTCCGCCCGTGCCACACGGTCGGCACCTCGGCGATCTTCGCCCCGCGCAAAAATGCCTTCACCAGGATCTCCATAGAACAAGCGAAACCCGCTTCTTCGATAGGGATATTCTTGATGATTTCGCTGCGGTACATCTTAAAAGCGTTCGTCGCGTCATGGGTAGGCACACCAACTAAGCGCCTGAGTGAAAGCCCGACAAAACGCGAAAACATCCCCTTGACCTCGCTGTCTTCGTCGTGCTTACCGCCACCCGGCATATAGCGCGAACCACAGACAATATCGTAACCTTCGACAATCTTTCCGTACATTGGCGCCAAAGTCCCCGGGTCGTCGCAAAGATCAGCCATCATAGTGACGATCGCACCGTCACCGGCGGCGGCGTACCCTACCTTTAGCGCATTGCTGAAACCACGCGGCCCCTCGTTACTCACCACGCGCACATTGGCGTGCCGCTCGCCGAAACGCTGCACCACGCCTACGGTGTCGTCCGTCGAATGGTCGTTGACCACGATCACTTCGTACGGCAAGGCGACCTCTGCCTCAATGCGTATCAAAGTCTGCTCGATGACCTCTTCTTCATTGAGCGCAGGGATAACGATATAGAGCGTCGGTTCGTCGGTTGTCGTAAGATTCAATGAAATCGCCTTATATTCAATCTATTGATCTGCTTGTTTGACCACTCTATACCCCAATACACCGTCGCGTTCGTAAAATTTCTCCAACGGCAACCCCAACTCCAGGTAGTTGCGGATCGGCGCATGTGCGCTATAGGGCGGGTGGACAAAAACATAGCCCAAGCCCACTGCGTCAACTAGACCCTCCAGTGATCTCGAACGCGCGGCTTGTTCCGCAATCTGCCGCTCCACTGACGTGTCGGCGAGAAAGTTTTGCACCGACTCGTCGCGCATCAACCGTTCGAGTACAAATTCCGGCAAGTGCTGTAAAAGCTCCCGCATCTGGGCCCGGATAAAGGGTCTACGGGCCGCCGTTGGCGAATAGGGGGCCGGCAATTCCTCCTGTAGTTCCAAGAGTCGGCCGAGCCCGGGCAGCGCCGCCATCCGTTTCAACTCTTCTTCGGGTATGCGCGAGGCAAAACCCCCAAGCAAACGTTTGCCGTGCACGATCTGAAACAACTGCTGTCGGTCGAGGCTGCGCCCCGTGCTGCCCCAGCCAGTACGCCAACCCAGCGGCACTTCCATAACGACCCGATCGCGACCGTCGCGAGCGATCGTCGCGTAGGCACTCGGCATATCGACCGGGGCCACGGGATAAGGCAATCTAAGGTACTCCAGGGCAATCAATAAGACAATTACCGCCGTCCAGCGCCCGGGCCGTTCAACGCGCCCGAGCCAATAACGGACCCCATAGGCACTAAGCACCGCCAAACCGAGGGCGACCATGATATCAAAACGCGCCGCCACCCGCGCCCCCTTGATCAAGGGCAAATAGCGCACGATGACATAGGGCAAAGGCACGGCAAAGCGCACCGGTCCGGCCCCAAAAACGAAATCCCCGCCTATATGCAGCAACGGCCCCAGCGAAAGCAGAAAGAAGGCCAGCGTCAACAACAACCAGGGACGCACCGCCTCGTCACCCCGCAAGCACAGGGCACAGGTCGCCGCCAGCGCAAGCACTACATAGCCGGCAAAAACCGTGCCCTCGACCGCGTTGCCGCCGGAAAAAACCTCGTACAATCCGGCACCGATATCGCCATAGAGCAAACTGCCCGGCGGCGGAGTGACGAAGGCCAATAAGTCGGCCCCGAGTTTTGCCGAAGCACCCCATCCGCCATAGAGATAGCCACTTTGCGCCGTACCGAGAAGCATCCACAGAATTGGCGCAAACCCCACGACGGCGATCCCGCCCATCAGCGCGAATGGCCCAAGGAAGGCGCGATCCATTACCACCGCCCTGTCGCGCCAAAACCGCCAGCCCAGATAAAACGCGGTAAACATCGTCAGATAAATCAGATAGTAGTATTCGCAATAAGCCGTCAACAGCAGACACAGCCCACCCCCAACCGCCCAACGCCGCTCGCGCGTTTCCAACAGACGAATCAGACATAGCGCATAGAGGGGAATCCACTCGCCGCTCAAATAATTCAGATGCCCCAAACTCCGGGTCAGCATATAGGGGCTGAAGGCATAGACCAACCCCGCTACCCACGCGGCCCGGCTATCGCCGGTCAGGTGCCGCGCGAGCAGAAACATCCCATAGCCGGCCAGCGTGAACGTCGCCAAAATCAAAAGGTTATAGGCCGTCCAGGCCGAGCAAAACCACTGTAGCGGGATCGCGATAAAAGCTTTGAGGAAGACGAAAGCGTGGAAGGCCAATGACGCGCCGTAGGGCGCGAAGATATAGTCACTGAAAAGAGGCGCGATCCCTGTCGACAGCGCGTGCTGCATCCACCACAAGTTCCATATATAGATCGGCACGTCGCCTTCGACTTCGCCGGGCACATGGGTGGTCAAACGCAGTACTAACGGGAAAGTGAAGACGAGGCTACAAAGCAGATAGGACAGCAGAACGGGCAGAGAAAAACGTCTAATCACGCGCACCGACTATATACTGGTTAAAAGGGGATAGGGCATGCCAAGTATATATACGGCACGCGCAAAGGGGCAAGCGGTCTACTGTTTCAGGAAACGCAGCACGTAGGTCGGCACCGTCTGGTCCTGCCAAAGGGCTTCGAAGCGGTCGCGGTATTCGTTGACGGCCGGGACCAAATACTGCACCGTCTGCGGGAAACCCAGGCTTTCGAGCACGACATAGTCGGCTTGTTCGCGTTCCATATAGGCCAACACCTGGGCAGGCTCCTCGAACGGGAAGCCGATGCAACGCCGACCGGAGACGATATACATCCAATAGCCCTTGCGGCATAGCACAATCGCATCTTCGGACGTATTGGCCTTGAGCCATAAACCGGCCTGGTAATAACGGCTCCACGGCGGCGGGTAGTCCGCTTCGGCATAATCCGCTAGGCGTTTGACGCCGCCAACCTGGCCAACAAGACATATACAGAGCAAACCCCACACCAGAACCTTACTCACCGCGGCCCCGCCTTTGACCACCAATATATCCTGGGTTTTTAATACGACCCAAACCGCGAGAAAGACCAGCACGGGCACGATGGGTATTAAAAAGCGGTCGCCCGGCCAAGGCCAGAGCAACACCACGCCCATAAAAAACGCCGCATAGACCAGCAGCAGCAGATTTTCCCCACGCTTGACACAAAATACCGTCGCCGCGACGGCGAGCAAGATCAACAACAGCGACGCAGGATGGAAGATCGTCTCGGCACTGTCAAAAAAGGGCACCAGTGTATTGGGCAGTTCCCGGGTCAAATAGAGCCCGATATGGCCGATAAAACGCTCGACAAAACCTGCGAAGTCAAGCAAGCCGCGATCCGGGTGGTAGGGATTGACCATAAACAATTGCTCGATATACACGCTCCCGCCACCCACCGCCTTGTTGCGCAACGTCCAAGGCAACCAGCAGGCGACCGCCGCGCCACCAAAGATCAAACCCCGCCGACAATCGCGCCTGAGCAGCATATAGACAACGACCGCCGCGATCAGGGTAATGCCGGCGGTGCGTATATAATAGGCCCACATCGTACAGCCAAAACCGCCGATAAGCCACAAATTGTCCTTGATCCCCTCGCGCGCGATACCGCGTTCGACAAGCCACAACGCCAATAGCGAAAACGTCAGATACGGCGCCTCGGACATTATTTGATGCGAATAATGCAACAACAACGGACCAAAGACCAAGCCGTCCGGACCGTGGGTCAAATAGCTCTTACCGGCCGTCAGGCTCAACACCACGACGGCCAAGGCCGGCCCGGCCCCAACCCGCTCTTTCGCCAATTGGTAAAGCGCCCCCATGCCCACCGCAAAAACAACCAGCACCCAGGCTTTCATCGGCACCCAATCACCGGAAAAAAACCACTGCATCGGCGCCAATAATAGCGGAAGGCCGAACGGGTATTTGGTCGCTGGTTGGGGGTCCGGGGAGTTGATATGCAACAAACCTTCGCCCGCGGCCATACTGCGCGCCAAGGTGATGAATTCGGTATTGTCACCGCTCAGCGAAAGCTTGGCGTCGAACGTCCAGACGCCGACAAGCAACGTCAGCACAGCGACGATAGCCGGCAACGCGAAACGCCCTTGCGAACTATCGGCATAGCTGCGGAAACGATCGGACGAGGAAAGATCGGGCGGGTTTTCTGCAGGCCGGCGGGGCTGCTGCTTATCCTTGCGACGGCGCTCTTTCATAAGAATGAAAAGAACGTTGGAACGGGCTGCTAGTCAAGCCCAAGCCGGGCTTTGAGGAAAGAGCGCACCCGGTCATTCAGTTCTGCGGGCACATTACGGTTCTTGAGCACTTCGCGGGCCAGGTCGCCCGACTTGCGGTACGTCTTGAGGAAAGCATCGCAAGGAGGGCAATCCTGCATGTGGCGTTCAAACGTCGCCCGCTCCTCAGCGGTCAGATCCCCTTCGAGATATTCGGCCAGAGTCTCCAAGATCTCTTTACAACTCTCCATCTGCTTTTCCTCTCAAGCGCGTTTTTCGAAATAATCGGCCAGTTCCCGGCGCAAAAAGAGCCGCGCCCGGTGCAAACGAGATTTGACCGCCGGTACGCTCAACTCCAGGATTTGTGCCGTTTCTTCGGTTGAAAAAGCCTGCATGTCGCGCAACACGAAAACGGTCTGGTATTTCTCTTCCAGTTTTTCTACCGCCGTCTCGATCACTAATTTGGCCTCTTGCGCCAACACCGGGTCACTGGCCTGCTCGGACCAATCAGCGATATCCACGGTGATATGGCCTTCTTCGTTGAAGGCCGGCATAACTTCGTCGAGCGACACGCTGCGGTCGGTTTTGCTCTTGCGTCTGCGCATAAGAGCGGCATTAACCGCAACGCGGTGCAACCAGGTCGTAAAACTCGAATCCCCGCGGAAGAGTTCAATTTT
>Ga0315339_1001611_pt1 | contig 19392 bp, 19 predicted proteins | sample ASW17metaG_FD_204514 | JGI IMG/M metagenome (GOLD analysis project Ga0315339, IMG submission 204514) | Ammonia-oxidizing marine archaeal communities from Pacific Ocean, United States - ASW #17 | ecosystem: Environmental > Aquatic > Marine > Oceanic | place: USA: California | collected 2016-12-05
GGCTCTGGATACCTCTCTCATCGCGGACGGCCGGGATGTGGGCAACGTTTTGGTGCAGCGCAAAACTAGTGACGGCAAGCTGATTGACGCGCTGTATCGGGTCGATTTCGCCTTCGCGTTCCATGCCTTCCACCCAAACGCCATGATTATTGTTGAGTAAATCCGGATCACCGAGACTGGACAAGTTGGGGCCGCATACAATGTAATAGGCAGATGGCCCCGAAAAAACGCGACATAACAACAAAAGACGGTGCGGCGGACGTGCGGAGCTTCCTGGACAAGCTGGCCGCCACGCCCAGCGTGCATACTGAGAAATCCCGTGGCCGGCTGCTGTTCGCCATGGACGCCACCGCCAGCAGGGAGCCGACCTGGGACACCGCCTGTCAAATCCAGGGTGATATGTTTGCCCAGACATCGACCTTGGGGGGCCTGGATGTACAGCTGGCCTATTATCGCGGCTACAAGGATTTCCGCGCAACGCCCTGGATATCCACCTCCGCCGATTTGATCCCCTACATGGCAAAGGTGCGCTGCCTGGGTGGACAAACCCAGGTGGAACGGCTGTTGCGCTATGCGGTGCGGGAAACCGCCAAGCAAAAGATCAACGCCCTGGTTTTCGTTGGCGACTGCCTGGAGGAAGATGTCGACCGGGTTTGTACCGTGGCCGGTGAATTGGGTATGTTGGGCGTGCCCTGTTTTCTGTTCCACGAGGGCCAGGAACCAACCGCCAGCAGCGCCTTCAAACAGATCGCTACTTTGACCCGTGGCGCCTATTGCCGCTTTGACGCTTCCTCCGCCGCGCAATTGCGGGATTTGCTGGCCGCCGTGGCGGTCTATGCAGCCGGCGGGCGCAAGGCGCTGTCCGATTATTCCAAGGGTAAGGCAAAGCCGGTTTTGCAGATCGCCCATCAGCTGGGTGCCAAGCCGCCATGATTGGTTATTTTATTCTCGGCGTATGTCTGCTGGCCGCCTTGGGGCTGTGCGGCAAGGTAATGTTAACCGCGGATCCTAAGGCGTTGGCGAAGATATTGCGCTACACGGGCTTTGGCATGTGTGCCGCCCTGGCGGCCTTTCTGTTGTTGACCGGCCGCTTTGCCCTGGGCCTGCCCCTGGCCTTTGCCGCCGTGGCCTTTCTGCGCCGCTGGGCCTTGCCGCGTCTGGGCCCGCGCATGGGCCGGGGGCCGAGCCAATCGGCCGGGCGCAGTTCGAACGTGGAGACAGCCTACCTGCGCATGACCTTGGAACACGATAGCGGCGCCATGCGGGGTGAAGTGCTGTTGGGCGCCTTCGCCGGCCGGGATCTGAGCAATTTGGACCAGACGGAACTGATCGCCCTGTTGACGGAATGCCGGCAACATGACCCCGAAGCGGCACAGTTGTTGGAGGCCTTTTTGGATCGCAGCGCGGGGCGCGAATGGCGCCAATCGGCGGGCGGTAACGGACAGCAGGGGCAACAGAGCCATTCGGGCAATATGACCCTGGACGAGGCGCGCGAGGTTCTTGGCCTGGACATCAACCCCTCGCCCAGCGAAATCCGCGAGGCCCACAAGCGATTGATGCTGAAAAACCATCCCGACAAGGGTGGTTCATCATATCTGGCGGCAAAGATCAATCAGGCCAAGGATTTGCTGCTGGGTGTGTGACGGCACGGCTTGCATCGACCCGAATGTCGTGTCAGAAGCGGGGCAAGTTCATAAGATAATGGCAACTAACCAGGCTGAATTGGCATGCGCGTACGCAAGGCGGTTTTCCCCGTGGGTGGATTGGGTACACGGTTTCTACCGGCAACCAAGGCATTGCCGAAGGAGATGCTGCCCATCGTCGACAAACCCTTGGTCCAGTATGCGGTGGAAGAGGCCGCCGCCGCCGGGGTCGAGGAATTCATCTTTGTTACCGGCCGGGGCAAGGCGGCGATCGAAGATCATTTCGACCATTCCTATGAATTGGAAGATCTGCTCTCTTCCCGCGACAAAAGATCGGAACTGGATGCTCTGCGCGCCGCTATTCCCGATGCCGGCCAGGTCGCCTATACGCGGCAGCAGGAATCCTTGGGGCTGGGCCATGCGGTCTGGTGCGCCCGTAATCTTGTGGGGGACGAACCGTTTGCGGTTTTGCTGGCCGACGATCTGATCCTGGCCGATACGCCTTGTCTGAAACAGATGGTGGATGCGGCGACGGAGACCGAGGGCAATGTGGTCGCGGTCATGGATGTGCCGCGCGAACATACAGCGCGCTACGGAATTCTCGACGTGGGCCGGGACGACGGACATTTGGCCGAAGTCCGGGGCCTGGTGGAGAAACCCGATCCGGCGGTCGCGCCATCAACCCTGTCGGTGATCGGCCGCTATATCCTGATGCCCGAGGTTTTCGATCATCTGGGCAAAATGGAACCAGGCGTGGGGGGCGAGATTCAACTGACCGACGCCATGGCCAAGATGATCGGAACACAACCCTTCCACGGCCTGCGATTCGAAGGCGAGCGGTTCGACTGCGGCGACAAGTTGGGATTTCTTCAGGCCACCGTCGCCTTTGGCCTGGCCCGGGACGATTTGCGGGAAGGCCTTGGTGACTATTTATTATCGAAAACCAAAGACCTGCAAAAATAACAATCAACAACAGTTAAATTCCAGAATGGGATAGAACATGCACGTCACCATGATCGGTACCGGCTATGTAGGCCTGGTTTCGGGCGCCTGTTTTTCAGAGTTCGGCCATGATGTTACCTGTGTGGACAAGGACAGCGCGAAGATCGAGGCCTTGCGAGCCGGCGAAATTCCAATCTTCGAACCCGGACTGGACAAGCTGGTGGAAAGCAACGTGGCCGCCGGGCGCCTGTCCTTTGCGACGGACTTGCGGCAACCCGTGGCGGATGCCGATGCGGTGTTTATTGCAGTGGGTACGCCGTCGCGGCGGGGCGATGGCCATGCGGATCTGACATATGTCTTCGACGCGGCCTGCGACGTCGCCGCCGCGCTGGATGGCTATACGGTCATCGTCACCAAATCCACCGTGCCCGTAGGCACCGGCGCGGAAGTCTTCAGGGTGGTCAGCGAAGCCCGCCCCGATGCGGAGTTCGATGTTGCCTCGAACCCTGAATTCCTGCGCGAGGGCGCGGCGATCAGCGACTTCATGCGCCCGGACCGGGTTGTGGTGGGGGCGGAAAGCGACCGGGCCCGGGATGTCATGCGGGAATTGTACCGTTCGTTGTTCCTGAACGAGACGCCAGTAATGTTCACCGCCCTGCAGACGGCGGAATTGATCAAATATGCCGCCAACGCCTTTCTGGCGACTAAGATCACCTTCATCAACGAGATCGCCAATCTGTGCGAACTGGTTGACGCCAATGTTCAGGATGTAGCACGCGGTATCGGCCTGGATGGCCGTATCGGCGCGAAGTTTCTCCACGCCGGGCCCGGTTATGGCGGCTCTTGCTTCCCCAAGGATACCCTCGCGCTGCTGCGCACGGCGGAGGATCTGAACCTGCCGATGGAGATCGTCAAGGCCACGGTGGCGGTCAATACTCAACGCAAGAAAGACATGGCGCAAAAAGTGGTGGCTGCTTGCGGCGGCTCGCTTGAGGGCAAGACCGTCGCGGTTCTGGGTCTGACCTTCAAACCCAATACCGACGATATGCGGGATTCCCCCAGCCTGGATATTATTCCCGCCCTGCTGGCGGCCGGCGCGAAAATCCGTGCCTTTGATCCCGAAGGCATGGATGAAGCACGAAAGCTGCTGAACGGCATTGAATACTGCGCGGATGCCTACGACACCCTGCCCGGCGCCGATGCCCTGGCCATTGTCACGGAATGGAATGCTTTCCGCGCCCTGGACATGCCCCGCGTGAAGGATTTGATGAAGGCGCCGGTTCTGGTCGACATGCGCAATATTTACGACCCAGGCACCATGGGGGAATTAGGCTTCACCTACATTTCGATCGGCCGTCCGGCGGTCCGGTCCTGACACATTCATGGGCGGAAAGATGCAGAACCACGAATTTCACCCCTCCGTGCTGCGTGAATACGACGTGCGCGGCATCGTCGGCGAAACCCTGTCGCCGGCGGACGCCTATGCGGTGGGCCGGTCGTTCGGGACCATCGTCGCCCGGGACGGCGGGGACCGGGTTGCGGTGGGTTACGATGGCCGGCTGACATCGGTCGAAATGGCGGAGAATCTGGCCCGCGGCCTGAACGACGCGGGCATTCATGCTTTGCGGATCGGCCGCGGACCGACACCGATGCTGTATTTCTCGGTCTTTCATCTGGCGGCCGACGCGGGCATCATGGTCACGGGATCCCACAATCCGTCGGATTACAACGGCTTCAAATTGATGCTGGGGCACCAGCCATTCTTTGGCGGCCAGATTCAGGAATTGGGCCGCATGGCCAGCGCGGGTGATTGGGAGGACGGCCCGGGCGGCATCGAAGATCACGACGTGCGGCCGGCCTATCTGGATGAATTGGCGGCGGCCTACACCACGGATATTCCCCTCTCCGTCGGCTGGGACTGCGGCAATGGCGCGGCGGGCGATATTCTGCCGGACCTGATCGCCCGGCTGCCGGGCCGCCATGTCTCGTTGAACGATGTGGTGGACGGCACCTTTCCGGCCCATCACCCCGACCCGACGGTGGCTGAAAATCTGGTGCAATTGCAGGCAGCGGTGACGGACGGCAAACTGGACCTTGGTGTTGGTTTCGATGGCGATGGCGACCGCATCGGCGTGGTTGATGGCCTGGAACGCATTTTGTGGGGCGATCAATTGCTTGCGCTGCTGTCCCGCGACGTTCTGGCGGAACATCCCGGCAGCACCATCATCGCCGATGTGAAGGCCAGCCAAGTGCTGTTTGACGAGGTTGCCCGCCTGGGCGGCACCGCCGTGATGTACAAGACCGGGCACTCGTTGATCAAAAGCAAGATGGCCGAGACCAAATCCCCCCTGGCGGGCGAGATGAGCGGGCACATCTTTTTTGCCGACAAGTATTATGGCTTTGACGACGCCCTCTACGTAGCCGTGCGGTTCTTGGACGCGGTAGCGAAATCCGGTCAAAGCGTGGCCGAATTGCGCGATAGCTTGCCGCAAATGGTCAATACGCCGGAAGTCCGCTTCGATTGCGACGATACCCGGAAATTCCAGGTGGTTAACGAGGTCGTGGCTGCCCTGCGGGCGGAAGGCGCCGAATTCTCGGACGTGGATGGTGCCCGCGTTTCCACGCCGGACGGTTGGTGGCTATTGCGCGCCTCGAACACCCAACCGGTCCTCGTGGTACGCTGCGAGTCATCGGACGAGGCTGGTCTAGCCCGCCTGAAGGCTGCCGTCACGGCTGCGCTGGTCCCCAGCGGCGTTACCCCGCCCGCGGGTTTTTAGCCGAATTTGGTCAGGAAACGGACGATGGCGCGGGTGCGGTCGGTGAACAGCTTGGGGATAAAATAGCTGCCGGCGGCCCGGGCGCCGACTTCGCCAAAGGTTGGGTAGGGCCAGATAGTGCCGGCCATGGCGCCGATTTTCAGGCCCTGGTTGACCGCCATGACCCAGGGCTGGAGCAAATCACCCGCATGGGGGCCAACCATTGAGACACCCAAAACCTTGCCGTTCCTGGCGATGACGATCTTGATCATGCCATCGGCGTCCCGCTCCGCCTGGGCGCGGTCGTTCTCGGCGAAGGGAAAGCGCAGGATATTGATATCGCCATGTAGGGCCCTGGCCGCCTCTTCCCGCAGCCCCACATGGGCCAATTCCGGGTCGGTGTAGGTAACCCAGGGGATATGGGCCGTCTTCTTGGCCTTGGCGGGTAATCGGAACAGGGCGCTGCGGATGACCACGCCGGCATGATGGCCGGCCACATGGGTAAACTGCAGGCCGCCTGTAACATCACCGATAGCATAGATTTTCCGGTTCGATGTTCGGAGGCCTCGGTCCACGGTGATGCCCTTGGGCGAATAATCGACCCGCGCCGCTTCCAGGTTCAGGTCCGCCAAATTGGCCTTGCGTCCCGCCGCCACCAGTATATGGCTGCCCCGGACCAGATCGCCGCTGTCCAGGGTCACGGCCACGCCGCCCGCCGCCGACGCGACGCTTTCAGCCGTGACGCCGGTGCGGATATCAATGCCTTCCCGGGCCAGGCAATCCTGTACCACGGCCGTCAACTCCGGATCATCGTTCGGCAGCATGCGGGCCATTTCTACAATGGTGACGGCAGAGCCGAGGCGCCGATGGGCCTGGGCCATTTCCACGCCGATGGGGCCGCCGCCGATGACAATCAGGTGCGCCATTTCCTGGTCGTGATCGAACACAGTCTCGTTGGTCAGATAGGGCACCGCTTCCAGGCCCGGAATGGGCGGCACCATGGGCGATGATCCGGTTGCGATGACAAAGCGCCGGGCGCGAATCTTTTGCCCATTGACCTCGATCTCCCGGGGGTCGGTGAAGCGTGCCGAGCCTTCGATGACATTGACGCCCAGGGCCCGGAACCGCTCCACGGAATCATGGGGCGCGATGCCGGCGATGACATCGCGCACGTGCTGGCGCACCGCCACATTGTCCACGTGAAGCGGCCCGCCGGATACACCAAAGCGGCCCGCATGAACGATATTGTGCGCCGCCTTGCCGGCCGCCAGCAGCGCCTTCGAGGGCACGCAACCGAAGTTTAGGCAATCGCCGCCCATCAGGTGCCGCTCCACCAGGACCACGGAGACGCCAAGCTGGCTGGCCCCCGCCGCCACGGTCAAACCGCCCGAACCGGCGCCGATAACGCAGATGTCGACATTCAATGATGCCGTCATTCGGGCGAACCTCCGCCCTTTCGCACCTGATAGTATTTGTAAACCACGGGCAAGGCCGACAACAGCGCCAGGCCGATCAGCGCCGCCAGCACATCGCCGCTCAAAATCGATCCCATGGATATCTCATCGCCACTTTCCAGGATGCTGCCCAGCCCCGTGCCGAATTGGGCAAAGATGAAAGTGGCCGGAATAATACCGAAGAACGTGGCCAATAGGTAAATTCGAAAGCTGACGCCAAGAAATGCCGGCGCCAGATTGACCAGGAAAAACGGGAACAGCGGGATCAATCGCAAGATCAACAAGTAACTCAGGGCATTTTCCTGGAAACCGGCCTCCATCTTCTGCAACGACGGACCCGCCCTGGCCCGCAAGGGATCGCCGAGGGCGGTCTTGGCAATCAGAAAGAGGGCCGACGCACCCACCGTGGCACCGGCTACAGCCAGGCTGCCGCCGACAGCGGTGCCGAACAAAAACCCCCCCATCATGGTCATGATAGCCCCGCCCGGCAGGGAAAACGCCACCATCACCATGTAAGCCAGCACAAAGCAGAGGGCCATGACGACAGTGTGATGGGCCACATAGGCGGAAAGACCGGCGCGGTAATGCCGCAGGCCATCCAGGGTGAAATATTGCGGTCCGTCGAAGGCAAAAAAAAGCCCCAACCCGGCGATTAGTACAAGAACCGGCCATAGCCGCCGCACAGACAATAATGGCGGCGCGGATACCTTGGATGGGACGCCGTTCGCCCCCCGTTCGGCAACTTTTTCGGCATCGCCGTCCCGCTCCCGCCGCTCCTCGCCAGCCATGCAAACGCCCCTGGAAAATTGACCCCCCGACTATAGCGCAAAGAAGGGTCCACACTAGGGTAGATATCTTGTAATGATCAACGCTACACAAGTGATCTGTCGGCGTTGACTTACCGCGATTGAAACCGTATACAGCGCGCTTGTTTTGGCCCCGCCGGGGCATTCAATTCTGATAACAATTTGATGGAGGTTGACGGGTGAAACGCACCTTCCAACCAAGCAGACTGGTTCGCAAACGTCGGCATGGCTTTCGTCATCGCATGGCAACCGTCGGCGGCCGCCGTCTTCTGGCAAAGCGCCGGTCGAGAGGCCGCAAGCAACTCTCGGCCTAGGATGAAGCCGGCCTGGAATTCCAGGCCTGGCGGGTCTATGTGTAGCGACATGAAGCACGGTGAAATAACCCTCGTGCGCCTGAAAAGGCGTGCGGATTTTCTGCGCGTGGCTAGGACCGGCCGGCGCCATGGGACGGTGGGCCTTGTCTTGCAGACCGCCCCACGACACGGCCGGACAATTGATCGATCTGAGGGGGCGTTGGGTATTGGGGGGATTGGCTTCACGGCGAGCAAGAAAGTCGGCAACGCCGTGGCGCGCAACCGCGCGAAGCGGCGCCTGCGCGCCCTGGCGGCGGATGTGATGCCGGCTCGGGCCGCGCCCAACCACGACTATGTGCTGATCGGGCGCACGGCTACTTTGCAACGCCCCTATGCTAAGCTGCGACATGACCTGTTGAAGGCCCTGGGCAAAACCGGCGGTCTGACCCGATCATGAGAGCACTGAGCACCCATGCCCTGCGCGGCCTCATTCAAATCTATCGTTATGGCCTATCGCCCATGCTGCCGGGCCGTTGCCGCTATCTGCCCACATGCTCCCACTACGGCCTCGAGGCCTTGCGGGTGCATGGCCCATTGTGGGGCAGCTGGCTGACCTTGCGACGATTCCTGCGCTGTCACCCCTGGGGCGGGCAAGGTTATGATCCCGTGCCATCATCTCACCATTCGGCCAATCCGGCCGTCTTGAAAAACCGATAAAGCGACCCGAATGTCAGACCAACGTAATCTTATTATCGCCATCGCCCTGTCCCTGGCCATTCTTCTGGGCTTTCAATTTTTTGTTGAAGCGCCGCAGCAGGAAGCGCGTGAAAAGTCGATGCAGCAACAGGCGCAGAGCCAAGCCAGCCAGACCGGGCAAAGCGCGGACGGCGCCATCACGCCCGGCATTCCCAGCACCGCCGCTGGCGAGAGCACTGCCCCCGGCCTGATCCCCGGCGCGACGACCGGCCAAGGAGCGGCCGATGCCGCCAGCCGCGCTGCGGCCTTGAAGCTGTCCCCCCGTATACCGGTCAACGGGTCCCGTTTGGCCGGCACCATCGCCCTGAAAGGCGCCCGCATCGATGATCTGACCATGTTGGACTACAAGGAGACGATTGAAGACAACAGCCCCGCCGTAACCCTGTTGTCACCGCACAGGGCGCCCAACCCCTATTATGGCCAGTTCGGCTGGGTGGCCTTGGACGGCTTGCAGGTGCCCGATGGCGACACGGTCTGGCGGGCGGACCATGCCTCCCTGCATCCCTCCCGGCCCCTGACGTTGAGCTGGGATAATCCCGACGGCGTGCGTTTCATCCAGGTCATCGAAATTGACGATAATTTCATGCTGACCATTACCCAGCGGGTGGAGAATAATTCAAGACAGGCGGTTTCAACCCATCCCTACGGTCGCATCGTCCGCACCGACACGCCGAATACCTTGGGCTTTTATATCCTGCACGAAGGACCCATCGGCGTGTTCAACGATACCTTGAAGGAAGTCGACTATGACGACCTGGTGGAAGGGCCGGCGGATATCACGAACAGTGTCGGCGGCTGGATCGGCATCACGGATAAGTACTGGTTGACCGCACTGATCCCGGATCAAAAGTCCGGTTATATCGGCGCCTTCCGCTACAGCCAGCCGAACAAGAAAGACACCTATCAGGCTGATTTCATGGCCCAGGCGCCCCAGGTGATCGCGCCCGGCGCCACGGCCCAGGCCACCAGCCACTTCTTCGCCGGCGCCAAGGAAGTACATTTGCTGGACAGTTACGAAGAAAAAATGGGCATCGCCCGGTTTGACCTGGCGGTGGATTTCGGCTGGTTCTATTTCCTGACCAAGCCCTTGTTCTTCGTGCTGGATTACTTCTTCAAGATGCTGGGCAACTTCGGTCTGGCTATCCTGCTGTTGACCGTCTGCGTCAAGGCGATCTTCTTTCCCCTGGCCAATAAATCCTACAAGGCCATGTCCAAAATGAAGGCCCTGCAGCCGGAAATGACCAAGCTGCGGGAACGCCACGGCGGTGACCGCCAGAAGATGAACCAAGAAATGATGGCGCTGTACAAGCGGGAGAAGGTCAATCCGGCATCGGGCTGTTTGCCGGTGGTGGTGCAGATCCCGGTGTTTTTCGCCCTCTACAAGGTAATGTTCGTGACCATTGAGATGCGGCACCAGCCGTTCTTTGGCTGGATTCACGATCTCTCGGCGCCGGACCCGATGTATATCCTGACCCTGTTCGACATGGTGCCCTGGGATATTCCAAGATTCCTGATGATCGGCATCTGGCCCATTTTCATGGGCGCCTCCATGTACTTTCAGCAATTGCTGAACCCCCAGCCCGCCGATCCCGTACAGGCCAAGATTTTCCTCTTCATGCCGCTGTTCTTCACCTTCCTTCTGGGCAGCTTCCCGGCCGGGCTGGTGATCTATTGGACCTGGAACAATGTCCTCTCGGTGACGCAGCAATATCTCATCATGAAGCGCATGGGCGTGCCCATCAGGCCTAAGTAAATGGACCAGTTTACGGCCTCGGATTTGGAGACGGGACGGCTGCTGTTCACCCAGGAATGTGACTTCGTCATGGGCGTGCGCACGGAAGCCGACCTGCCCAAGGCCGAGCTGCCCGAAGTGGCCTTCGCCGGGCGTTCCAACGTGGGCAAATCCAGCCTGCTCAACGCCCTGACCAACCGCCGCACGTTGGCCCGGACCTCGAACACGCCGGGACGCACGCGAGAGGTCAATATCTTTCGTCTCGGCGGTGATGGCGAAAGGCGCCTGATGTTGGTGGACCTGCCTGGCTACGGCTATGCCCGCGCCGGCAAGGAAGAGATTGCGCGCTGGAACAAATTGATCGAGGACTATTTGCGCGGGCGCGGCAATCTGCGCCGGGTCTGTCTGTTGATCGATGCCCGCCGCGGCATTGGCCCCCCGGATCGGAACGTCATGGAACTGCTGGACCAGGCGGCGGTGGTCTATCAGGTCATCTTGACCAAGGTGGACAAGGAAAAAGCCACGGCTCTGGCCAAGGTGCGGGCGGCGGCGGAGGCTGAATTAAAGGGCCATGGAGCCGCTTACCCCGATATCCTCGCCACCTCCGCCGCCAAGAAGCTGGGGCTGGAAGAGGTCCGTGCGACCGTGGCCGCGCTGGCGGAGATCGCCTGATTGGGCTATACGCCAGTTCCATGACCGATACACAACAAGACGCGCAGCTCCACACCGCCCGCACCCTGGCCGAGGCATTGCCCTATATGCGCCGCTTCACGGGCCAGACATTTGTTATCAAATACGGTGGTCATGCCATGGGCGATGCCCAGTTGGCGAATGATTTCGCCCGCGACGTGGTGTTGATGAAGCAGGTCGGCATCAACCCGGTGGTGGTGCACGGCGGCGGCCCGCAGATCGGCGCCATGCTGGACCGCCTGAAGATCAAAAGCTCGTTCATCGACGGCCTGCGCGTCACCGATGGCGAGACCGTGGATATTGTCGAGATGGTGTTGTCGGGCTCCATCAACAAGGCCGTGGTCACCGCCATCAACGGCGCCGGCGGCGTCGCGGTGGGCATTTCCGGCAAGGACGGCCGTCTGATCCAGGCGCGCAAACTGCAACGCACCACCCGCGATCCAGACAGCAATATCGAAAAGGTGCTGGACCTTGGTTTCGTGGGCGAGCCGGTGTCGATCAACCCGACACTGCTGCAAACTTTCGCCAAATCGGACTTGATCCCGGTGATCGCGCCCATCGGTGTTGGCGAGCATGGCGAAACTTACAACATCAATGCCGACACCGCCGCCGGCAAAATCGCCGCGACCTTGCAGGCCGCCAAACTGGTCATGCTGACGGATATCGCCGGCGTCCTGGACGGCAACGGCGAATTAATTTCCAAAATGACGCCGGAACGGGCGGATGAATTGACCCACGAAGGCGTCATCAAGGGCGGCATGATCCCAAAACTGGAAACCTGCCTGGACGCGGTCGCCAACGGCGTCGGTGCGGCCCACATACTGGACGGCCGTCTGCCCCATGTCCTGCTGTTGGAAACCTTCACCGCCGCCGGTGTCGGCACCATGATCGCGGCGTAAACTTGCGCAAACCGGTGATCACCGGCCACTTCCTGGAAGTAATGTCTCAATCAGAGCAACCGCGGCTCATTTGACGCCGCATTCGGCTTTTATCTGTGAAATTTTGGTCTTAATCTGATTGTTATACTCCCCCGTTGCAACTTTTGTCTTGTCCTTTGCCGTGCCTTTTATGAGCCCGGCGGCAAGGCCGATTGGAAGAATTGAAGAAACACCGGCGGCGGCCTGAGCGGCAACGCTTTTCTTTTCGTTTTCCAATATGGCAATGTCTTGTTCCGCTTTGGAGCAATTAATAGGAGCATTGATTTGGTGTTTTGCTTGTTAAGATATGGGAGACGCGCAAGCTGTCAACAAAACGGCGGAAGCAACGATTGCGACGCCAAATGGATTGTACATGGTTTTTTTTCCTTTCATTTGACCTGACCAGTGACAAAACAATCGAACAAAATACACGCCCACAACCACATCTCGCCGCGGCATCCGTCAATACAGTCAACGGTCGTGATGCCATCGCCGGGTGTAAGTCGCCGGATGTAAACTGCATGCCTGCCGCTAAAACCAAACTTCAATAAACCAGAGATGCAATAGTAATTCGGCGTTTTGGGATCTTGGCGGTCCCAACCAATATCGTTCAAAAGAATAAGTTAGTTCTTATTTTTCATCGTCAAATAGAATAAGCTGATGGGGACCCCTCGGCGCTGTCGTGAAAGCTTGGCGATACCACGACCGCCGGCGCATCCACGCCTAGCCGTCGTGCCGAAGGCGCGCCCGTAGCGCGGTTTTCCACCTAATTGGACCTTGAACATTGACAAAATGGGTCAACAGTCAGAGGATCCCGGGCAACAGAAACCATCAAAATGAGGCCATCAAGTATGTCGGATTCCGATCAAGAATTGTTCAATCTAGCCATGTCAGACGAGGCGCGGCCGCTTATGTATGCGGTGAAAAAGCATATCGAAGAAAACGTCGCGCCGATCACCGACGAATTTTTCGCCCTGAACGATGAAAAAGAGGATCGTTGGAGCTGGCACCCCCGGCAGCTGGAACTGCTGGACGGCGCCAAGAACAAGGCCAAGGAGTCCGGGCTGTGGAATTTCTTCCTGCCCGATGACGAGACCGGCCAGGGGCTGAGCAATCTGGACTATGCCTACCTGGCCACCGAGTTGGGCAAATACGCCCTGGCCTCGGAATCTCTGAATTGCAGCGCGCCGGACACCGGCAATATGGAAGTGTTGGAGCGCGTGGGCACGCCGGAGCAAAAGGATGAATGGCTGACGCCGTTGCTGAATGGCGAGATCCGCTCGGCTTATGCCATGACCGAGCCGGGCGTGGCCTCGTCGGACGCAAAAAACGTCGGGACCAAGGCGGTGCTGGAAAATGGCGAATGGGTTATCAACGGAGAGAAGTTTTACATTTCCGGTGCCGGCGACCCCCGCTGCAAGATCATGATCACCATGGTCAAAACCTCCCCAGACGCCCCACCCTCGAAACAGCAATCACAGATCCTGGTGCCCATCGGCACCCCCGGTGTCGAGATGGTGGAAGGCATGCAGGTATTTGGTGAAGACCATGCCCCGCGTGGCCACATGCATATCCGTTTCAACAATGTGCGGGTGCCGGAAGCGAACATGTTGCTTGGTGAAGGCCGCGGCTTCGAAATCTCCCAGGTACGCCTGGGCCCGGGCCGAATTCATCATTGCATGCGTTCCATCGGCGCGGCCGAAAAGGCGCTGGAGCTGATGGTCAAGCGGGCCGGCAGCCGGGAAGCCTTCGGCCGGCCCATTTTGCGGCTGGGCAAAAACCTTGAAGTCATCTCCCGCGCGCGCATTGAGATCGACGCCTGCCGCCTGATGGTTTTGCAAGCGGCCAAGGCCATGGACGTCCTGGGCAACAAGGAGGCCCGCGTCTATGTCTCCGCCGTCAAGGCCATGGTACCTGAAAAAGTCTGTCAGATCATCGATCAGGCCATTCAGATGCACGGCGCGACGGGTATTTCCCACTGGTCGCCGCTTTCGGGCATGTACACGCAACAGCGCACCCTGCGCCTGGCTGATGGACCGGATGAAGTGCATCACATGGTGGTGGGCCGCGCGGAAGCGCAAAAGCACGTCGCCTGGTAGACCAGGAAAATACCAAAAAGTCTCGGGGCGGTCCTAAATCAAGGGCCGCCCCGGTTATTTTCTACCTCATTTTTTCCATATTGCAGTCCAGGACGGCTATTTGATCTTTTTCAATTCCAGCTGCAATTCAGTTTCACTCAAGGGAAAGTCGATGCCGTCGCGGGCATTGGGCAGCATTTTCGGCGGAATATGGCCTGTCCGGCTTTGGATCTGGATTGCCGTGCGCATGGAAAGACCGGCTTTCCAGGCCAACGCGGTGATGGACTTGGCGGAGGAGGTGGCGATGATTTTTCGTATCATATCCGCCGGCATCTCGGCGCCTAGGGCCAGCGCCTCGATCACAAAATCATTTTGGCCCGACAGCAGCGCCTGCCCCATGGCCTCGTCATCCAGCAACATGCGCTGGTCCAGGACCATGACCTGTTCGCGGACCTTTTCCTGCTCTTCATCGGCATATCGGGCAGCAGGCGGGCAATTTTAAGGGCCAGATCACCGCGCACGTCGTCATCGGCATCCTCCATCAGAATTTCGTCCGCCTGCATGGGCGTGGCCGGGTTGGCGGCCACGGCCTCGTCGCCGGCAAGGAAGGACAGAATTTCGGGCCGCGTGTCGGCGGCCTGGGCCAATTGCAGCCGCGCCGCCAGATCGGCGTCCGCCAACATATCCCTTTGAGCGCAGTAATCCAGCCCCTCTGCCGGCGCCTCCATTGGGATGGACGGTAGCGCCGATGCCGCGGGTAATGCAGCAGGCAATACGACGGGCAATGCGGTCGGCGGGGGAGCCGGTGGCTGTTTCGATTTGTGATTTAAAAGATTTCTAAGCATCGCGGCTTGAAGTTTATCGCGGGCCTATTAAAGCCTTGTTAATGCCGCGCGCGGTCTTAATGTGGCCGCATGCAAGAACGATTAAAAAGCAGCCTTGATAATATCGCCGTCTGGGTCTTCGATCTGGATAACACCCTGTATCCCGCGCACTGCGATCTGGGCGCTCAATTGGGCCAACGCATGGGCGCCTTCGTGGCCCGGTTTCTGAACCTGCCCCTGGATCAGGCGCGGGTGTTGCAGAAGAAATATTTCCATGCCCACGGCACCACCTTGCGCGGCCTGATGCTGGAGCATGACCTCCACCCAGATGATTACCTGGACTATGTCCATGATTTGGATCTCTCCGTCATTCCCCTCGATGACCGCCTAGGCCCAGCCCTGCAGGCCTTGCCGGGGCGCAAGGTGATCTATACCAACGCCACCAACAAACATGCCCACCGGGTGCTGGGCCACCTTGGCGTCAAGCATCATTTCGACGGATTTTTCGACATCATTGACGCTGATTTCATCCCTAAACCCAATCAGCAACCCTATGAAACCTTGCTGCGGCGTCACGGCATTGATCCCAACCGGGCGGCGATGGTCGAGGATATTGCCCAGAACCTGGTGCCAGCTTCAAATCTGGGCATGGCCACGGTTTGGGTGCGGGGCGGGCGGAACATCGCCCTAACGGACGAGCAATTGCAGCACGTGCAACACACCACGGATGATCTGGCAGCCTGGATTGGGGAATTGCCAAATTGAGTGTGCTTGACTGCTGCTTGACAGCAGCCCAGGCACGGGTAGTTTGCCGCAAATTTACAGCGGAGAGAAATTCATGAATACCACCCCCCTTGAAACCGTCATCAACGAGGCCTGGGAACAGCGTGACAGCATCAGTATCAACACCACCGGTGAAATGCGCGAGGCCGTCGATACCGCCCTTGATGCCCTGGACAAGGGCGAGCAGCGGGTGGCGGAAAAAAACGCCGACGGCTGGGTGGTCAATCAATGGCTGAAAAAGGCCGTGTTGCTGTCGTTCCGTCTGAACGACATGACGGTGATCGAGGGCGGGCCGGGGCCGGGCACCACCTGGTATGACAAGGTGCCTTCGAAATTCGAAGGTTGGGGCGATAATCAATTTCGCGCCGCCGGCTTTCGCGCGGTGCCCAATTGCGTGGTGCGCAAATCCGCCTATATCGCGCCAAACGTGATCCTGATGCCCAGCTTCGTCAATCTTGGTGCCTATGTGGACAGCGGTACCATGGTGGATACTTGGGCCACGGTGGGCAGTTGCGCCCAGATCGGCAAAGATTGCCATATCTCGGGCGGTGCGGGCATCGGCGGCGTGTTGGAGCCGCTGCAGGCCGAACCGGTGATCATCGAAGACAATTGTTTCATCGGCGCCCGTTCGGAAGTAGCCGAGGGCGTGGTGATCGAGACGGGCGCCGTGTTGTCCATGGGTGTCTTCATCGGTGCTTCCACCAAGATCGTCAACCGGGCCACGGGGGAAGTCACCTATGGCCGGGTACCGGCCTATTCCGTGGTCGTGCCCGGCTCCATGCCGACCACGGGCGGGGTCAGCCTCTATTGTGCCGTCATCGTCAAGCAGGTGGACGCGGGCACACGCGCCAAGACCTCCATCAACGAACTGCTGCGCGATTAGATGGCCAATAACGTAACAGGGGGCAACCAGCCCATTGATCCGGTTGAACTGACGCGGACCCTGATCCGTTGCGCCTCCGTTACGCCCACGGACGGCGGTGCTCTGGGCGTCACGGGCGCGGCCTTGGAAAGTCTGGGTTTCACTACCCATCACATGACGTTTTCCGAGGCCGGCACCCCCGACGTGGATAATCTGTATGCCCGCCTGGGCGACAGCGGCCCCAATTTCTGCTTCGCGGGCCACACGGACGTGGTTCCCGTGGGCGATGCAGATGCTTGGAGCCTGGAACCCTTCGCGGCCGATATCAAGGACGGTATCCTCTATGGCCGGGGCTCCACGGACATGAAGGGCGCGGTCGCCGCCTTTATCGCCGCCGTGGATATGTTTTTGACCCAGCGGGCGGGTGGCTTTGACGGCTCGATCTCTCTATTGATTACGGGCGATGAAGAGGGGCCCTCCATCAACGGCACGGTCAAGGTGCTGGATTGGCTCAAACAGCGGGGTGAAAAGCTGGACCATTGCCTGGTGGGCGAGCCGACCAACCCGGACGCCTTGGGCGACATGGTCAAGATCGGCCGGCGGGGCAGCATGACCGGCAAACTGGTGGTCAAGGGCGTGCAGGGCCATGTGGCCTATCCTCACCTGGCCGACAATCCCCTGCCGCGGCTGATCAAGATGCTGGACCGCCTGACCGATCACACTTTCGATGGGGGCAATAATCATTTTACCCCGACCAATCTGGAACTGGCCTCCATCGATGTGGGCAACACCGCCGCCAACGTGATCCCGGCCAGGGCGGAGGCGTTGTTCAATATCCGCTTCAACACGGAGCAAACCTCCGACGCGTTGGAAGCCTGGTTACGGGCCCAATGCGATGCCGTTGGTGGGGAATATAGCCTGGATATCAACGCTGGTTCACAGCCGTTTCTGACCGAGCCGGGCCCGTTCACGGAGCTGATTTCCGGCGCGGTGGAGGATATCACCGGCAGCCAACCCGCCTTGACCACGACTGGCGGCACCTCCGATGCGCGGTTTATTCATCACCATTGCCCGGTGGCGGAATTCGGCCTGATATCCGAGAGCATGCACAAAGTGGACGAACAAGCCTCGGTCGTCGACATCGAACACCTGACCCGAATCTACGCGCGCATACTGGAGCGCTACTTCGACCCGGACGGCAATGATGATCGTGGGGGCGGCCTTCATGCTGCTTGAGGTCACCCGTTCGATCCATGGGGCGTGGCGTGTCGCCCGCATGGACCCGGACGCCCTGGACTATTTCGACCTGACCATCGATGGCTTCTGGCGCTCCTTCGCCGCCCTGCTTGTCGTAGCGCCGTTCTATATTATTTTTCTGATCCTCAATTACGGCAACCAGACCGGCCTGGAACTGCCCACCGGGCCGGTGGTTTCAACGGAATTCTACGTCGCCGTAAAGCTGGTCGCCTATATTATCGGCTGGTTGGCCTTTCCCCTGATCATGGTGCCCATATCGCGGCTGCTGGATCTGAGCCAGAACTATGTCCCCTACATTATCGTTTGGAACTGGTCCAACGTACTGGTGATGGCGGTGATACTGCCCACGGTGTTGCTGTTTCCACCCGCCGCCCAGACCGGCGCCACCGCCAAGATGGTCCTGATGGGGGCTCAGATCGCCATGGTGTTCTATGGCTATCTGGTGGCCCGCGCCGGATTGCGCTGCAAGATCCTCACCGCCGTCGGCGTCGTCGTTCTGGATTTGCTGTTAAGCCTGTTGCTGAGCCTCATGGCGGGCCGCCTGCTTTGAAGCTTTTCAAGCTTGAAATACTTTAGCCGGGCTCCAGCCGGGCGGGATCAAAGTGCGCCAGGTCTATCGTCGTGGCGCGACCTTCCACGATCAGTTCGGCCATGGCCTCGCCGGTGGCCGGTGCGTTCAGCATGCCCCAAACATTGTGCCCGGTTGCCACATAGGCACCCGGGACATCGGTCACCTGTCCGATCTGAGGCAGCCCGTCGACGGTCAGGGGGCGATAGCAGGCCTGGACCGCCAAAACCTTCGCGGCGGCCAGATCCGGTGAAATCAGGGCCGTCATCCGGCGCAGATTTTCAGTTGCGCCCGGCTCCGGCAGCACATCGGCGGGATCGTTGGGCAGGGCGTCATGACCAGATAGGCCGCAGACATAGGTGGTGCCGTCGGGGCGGGGGTTAATTTCCGGCGCGGCAATCTCCCCATCATCGGTTTCCAACTCCACAAACAGGGATTGAGGCGACGGCGCGTAGTCGAAGACCAGGCTGTGCCCCTTGGAACCCATGGTCGCCCCCAGGGGCAGCCATTCGCAGGCAAGTATCGACCATGGTCCCAGGGCGATCACCGCCGCATCACAGCGCAGCACCGCGCCATCGACCATGACGCCCGTGACATGGCCGCTCTTGGAATCGCGGGATATGCCCTCGGCGCAGCCGTTTACCAACGTGGCGCCGTTTTCGATCGCCGCCGTCATCATGGCATGGGTAAAGGCCGCCGGGTTGATCTGCGCGGTGGATGCGGGCGTGCCCAGTTGGCCGTGTACGGCGGCCCCATCACCCAGCCAACCGGGCGAGGGCAGCTTGCGGTAAGCGCTGATGTCCCGCCGGGCGGAGGCGACCACGCCCAGGGTGTCGACCCGGCGATAGCCCCAGTTTGCGCCTATTTCCGCCGCCAACTGCCCGTGCAGGGCAAAGCTGCGCCGCGCCATGGGCGCCAGGAGCGTGCCGTCACACCAATCCAGGGCCAAAAACCCGCCTGATTTGCCCGACGCGCCGTTTGCAACACCCGTGCGCTCGACCACGACGGCTTCCACATTGCGCCGGCTGAGA
>Ga0315339_1001613_pt1 | contig 19348 bp, 18 predicted proteins | sample ASW17metaG_FD_204514 | JGI IMG/M metagenome (GOLD analysis project Ga0315339, IMG submission 204514) | Ammonia-oxidizing marine archaeal communities from Pacific Ocean, United States - ASW #17 | ecosystem: Environmental > Aquatic > Marine > Oceanic | place: USA: California | collected 2016-12-05
GTTCTCAGCGTGACCCTGTTCGAGAAAACCCCCATTCTACGGGCCTTCCAACACGTCGACTCCAAAGATCCATATCATGCAATCTCTAACCAACTGATTCTGTTCGACTTATAGCCGGACACTAGTGCCAGTATACGATTCAATGAGATGGAATTCAATAGCTTTTTGGGTCTTCAGCAGATACGTCCAGTTGGTCGCTTGCGTGAAACGCGATTGAATGGGCTGAAGGGAGAGGCCGTGGACCTCAAGTGCGAGGTCGCGCTGCGTGGTCCATCCCACGGGGCACGCTTCCCCTCAATTGAGCGAAACGGGCTTGCGGGGATTGGTCAACGCAGGCTCACGCCTGCGGCTCCGAGGGTGGTTGTGAGATCCCTAACGTCAATACCTAAGTGGTCGTCGTCAACGATGGCGGCGCTGCTCGTTTGGCCCGGTCTACGTCTTCGGGCTTGACTACGAGGAGGATGAGTAGGGGTAGGGCCATGGCTAGACCTACGAAGAAGAACGTTTGTTCGTAGGTCAGAGCCAGTCCTTCCCTAAGCGGCCCGACTAGCCAGTTCCCGAGGACGTGGCCGATGTTGGAGACCGTCAGGTAAACCGTGAACATGGTCGCGGCGGCCTTCGTCCACGAGAGGCGCATGGACATGGACAGGTACCCGACTGTACCCACGGCGAGAATCCCCGGATTGAGAAGGAGGTAACCCGTCGTGAGCCACGTCTCGTGCCAAAGGGTGGAGCAAAGCGCGAAGGCGACGGCCAACAGCCCGTAGCCCCCGAGCCCGATCACCATGACCTTGCGGCGTCCGAACTTGTCGGCGATGTATCCGCCCAACAATGCGCCGGCCATCTCAGAGAAGGCGGCTGATCCGGCGACCTGAGAGATGCTGACATAGGTCCAGCCGAGTTGTTGGGTGTAGAGGGTTTTCGTGACCACCTCGACGATGCCCCAGCCGATCATGCTGATCGTCCCAAAGACGACGTAGACGGAGGTGGTGATCATCGAGAACCCGTGACGGACGTCGCGCAGGACATGGACGAGGCTACGAAGGCTCGTGCCGGCTTGGATGCCCTGCGCCTGACCCTTGCTCCAAGGGAAGCGCTTCTCGCCTTTCCGCTCGAGCATGAGGATCGGAAATAGCATGATGAGCAGCAGAATCGCGAACTGGAGCATCACCGCGCCGGTGAGTCCCCAAGCGTCGATCGCCATCGCCATCGTGGCCCCGCCCGCGCCTTTGCCGACGAGCTTCGAGCCCCACATCAGGCCGTTCGTGCGGCCCTGCTCTTCTGGCGGCAGAATGTCGACCGCCAACGCGTCGGTCGAGACATCTTGCAGCGAGGCGAAGCAATTATGGATGAAGAACATCCATCCCAACAGCCGCAGGTTTTGGGTGAGATCGCCGAGGGCGATGATGCCCAGCAGCGAAACGGCCATCATGAACTCGCCACCGATGATCCAGACCCGCCGCCGTCCCATCGAGCGGAACGTGATGGTGTCGATCACCGGTCCCCAGATGAGCTTGAATGTCCAGGGGACGAGCACCACGGCCGTCAGTTCGCCCGCATCGGCGTCGCCGACACCGTGATCGGTGAGGTAGCTGATGAGGGCGATCGTCATGAAGCCCCAGGGAATGCCTTGGGCCACATACATCGCACAGAGCATGACCAGGCGATGCCGACGATTGTCTAAGAGGGCCATTCTTCTGGTGAATGCTTGACGAGCGTAGGGATGGGTATCCGCGCGCGATCCGTTTGATCGCGGCGAATTGGGCGGATGCGTTGCCCCTGAGCGACGAATTACGGTAGCACACGGCGGTGGAAGATCAATCGCTATCGGCTACGCCCCAGAAGCGCCTCCGGGGCAGTCTCCAGCGGGCGTTTGGCGAAGACGGTCCGGCGGTGTCAGGCTATAATGGCCCCAACGTAGTCTCCCTCCCCCGCCCGTAAGAACGATGGAACGCATTATTCTCAAGCACTTGTCGGGCTCGAAGACGGGGCAGGTTGATGAGTTTCCGCTTAAGCATTTCACCGAGCTTCTGATTGGACGCGACCCGAGTGCGACGCTTCAATTTCACCCCGAACTGGACGATCTGGTAGTCCGGCGACACGCAAAGATTGAGCCGGTTGCGAACGCGTCCGGAGAATTCGTGGTCGTCGATCTGGCCAGCCGGAACGGCACCTTTCTGAATCGTCAGCGGATTTATCAGGCCACGCGCATTTCTCCTGGAGATATCCTGCAGCTTGGTCCGGGCGGCCCGGAGTTGGAGTTCCAGGTTGACGCGCCCACGGCCCCCTCTAGCGGGGCTCAACGACCCGCACAGGAGGCTCCGCGGAACGTCCATGCGCCTCTGCCGGTGGTAACTCGTGGGAGGGGGAGCGGCGAATCGGCGGGGCCTGAGACCGCACCTGCTAAGAAAGTGGTCGGCGCGGCTACGGTTGAGCGAATGATTCAGCGGTCGGTCGTGCGTCCGAAGCGGTCGTATGTCGCGTTAGCGGCACTGGTCATGGGGCTCATCGCGGTGGGTTTAGTCGCCTTCTTGTACCTGGGTGGCGGCGCGCGCTCGGGTGGGATGAGCCTGGGGGAGTCGTCTGTGGTGTCGCGTAACGCCGCGGCGATTGTTTCGGTGGAAGCGAGCTGGAAGATTTATGATATTGCGTGGGGATAGCGCTTATTCCACTCTGTGGTGCGTAATCCGATTCGCGGACAGCTTGAACAGTTCCCGGCCATTGGTTCGCGACCGAGTGTGCCGCTTTTTACGCGCTACCCGGATGGTTCAATAGAACCGGTCCTAACCATTGATTCGAACAACGACCGGGCCACTCCGTTTGGAGCGGCGCGGTGGCCTCGGGTTTCGTGGTCACCGACGACGGATTCATTCTGACGAGCCGCCAAGTGGCCGCAGGTTGGGATGAGCCATTCCGGTCGTGGCCGGCTCGCTCCGTGCCGGGGCTTGTCGCCGTGTTCGCGGAACGTTCCGGTGAGCGGCAGTGGGTTGCTTGGGATGAGCTTCTGCAACCGCCTAGTGACTGGGTTCCATCGCGTACCCGCCTGATTCTACCGGTTGGAGGCGATATCCGGCGCGTACGGAGTCGGTGATTCCGGCGTCACTAGACCGTGTGTCGGACCGCTACAGCGTGGCGCTGATCAAAATTGAGTCGCCTCAAACCCTGCACACGGCTAACTTGGGTACTGACAACGGGCCTGCGATGGCGGGTGATCGCGCGGTCGTCATGGGCTTTCCACGCGTCGCGCCGGCGGCCGATGCAGCGTCCCGCCCGCCGCGTATCGTACTGGCGGATCCGACGGTGTATGTCGGCTATGTTGGGCGGGTGATGGCCGATACAACGAACGCCGCGGATGAACTCGATCGGCTCTGCCCAGGGTGTTATCAGCTTGACGCCGGAAACACCGGATGAGTCACAGTGGTGGATCGGTTTTCAATGAGCGGGGCGAAGTGATGGGGCTGTTCCATATGTTGGTGACCCGCGAGGTCACGGCGTCGCTCAGTATTCCGATTCGCGTCGGGAGGGCCCTGATGGGAGTGCAAGCCGGGAATCAACGGCCGCATCCGTCGGCCTCAACTAGGGAACCACTACGTGTCCCACGAGCTCAAAGCGATGACGGAATTCCCCGATACGCACGTGCTGGATGTCGGTTTCCAGAGCGATATCGGATGCTTGCCCAAGAGCAATGAAGATTCGGCCGCTATCGTTAGCCCTTCCGATGACGGCCTGCGGTGAACGAAGGGCCCCCTGGCGGTTGTCGCGGACGGCATGGGGGGCCACACGGCGGGTGAAGTCGCAAGCCAGATCGCTACGGATGTGCTCGGGCACTTCTATTACGCGAGCGAGGTGGAGCCGGGGACGGCTCGCGCCGAAGGCGTGCGCGAAGCGAATCGCGCGATTCACGAAGCCGCGCTCCACAATGGTGAGTTGCGTGGGATGGGTACAACTTGTACCGCGGTTGCCATCGTGGATCACAGCGCTGTGTACGCCCATGTCGGCGACAGCCGCTTGTATTTGATTCGCTCCGGGCAAACCTACCAACTCAGCGAAGATCACTCCCTGGTGATGCAGATGGTGCGCGACGGAGTGCTCACCGTGGATGAGGCTCGTGAGCATCCCGAGCGCAAGGTCATCCTTCGCGCGCTCGGCCGGCAACCCGAGGTCGAGGTGTCATGCTGGGAGCAGCCGCTGCCGGTGAACGGCGGGGATCGCTTTCTGTTGTGTTCGGACGGGCTCTATGATTTAGTTTCGGACGATGAGATCGCCTCGATTGTGCCTGGGCACTCGAGCCGGGAAGGCTACGGCCGGTTGATCGAACTCGCGAGGGATCGGGGGGGGCGCCGGACAACGTAAGCGTGTGCCTGCTCGCTGTTCACGACCAGCGGTCCGCTTCGTTCGACAAAGATTCATGATTGGCGGAGTCGTCGGGAACTACAAAATCGTCGAGCAGATCGGCGAGGGTGGTATGGGCGCCGTCTACCGGGGCGTGGACGTGATGCTTGACCGCCCGGCCGCGATCAAGTACCTGCGCCCGGATGTGGGCGGGAACTCTCAACTGCTGGAGCGGTTCCGCAATGAGGTTTCCGCTCTGGCGAAGCTCAATCACCCCGGGATCGCGACGCTCTATGCCTTCTTCCGCCACCAAGACGATCACTACATGGCGATGGAATTCGTCGAAGGCAAGCCGCTCGACATGCTGCTTCACCTGCAACGAGCGTTGTCGGTTGAGCGAGCCATTGGGATCTTCCGGCAGGTGCTCGATGCAATCGAACACGCGCATCGATCGGGAATTCTTCATCGCGATATCAAGCCCGCGAACATCATTGTGTCCGACGCCGGCGTGGCGAAGGTGACCGACTTCGGTATTGCACGCATCCTGGGGGAAGCCGGGCTCACCCGCGCGGGCAACATGATCGGCACGGTTAAATATCTTGCTCCGGAGCGGATTAAGGGCATTCCGGCGGATGCCCGTTCCGACGTCTATTCGCTGGGGATGATTCTCTATGAGATGCTCTCCGGGCACAGCCCCTGCCGGGCTCGGAGCGAATACACCTGATGACGGCGCACCTGGAAAAGGTGCCCACGCCGCTGCGGAAGGTTGTCCCCACTATTTCCGAACCCGTCGCCAGGGTTGTGATGCGGGCGCTTGCGAAACGGCCCGAGGAACGGCCACAGTCCGCGGCGGGGTTTCGTGAGCAGCTTGACACCGCGCTCTACCAGCGTGCGGGGGCGGCACCGATGCCAGCGCCCGGCGCGGACTACGATATTGACGAGTTAAGCAATCAGCCGCCTGTGGCACAACAGCCCGTCCCTCACCTGCGTGTTCGGAAGAAGTCCTCAGCTTTCGTGGGGCATGGCCGGGGCCCGCTGCCCCCACTGCCGGTTAGTCCGCAGGTTTCTGCTGAGGCCGGTGACGACCTGGACGGGCAGACTTACGCGGCCATCGCCGCCGGAGCTTTTCTGTTCGGTGTGATTGCCCTGATACTCTTTAAGATATTGACCTGAAGCTGGCTGTTATCTAAGATCACGCGCTGCTTAGGGTACACTTGGTATCCCCAACGGATGTCTCAACTTGCTGAATACGGTTTCTGGAAATCTCCTATTACTTCAGACCTGATCGTCCGCGAGGCGGTCCGGCTCGCCGGACCCTTTCTTGAGGGGGAGGATGTCTATTGGGTAGAAGGGCGTCCGGCCGAGCGCGGACGCTACGTCCTGATGCGTAAGCGCGGCAACGGCGCGGCGGCTGAGCTCACGCCGGCGCCTTTCAACGTGCGGACGAGGGTTCACGAGTACGGTGGCGGCGCTTACGTTGTTAAAGACGGCCGCGCCTATTTTTCCCACAATGAAGACCAACGGCTCTATGCCGTTGGTGGCGACAGCCTGCCGGCCCCGATCACGAAAGAGGGTCTGTGGCGGTACGCCGACGCCACCGTAGATAGCGCAAGAAACGTGCTGATCGCGGTTCGTGAAGACCACTCTGAAACGGGGAAGGAAGCGGTCAACACGATCGTCTCGGTCGACCTGAACGGGCAGCGTAAGCAAGCGATTCTGGTATCGGGGAGCGACTTCTACTCGAATCCAAGGCTGAGTCCCGACGGAAGTAAGCTCGCTTGGATGAGTTGGAACCACCCGAACATGCCGTGGGACGGGACGGAGTTGTGGGTCGGCGACCTCGACGGTGATGGTTCCATCGCCCACGCACGGCAAGTTGCCGGCGGGCCGCGTGAGTCGATCTTCCAGCCGCGTTGGTCGCCCGATGGAACGCTCTACTTTGTCTCAGACCGAAGCGACTGGTGGAACCTCCATCGATCGGACGGGACGGAGAGTGAGCCGGTCATCGAGATGGAGGCCGAGTTCGGCCTTCCGCAATGGATCTTCGGCGTCTCGACGTATGATTTCGCCTCGGCTGACCGTATTGTCTGTGCGTATACCCAGCATGGAGTCTGGTCTTTGGCAACGATCGATCTGCCGGCTCGCAATCTGCAGAAGATCGAAACTCCCTTCGCCGACATTGCAAGTCTCCATGCTGATGGGAACCGCGTTGTGTTCAGTGCCGGTTCGCCGACGGAGCCTCCAGGGATCGTCACGCTGGACCTCGACTCCCGCCAGTTCGCCGTTTTACGCCGTTCGTTCGACCTGGCGCCGGAGCTGAGCGCGTACTACTCGGTTCCCGAGCCCATCGAGTTTGATACGGAGAACGATCAAACCGCCCACGCCTTCTTTTATCCGCCGAAGAACCCCGATTACGAAGCGCCGGCCGATGAGTTGCCGCCGCTGATTGTTGAGTGTCACGGCGGCCCGACCGGCGCGACTTCCAATACACTCGACTTGCGGACGCAGTACTGGACCTCGCACGGCTTCGCGGTGCTTGATGTGAACTACGGCGGTAGCACCGGCTACGGAAGAGCGTACCGCGAACGGTTGCTTGGACAGTGGGGTGTGGTGGATGTTGACGATTGCGTGAACGGGGCCCAATCGCTGGTTCAGGCGGGCCGCGTCGATGGGGACCGCCTGATTATCAAAGGAGGCAGTGCCGGTGGGTACACCACCCTGGCCGTCCTCACGTTTCGCGACGTGTTCAAGGCCGGAGCCAGCCACTATGGCGTTAGCGATCTGGAAGCGCTTGCGCTTGAAACGCACAAGTTCGAGTCGCGCTACCTGGATTCGGTTGTAGGCGCATATCCCGAGCAGAAGCAGGTCTACCGTAACCGTTCGCCGATCCATCACATCGATGCGCTCTCGGCGCCGGTAATCTTCTTCCAAGGCAGCGAAGATAAGGTCGTCCCGCCGAGTCAGGCGGAGAGCATGATGGCGGGATTGCGCGCGAAAGGCATTCCGACGGCATACGTCTTGTTTGAGGGTGAGCAGCACGGGTTTCGGGCGGCGGAGAACATCAAGCGAGCCCTCGACGGTGAGTTGCTGTTTTACGCGATGGTGCTGTTGCGGAAGGGCGTTCGGTTCTAGGCGTGGCTTGCAGGGAAGTCGATGTCCGCGGCATGCCGTGCCCGGATATCGGCTGAGTGCTACATGTGGTGTTCGTTCGGGTTACTCATTCAAGATGTGACGTCTCGACTGAAATGGATGTTGCTAGTGAGGTTGAGTTGGTGAAGCTAAGTAACTTATTATGTTCCACGTAGCACATATTGGATCATGCGATTGATAAAACGTAGAGAGCCCTGAACGGTTTGGTATTTCGCCGGTTTGTATCCTCTTGACGCCAACCATCTGCATCGTTGTTCAGGGCACACAAACCCCTTCGTTCGAGAACCAGACCTTGCGCAGTTTCAAGGTTCTTCGTGATGTCAGCGAAGAGCAGGCCCTCGAACAATCCGAAGCTGACTACTTTCTCTGGCTGACCGGCGGGCGGGAGCTACGTCCGCAGGCATTCGAGGAATGCGTCTGGGGCCTGCAAGTGAACGAATGGGTGACGTGGGCCGACACGGGTGCGGCTCCTCCGCCCTCGATTCGGCAAGCTGCCGGTCCGTTGGGCGTGACCCGCTCGACGCTGGCGACGAACGAAGCGCGGCGTACGGGCGCGGTGTGCGGCTTTCCCTGGCGGTGCCGCGTTGGGGCCGCGCCGGTCATGGATCGGGCGATTTCGTCCGCGTATATCGAGGCCGGGCCAGTTTCCGACAAGGCGGTGGAACCGCAGGAGGACCTCCCTTCGGCTGACGACAGCGGGATCCACCAGAATCTGAGGAATGCCGGTCTGCTCTCGCCCCGAGCCTGGTTGCGCCATCCTATTCGCTCCGCCGCGCGTCTGCTACCGCTGCGTCTCAAAGAGCGAATCAACCGATGGGCAGGACGCGCCGTCTTCGACCTCACCTTCTATCTGCAGTTCCAGCCGCGTAGCGTGCTCATTGACGGTGGCATGATCGAGCACCTTGACTACGCTGTCCGGCTCTCGGACGGACGCCGCCGCATTGCGCTTTGCACACCGCATCTGGGGTTCGGCGGAGCGGAGAACGTGCTGCTCGAGATTGCCCGCCAGTTTGACCGCTCACGTTTTGAGGTGTTCCTCGTCGCCACGCAATCGACGAATGACCGCCTTCTTCCCGAGTGGCTTGAAACGGTTGACCATGTTTACGATCTGCGTCAGATGCTGCCCGTCGAGCAAGCCGTCGGCGCGCTCTATTCCATGGCTGTCAACTGGCAGTGGGATGGCTTGGTTGTGCAGAACACGCCGCTTGCCTACAGCCCGCTCCCAGCCCTCAAGGAGAAGCTGCCTGGTCTACAGGTCATCGATGTTCTCCACAATATTGACGAGGACTGGGACTTCTTCTCCGCGACTCTCGATGTCACCGATTGGATCGATCGGCGGATTGTGATCAGCGATGCGGGGCGGCAACGGCTGATCGATATGGCCGTTGATGAGAGCAGCGTCCGCCTGATTCGCAATGGCGTCGATCTTGAGCGGTTCACGCCGCCTGAGCGAGCGCGAGCAGCCGGCCCACTTGGAATCCTGTTCGCCGGGCACCTCATCGATCGAAAGCGGCCCCTACTTCTGCTTGATATCGATCGAGAACTACAGCGCGACCCGCCGGACCAACCGTATGAGTTTGTTATCGCTGGGGACGGTCCGCTTCTGTCGACCTTGCGTTCGAGGATTCAATCACAGGGCCGGGGGGATCGGTTTACCCTGCTGGGCCGCGTTGACGAGGTGGCGCGCGTGCTGGCCAATGCGTCTCTGCTGATCGTGCCGTCCACGGAAGAAGGCTTGCCGTTGGTCATCGTCGAAGCTCTTGCGATGGAAATCCCTGTTATCAGTTCCCGTGTGGGCGCGGTCGATGAAGTGGTGCCGCCTGATTGCGGCATGCTTGTGGACAACGATGGCCTCGAGGCGGAGATGTTCGCCGCGGCGATTCGTGAGCTTCTGGCGGACAACGAGCGGCGCGCACAAATGGGTCGGTTCGGGCGTTCCCTTGTCGAGCAGAATTATGACCTGCGCCGAGCTCAAGCCGACTATCGCCGCCTTATCGATGAAGTATTCAGTGGCTCCTCAAAGGTGGCTGATCCGTGATAACTGCGCTGGGGGTGCGCAATCGTCTGTGCTCGTATGATCCGTCGGTTTCGATGGATCAAGGCCCCGGCGAACAACGGGTTCGGGGAGTTGTCGGCTGAGTCGGTGCTTGGGGGGCTAGCGAGTCCTGATCAGACCCGCTTCGAACGCCGCGACTCTCGCAGATACGAGGATCGAATATGAAGAGACACGAAAGACACGAGCCCGGCTCTGACACACGAGCCCGACTTTGTTTGACAGGCTGGGGGCAGCATGGTAGCTTCGCGTTCGGAGTTGTCACACGATGAAAATTGATCGCCGCGCCGTGCTTAAGAGTCTCACTAGCTTTTTCCTTTCCTCTCCGCTGCTTTCCGGGCAGGTCGGGCTGCCGCCGCAAGATCCGCTTCTCGATCCCATCAATGTGTGGGACTTCAAGAAGTTGGCTCAGGAAAAACTGGACCCGATCGCTTGGGACTACATGGCTGAGGGTGGCAAGGACGAAGTGTCGCTGCGTGAGAACCGCAAAGCGTTCGACCGGATCATCCTACGGCCACGCTGGCTGACGGACATTCACGACATTGACCTGTCGACGGAACTGCTGGGCAAGAAGATGAACTTCCTGATTTACGTCTGCCCGGCCGGTGGGAAGAACTGCTTCTATCCCGATGGTGAACTCGAGACAGCGAAGGGCGCTGTCGAGGCCGGGTCGCACATGATTACCAACGGGGGCATCGACGAACTGGTGAAAAGTGGCAACGGCCCGAAGACGTGCTGGCACTACACGATCGGTGGTCAGTTTAGCCGCGAGAGCGCCATGCTGAACTTCGTCGAGCGCGTCGAGGAAGCCGGTTATACGGGCATCTGCTGGACTGTCGACAACATGCTCGTCTCGCATCACGAACGCAGTATCCGTAACAAGTTCGCCCGCACGTGGTGCAACGAGGGCGGTGTGCCGCGCAATGATCAGGGGCAGGTCCTATTCTAAGAAGGCGATACGGACATGATTTGGCGCAGCGATGTGTACCCTTCACCTCCCTTCTCAATGCCCACGTGGGATGACCTGAAAAAGCTGCGCGACATGACCGATCTACCGATCATCATCAAGGGCGTGCTTACCGGCGAGGACACGGAGATGTGCGTTCGACACGGGATGTCGGCCGCGGTTGTTTCTAACCATGGCGCGAGGCAGATGGATCATACCGACTCCACGATCGAGGCGTTGCCTGAGTGTGTGCAGGCGGCGGGCGGCAAAATGCCGGTGCTGGTCGATGGGGGCTTCCGACGGGGCACGGATGTATTGAAGGCGCTGGCTTTGGGCGCAACGGCGGTAGGGATCGCACGGCCTTATCTGTGGGGTTGGACAGCGTTCGGGAGCAAGGGTGTGGCGCGCGTTCTCGAACTACTGAGGGTTGAGTTGGCGCTCGATATGAGGATGTCCGGGGTGGCGAAGATTAGAGATATCGATCGCAAACTTGTGCGGATTCGGAACTGGAGCATCTGAGTTCGTGAGGCGGCAAGGGCAAGATCTCTTCACACGCAGACAGATGTCCGTTGAGTCGGTCAAATGGCTGGCGGCAGGCACTTCGTTGGTTGCAATGGCCTGCGGGTATTCTGAGTCGACGGTGGGCACCGCTCCGGATGCGTCATCAATGGCAACGACGCGGGCGTGCAATTTTCAATCGTCGTACATGACATGGGATCTGCCGCCGCGGCCGGACTCCCGTCCGCACGCAAGGCACAATATCCCTCTCGGTAACAAAGCTCGCATTCAACTGGACGCGATCGTTGACGTGATTGACGAGAGGGACGGCAGCCGCGAGCAGTTCGTGCTGATTGCCGCCTGTCGCTCGGAGTGGGTTTATGCGGAAAGCGGCTTGTTCCAGCTTCCGAGCCGGGAGTACAGAAACATCTATTCACTGACGGAAGAGCGATCGATGGGCAGCGGAATCTCGCATGATGGTGAGGTCACACGCGGAAAGTTCGTGAGCGACACTTTCCGGTCGGTGGAGATCGATGTAGTGCGCTTTGGGGTGTCACGGGCACTCGAGACCCCGGCCGCTATCAACGAGGCTACCGAGAACAATGTCCCACTCATAGGCCGGACGGAGATTCGAGGGCAGGGCCGGACGTGGGTGCTCGAGTACCCGATTCGGACGATGAATTTCTGCCCGGAGAACTCGTCATTCCAGGTGGATACGGGGCCGTTGTTGGCACCGGACCTTGAGAGCGCCGAAGCGAAGTCAATCGATCGCCTCGACATGGCCCACATTGCATACAATCGGTTGGACCGCGCGGAGTTGATTCTGCGGCGGCCAACGCCGATTGCCGACGAGGCAGACCGTGAGTTGGCGCGAGTGCTCCATTACTCTGAAGTGCGGGAGCACCCGGCGTCGACACAGATCCTCACCGGAGAAGGTTAAGGGAACAAAACATGAAAGTAGATCGTCGCCGAGCGTTGCGCAGCTTGGCACAGCTTTTTCTCGCCTCACCTCTTTTGCAACAGCAGTTACTCCGATCGCAGGGACCACCGGCGATCGACCCCGTGCTGGAGCCGGCGAATATCCTGGATTTCGCCGCGTTGGCGAAGGCCAAACTCGACCCGGTGGCATGGGATTACATGGCCGAGGGTGCCAGTGACGAAGCGGCACTGCGGGATGCGCGGAAAGCCTTCGACCAAATCATCATTCGGCCGCGCTTTCTGACCGATGTGCACAAGATCAACATCGAGACGAAGTTGTTTGGGAAGACCCTACGGCATCCCATCTTCATCGATCCGGCCGGCGGAAAAAACTGCTTCTATCCCGACGGCGAGAACGAAGTCGCGAAAGCCGCCGGTGAAACCGACTCGCTGATGATCAGCAATGGTGGGATCGACGCAGTGGTGAAGTCGGGTAAGGGGCCGAAGAACTGGTGGCAGTTCACGACCGGAGGCGAGTTCCGCACGGAGAACTCGATGCTGAACTTCGTCGAGCGCGTCGAGGACTCGGGCGCGAGCGCTATCTCGTTCACGGTGGACATCATGCATGTGTCGCATCGCGAGCGCAGCATTCACAACAAGTTCGTCCGTACGTGGTGCAACACGGGTGTGCCCCGCGACGCGCAGGGGAACTTGATCTACAAAGAAGGTGACGAACCCTGGCGAACCGGCGGCTTTCCGTCAAGGCCTTTCCCAACGCCGACCTGGGAGACGGTGAAGAAGCTCCGTGATTTGACGGATCTGCCGATCATCATCAAGGGTATTCTAACCGCTGAGGATACCGAGATGGCGGTGCGGACAGGCATGTCGGGCGTCATTGTGTCGAGCCACGGAGCGCGACAGATGGATCATGTCGGCGGGACGATCGAGGCGCTACCGGAGTGCGTCCAGGCGGCCGGCGGCAGGATTCCGGTGCTGATTGACGGCGGCTTCCGGCGCGGGTCGGATGTCCTAAAGGCGCTGGCCTTGGGAGCGACGGCGGTAGGGGTTGCGCGGCCCTATCTGTGGGGTCTCACTACGTTCGGACAGCAGGGTGTTGCGCGTGTGATTGAGTTGCTTCGGACGGAGTTGGCCTTGGATATGGGTATGTCCGGCGTGGCGAGTATTGCGGATATTGATCGGAAGTTGGTTCGGATTCGCAACTACACGCTCTAGGTTTGCTCGACGGTCTGCGGCATCGACGTTTCGGATCCAGGCTGCTACGCTGGTTGCAATGGTACACCTAACTGCACCCCTTCCGGGGCGTTGAAATCGCCCGACACGATACAATCGATTCAGTTTTGGGGATGACGGTCAAAGTACTGTTTTTCGGGCTCTTGAAGGATGTGGTGGGGCGGTCGGAGGATGCGGCTGAGCTGCCTGATGGCGCGACGATGGGAACGCTGTTTGAGCGCTATGCGTCTCAATATCCGAGACTTCGCGAAATGGCCGACAGTATCGCGCTGGCGTGCAATCACGAGTTCACCGGGTTGGATGTGGTTCTCAGCGACGGCGATGAAGTGGCGCTGATGCCGCCCGTCAGCGGCGGCTCGAATGGGGCTTCGGGTTGGCTTGCCGAAACGGCGGATGAGAACGGCAGCTTCTATGCGCTTACCCGAGAGCCGATCGACAGTCTGGCGTTGGCCGGGCGGATTACAACCGGCGCTGACGGGGCGGTAATTACGTTCGAAGGTGTGGTTCGCAACAACAGCAAGGGACGGACGACGAAGTATCTCGACTACGAGTGCTATACCCCAATGGCTTTGAAAACGATGCGACAGCTTGGCGGTGAGATTGTGGAGCGCCACGATGTCCACCGCGTCGCGATCGTGCATCGGCTGGGACGGCTTGAGATCGGTGAGGCCAGTGTGTCGATCGTTGTGGCGTCGGCGCATCGTCAAGCGTCCTATGAGGCGAGTCTCGAAGCGATCAACCGACTGAAGAAGATCGTACCAGTTTGGAAGAAGGAATACTTCGAGGACGGGGAAGTGTGGGTTGAGGGTGCCTGGGAAGAGGCTGTGCCGCGTCCCGCCGGGGCGGTGACGTGAGATTGGGATCGCTGGTCGTTGTGGTGCTTTCGGCCGGGATGCTTATGGGGCTTCGGGCGGAGGAACCACCGGAAACGACGTTCGCGGTGGACGTCAACCTCGTCAATCTGCTGGTCACCGTTAAGGATACCAACGGCGGTCCGATCGCAGGCTTGAGCATCGAGGATTTCACGATAGTCGATGGCGGACAGGAACGGCCGATTACGGTTTTCGAGAAGCGCACCGACCGGCCTTTGTCGGTCGTGCTGATGCTTGATACGAGTCTGAGTACGGCCAAGGAACTCCAGTTCGAACGGGAATCGGCGGAACGGTTCTTCGAAAAACTGCTGGGGCCGGGCTCGAACCCAGAGGATCGCGCGGCGGTCTTGCAGTTCTCTGATTACGTGGAGATCCTGACAAGTTTCACACGCTCTGAGAAGCGGATCCGGAAAGCGATGAGCCTGGTGAAACGCGGCGGCGGCACATCGATGTATGACTCGCTGTACTTGGCGGCGCGGCAACTCAAAGGCCGCGCAGGCCGGCGCGTGATGGTGGTGATCACCGATGGCGGTGATACCACGAGCTACACGGCGTTCGCCGAAGCGCTACGGTCTGTGCATGATATTGACGCGGTGATCTACGGCATCATTGTGATCCCGATTCGTAGCGATGCGGGCCGCAACACGGGCGGTGAGAACGCACTGAAGACGTTGGCGGCCAACACGGGTGGCGAGACGTTTGTGCAGTATGCCGATGAGAATCTCGACGAGGCGTTCAATCAGATCCTCGAGAACCTACGCACGCAGTATCTGCTCGGCTACTACCCACCGGAGAGGGATTCAGACACGGAGCGATTTCGGAAGATCGAGGTATCGGTGAACCGTGATGAGGCTTCGGTAATTTCGCGGAATGGCTACTACCTGTCGGTGCCGCTCCCTGGTCGGCGGACCTCCAAGGCACGGATCAGTATTCGCGAAAAGCCGCGTCCACCGGAGGAGCTTCCGAAGCCCGAGGAGTCGGCTCAACCATGAAACGCGAGCCGCCAAAACGACGCCCGGCCCGATCTGGTGGTGGAAGACTGCAAGGGGCAGGCGGAGCCCCGAAGCTTTCCGGGACGCCTCCGGCCGAAACGTTCGCCGAGGCCAACTACTTGAAACGGCTCGTGCAGGACAAGACGCCGATCGTGGTGCACCTGCGCAATAATGAGGAGTTTGCAGGCATTCTGGAATACTACGACGCGAACTTCATTCGGCTAACGCGCAAGCAGGAGCCGAACCTCTTCATCTTCAAGCACGAGATCAAGTACCTGAGCGAGTAGCCGGATACGCTTTCCTAACTGCTCTATCGGGTGCTTGGCTCTCCCCAGGGACATCCGATGGACAACGTGGACTACTTATCCGTAGCGGTCGATATCGCTCGCGAGGCAGGCGCGCTACTGTTGAAACACTACCAGCGCGTCGAGATTGAGTACAAAGGTGAGTTCAATCTGGTGACGGCGGCCGACCGGGCGGCGGAAGCGCTGATCATCGAGCGGCTACACAACCGCTTTCCGACACACTCGATCATCGCAGAAGAAGGTGGTGGGTCCGACAACGACCCGGACTATGTGTGGCACGTTGATCCGCTGGACGGGACGACGAACTTTGCGCACACCTTTCCCGCGTTTGCGACAAGTATCGGGCTCGCCTACCGTGGTCAGCCCATCGCCGGAGTGGTATATGACCCGCTGCGGGACGAGATGTTCAGCGCGGAGAAGGGCTCGGGCGCCTACCTGAACAATCAGCGGCTCAAGGTCTCGACCGCGCCGCGGATGAGCGAGGGGCTGTTCGCGACCGGCTTCCCGAGTGGGCGGCGGCACAAAGAGATGAATATTCATTTCTTCCACCAGGTGTCGATGGCGAGCCACGGAATTCGGCGGGCCGGCTCGGCGGCGCTCGACCTGTGCTCGGTCGCATCGGGTCGGCTGGAGGGGTTCTGGGAGATTGGTCTGAACTCCTGGGATGTGGCGGCCGGGCTGCTGATTGTCGAAGAAGCCGGGGGCAAATACGGCGATATGCACGGGGGCCCGTACGAGCTGGGCGGAGTGGAGCTGTTGGCGACGAACGGCCTGGTGCACGCGGAGTTGATGGATCTTTTCGGCGAAATCTACCAGGGGCGGTATCGTGTTCCGATCACTCCGGTATCCGCGTAGCACGCACGGGGCCATTCCCTTTATTTGTTGTCTTCGCAGTAAAACCGCTTTCCTTACAGTGTGTTAGCGCCTTGCGCCACCCTTGGGTGGATGCTAATCTGTGTGGTTTGGCTGTTGCCGATGGTTTCTCCTTCGGAGTGACAGCGGGGAAGGTGTGCACATTTATGGACCGAATCGTGGATCTGATCCGCGCCAAGCGCGACGGCGAAGAGTTGACGCAGGAAGACTTCGAGCGGCTCGTGAACGGATACACGCGGAACGAAATCCCGGACTATCAGATGTCCGCGTTCCTGATGGCCGGATACTGCAGGGGCTTCGACGATACCGAAGCGACCGCGCTGACCACCGCGATGCTGAATTGTGGGCAGCGCCTGGACATGAGCGATGTCCCGCACCCGCGCGTCGATAAGCACTCTACCGGAGGCGTAGGCGATAAGGTCACCTTGATCGCCGCCCCCATTGCCGCCGCTGCCGGCATTTACGTACCGGCCATCACCGGGCGGGGTTTGGGTCATACGGGCGGCACGCTCGACAAGCTACAATCCATCCCCGGCTTCCGTTCGCAACTCAAGATGGGTGAGTTCCAGACGCAAGTCAAAGAGTTAGGTCTTGCGTTCACCGGACAGACCGACGAAATTTCTCCCGCGGACAGGCGGCTCTATGCGTTGCGTGATGTAACGGGAACCGTGGAATCGCTGGCGCTGATCGCCGCGTCGATCATGTCGAAGAAGCTGGCCGAGGGACTCGACGGCTTGCTGCTCGACGTGAAGGTTGGCCGTGGCGCGTTTGTCAAGGGGCGCACAGAAGCTCGCAGGCTGGCGCAGTTGATGATCTCGATTGGCCGGCGCATGAACGTCAAGGTGCAGGCGCTGCTTACCGACATGGATCAGCCGCTTGGTTTCACGGTCGGTAACGCATTGGAAGTGATGGAAGCGTCACAGACCTTGCAGGGACAGGGGCCGCCGGATTTAACGAGCCTTTCGACGGAATTGGCGGCGCGAATGATCTATCTGGGCGATTCGTCGCGGTCGATCGAAAGCGCGCGCGACCAAGCGCAGCAGTTGTTGGCCGACGGCAGCGCCATCCAGAAGCTGCGTGACGTGATCGCGGCGCAGGGCGGAGATCCGGAGGTCGTGTATCGGTTCGATCTGCTCCCGAACGCGTCGGGTGAGCAGGTTGTTTCGTCACCGCGCGACGGCTATATCAGCCGCATCAACGCGGACGACATTGGACGGGCCGCCTCGATGTTGGGTGCCGGTCGGGACAACATGGAAGATCCGATCGACCCGGCGGTGGGCGTGATCCTGCAGTCGAAGGTGGGCGATCAAGTAGTTGCGGGCCAGCAGCTTTGCGCCCTGTACTACACCGACGATGCCAGCTTGCCGGAAGCGATCCAACTCGTGGAAGACGCGTTCCGTCTGTCGGCGAACCCGCCGGAAACACGCGATTTAGTTCTCGACTTGGTACAGTAGTCCGTTCGCGGCCCTGCAATGCATGCAGGGGCCGTCTTCCTCATGGGGCTACTGGGTCTCGTTCTCTTCTTAGCTGTGGCCTACGGGCTGTCGAGGGACCGCCGGGCAATCCGGCTCTCGATGGTGCTGTGGGGGCTGGGGCTTCAGCTCACCCTCGCGATCCTCGTCCTGAGGACCCCGTTTGGAAAGATCTTTCACGTAATCGGCAACGCCGTCAACCGCATGATGCTGTTGGCGGAAGAGGGCTCGCAGTTCGTTTTCGGCGACCTGGGTAGCTCTGGGGGGCCGATGGGGATCGTCCTCGCGTTTCAGATCCTGCCGCTGATCGTTTTCGTTTCGTCGCTGTTCGCGGTGCTCTACTACTTGGGTGTGATGCAGCACATTGTCCGCGGGATCGCGCTGGTGATGCAGCGTGTAATGGGGGCGAGCGGGGCAGAGTCGCTGAACTTGGCGGCGAATATCTTCATGGGGCAGTCGGAAGCGCCGCTGACGATCCGGCCCTATCTCGAAAAGCTGACTCGTTCGGAACTGATGACGGTGATGACCGGCGGGATGGCGACGATCTCGGGCGCATTGCTGGTGGCCTATGTTCGCATCGGAGGCGTAGCGGTGGAGCATATGCTGACGGCGGTGATCATGACGGCGCCGGCCGCGATCCTGATGGCGAAGATGATCGAGCCGGAAACGGAGACGCCGGAGACATTCGGGACGGTGCCGCGTGAGTCGCATGCGGACGATGTGAACGTGATCGACGCGGCGGCTCGGGGTGCGAGTGAGGGGCTCTACTTGGCGCTGAACGTAGGGGCAGTGCTGATTGCCTTCGTCGCCTTGATCGCGGTGCTGAATGGCCTGATGTCGTGGATGCACGGGCTGCCTTACATGGGCTGGGTGCCGGATGCGTTACAGGATGTGTTTGCGTGGGTGTTCGCGCCGGTGGCATGGGTCATGGGTGTGCCGTGGGCGGACGCGCGGACGATCGGCGATCTGTTGGGAACGCGGATGGTGATCAACGAGTTCGTGGCTTACGCGCAGTTGGGGCAGATGAGGGAAACGTTGCAGCCGCAGTCGTTCCTGATTGCGGGTTATGCGCTTTGCGGGTTCGCAAACTTCGGCTCGATCGGGATACAGGTCGGCGGCATGGCGAGCTTGATTCCAAGCCGTCGGCATGACTTGGCGAACTTGGGTTTCCGCGCCATGCTCGCCGGGACGATGGCGAACTTCATGACGGCCTCGCTGGCGGGCCTGCTGACGCGCTGAGTTCTCCCGGGTTGAGGTCTCTACTGTGGCGAGCGACTATGACGGCATGCGCGAGGCGCGGGACTTCATCGAGTCCCGTGTGGGGACGTCGGTCAAGGTCGCGGTTGTTCTGGGGAGCGGGCTTTCGGACGTTCTGCAGCGCTTCGATGTGAGCGAGCGGCTCGGCTATCGGGAGATACCGCACTGGCCGGTGGGTACGGTGGCTGGGCATGCGGGCGAACTAGTGGACTGTCTCAAAGTAACCTTGCATATAGGGAAGACGTCTTCTCTATATGCCCTTTGAAGGTAGCCTGGTTCGATTGAACTCCCGGCAATGTTCGGAGCTCGAGGAGATCGCTCGCTCCCAATCGCTCCCCGCCGGCTTTGTGCTGCGCGCCAAGATTGTTCTGCTATTGGCCCCGGGGTTGTCCTATCAAGCCGTCGTCGCCAAGCTCGACACCTCCGCGC
>Ga0315339_1001614_pt1 | contig 19347 bp, 17 predicted proteins | sample ASW17metaG_FD_204514 | JGI IMG/M metagenome (GOLD analysis project Ga0315339, IMG submission 204514) | Ammonia-oxidizing marine archaeal communities from Pacific Ocean, United States - ASW #17 | ecosystem: Environmental > Aquatic > Marine > Oceanic | place: USA: California | collected 2016-12-05
CAACGTCCCGGACCGTCCACGCCGCGTGCCCGGTCCCCCAAGGCTTAGTGCGCCCCGCCACCGGTGGTTCGCCAACCGGAATGTCGTCCAGTCTCTGACACACGAAACGAACCGGCCAGGAGCGGGATGTCAGCTCACCGACGTGTCGGGCCACGTCGCTCTCGATCTCCTCTCGCACCACTACGACCGCTCCGCCGAATCCTGAGCGTGCGGCATCGAAGAGGGCGTAGTCGATCAAGGCTTCGCCGCCGGGACCGACTTGGGCCAGGGGTTTCACCCCGCCATACCGCGTCGATAGGCCTGCAGCCAGGACTACCAATGTGGGGGTCGGCGTCGATCCCGAGGGCCCCAGGTCGCGCGGAACGAGTGCTGGGCTCAAGGCCTTGGCCGGACTAGGGTGTGGAGAATCGGAGTCATTGGTCGTGACGGGAGACTATCCGATGCCTAGGTCCCGTGCCACAACGAGTTACGGTGATATCGTGTCCTGGCTGTTTCATGGCGGAGCGTTCGGATGCGGGAACACGTGTCCCGAAAGCTGGACGGTTAGGTCAACGGGTACACTCGGCGCGTCTGAGATGACTCGGGACCGGACGTTGGAACTCAGCGGGGAGGCCCAGCGCGGGACGCCGTCAATACCGGTCGGCTACTGCTCGTCGAGCTCACCGAGAAGCTGAGTCCCGATGTGATCACTATGGATATCCATATGCCGATCATGGACGGCTTCCAGGCCACCAAAGAAAGGAGCCCGAATGTATCTCGTCAAGCCGCTGGACGTGGACTTTCTGGGGCGGGCTGTCCGGGACGCCCTCATGGTTCGTGAGCTTCTCGTAGAGCGAAACCGGATGAGTGGGGTGCAGGAGTGAACATCGGCTTGACGTGACCGGAGCAGGTCCGTAGCGCTATGGGCCTTGCCGCCCCAACTCTTCTACTCTGCCCCCGAAGTGATGGTCGTGGTCCGTGTTTTTGAGGGCCCCAAACGCCCCGCCTGTGGCGGAGATCATCCGTAGGCTCGGCCTGAACATGCTTTTCGGTTGAAGCTGGTAACGTTAGGTTTTGTGCCGCTAATCACGTTATTTGGGATTGGCCGGGATGGTGGAATTGGTAGACGCACCGGACTCAAAATCCGGCGGGCTTCGGCCCTTGGGGGTTCGAGTCCCCCTCCCGGCACTAGGGGAGCGGCAATGTGATGTACCGGCCGCTCCTGAGGAGACGATGATGCGCGCACTAGAAATCTTCGTGCTGGTCACCTGCCTTTACGGCAACGGTGCCGAGGCCCAGGAGCGCGTACAGGAGGGAGAGCGCGTCCGGGTAGAACACCGTTTGGGCGGTGGAGAGCCTGAGATGCTCGAAGGATGGCTCGTCCGGATCCACCCTGGTGATTCTATAGTCATGGCTACCAGGGTCAGTAGGGATCGCGTGTCCTTCCGTACTCCTGAGGTGGACCGCTTTCAAGCCTACCGTGTCGACACCCGAAGTGGTCGTTTCGGGGTCATCGGGACCCTCGCGGGAGCGGTCGCCGTCTACCCGTTCACGGAGGCCGAGTGCTCCCCCACCCGGAACGAGGTTTGCCTAGGACGGGTAACGACCCTTTATGTGGCGGCCGGAGGCTTGCTCGTGGGAGCCCTCATCGGATCGTTCTTCAAGGTTCCGACGTGGAAGGACATCGCGCCCGACTCGTTTCGCGTCCCGCTCCTGAGTCCGGCCCTGACGTTTGATGGGGGCTTTGGTTTCACGGCCCGGGTAGCACTGAAGTTTTAGGAGCCGCCGGCGTGCCGTATCACGACCGACGTCCTCATGGTTGTGTGACGGGCTGAGCGTCGCGATAAGCGAGCTGAACCTTGGGCAAAGAAAGGCGGGCGTTGTAGAGGTGACGCGCGAAGACGAGTTGCTTCCGGTGGCACTGACGCTCGCCTATCAGCCCCCGGCCGCAGCCGGGCACTGGGCTGAATCTGGCCTTTTCCAGCCGAATCAGATGAATATGCACTTCATCGGAGGTGCATATTTTTGTATTTTTAATATCTACCCCTCGTACTGAGGCACGTCCGGAAATCCACGAAACACGCGCGTTTCCGGGCTCGATTGTCGAAGCAGGTCTGTATCGGAGAACAAATGGGTGACAACGGAAGTAGCGACAACGGATCCCTGACGGTCCGGGACAACCGCACGGGGCGTGACTACGAGATCGATATTCAGGACGGCGATGTCATCAGCGCCATGGACCTCCGTCAGATCAAGGTGAACGACGACGACTTCGGAATGATGTCGTACGACCCAGCCTTCTCGAACACGGCTTCGACCCGCAGTTCGGTGACCTTCATCGACGGTGGTAAGGGCATCCTTGAGTACCGCGGCTATCCGATCGAGCAGCTGGCAGAGCGCAGCTCCTTCCTCGAGGTGGCGTACCTGCTCTTGAAGGGTGAACTCCCCAACAAGGGCGAGTTGGACGGGTTCACCGAGAGTATTACGGCCCACACATATGTGCACGAGAACTTCCGACGGCTAATGCAGCAGTTCCGTTACGACGCCCACGCCATGAGCATGGTCATCAGCGGGGTAGCGGCGCTCAACACCTTCTATCCAGACGGTAACAACGTCCGCGACGCGGATCACCGATGGCTTCAGGTCCAGCGTCTCGTCGCCAAGATGCCGACGCTGGCTGCCTATGCGTACCGACATCATCGGGGACTGCCCGCCGTCTATCCGGAAAATGAACTGTCGTACACGGCCAATTTCCTCAACATGCTCTTCCGCATTGGAGGGCGTGAGTACAAGCCGAATCCGGTGGTGGAGCGCGCCCTCGACGTTCTCTTCATTTTGCACGCGGATCACGAGCAGAACTGCTCAGCGACCACCATGCGCGTCATCGGGAGCGCTGAGGCAGACCCCTATTCCGCACTCGCAGGAGCGATGGGCGCCCTCTCCGGTCCGTTACATGGTGGAGCGAACGAGGCGGTCCTCAGGATGCTCAACCGCATCGGCTCCGTCGACAAGATTCCGGCGTTCATGGACGGCGTGAAGAATCGAGAAGAACGGCTCATGGGCTTCGGTCACCGGGTCTACAAGGCTTATGACCCCCGGGCCAGCATCATCAAGCGCACGGCGGACGAGGTGTTCGAGATCACCGGACGTAACCCACTTCTGGATATCGCCCTCGAGTTGGAGCGGATCGCGCTGGAGGACGAGTTCTTCGTCTCGCGGAATCTATATCCCAACGTCGATTTCTATTCGGGGCTCATCTACCAGGCTCTGGGCTTCCCAGTCGAGATGTTTCCGGTGCTCTTCGCCATCCCCCGCACGGTCGGGTGGTTGGCTCAGTGGCAGGAGATGATCCAGGACAAGGAGCAGCGTATCGCTCGTCCGAGGCAGATCTTCACGGGAAGTGCCAAGAGAGACTTCGTGCCGATGGAAGACCGGTAGTCCACCTAGTTCAGTCCACCTAGTTCAGAGCCCGTTCCGGAGAGATACCTGTGTCGATCGTCCCCGTTGATGTGGTACACCTCGGACGTACTGGAGCCATCTGTTCATACTGGATCGACGGGGCCGAACCGGCCGTGGTCGATCCGGGGCCGACGACGTCGCTCGGGGGGCTGGAAGCGGGCTTAGAGGCGGAGGGGCTGGCACTGGCCGATCTTCGCCACGTTCTGCTGACGCATGTGCACCTAGACCACGCAGGGGGTACGGGGCACCTGGTCCAGCGTTTCCCCGACCTTCAGGTACATGTGCACGTCGATGGTGCGGCTCACCTTGTGGAGCCGGACAAACTCGTGTCGAGCACCAGGCGCACCTTCGGTGATCGGCACGATCGGCTCTGGGGTGAGGTGTTACCCGTTCCCAAGGATCGCATCAGAGCTTGGGAGCCCGTCACACCGCTTCCGGTTCCCGGTGTGCGAGTATTTTCCACGCCCGGCCACATCGGGCACCATGTGTCGTATCTGTCCGAAGATGACGGAGTGCTACTGACGGGTGACGCCATGGGTGTCATCCTGGCTCCAGGTGCGCCTACGCACCCCTCGGGGCCGCCGCCCAGTGTCGATGTGGCCGAGTGGCTCCAGACCATGGATACGATTGCTTCGATCGATCCCGACCTCTTCGGTCCCACGCACTTCGGGCTGCACGACGACACTCCGGGGCGGATTGGTCAGTTACGGACTAACCTACTGGCGTTGAGAGATCGTGTGCAGGCGGCCATCGACGACGACGATGACGGCGATCGGGCGGTGTTCGAGTCAGAGGTACGCGAAGAGGTGGCTCGATTCCGTGCGAAAGAAGAGGTCGAGGAGTATTTCAACGCGTTCAACCCGACGATGGACTGGGACGGAATGAAGCACCACCTAGAACGCGTGGACCGGTAGTCTTGGGACGGTCTAGATCGGTGGACGTTGGACACCAGTGACGTTGGATCCCATCCGGCGATCAACCGAAGCTCTTCACCCCCGGGGGAGACTGCCGAAGCGCCGTCAGATACCGGAACGGAGTCCGGACACCATGCTCCGGCTCGGTCCATCCCTCCAGCACACCCGGTAGGGTAGGGTGGAGGTTTCCGTGACGTGCGACTTCACGCACTCGCAGGGCCTTCACCTCGAACGCGATCACATTGGTGGTCAGCCCATCCTTCTGTAGACGCCCCCGCACGACCAGGAACGGTTCCATGCGCACTGTGATTCTGCGGGTTTCGTAGATTTTCGGCTTCACAATCACGTTTATAGGACCGTACTCATCTTCCATAAGGACAAAGACATAGCCGTTCGCAGTCGAGGGCCTTTGGCGCGCCACTACAATGCCTGTCACGGTCACGGTGGAGTGATTGGGAAGGTCGGCGAAGCGGTCACTGCAAACGGTTTCGGAGGGCAGTTCGTCCCGGAGTAGAGCCAGGGGATGCAGCTTGGTGGAGAAGCGCAGCATGCGGTACTCCGCGACCATCCGTTCGGTGTCCTTGAGGTCGGGGAATGCGAGGTGAGCGTAAGGTTCATCGAGGCCCAATTCGGCCTGCGGATGGTCATCCCGACCACCGCTCCGTTTCGTATCTTCTTCCGGGCCCAACCAAAGTCCGGCCTGCCACAGGAGTTGCCTCCTTGTGAGCCCGAAGCTCTCGAAGCCGCCCACCCAGATCAGGTTCTCCACGGCCGGCCGTTTCAGGGTTGCCGGGGTCCTCCGAAGGAAGTCGGACAGGGAGGCGAACGGCCCGTGTTGCTCTCGCTCTTCCACGACCTGTTCGGCTATGTCGGTGCCCCACCCTCTGACGAAGCCCAACCCAACCCGGATATCGCTTTCTTCGGCCGAACACGTAACCCCGCTGCGATTCACGTCGGGAAGGTGGATTCCGATCCCGTGACGTCGGGCATCCCGACCCAAAGCGTCCAAGGAGTAGAAACCCATGGGTTGATTGTTGAAGAGACCCACGTAGAACTCGGTGCCGTAGTAGTAGCGCAGCCAAGCCGACTGATACGCCAGGAGACCGAACGCCGCCGCGTGGGACTTCGGAAAGCCGAACTCGCTGAATGCAGTCACTTGCTGGAAGACCTTTTGGGCCGTGATGTCGTCGACACCTAGTGCCTGTGCACCACTGCGAAAGTCGTCCCAATGCGAGCCCATGGCCTGCTTAGAGCGTTTACGGCTCATGGAGCGCCTCAGGCTTTCGGCCTGGCCGTCGGAAAAGCCCGCCAAGGCCTGACAGACCTGAAGCACCTGATCCTGGAAAATGATGACTCCTAGCGTCTCCCCGAGGGCCTCTTCCAAGAGGGGATGGTCGTACGGTACCTGGAAGCCGGGATTTTCCCGCAAGAGCTCTCTCCGGCGTATATAAGGATTGACCGCGCCCCCCACGATCGGCCCGGGGCGTACGATAGCCACCTGGACCGTTAGGTCCTCCAGGTTTCGGGGCTGAACACTCCGAAGCATCTGTATCTGCGCCCTGCTCTCGACCTGAAACATGCCGATGGTGTCACCGGTGCAGATGCGCTCGTAGACCTGCTCGTCTGCGAAGTCGATGCGCGAGAGGTCGGGCGCTTTGCCGTGGCGCTCCGAGATGAGGTCTACCGCTTCTTCGACCAACGACAACATTCCCAGTGCCAGAAAGTCGATCTTGATGAATCCGGCGTCGTCGCAGGAATCCTTGTCCCACTGGCAGAGTACACGGCCCTCCCAAGCTGCCGGTTCCAGGGGAACGATTTCGACGAGCGGTCGGCTGGAGATGATCATTCCGCCCACATGTTGGGAGATGTGGCGGGGAAGGCCTTTGATGTCGTCGGCCAGTTCGCAGAGAGCCTGCCAGGCGGGTGAGTCGGCCTTCTCCTGGAACTCGGGCAACCGGCGCAGTTCCTCCATGAGCCCTCCGCCCGAGTGTCGTTCTGCCAGCTTGGAGAGCTTTTCCAGATCCCCCATGGGCAGGTCCAACGCTTTGCCGATCTCCCGGAGTGTGGAGCGGATTCGGTAGGTGGGAAACGTGCACACCAGGCCGGCGTGCTCATTCCCGTATCGTTTGTAGACCCTCAGGATCAGTTCTTCGCGGATGTTGCGTGGAAAGTCGAGGTCGATGTCCGGAACACTACACATGGCGTCATTGAGGAAGCGACCCAGATACAGGTTCGTCTTCACCGGGTCTACGTGCGAGAGCCCGATCAGGTAGCAGATAATGGACGACACCGACGATCCCCGGCCCCGCCCAGGCGGTAGGCCGGCGTTGGCGCGAGGCGCCGCACCCCGAATATCAGCGGCGACCTCTGTAGCCAACTCCATGATGTCGCGGTAGACGAGAAAGAACCCACCCAGGCCGTGGAGATCTACGAGCGCGAGTTCCTGATGAAGTCGGGCTCTGGCCTCGTCTTCCAGCTTCGAACCAGCGTAACGTTCGTCCAGCTTGGCCAGGCACACGGCTGCCAGGGTCTCCAGCGCTCCACCCCGGTCGCTCCCCTCGAAATCGGGGAAGGTGTAACCCAGATCTTTGGTGAGGTCGAAGGCGCTGCACCGCTCCGCGATTTCCAACGTGTGCGCCAGGGCGTCGGGGCGTCCCTCGAAGCGGCTCGCCATCTCCTGTGGGGACGCAAGGTAGAAATGGGCGTTGGGTCGCCTTTGTGTGTGGGAGCCATTAAGCGTAGTCCGGTTCCGGATCGACACGAAAACGTCCTGAAGCCGATGCCGTTCGGGACGGTGATAGTGGACGTTCCCGGTGGCTACAACGGGAATCCCGAGACGATCGGCCAGGCGACCCAGGCTCCGGTTCCGGTAGCCGTCGCCTTTCTCTTGGTTGTCCTGAAGCTCGACGAAGAGATTTCCGTGTCCGAAAGCGCTTTGGAGGCGGCGGGCCAATAGCTCAGCCGTAGCCACGCTGTCCTCTAGAGCGACCAGAAGGGGACCCTGCCGGCACCCGGTCAGGGCGATGAGGCCCTCTGTGCGGGCGAAGAGGGAGGAGAGCGGAAGGGTAGGGCGGCCCCGGTCACTCTCAAGGTGCGCCTCACTCAGGAGTCGGCAGAGGTTGGCGTATCCGATCGGGGTCTCGGCCAGGAGGGTCATATGACAGCCGCGGGCCAGCGCATCACCGTCCGGGTCGGCTGCCTCGAGTCCGTCCAGGCCCTGGGGGACTCCGGGAATATCAAGGGCCACGGTGACCTCGGCACCCGTGATGGGCTGAAGCCCCTCACTGCGAGCCGACTGGGCGAACTCCATCGAGCCGTAGAGACCGTTGTGGTCGGTCAGGGCCAGTGCCGGATAACCCAATTCCAGAGCCCTGAACACCAGCTCCTCAGGATGCGAAGCTCCGTCCAAAAAGGAGAAGCCGGAGTGGCAATGAAGCTCGATATATAGAGGTGTAGACACGGGTTTCGGTTTTTATTCGGGAAAGGAGCCGAATATAAGCCGAAGATCGTCGGGGTGCAAGGCGAGGCTGGCTAAGGCCGCTCCTCGACTGGCTTAGACGCCCGACGTGCAGAGATCCGCAGCCCTGTCCAGGGCTGCGGCAAGGGCAGAACTGACCGCACCAGGTGCGAATCCTCGCCGGCCCAGAAAAGCATGAAGGCGTCGTCTGCCCTTCGCGCGCTCCGGAGAGAAGTCTTTGATCGCGAGCGCTTTCGTCATCTCAGGGTTTTGCCGTTCGATCCACTTTATCGCGACTGCCGTAGCGAGCGTTTCCTCGGAGGTCTCTTCGTCGACGAAGGCACTCTCGATCGCCTGTTCGGCGACTGCACCGGCGACCCCCTTCTGGCGAAGCTCCTGCATGAGGCGGAAGCGACCTCGTGGACGGATGCGGATGCGGCTTCGGGCGAACGCAGAAGAAAAAGCCGCGTCGTCCAGGAATCCCTGTTCCCGGAGCAAGTCGATGCACCATTCAACCAGTGCAGGGGGGAAGTCCCTGGTTCGCAGCTTGGACCGAAGCTCCTGTTCGGCCCGCGGTCGGTACGAGAGGAAATGAAGGGCCGCCTGGCGGATGCGCCACTTGGTGTCGTCCTCTTTCAGACGGGCCAGATCCACAGGCTTGAGCTCGGTGCCTACGTGGATTCCGGATCGATCCATGACGTCCAGTGCGATCTCGAACGGCTCCTGGCCTTCGACGTGTACCAGAACGCGGTCTCGCTTCCGCGGGGCGAGGTGGATTCGAAGGATCTTCACTGTCCGTACCATCCTCCGGCCACGAGGTCTCGAAAGAGAATGAAGGGCCGCCCGTCTTCTAGGACCAGAGCGAAGTATTCTCGCGAAATCGGGGTGCGCCACCACTCGTCGTCGATTCTCCATCGTTCCCGCACCGTCACTACCCGAAACCGTTTACCGCGCCTATGTAGCTCGGCGGGCAGTCCATCGTCGTCCGTATGAACCTGAACAGGGGAAGGGGACTTCAGTGGGCGAAGCCTCTGCCCCTGAAGCCTACTGGGTCGCCCGTTTCTGGCGTCGCTGGAGGTTGGATTTGGAAGGCTCATAACGGTCTCGGTCGTGCGGTTTTAATGGAGACCGAAGATAAACCGAAAGTGTGAGCGACGCAATTCTTTAATGGGACTGGTGATGCCCAATCGCGCCCGGTCTACTCCCCTGGCCCTTCTTCGCTCGGAGGGATATCAGCGCGGGTCCCACCCGCCACTTCACGGGTACGCCCCGCGAGTTGGAAGAAGCGATCGCCGAACGCCCGTAGCGTCTCGGTGTCTGGAAAAGCCGAGGAGGGGATCGTCAGGAAGGAATTGGCACCCGAATAGATGAGGAAGGACCCGTCCGACTCCTTGATGTCCTCTATGGCGCTCCACTTCACCAGCCAGTCGTATCCGGATGTGGAGTTCAGGATGCCTTCTTCGCGCAACTCCACTCGGTGGTGTCCAAAGATGCCATTGATGAGACCGACATCAGCGACCTTCTTGAGTTGGCGTTTCTGCGAATGACGCACCAGAGGCTTGAGCGCGCCCACCAGCAGTGCGCCCGTCAACACCATAGCCAGCGGACCGATCACCGACGTTCCGCCGATAAGAAGCAGCAGACTCATGAGCCCGACAATCACGGCGAACAGGATCTGCATCTGGGTGAGCGCCTTCTTGGTCAGTTCGGGGTTCCAGGAGTGGGTGGCGTTGGCTCGTGCCCAGTCCTCGGGTGTGAACTCGAACTCGAACTCGGCCGCGATGGGATCGGCATCTGTCATGGTCCAGTCCTCGACCGATTGGACAGTCTATCATCAGGGTGGTGTGTCCAATTTTATGCGCGTAGTGCACTAGTTGCGATGATCGCTGTTTCGGGCTCTTGCTTCACCGGTTCACTTTTACTTCAAGAGGGGCTAGGAGAAGCTCGTCCCTAGGCCGACCTCACGGCTCGAAGCTCAGCAGCGCATGCCTCCGCTCAGGGATCCGTGACCAGGGATCCACTTCTACAACCCGGTACAGTGGGGAGTAGCCGAGCTTCAGCTTGAGTTCCTGAACGGCCTCCCGGAGAGCGGAAGGGACGATGCCCCCCGATAACTCCCGGCCGCTCTCTTCCCGGCCGGTGGTTTCCCCGCGGTCGAAGAGGTCGTTCTGGGACGTGGCCGGACCGAACTGGAAAAACTCGACGGTCAAAGCCTCCACGGCACGAGGCGGAGGGGACAGAGCCATCCGCGCCCGCAAGACAAACGCGATGCACTCGCGATGCGCTGTGGATTCTCGAAGGACCGTCTCCATGGACCAGGAGCCTGCACCCTCTAGACGAGCGGACAAGACGACACCCTGAATGCCCCGACCCTGACGTTCCGGACGAGCCAGCGCACGCTCCAGAAGACGGTCCAAGGCGCCGTGGAGTGTCTGCACCTGCCCCACGGGAGTGTGGAAGTCCAGGGAAGAGCGAATGGGCTGGGGTCGATGATTTGGCTGTACGGAATCGATTCGTGCGCCGGTGGCCCATTCCCGAGCCTTACGACCGACCGATCCGAATTGGCCGACGAGGGCCGGGGTTGGTAGACGGACCAGATCCTCCAGAGTTTCGACACCGAGTCGCTCGAGTCGCTCGATCACCACCGAATCCACCGGGAGTACGGAGACAGGGCAGGGGCCCAAGAAAGATAGGAATTCCTCGTCTCTTACGATCACCGGTTGTCCGGGGCCCGCTCCGGCCGCGGCCACCCACGCTCCGAACTTTCCCGGAGCCCACCCCATTCTCATGGCGGCTACCAGTGGACGGGGGAAGATGGCGAGGAGTGCTCCGAGGACTCTATCTATTTGGCGCGGCGGCGATCCGTAGAGTCGCCCTAACCCGTCCATACCAACGAAGACCCTTCCACGGCCAGCTGGCTCAACGATGGGACTCAGGTTCGACAGCGTTTCGAGGAGTTCTTCCTGGGCCGCGTCATAATGGGCTGGATCGGGTTCGAGAAGGGTGAGGGAGGGACATAGACCGACGGCTTGAGAGACGAGCTGTCCAGGACGTACGCCCGCTATTGAGGCTCGCTCGGATACTTGCCACACTGTTCTTCGGGTGTTCTCACCGAGGGAGAGTAGAGCTACGGATGTGGTATCCAATTCGGGGCTTCGAACCAACTCCAGCCGAAGTTCGAAGGTTGGTAGCCAGGCGCAGAGTGCCTGGCGGCTTCCGCGGCGGGGGGTGGTAGTTGTGCCCCTGGTCTCCCACCCGCGAACGGCCGGGTGGGTGGGACCACTATACACTCGAGGACGGGGCTCTGACATGGACAAAACGGCCTTGGATAAATACCCGAAGAAAAACCGAAAGTCCAAAATACTTCGAAGACAAAAGAAGAGCAAGCAAGACTGATTGTTGTTGGATGGATTCCGGGAGAATCCCGCGCTATTCCCCGGCCGAACCGCCTTCGTATTCGGCGGTACCGAGCGCCGTCGGCTCGGAGCGCTCCTCCTCCAACGCGTCCTCTGCGGTCCGCGACGCTTCTTCCATGATCGCTCCCAACCTCCGCTGGAACGATGCACTCGTACGGCTCCAGAGTGACCGGGACACGATGGCCGCGCTTCCGAAAACGCCTCCGAGAATTCCGACAACACCGAGCGCGGTGGTAGGCTCGATGACCTTTTCGCCAAGGATCATCGAGCCTATGAAACTCCCGATGGTCGGGAGGAGGACCGTGAGGGCGCCTGCCGTTCTTCGATCGCCCACCACCTCGATCGTGGTACCGCTGTCTCGTGCGCTGACGTTTACAAAAATCTGGCTGGGCTCGTCCCATTCGGTTTGCCATTCCAGGGAATCCAGGACGTGTTTAGTCTCCCCCTGGCGGGATGCCGTTCGGCGGACGGTTTGAAGGATTTTACTCAGGCCTTCTTCCGAGATTTTCCCAGGCAGCGTCCGCTCGTGACGATACATGAGGGGTCCCCCGATGATCGCCGCCACCTTGTCGCGACTCTGTTCGGGTAGGCCCGCGGCAGCCCGAGCAATGGCCGACGAGTCGATTCCCGCTTCCGCAGCGATCTGCTGGATCTCGGATAGGGATAGGCCGTCCGGGTGGCTACCGTCGCCAACCTCACTGATCTCAGAGGCTTTCCGGAGGATCAGCGCGAACTCTTCATCTGAGTATCGGCGTCCCACGTCCTCACCCGCGCTCATGACTGCTCCCCTGCGGTGGTCACGACGACGCTCGACTGGCCGTCCCGTCCGATAAGCTTGTTCAGAACGATCACCGGCACCAGACCTACAGCGATGATCAGAAGGGCCGGCATCGCGGACTGGGTCAACTGCTCATCGGTGGCGAGCTGGAAGGCGCGGGTCGCCAGAGTGTCGAAGTTGAAGGGGCGTAGAATGAGCGTGAGCGGAAGCTCCTTAAGGACATCCACGAAGACGAGAAGGGCCGCACTCAAGATGGTCCCGCGGAGCAGAGGTAGGTCCACCTTCCAAAGGGTCTTTAGCGGCGGCACGCCGAGAGACCGCGACGTCTCGTCCAAGTTTCCGCAAAGGCGTTTGAAACCCGATTCGAGGGGGTTCAGTGCCACCGCCAGAAATCGCACCACGTATGCAAAGACGAGGGCGATCAGAGTGCCGCTCAACAGGAGCCCGGTAGGAAAATCGAACGAAGCCCGCATGAAGGTGTCGACCCGTCGGTCCATCCAAACGAACGGGATGAACACACCCACTGCAATGACGGCTCCGGGAATCGAATATCCGAGGACCGCCACCTTCGATGCGGCCCGTAGGAGCGGGGTAGGGCTGAGTCGAGCCGCATAAGAGATAAGTAGAGCTGCGAATACTGCCGAGACAGCAGCGCCCAGGGCCAGCGAGAAACTGTGCAGCGTGAGTTCCACGAAACGTGTATCCAGCGATCCTAGGCCTGCCTTGGTAGCCCATCCGAGGAGCTGGAGAACCGGAACCAGGAATCCGAGCGCGAGCGGAATGAAGCAGACTGAGAACGAGAGCCAGCGGCCTCGAGTGCCGAGGGCGCGCCGCGTGGTCGGCCTGTGGCCCCGAGCACCGTCGTCGAAGCGGGCCCGTCCCCGTTGCACCCGCTCGAAGACGATTAGCGAGAAAACGAAAAGGAGCAGAATGCCCGATAGGCGCATGGCAGACATCGGGTCGTTCAAAGGAAACCAGGCCCGGAAGATGCCGGTGGTGAACGTCGGAACGCCGAAGTACTTCACTGCACCGTACTCGTTCAGTACTTCCATCAGGACGAGTGTTAGTCCACCCACCACGGCCGGCCTGGCCATGGGAAGGGCCACCTTGAAGAAGGTGTTCCACGGGCCCCGTCCAAGACTACGCGCGGTCTCGAGGACTGCGCCGGACTGGCGGACGAAGGAGGCGCGAGCGATCACGTAGACGTACGGGTAGAGCACCAGAGCCATCATGACCATAGCCCCCTCTCGGGACATCAGCGTCGCACGCACTCGCCAAGTCTCGGCACCGGGCCAGAGCGTGTCCAGAAGGCCTGACATCGGGCTCCCGTATTCGAACACACCAGCGTAGGTATAGGCGATGATGTAGGTGGGGATGGCGAGCGGTAGGACCAAGCTCCACTCGAAGATCCGGCGTCCGGGAAAATCGTACGCGGAGACCAGCCAGGCCGGGGCTAGCCCGAACACGAGGGCCAGAGCACCGACTCCTACCATGAGGAGGGCCGAGTTCCCGATGTACACCCACAGGACCGTACTCGCCAGGTGTTGCCAGATCTCCGTCGAGGGCTTGAACACCCCTCCCGCGATGACGAGCAACGGAAGCGTCGTTAGCGTCACCAAGACGAGAGCAGAAACGCTCCATGGAGTCAGTCCTCCACGAAAATCACCTCGGAATCGACGCCAGAAAGCCCGAAGTGCATAGAAGGCACCCCGGGCTTTCGGACGAGTGGCCGTAGCCATATCGCGTTTCAGTCGACGCTGTGCTCTAGCGCCATCCGGCCCGGTCGAAGACCATTACCGCGCGGGCGTTCAGCTCTCCGAGCACGGACAGGTTGAGCGTGTCGGGGCTGAATTCTCCCCACCCGTGCAGGGTCTCGGCCCACCCGATTCCGGCCTTCACCGGATACTCGAAGTTGGCCTCGGCGTATCCGGTTTGGGCTTCCGTATCGGTCAGAAATTCCAAGAGTCTCAAGGCGTTCTCCGGACTTGGCGAATGAGCCGTGATGCCGGCGCCACTGACGTTCACGTGTGCGCCACGATCGCCCTGATTGGGGAAGAACATCCCGATCTTGTCGGCCAGCGCCCGGTCCCCCTCATCGTCTCCGTTGAAGAGCTGCCCCACGTAGTACGTGTTGGTGATAGCCACGTCACCGACCCCGGCCGCCACGTCCTTCACCTGGTCGCGGTCTCCGCCTTGGGGCGCGCGGGCCATGTTTTGCACCACACCCTCTGCCCACTCTTCCGCCGCATCCTCGCCGTTGACCGCAATGATTGAGGCTAGGAGGGACTGGTTGTAGATGTTCTCGGAGCTGCGTACGAGCACACGACCGCGCCACTTGGGATTGGCCAAGTCCTCATACGTAGAAAGCTCCTCGGGGGACACGCGGTCCAGCGAGTAGGCGATCACTCGAGCCCTTTGTGTCAGCCCATACCAGTACCCGTCCGGGTCTCGCAGATGTTCGGGCACGTTGGCCTCGAGGGTCTCGGACGAGGTAGCCCGTAGCAGTTCGCGGGTCTTGGCCCTCTGCAGGCGGCCGGCGTCTACTGTGACGAGGAGATCGGCCTTCGTATTCGCGCCTTCGGTCTCGAGACGGGTGATCAGCTCATCGGCAGATGCCGTTTGGACGTTGACTTCTATGCCCGTCAGCTCTGTGAAGCGGCGAAAGAGCTCTTGATCCGTATCGTAATGGCGATGGCTATAGACATTGACGACGCCGGCGTTGTCCGAGGCGGCTTCTCGCTGTCCGTCTCCTGCGCAGGCGGCTAGCAAAGCCACTCCCATCAAAGTAACGAGGCCCGATATGTGAAACTGCTTCATGTACAACTCTCCGTGATATGACGCCGGACCAAGAGAGGGACGGGGTTAGCCCCTGATCCACAAGTTAGTTGAGAACGACTCTCAACTAGTTGCCGGGAAGATCAACCCAACAGGCGCAGCAGGCAAGACTCGGCATAGGAACAGGCTTTTGGGGTGAATGGCGCCCATCCCGGCGCCTGGGTATGTTTCGGGTTCCATCAGGTCGCCTTCTTCTGGGGCCGGACCTACCCGATCGACACTTCATGACACTGCAGCGGAGCGCCATGTGACCGAATACAGCCACGCCACCGTGCCGTCCGATGGCGATAGGATTACGATTGAAGCAGGCAAGCCAGTGGTACCGGATCAGCCGATCATTCCGTTCATCGAAGGAGACGGGATCGGGCCGGACATCTGGTGCGCGACACAAGCCGTGGTCGACGCCTCGGTGGCGAAGGCCTACGAGGGCGAGCGCGGGATTGCCTGGATGGAGGTCTACGCGGGAGAGAAGGCCTACGAGAAGACCGGGGAGTGGCTTCCGGAGGAGACGTTCGAGGCGCTACGTGAGTTCAAGGTGGGCATCAAAGGCCCCCTCACCACGCCTGTCGGTGGCGGAATCCGGTCACTCAATGTCACGATCCGCCAGGTGCTCGATCTCTACTCCTGCGTGCGCCCGGTTCGCTGGATCAAGGGCGTGCCGTCGCCGATGAAGGAGCCCGAGAAGCTCGATGTCGTCATATACCGTGAGAACACCGAGGACGTGTACGCGGGTATCGAATGGGCATCCGGTACAGCTGAGGCGGACCGAGTGCGCGCCTTCCTGGTCGACGAAATGGGCGCCTCCATCCGCGAGGGGAGCGGTATCGGGATCAAGCCGATCAGTCCCTTCGGGACGAAGCGGCACGTGGCGGCGGCGATCCGATATTCCCTCGAGCGGAGCCGGCGGTCGGTAACCCTGGTCCACAAAGGGAACATCATGAAGTTCACCGAGGGGTCCTTCAGAGACTGGGGGTACGAAGTCGCCGAGGAGCAGTTCGCGGACACCACCGTTGCTGAACCGGCCGTCTGGGAAGGTGCCGATCCAGCGGGCAAGCTTCTGATCAACGACCGCATCGCCGACGCCATGTTCCAGCAGGTGCTGTTGCGGCCGGACGAGTACGACGTGCTGGCCACGCCGAATCTGAACGGCGACTACCTCTCTGATGCTTGCGCCGCGCAGGTCGGCGGTCTGGGCATGGCGCCGGGTGCCAATATCGGCGACGAGATCGCCGTATTCGAGGCGACGCATGGCACGGCTCCCAAGTACACCAACCTCGACAAGGTGAATCCCGGCTCACTGATTCTGTCGGCCGTCATGATGCTCGAGCATCTCGGTTGGAACGAAGCGGCCGAGGCGGTGAACAGAGGTGTGGAGGGGGCTATCGACGCCAAGACGGTGACATACGACTTGGAGCGTCAAATGGAGGGAGCCACCACCGTCACGACCTCGGAGTTCGGACAGGCCATCATCTCGCACATGTAATTCGAAAGAACCGATGAACACACATCTCGTCTCCTCGGTCGGTGCCGTCGGCCATGCGATACAACTGTTGGCCGTCCCCGTTTTCGAGACGGATGCGGGGGCGGAGCCAGTGCTTCCGGCAGATCTGGTCGAAGCCACCACCGGCTCCTATCTCGCGGAGGATCTGAACAGCAAACTGGGCGAATATGTTGTTTCGTATCGTAGAGGCGAGACGGGTCCGGAGCGGGTGCTCTTATTGGGTGCTGGAAAGGCCTCGGACCTCGACGCCGAGACGCTGCGGCGTTGGGCGGGACACGCGGTGCGGGCGGCCGAATCGATCGGCGTCGGAGCCGTAGGCGTGTACCTAGGTGGCTTGGGCGGGATCGACGTGGAGACCGCTTCTCAGGCCGTGACCGAGGGTGCGGTATTGGCGTCATGGCGGTTCACCGAGATGAGGCGACTGGATGAGGATGCTCCGCCTGAGGTCACGGAGTTCACTGTGATGGCTGAAGCCGAGCATGTCGATGAGGCCGGCCGGGGAGCGCTGGCAGGACAAGCGATCGGTCGCGCGGCCAACTTCACTCGAACACTGCAGTCGAGACCCGGCAACGTGGCGACGCCGACGCACCTCGCCGAGGAGGCAACTCGCATGGCTGGGGAACGGGGTCTCGGCGTGACCGTGCTCGGTCCAGACAAGCTCAAGGAGGAGCGCATGCATGCACTCCTCGCCGTCGCGCAAGGATCGGACGAGGAGCCCAGGCTGATCATCCTGCGACACGACGGAGGCGAGGAGGGCGCGCCGCCGCTGGTATTGGTGGGGAAGGGGCTCACGTTCGATGCGGGTGGGATCTCGATCAAGCCGTCTGCGGGTATGGAAGACATGATTTTTGACATGTCTGGGGGCGCAGCGGTCATCGGCACGATGCAGGCAGTCGCCGAGTTGGAGGTGCCACTAAATGTGATCGGAATCGTGCCGTCTTCCGAGAACCTCCTCAACGGCAGTGCCATGAAGCCGGGCGATATCATCCAGTCCCGTGAGGGCAAGACCATCGAAGTCGTCAATACGGACGCTGAGGGGCGCCTGATCCTGGCCGATGCTCTGTCCTATGCCCAAAGCCTGGAGCCCGAGGCGATCGTCGACTGTGCGACGCTGACGGGTTCCGTTGTCATTGCCCTTGGGCACCATGCGGCGGCGGTGATGGGCACGGACAACGACTTGGTCGGGGAGCTCCAGGAAGCCGGCGACCTTTCTGGGGAGCGTTGTTGGCCCATGCCGTTATGGGACGAGTACCGCCGGCAGATCGACAGCGATGTGGCTGATGTCGTAAACGTGGGCGGGCGCCCAGGCGGGAGCATAACCGCTGCCGCCTTCCTCAAGGAATTTGTGGGAGATTGCAAGTGGGCCCACCTCGACATCGCCGGCACCGCCTACGGTGAGGGCAAGCTTCCGTACCAACGGAAAGGGGCCGCCGGATTCCCCACGCGGCTGCTCGTGCAGTGGGTTCGAGGCCGCTCGGCGTGACGTTGGTCTCCCATCGCTCAATCGCGCCCCGGGCCCTGACGGTCGGGGCGTTGCGCGTTCGGTTTCTCGTCCTCGGGTTGGCCTTCTTGGGTCTGGCGGCTCCGAAGGCGCTGAACGCGCAGATTCCGGACACCATCCCGGCCGCCGACAGCGCTCAGGTCCAGGACGTATCGCCGGTACCCTTGGACTCGCTTCTGGCTCTGCCCGACTCGCTTCGGCCTATGATCTCCGATTCGGTCCAGGCGTCGCTCGACTCGCTAGCCGTTGTCGTCGACTCTTTGGTCAGCCACGTCGATACCTTACCCCGTTTTCCCGCTGGCGTGATGCCGTCGTGGGAGGCCGGGGTGTGGAGTTGGGATCGCACGGCCCTGGCCGCCGACCGGGCCCTGACACTGGCCGAATTAGTCAGCCAGATTCCGGGTGTGATCCCTCTGAGGGGCGGTGACTACGGGACGCCCACCGCTGCGGTCAGCTTCGGCGGGGCCGGCGGCCGCGTGCGGGTCATGTTGGACGGGTTCGAGTGGCTTCCGCTGGAGGGAGGTGTCGCCGATCTCTCTCGCATCGGCCTCGGGGGTCTGGAGGAGGTACGCGTCGAGCGTCATCCGGGTGAGCTTCGAATCGAGATCCGAAGCCTGGAGCCTACGGAGCCGCAGCCGGTGACGACCGTGAACGTCGGGACGGGTGATCTGGGGACGAATGTTCTTCGTGGCGTGCTGGCCCATCCTACCGCAATGGGTGGAGCCTTCACCTTCACATTTGATCGACTCGAGACGCGCGGGCCCGGGCTCAACGCGACGGGTTCCCTAGGGGGTGTTGGACTCAGGTACGCGCTCGCCCGTGGCAACAAGGGCGGATTGTCAGCAGAACTTCGACGATCCCAGACTAAGACGGAAATCGCGGACTTCCCGACCAATCTCATTCGCAGTGACTGGAACGTAAGGGGACGGTGGAAATTCACCGAAGACCTGATTGGTGAAGCTCTGTGGGGCGCATCGTCCCTTACGGGAGACCCGGACGATCCGGTGTTCAGTGCGGTCGATACGCGACGCTCGCAGTTGGCTCTTCGCGCCGGATACGAGCGAGGAGCGGTATGGGGAAACGCCTCGGCTCGCCTCCTCGGTGCGGATGGCGTTCCGACCAGCGCGTATCAGGTGGAAGCGGGCGTGTCGGATCCGCGGGCGATTTCGGTCGATGGATCCGTGCGGTTGGAGCGCTGGTCCGAGGAGAGCGCCTCCACGTGGAGGGTTCGGGCCGTGACTGCTCCCGTGCTGGGGTTCTCCTTGTTTGCTTCTCACGGAGACGGCAAAACCGGAACGCCCTTTGTGTCTCAATTCGAGGAATACCTACAGTCGCTCAGGCCGGAGCCGGTGGACTCGCTCGCGGTGGATCCCGATCCGGAGCCGCAGGACAGCGTGCCGCCGCTGGAGAAGCCAGTCGCCCAGTTTACCGAGCGTACGGGTACACGTGTCGGAGCGGCGTTCTCGTGGCGAAGCCTCAGCCTATCGGGGGCATGGCTTTCGATGGA
>Ga0315339_1001615_pt1 | contig 19317 bp, 19 predicted proteins | sample ASW17metaG_FD_204514 | JGI IMG/M metagenome (GOLD analysis project Ga0315339, IMG submission 204514) | Ammonia-oxidizing marine archaeal communities from Pacific Ocean, United States - ASW #17 | ecosystem: Environmental > Aquatic > Marine > Oceanic | place: USA: California | collected 2016-12-05
CTATTTGACCGCTGCAGCTATTGCTCTAAACATTTCCAAATGAACAAAGTCACTTGATGGGGCATAACTGATGTCGTTATAAAATGGGTTAGCTGACAGTTTGACGATCACCGTATTAGTCTCGGGGTTGATGTACATGTACTGACCATAGACACCCATTGCCATAAACTCACGGCTGTCACCATCTGTAATCCACCACTGATAGCCATAACCAAAAGATTCTGAAGGTAACAGATGCGGAGCATCAGGAGTGATTGAATCCTTGACCCAAGAGGAAGGAACGACTTGTTCTCCATTCCAGTCTCCATTATGCAAATACAACGAGCTAAGCTTTGCGAAGTCTCTCAGGGTCAAATTAAGGCCTCCTAAAGCCATTTCCATGCCTTTACCGTCGATTACCCAATATCCTGGATATTCCATGCCCAGGGGTTCATAAAGCTTCTCCTGCATGTAATCTGTAATTGTCCTGCCTGTGGCCCGCGTAACAATCATTCCGAGGACATGTGTATTGATGCTTACATAGTGGTTCAACGTACCAGGCTCAACTTCACGCTCTAATGTTCCAGCAAAGGCATCTTGAGAGTTGCCTAAAGAGAAATCTCGCCCCCATCGGTTAATGTCACTATAAAGATCGCCATAGTCCTCATTAAAACCTACACCAGTGGACATTTGCAGGACATCTTTAATGCTGACTCCCTCGTACCCTGAGCCGATCAGTTCAGGCGCATAGGCCTCAACGGGGTCTTCAATGCTTTTAATATAGCCTTCACTAACCGCAATACCCATTAGCGCAGAAATGAATGACTTGGCCATTGACCAAGAAATATTTTGCGTACTCTCAGTATTGCCTCGGTAATAATTTTCAAGCCGAATCTCATCGGCTTGTATGACCAGCAACCCGGTTGTCCAAGAATCCTCCAAAAATGCTGCCGTATCAAAACTAGTGCCGTCACTGCTAAATGTTAGCGGGAGACTTAAGCGCTTGCCTTGGGCGTAACGATAGGGCTTTACCGCTTTGTTAAGCTGACGCGTTGGCCATATCTCTCTGACAGAGCGAAAATTCTCGACAATCTGATCCTCATCAAAAAGGTGGTAAGTAGTGTTAAGAGCTTTTATCTTTGGAAAAGCCCAGATGCCGACCACAAGGAGTGCGGCTAAAATACAGATAGAAAACTTGTTCATAAAAGCTGTGACCTAATGAGAGCTGAGGATAATTGACGAAGACTAGCCCCCAACCTTGATGGGTGCAAGTGCTTTCTAGGGGCATTAAAAAGGGCGGATAAATATCCACCCTTTTTATTAGCACTCAGGTCGATACTAGAACTGATTCATAGTGTTATCTTTACCTGAGGCTTTGAGAGCTGCTTCACCCGCAAAGTACTCTTTGTGATCATCACCCATGTCAGAGCCAGCCATGTTTTGGTGCTTGACGCAGGCAATTCCCTGACGGATTTCCTTGCGCTGAACACCCGCTACATATCCCAGCATGCCTTGATCTCCAAAGTACTCCTTGGCAAGGTTGTCTGTTGAGAGCGCCGCTGTATGGTAGGTGGGCAGAGTAATAAGGTGGTGGAAAATACCTGCGCCTTTAGCTGCATCGGCCTGAAAGGTTCGAATCTTTTCATCAGCGTCTGTGGCTAAATCAGTTCCATCGTAGTCTGCATTCATTAGGTCTGCGCGATCATAGGCAGCCATATCTTTTCCTTCATCAGCCCATGCATCAAAGATCTGCTGGCGAAAGTTAAGAGTCCAGTTAAATGACGGACTGTTGTTATAGACTAGCTTAGCGTTAGGCACCGCTTTACGGATCTCATCAACCATGGCACCGATTTGGCCTATATGGGGTTTTTCGGTTTCAATCCAAATCATATCCGCACCGTTTTGAAGGCTCGTAATACTATCAAGCACGCAGCGAGCTTCACCGGTTCCTGATCGGAACTGAAAGAGGTTACTCGGCAAGCGCTTAGGACGAACTAATTTCCCATTTTGGTTAAGAACCACGTCGCCATTCTTCATTTGATCGGGTGTAATTTCTTCGACGTCCAAGAATGAATTGTATTGGTCGCCAAGATCTCCTGGTTCGTTTGTCACGGCTATCTGCTTAGTGAGTCCAGCACCCAAGGAGTCGGTTCTAGCGACGATCACGCCATCGTCAACACCCAACTCTAAGAATGCGTAGCGAACTGCATTAATTTTGGCTAAGAAATCAGCATGTGGCACGGTTACCTTGCCGTCTTGGTGTCCGCATTGCTTTTCATCTGATACCTGATTCTCAATTTGAATACAGCAGGCTCCAGCTTCAATCATCTGCTTGGCCATGAGATACGTGGCTTCAGCATTACCAAATCCAGCGTCAATATCAGCAACAATCGGTACTACGTGGGTTTCAAAATTATCAATTTGAGCCTGAATGGCTTTTTTAGCATCGCCCTCGGCTGCATCTAACTGTCGGAATAACCCACCCAATTCACGTGCATCTGCTTGGCGTAAAAATGTATAAAGCTCAGCAATTAGGGCCGCGACAGAGGTTTTCTCATGCATTGACTGGTCAGGCAGGGGGCCAAAGTCAGATCGCAGAGCCGCAACCATCCAGCCAGACAAGTAAAGATACTTCTTTTTGGTTGTACCAAAATGCTTTTTAATCGAAATAAGCTTCTGCTGCCCGATAAAGCCATGCCAGCAACCTAAAGACTGCGTATACGCTGAAGGGTCAGCATCGTACTCGGCCATATCGTGGCGCATTACGCTGGCGGTGTACTTAGCAATATCAAGTCCAGTTTTGAATCGGTTTTGAGCTCTCATTCTGGCTGCAGAATCAGCGCTAATAGCCCCCCAGTTTGAGCCGTTGGCTGCAATAATGTCGGCTAACTCAGCCGCTTCTTTAGAAAAAGTAGACATTTAACAATCCTTTTAATGTGTTGTGAAAATTTGACTGTGGGCGCAGTTTAGGTATCATGCCGACATTAATCTATATTATCATTTTTATCTTGGGTATTTTTTGCATGAATATGTCGCGGATCGACCTAAACCTTCTTGTTTACCTAGACGTTTTGCTTAGAGAGTGCAATGTCACACGCGCTGCAGAGGAGCTAGGGATTAGTCAGCCAGCAATGTCCAATAGCTTAAGACGTCTGCGTGATCTGTTTGACGACCCTATTTTAGTGCGAACAAGCGATGGAATGACTCCAACTGACAGAGCTCTAGAATTGCAGCCTTTGGTACGCACAGTTCTCGCGGCGGCAGAGCAAGCAGTTCTGCCAAAGACAGAGTTTGACCCCAGTGCATCAACGCGTATCTTCAGAATCACGGCAAGCGACTACAGTGAAGCTACATTGCTGCCGGTCTTACTAACGCGCCTCCGCAAGCAAGCTCCTAATGTCCGTCTAGACATCATGACTCCTAGTGATGTTAGCTTTCATGATGTAGAGCGGGGAAAAGTTGATCTTGTAATTAATCGATTTGACACCTTACCTCAGTCATTTCACCAGGTCAGGCTCTGGGACGATAGCTTTTCATGTGTTGTCAGCAAGTTCAACCCGATTACTCAAGATTGGAATTTAAAGTCCTACCTATCTGGAAAGCACGTTTGGGTAAGTAAAACTGGTATGGGTGTTGGCGTTGGCATGAGCTCAGATGATGTACAGCGGCTTGGATGGGTAGACGATGCTCTAGATCAAATTGGTGAAAAGAGAGACATTACTTTGTTTACTCGACACTATCAGGCTGCCTTACTACTTGGTGAACAGAAAGACCTTATCGTAACACTTCCCTCTATGGCAGCTCGACAGCTGGAGCATAATCCAAATGTTGTTATTTTAGACCCGCCGTTTGATATACCGCGAATGCGTTTAAAAATGGTCTGGAGCCCACTACTTCAGCATGATCCGGGTCATCGCTGGATTCGACAGTTGATCAAGCAAGTATCAGAAGAAATACTTGGCTAGTTCGCTTCTCGGCTATTATCCGCTTGCTGAATAATAGGGATACGAACAATAGATTTGGAAAATTACAACCGTGTTAATACACTTACTGACTGCTTAACCTGTTGGAGACACCTCAAATGAGTCAATCTGCTCAAGAATTTGGTCTGAAAGTCGCAAAGCCAATCCACGATCTAGTTAACCAGTCGATTCTCCCTGGAACCGGCATAAAACCTGACCATTTTTGGTCTGGATTTGCTGCAATAGTGGAGCGATTTGCTCCAATTAATGCACATTTGCTGTCTGTACGAGACGATCTACAATCTCAAATTGATAATTGGCACATTGATCATAGGGAAAGCTTTGAGTTTAGTGAGTACAAGGCGTTCTTGCAGGATATAGGTTACTTGGCTGTTCAAGGAGATGCTTTTGGCATTAACCCAAAGAATGTTGATACTGAAATTACTCATCAAGCCGGCCCTCAGCTAGTTGTTCCAATTATGAATGCGCGATTCGCCCTCAATGCAGTGAATGCACGCTGGGGTAGCCTTTATGACGCGCTTTACGGAAACGACGTCATTCCAGAGCAAGGGGGAGCTGAAAAAGCGGGTGGTTACAATCCTGTTCGAGGACAGAGGGTGATCGACTACGGTAGAGACTTCCTTGATGGTGCAGCTCCTTTAGAAGAAGGCTCGCATCATGGTGTAACCAGCTACAGGGTAATTAATGGTCAGTTGGAGGTGCTACTTGAATCTAACGCTTCAAGTCGTCTGCGTTCGCAAAAGCAGTTTGTAGGTTATCTGGGAGAGCCAAACAATCCAACATCAATACTGTTAATAAACAACGGCTTACATTTTGAAATTCAGGTAGATTATAGCCATAATGTAGGATCTTCAGACAAGGCTGGCGTTAAAGATATAGTCCTTGAAGCGGCCTTAACAACGATCATGGATTGTGAAGACTCTGTCGCCGCAGTGGATGCAGAAGATAAGGCTCTGGCTTACTCAAATTGGTTGGGGTTAATCAAAGGCGACTTGGAAGAAACCATTACACGTGGCGGCAGCAGTTTTGTTAGAAAAATGAATGCTGACCGTCAATACAAAGCAGCTGATGGCTCTCAGATGAGCCTAAATGGTCGAAGCCTGATGTTCATTCGTAACGTAGGCCACTTAATGTCCAATCCGGCAATTTTATGCTCTGATGGTAGTGAAATTCCTGAAGGCATTATGGATGGGGTGATTACCAGTCTTATATCCCTTCATGACATCAAACGCCAGAATGGCCTGTCTAACTCTACTGCAGGCAGTATTTATATTGTTAAGCCCAAAATGCATGGGCCAGACGAGGCGGCCTTTACTAACGATCTGTTTGATGCCGTTGAAGACTTGCTGGGGCTGGATCGCCATACCATAAAGGTTGGCATCATGGACGAAGAGCGCAGAACATCTGTCAACCTTAAAGAGTGTATTCGTGCGGCTCAGGGTCGTGTCGTCTTTATTAACACAGGATTTCTTGATAGAACCGGCGATGAAATTCATACCAGCATGCTTGCCGGCCCCTTTGCCCTTAAAGCTGATCTTAAGACACTACCTTGGATAAAAGCCTATGAAGATCAGAACGTTGATGTTGGCTTAGCTTGCGGTCTCAAGGGTAAGGCTCAAATTGGAAAGGGCATGTGGGCGACTCCAGATAATATGGCCGATATGATGAAAACTAAGATAGGACATCCAAAATCTGGTGCGAATTGCGCCTGGGTACCTTCACCTACGGCCGCTACGCTCCATGCAATGCACTATCACGAAGTAGATGTCCCAACCCTACAAGACGAGCTAATAAGCCGCACCGCAGCAAACGTGGACGATATTCTCACAATACCTTTACTAGGGGATCAAATCCTTACAGCTCAAGAGATACAATTAGAGCTTGATAACAATGTGCAGGGCTTGCTTGGATACGTTGTGCGCTGGGTGGAGCAGGGTGTCGGCTGTTCTAAGGTCCCAGACATTAATAATGTGGGTCTGATGGAAGATCGCGCAACCCTCAGAATATCAAGTCAGCACATTGCAAATTGGCTTCATCACGGCATGTGTTCCTCTGAGCAAGTGATGGAAACCCTAAAACGTATGGCCGTTGTCGTAGATGGGCAAAATACTGGAGATCCTGATTACGTAGCCATGAGTCCAGATTTTGCTAGTAGTGTTGCTTTCAGTGCGGCTTGTGACCTCGTATTTAAAGGTCTTGAGCAGCCTAGTGGCTACACTGAGCCTCTGCTCCACGCATATCGCCAGAAAGTTAAAGGTTAAAGGTTAAAAAGGATCGGAAGCGATGAAATCGACGCCAGACTTATGTGATGAATACCCCGAGCTAGTAAGTGTTGTCGAACCTATCTTTAGCAATTTTGGTGGTCGTGAGTGTTTTTCAGGTCAAATAGTAACGGTCAAATGCTTTGAAGATAACAGCGTGGTTAAACAGCTTGTTGGCACTAAAGGCAACAGCAGGGTGATGGTAGTCGATGCTGGAGGAAGTATGCGCAGGGCCTGTCTTGGAGACATGTTAGCTGAGCAAGCCTCAACCAATGGCTGGTCCGGTATTATCATGTTTGGTTGTATTCGTGATGTGGATCAAATTATGGCGACCGACATAGGTGTCCAAGCATTGGGTGTACATCCTATGAAGACAGACAAGAAAGGAATTGGCGAGCAGAACGTGGTTGTTAGTTTTGGCGGGGTTACATTTACCCCCGGAGACTATATTTATGCAGATAACAACGGAATTATTACCTCTAAAAAGAGCTTAGCCTGACACTAGGGCCGTCGGGCCATCCCAATATGTTCTATATTGGCTTCTAAAAACACATCACCATAGGGTGAAAAACCTAGGCGCTCATAAAATGCCCTTGCGTGTAATTGGGCATTCAAATAAACCTTTTCCATCCCCGCATGCATGGCGTGTTCCAAGGCTGCCTGCATAATTTGGCGTCCAATACCTTGATTGCGGCTTTCTTTGAGCACCGCCATGCGCCCAAAGTGACCGTCTGACAACATTCGTGCCGTGCCAATGGCCCCGCCTTGCTCATTGCGCGCAAGCCAATGAATTGCTGATGCATCGTTATGATCAAAGTCTATATCAAAAGGCACATTTTGTTCTTCAACAAACACAGGCATGCGTATAGATTTAATGGTTTGTTCGTCCGTATGCCAAGTGGCTCGGGTAATTGTGATAGCGCTCATAGTAACCATAACTCCGGATTAGTCTTGCTTCTGACCGTTCAAGTAGTGATTGTAAGAGGTCTCAGAGCCCTCAACTGGACGATTTTCAAGACTTGCGGAGCGCAGTTCTTCGGTCATACCCACTAGTGAGGGGTATTTAGGTTCAGTCATAAACTGAGCAAACCATTCTCCCAACATTTGCTCATCATCCAAAGTTTGCTGGAGTAACTCTTTAACCTGCTGAATATAGGCCCCTGAAATGGGTTCATTCGCCATGGCAGCGTTAAGTGGCGGGTCTTGCAGGTGGTTTGGGGTGATGTCTCGGCTAAGTAGCTCCGTTGCTAAATCGTCAAGCATCTCGGTAGCTGCAGGAGCCCTAAAACCCACAGAAAAGGTCGTACACTGGCCAATTGCAACACCATGATGTGCGATTTTGGGTGGCAAATACAGCATGTCTCCCGGGTTAAGAGTCCATTCATCCGACATCTCAAGGTTTTTAAGTATTTTCAGAGCAGTTGAATCGGTGTGCAGATCGGCCTCAGAGCATAGCTGCCCAATCTGCCAATGACGCTGGCCTTCACCCTGAATGAGGAAGACATCATAATAATCAAAATGAGGGCCTACATTGCCGCCATCTTCTGCATAACTGACCATAATGTCGTCAACACGCCAAGATGGGAGAAAATCGAATGATGAGAGTAAATCTGCAACCTCGGGTACCCAGAGATCAACCCCCTGTACTAGCAAGCTCCAGTTTTGCTCAGGTAAGCTAGCAAAGCGTGATTCCTCAAAGGGCCCGTGCTCTAAAGCCCAGTCGTCGCCAATGACCAAGCGTGATTCCACCTCAGCCTCTAAGGACAAGCCTGCAAGATCATCACCATCAATCGGCGGTTCAAAATTAGGGATGGCATTACGAATCAGTAGGGGTTTTTTCTGCCAGTATTCTGCTAAAAACTGATCAGCTGTAAGATCGCCAAGAATAGGGTGATTGCTTTTCATTACCGATTAGCTCAAATATCGTTAGCTTGTTGCGTAGCATTACCAATATAGCTGGATGGCGTCATCGATTTCAATTCAGTCTTGGCCTGCTCGGGGATCTCTAAGGTATCAATAAATGCCTGAATAGTGCTTTGATCCATCACATTGCCGCGAGTGAGAGCTTTTAGCTTCTCATAGGGCTCCTCAATACCGTAACGGCGCATAACGGTCTGAATAGGTTCTGCTAAAACTTCCCAGCTTGAGTTCAGATCATCTGCTAAACGCTCTTCATTGAGCTGTAATTTACTCATGCCTTTGTTCAGCGAGGCAAACGCAATCATAGAATACCCAAGTCCTACACCCATATTGCGCAACACCGTGGAGTCAGTTAAATCACGTTGCCAGCGGGAGATGGGGAGTTTAGCTGCTAAATGGCCAAATAGTGCATTGGCTATGCCCATATTACCTTCAGCATTTTCAAAATCGATGGGATTAACCTTGTGTGGCATCGTCGAAGAGCCGACTTCTCCAGCAATGGTTTTTTGTTTGAAGTAACCAAGGGAAATATAGCCCCAAATGTCACGGGCGTAATCGATCAAAATAGTGTTTGCTCGTGACATACCGTCAAACAGTTCGGCCATATAGTCATGGGGTTCTATTTGGGTGGTATAGGGATTAAAGGTTAACCCAAGGCTTGTAATAAACTTTTCGGCAAAATCGGGCCAATCGATGCCCGGGTAGGCAGATAGATGGGCATTATAGTTTCCTACGGCGCCATTTATCTTACCCATAAGAGGAACTGCGTTAATAGACTCAATCTGTCGTTGCAATCGATAGGCAACATTAGCCATCTCTTTACCAACAGTTGTAGGAGATGCAGTCTGGCCATGGGTTCTAGCTAACATTGGTACAGCTGCAAATTCTTTACCCATGCCAGCTAGTTGGCTCTGGATATCTTGCAATGCAGGTATAACGATCCCATCGCGACCATCTTTAAGCATCAGAGCATGGGAGAGGTTGTTAATGTCCTCAGATGTACAGGCAAAGTGCACAAACTCACTCACAGCCTGAAGTTCGGCGTTATCAGCAATAGTCTCTTTTATGAGATATTCAACAGCTTTTACATCGTGATTGGTGGTTCTTTCAATTTCCTTGACCCGCTCAGCATGATCGGTCGTAAAACCATCCACTAGCCCGTTCAATACAGAATTAGCTTTTTCGGAAAAAGCCGGTACTTCGCTGATCTCTGGGTGCGCAGATAACTGCTGAAGCCAACGAACCTCCACTAGCACTCGATAGCGAATTAAGCCATATTCACTAAATACCGTTCTCAACATGTCGGTCTTGCCGCCATAGCGCCCGTCGATGGGAGAAACTGCTGTGAGAGGGGATAGTGAGAGTGTTGCCATTGCGAATCCTAGGTGTGAGAATTTAATAGGTCGCGATTATACCCGAATTATGCAGTTATTTCAGGTTTCAATTAGCTTGTTTATATCTCTAGATGTGGCCGCCTATTTTGGTAAAACGGCCATTAATCCCTTGCGCTGAAGAAGCAGATGACTTCGTTTCCCCCCAACTTGGTGCCACAAGAAAGCACTGCGTATTCCGGAGAAAAGCAAGCAGCGCACTCGCTGCGCGATGGCAGCTTGAGTTAGATACAGCGGATCTCCAGACACTTGGATTCTACCTTGCATGGTACTAACCGTTTCAGTGTAGAGTCCTGCAACATTGGCAATGACATTGTCGTGAGAGGGTGAGAAGTGCTCTGCTTGTTGTTGAGCTTGAGCAATACCACTAGCGACCTGAGCTATTTTCTCTGAGTTGTTAATCAGACGTCTTGAAAGATACATAATGCCAATGACATAGCGCATTACATCAGCAGAGCCTTTGGTTCGATCAGTCAGCATTGTGCGCAGGGAGTTAATGCCCAACTCAAGGTTATCCGTTGAGTCATAAAGGTCCATAACAGATCCTGGATTTTGATTCAGTAACGTTGTCATAGCACCTGAGAGCTGGGCATCTGATATATCCCCATATCGAGCCAGATGATCAACCAATTCAGCAGATTGGAATACACCAGCCAGAGCCAATGCTTGATCAGAAGTAGGGCGGTTAAAGATCACTCAGATTGATTCCATGTCCGTTCAATAACTCCACCGCCTAAACAGCAATCACCTTGGTAAAAAACCACCGACTGGCCTGGTGTCACTGCTCTTTGTGGCTCATTAAAGCTCACCACGCAACTGCCTTGGGTATCCACTTGCACGCTGCAACCTTGGTCTGGTTGGCGATAGCGTGTCTTAGCCATGCAATGCAAGGGTTCTGCCGCAGATGGCTGGCCATTGATCCAATTGATACCGGATGCTGCCAGATGATCAGTAAATAAAAGCGGATGTTCTGACCCCTGGCCCACAATTAATACATTTCGATCTAGGTCTTTATCCAAGGTATACCAGGGAGCATCACCACTGTCTTTGACTCCACCAATGCCCAAACCTTGGCGCTGACCGATGGTGTAAAACATTAACCCTTGGTGCTCACCCATTGTCACACCCTCTGGAGTCTCCATTACGCCGGGTTGAGCGGGAATATACTGTTCAAGGAAGTCTTTAAAGCGACGCTCACCGATAAAGCAAATGCCAGTGCTGTCTTTTTTGTCGGAGGTGACAAATCCATGTTTATCAGCAATTGCTCGGACCTCAGGTTTGTCTAGCTCTCCCACAGGGAAAAGAGACTTAGCAAATGCTCGCTCCTCAACAGCATGTAAGAAGTAGCTTTGATCTTTATTGTTGTCTAAACCTTTAAGTAGCCGAGCGTGGCCAGTCGCGTTATCAACTCGCGTGTAGTGTCCGGTGGCTATGTAATCAGCCCCTAAAATCTGAGCATAATCCAGGAACACCTTAAACTTGATCTCACGGTTACACAGAATATCTGGGTTAGGGGTTCGTCCTGCGCGATATTCCTCTAGAAAGTGCTCAAAGACATTGTCCCAATAATCTGCGGCAAAATTGGCTGTGTGTAAGGTAATTCCCAACTTGTCACACACTTGTTGGGCATCAGCGAGATCAGCAATGGCTGTGCAATACTCAGATCCATCGTCTTCATCCCAGTTTTTCATAAACAGGCCTTCAACCTGATAACCCTGTTTAATCAGCAATAGAGCGGCAACCGAGGAATCAACGCCCCCAGACATACCGACAATAACTTTTTGGGTTGCACTCATAATAGTCGAAGGCTACTCTTAAATTGGTGAAGGAGGGCGCTACTATAAGCGGTTACGGAACATTTCCAAAGAGAAAACACGCCCAGAAATAAAGTCATCAATGGCCTGGTGTACCATTTCACTGCGGGGTTTGTTGGTGGGGTCTTTTATTTCGTCCAAAGTCATCCACTCGGCGCAATCAATATCATTATCAATTTCAGCATCTGCATTAAAATTCAACGCTTCGGCGACAAACACCAAGCGATAATAAGTAATACCGGTAGTAGGGGACATCGCATTAGAAAACCCTAAAAACCCGGTAATTGCTACCTCCCAGCCAGTTTCTTCCATGGTTTCACGGAGAGCCGCAGCCATAACATCCTCTCCAGGCTCCACATGACCCGCGGGCTGATTAATAACCTGCTCGCCATCAATAGTTTCGCGGACCATCAAAAACTTACTATCCCGTTCAACGACAGTGGCTACGGTCAAATGTATAGAGTTAGGCACGATACTATCCTTTTATACTGAGATTAATTAATGGTTTGCTGGCGATACTCTCCGGGCTGCAGACCGCCAAGGGTCCATTCACCGATGGCCACTCGCACTAAGCGCAGTGTCGGGAGGTTAATTGCCGCAGTCATTCGTCGAACTTGACGATTGCGACCCTCGTTGATAACCAGTTCGATCCAGCTATCCGGAACCGTTTTACGCACTCTAATTGGAGGGCTTCGTCTCCAGAGCTCCGGTTCTGGCAAAATTTTACAAGAAACAGCACGAGCATCACCGTCCTTTAAGCTGACCCCTGACATTAGCGCCTTGCAGTGCTTTTGGGTCGCTTCGCCCTCCACCTGAACCCAGTAGGTCTTGGTGAGCTTGCTCCTAGGATGGCTTATTTTTGACTGTAACTTACCATCATCCGTCAGTAGCAGTAAGCCCTCAGAGTCATAGTCTAGGCGTCCTGCGGGGTAAACAGCTTTAACATCGATGTAATCAGACAGGGTTCTACGCTCACCCTCATCTGTAAATTGACTGAGAACTTGGAAAGGTTTGTTAAAAACAATTATTTTGGCCACATCAGACTCCCTGTATACGCATTATAAATGAAACATATCTACAAAATAGGACATAAATTGTGTTAATATGACCGCATTAGGTAAATTTTTTACAAGACCGAATCGCACCCAACCAACATCACATTTGATCCATGGAGACAATAATGGGATACAAGCATATACAAGTTCCTCAAACCGGTGAAAAAATCACTGTTAATTCTGACTTATCTCTCAATGTTCCAAACAACCCTGTAATACCATTCATCGAAGGCGATGGCATTGGCGTGGATATCACTCCCGTCATGGTTAAAGTTATTGATGCTGCTGTGGCAAAAGCCTATGACGGCGCAAAGCAAATCTCTTGGATGGAAGTTTACTGTGGTGAGAAAGCAGCTGAGCTATATGAGGGTGACTGGTTCCCAGCTGAGACCCTAGAAGCAGTAAAAGACTATAGCGTATCGATTAAAGGGCCTTTGACCACACCTGTAGGCGGTGGTTTTCGCTCATTGAACGTTGCCTTGCGTCAAGAGCTAGATTTGTTTGTTTGCCAGCGTCCAGTGCGCTGGTTCTCAGGCGTTCCATCACCAGTAAAAGAGCCAAACAAGGTTGATATGTGTATCTTCCGTGAGAACTCAGAAGACATTTATGCTGGTATCGAGTGGAGAGCAGGTACAGACGAAGCGAACAAGGTTATAAAGTTTCTCAAAGAAGAGATGAGCGTTAGCAAGATTCGTTTTGATACAAACTGCGGTATTGGCGTTAAGCCAGTGTCAGAGCAGGGTACCAAACGTCTTGTTGCAAAAGCTATTCAGTACGCAATTGACCAAAATAAGCCCTCAGTGACAATAGTGCACAAGGGCAACATCATGAAGTTTACTGAAGGCGCGTTCTGCGATTGGGGTTATGAAGTTGCCCGCGACAGTTTTGGTGGCGAGCCTCTTGATGGTGGGCCGTGGCATACAGTGAAAAACCCAAACACCGGGGAAGATATCGTCATTAAAGACGTTATTGCAGATGCTATGCTTCAGCAAATCATCCTGCGTCCAGACGAGTACAGTGTTATTGCAACTCTAAACCTAAATGGTGACTACATTTCAGACGCATTAGCAGCTCAAGTGGGCGGTATTGGTATTGCACCAGGCGCCAACCTCTCTGACGATGTAGCTATCTTTGAGGCGACTCACGGCACAGCGCCTAAGTATGCGGGTCAAGATAAGGTAAACCCCGGGTCGCTGATACTCTCAGCTGAGATGATGTTGCGTCACCTCGGGTGGGGAGAAGCGGCAGACTTGGTGATTAAGGGTATTGAGGGTGCTATCACTGAGAAGAAAGTAACCTATGACTTTGAGCGATTGATGGACGACGCGATATTAATGTCTTGCTCTGAATTTGGCGACGCAATGATCGAAAATATGTAATTGGTCCAACGTTTTACGAGAAGCCCGGCCATTGTGCCGGGTTTTTTGTGGTTATTACTTTGTCAGACCTCTAGCTCATTTCTAGGTTAGCTGCGTAGCCTCATGTTCTTTGCGCATTCGCGCGACCTTTATCTTAACCATTACATAGCCCAAAACACCAAATAACACTGAGCCGATTGCCTGACCAATTAATACGCCTCCTGCTTGCCAAAAATGCGCGCCAACCAGAACAAAAGGTACTGTTCCAATAGATGCTTTACCCACGTTCAATGCACTTGAAATGCGTGGTGACCCGAGGTTGTTAAGAGCCGCATTTGACACAAAAAGCATACCATTAAAAATAAAGCTAATAGCGATAAAATTACAAAATAATATAATAAGATCAGCAGCTTGCCCGTCAAACTTAAATAGATTTATAATTAAATTCTGACCTATCAGCAGTAAGATGCTCATGGCTACACAGAAGCCTATATTGATCAGGTGAGCATCGCTCAAGGCCCGCTGAACCCGAGCCCAACTGCCAGCACCAAAATTCTGACCCAAAATAGGGCCAACAGAGCCAGAGAGAGAGAAAATAAATGCAAAGCACACAGGTATCAACCGGCCAATCACCGCGTAACCTGCCACATAACCACTTCCAAATACCGCTAACGATGCCATTACGTAGGCATTGGCAAGGGGTGTGGCGGCGTTAGTAAGCATTGCTGGTAATGCAATGTTTAATATGGGGCCAGTATCTTGCCTAAGATTAAGCCAGTTGGGACGTGTAAAGAGTTTATGTTTGCTATGTACACGGTTCATGGCATAGATGAATATCATCACTCGGGCAAATACTGAGGCTATGGCAGCTCCAGTAACACCTAGATCTAGGGCAAAGATAAAAATCGGGTCAAGCACTGCGTTCACTACCGCCCCCCACAAGGTAGACATCATCGAGCCCCTAGCATCGCCAACCGCTCTCAGCACCGCGCTGGCTCCCAACCCAAGAGCTAAGAACACCGAAGAGGGCACCACCACGATTAAATACTCTCGGGCAGACGCTGCGACATTGCCCGTTGCGCCCATTAACGCGATTAGCTGGTCTAGGTAAAGCATCACCACAGCGATTGAACCAACACTGATTAGCGCGGCAATTAATAGCACATTTACTGCGTATTCTCTTGCCTTTTGCACCTGTTTAGCACCCACAGACTTCGAAACTAAAGCCCCTGCAGCGATTGATGTACCAATTGAAATAGACGTAACCAAAAAGGTTAGAGTACCTGCAATACCAATCCCTGCCACTAGGTCAGGGTCTCCAAGCAGGCTAATAAAGAACATATCCAGCAGATCCACAAAAAATATCGACATAAGCCCTACAGCGCTAGTGGTCGACATCACGACGATGTGACGCATAAGCTTGCCCTGGACGAATTTAGCCGTGTCGTTCATGCTGAGATTATCTCTGAAAAATAAGAATCTATGTGCGATTAAGTGATCTAGCGCAGATTATATACTGGTTATTACGCCAGTTAGATGATCCTGGCCGCAGAAACGGCTAATTAGACGAAAAACCTCCCAATGATGGGAGGTTTTATTGGTAATTGGCCACAAGGATTAATTTGTAACTTTTGGGTTAAAAAGCTACGTTTCGCTAAAAACTCAGTCTAACCATATCAAGTTGCTTGTGACTGCTCAGCAATCAAGCCCCAATTTTAGGTTCTACACCTAAATATTTAGTCAGCGTTGAATCGTTTAAGTCATTTGGCTTATCTAGTGCCCAAGAACCTTGCTCTATACCGTCGGCGATTAAGTGGATTAACGCTAATTCGATTGCCGATAAAACACAAAGCTGAGATGGCTCGTTAATAGTTGTACCAGCCTCCATTTCAAGAAGCTCTTTAAACTCGATAAAGCGATATACCCCTGAGGTGATCTCTTGAGACAGAATTTTCTTAGTGGTCATAACGCTATGAGCTACTCTTCCGGTTCTGACATCGATAGCTCTGAGGTTGACCGTGACCTGATCCTCCCGGTATTGCTCTGACCCACCGACTCCGAAATATCGAAGTCCTTCGCCTCCTGTCCTAATATTACTCTCATAAGCAATAATGCCACCCTCTAAAATGATATTAGCCGACAAGAGAGAAGGCAGAGTATTCTGGTTGTTGGCTGGCACATCTGGTTTATTTTGTGCTGCTCTGATGATTTTTCTTTCCGTGAGAAGATTTTGTAAGCCCTCTCTTTCTAATGGGATAAACCAACCAGAATCAGTCATTGCACTCATCAGCATTGACGTAGCACCCTGAGTCACTGAAGTTGAAAACGAGCTCGATGGTGCAGGTTTATATTGCCCAGTTTGGTCTCTAAAGTTATAAATTGCAGCCACGATCTTTCCCTTTGGTGATGGCAGTGACAGCAGATCTTGATAGGTGCTTGCTCTAGGAGTAAGCGTAGCGGATTGCGGGTTGTCTAGTACTAAGCTGTCAACGGACCGATTAGCCACTGAGCAGGCAGACAACAAGAGCACTGCGCTGAGCAAAGACACTCTCTTGACTGTAATAAATTGGAGCCCCATATTAATATCCCTTTACATGATGAGTTGTTAGTTTAAATTTTACGATTGGACGTTTTGAGGGTGACGATTAGCCCCCGCCTGCAGCGCCACCAATGACAATTTCGGTGACTTCGCCGGTATTTAGATCGGTGATGGTCACGGTTAAAACACCATCAACATTATCTAAAATTACCGTGAAGTCATCAGTTGTAAGTACGCCGTTCGCTCCGTCGTTGAAGGCATTGCTAAAAAGCGTTGAGAATGCTCTTGACTGGATGGATTCCGCAAACCTTTCAAGGGCAGTCCTTGGTCTAGCGCTACTTGATGAAGGGTCCTTCAGCTTATTTTGAGCTTGCGCGTTTGCCAGCAGTCCACTTGCATTGAGTGGGTTGCCCCCAAAATTAGGATTTTTGGGAATGTAAATCAGTTCGGATGCCTGTGCAGCATGGCTAAACAGCAGGGCTACTAAAAACGGGCTAATATACTTCATAATATTAATTTCCTTTGGTTATAGATCGCTTTCGCCCATGTCAAACGTGTCTGCGAAGGATCGCTGCAATTCGATTTGGGCCATATTCTCGTGGGTGAACTTTGCAATCTGCTCTGCCTTGGTTTTTAGATTATTGCTGTTGGGCCAGATAAATTGCCTAAAGATGGTGTTGTAGTCAGAGGTTATCCAAATTAGATTGCCCCATCGGGCTGACGGCCTCTCGTGGATGACCAAGTTATATTTACTGTCAGGATATTCGCTGTTTCTAAAGTCTGTAAAATATCGCGCAAAATCATGACCTAAGCGGGTGATCGTGCTGTCAATGGTAAAACCACTGATATCGTCCTCTAAACTTGACGTAGCTTTGGACTTTTTACTGGCGTCTGAATCTTTTTGCTGAGCAATAAGGGCAGCCATTAGCTCAGCCGCGTTAAAGTCTGCTTTATGAGTTGCAATAATTTCTAGGGCTTCATCTTGAGTCACCACCGTCAGTTGCTCATTTGAGGGTGGTGTTATGAAGCTGCCTGCCTTGATCGTGAACATGTTTTCGTTATCAAACGCTGTTGGATTAGCATTAAACAACGCAACTATTGTCTGTTCGGTGGTAAAACCTGCTGGCCCGATAATAGTTGCTATCCTTTGCAAAGAGTCAGTGCTCGTTATCGGCCCAAAACGTTCAACAGCCCATTTTAACTCAGCGGCACTACTGTTAAGCACCGCCAGAGTGAGAATGCAGAGCAAAACTCGATATTTTTTAAAGTGCTTTTTCACGATAATGCTCTTCAGAAAGGTTTTCTTTCGCCCAGTTACTCGCTTGTATACGGTTTTTTGTGCCTGTCTTTTTAAAAATATTATAAAGATGACTTTTGACAGTGTGGTTGCTCAGGTGCAAGAGTTCCGCAATTGCCAGGTTGGAGATGCCCTCATTAAGTTTTGCTAAGATTTGCTTTTCGCGCTTTGTAAGTTTTATAGCTGTTTCACTTACTAACGGCTCTCGCCGATATAACTCGATCATTTTATGCAATGCATCCCTTGGTAACCAATAGCCTGCATTGAACATCTCTTCAATACCTTTCAGAATATGCGAAAGACTATCGTTAGGATGGAACATCCCCTTTAACGTGGGCCATTTTAGAATTTCATCGACTTCACTATTCGTGGCGGTACTCAACAAAGCAAAATTGGTTAGTTTTCGTGCCTTTGTTAGGGGGCCTATAAAGTCAACAATATCGTCTGCGTGCACATCATTATGGTCAAACAAAACTAAGTCATGCTCTGTTACCAGCTCACTGCAAAGTTCCATTTGATGGGGTTCAAAAGCCAGGCAGGTGACCTTGAGCTGTTTAACCAACAGCTCACCCAAAATTGAAGTTTTTTCGGATTTAGCGGCAAATATGATGACGCGCCTCTGGCATTCATCGATATCAGTTTGGGTCAGTGCCGTGTTTGACTCAGGCAATTTATAAATAATAGAGTTAAACCCGAGGTTTGCTTTGCTTTCTTCCATCAACACATCCTTTGTGTAATAAAAAGCTAAATGTTGATCGATTCCCGAAAATCCTATCAGAGTAGATCACCCAAGTCCGGACTCTAACCCATTAATCGAATTATTAATATACGCATAATTAAAAGTGTGATCAAAGCCCTATATTCAAGAGATAAATTCTCAAAAATTCATACTTTAGTATTAGATAAAATGGAGAGTTAACAAGAAAATTCAGTCTTTTAGCTTATAGCTTTCTAGTCTTGCGTGCTTAAAAATATGCAATCTCGAATAATCAAGACAAGGACGTGCGACCGATGGATCGGAAGTTCAAGAAACCAGCCTTTTTAGCGCTGCAAGCAACAGCAGGAAGCCTTCGCATCATAAACCGGCAGTGTGGGGCCGTTTGCGCTCGGTTTATGATGCTCCTTTTTTTCCTTTCTATAAATGCAGCGTCGGCCAGCGATTTAGTATCAAATTTTGACTTAGAGTCATCATCGATCTCTCAGCCTGACTTCAACAATACAGCAAGCATCACTCAAATCGGTTCCAATAATAAATCTATCGTCACTCAGTCCGGAACCTTTAATAATTCGGTCAATAGACAGGAAGGTTGGGAGAACTATATTTTTGTGTCCCAAGTAGGGAGTGACAATGATGCCTTCGTCATTCAAGACGGCGACAGAAACACAGCAAGAATTGAGCAAAATGGAAGTAACAATTCTGCAAGGATTGAGCAGATTGGTGATGATTTGACAAACAGTCTTGTTCAAAACGCCAGCAACCAGTTTATTTCGGTTGCGACCTTTGAGACCTGGTAGAAGTAAAAAAATTATCAAGCGAGACTAATTAAGCCCGCTTAGTTAAAGAAGTATCCACTTAAGTAACAACAACCACACGAGGAAGTTAGTATGAAAACCAAACTTTTGCCGCTATCAGCGGCTATTTTACTGGCCATTAGTACTGCACAAGGAGTTAGTGCGGACGAGGCTGAAGCAACAATTAATCAAACGGGGGGAGGCAATT
>Ga0315339_1001616_pt1 | contig 19292 bp, 19 predicted proteins | sample ASW17metaG_FD_204514 | JGI IMG/M metagenome (GOLD analysis project Ga0315339, IMG submission 204514) | Ammonia-oxidizing marine archaeal communities from Pacific Ocean, United States - ASW #17 | ecosystem: Environmental > Aquatic > Marine > Oceanic | place: USA: California | collected 2016-12-05
TCCTTCGCTCGAAGCGGTCAGAGTTCGAGGAGTTCACTTTTCAAAATGGGTTGAAGATCGAAGGGCATGTTAGATCCTATCCTCTCAAATTGTGGTTACTCCAAAACGATAATTCAATACCCACGATGAGGATCACAGATATGGTGTAGAGCCTGAGTAGCCGCATAGCGGGTTAAATCGGCGCAAAACAGATCTACCATGCGATCTCCAATATAGGGTGATGAATGACTGTCGTGTGGCACCAGAAATACATTTTCCAGATACCACAAGGGATGTCCGGAGGATATAGGTTCTTCGTGCAGTGCATCGAGATAGGCCCCTGCAATTTGACCAGTTCGTAAGGCCTTAATCATCGCGTTTTCCTCAATCACCTTGCCGCGTCCCACATTAATCAGATAGGCGCTGGACTTCATGGCCTGAAAGCCCGATTCGTCCAGAAGATGCTCAGTTTCCGGGATCAAGGGAACCGCAATCACGAGGTAGTCCGCTTGTGGCAAATAGTCATGGAGGGCCTGGGTGGGAAAGACTTCGTGTACGCCCTGAACCGTTTCCACCTGTCGTTTGCACCCGATGACCTGCATGCCGAACGCCTGGCACAAGTGTGCTACCTGCTTGCCAATATGGCCCAAACCAAGAATCAACACCGTTCGTCCGGTGAGTTCATCATTTTTGAGCTGATCCCAATGATGGGCCCGCTGATCTTGACGACGTTGTTTAAAGTTTTTGGCATGGGCCAACATGGCGGCCAGTACACTTTCGGCAATGGGTCTGGTGTGCAGACCGGGCGCATTGGTTAGCGTCACCCGTTTGTCTAATACGTGTGCCGTAATATTGTCGCTGAACCCCGTGCTGCAAAGCTGAACCCACTTCAAGGTCGGTGTAAAAAAACGTTGGTAATCCTCCCAATCCAGCTCACCAGCGTAATGCTTACGGTTTCCCCCTTCAGCCAGAACTACTTCGATACCGCGGAGATCAGCATCGTGCGCCTATTGAGCAGGAATTTCAATGAGCTGAATACGTGGAAAAACGGCTGCGATTTGCTGTTTATGGTGCGCATGTAACCAACAACCATTTTCCTAAGGATAATGATAACCACGGGGGATACCACTTACGGCGACGTGTATTAGTTGAGTTGGTGAAATAACCATGCTTCAGGCTTTCCTGTTGATGTTTTTTCAATAAACGATTAGCCGGTATCCATTCTATCACTTCTTCGAAGAAAAGTGGATTTCGTGACCGTAAAGGTCGGCAATCGCCATGTGACGTTCGCCCCACGGTTCATCCTGAGGAGCCAGGATGATCGAGACGCCACGCGCCGCGTATTCCTCATGAAGCAGATCAACATCATCTACTTCGCAGCCGATCGTGAGCCGGTACTCCTGCCGGTCACGCTGGTTCAATGTGAGTTCACACGCCCCTCGGCTGACCCCGGCGAACAAGGTCTTCTCGCGACCCAGGATAGCATCATCATAGTCCTTCTTGAAGCCGAGCGTCTCACAGTAATACCTGAGCGCCTCGATGCAGTCCTTCACGGGAAGTGAGGGAACGGCCTTTTGGAACTGGTTTTCCCGGAAGCGTTTGTCATCTGCCATGAGTCCAACTCCTTATTGAGGGGGTTGTTTTCAGATTATTCTGGGCAGGCACTTTGGGCAGACACGCAGGTCTGCCCCTACTTTGGGTAGACAGGCCTGCGCCTATGGAACGTATAATAACCCATCTTATACGAAGGTTGTGATGGCCTCTTTGAGCAGGTGGGTCACATGGGTTTGGTATGTTTGATCTTCGACGCTTGTCGCCCGAACAGGGATTTCCCTTTGGAGCGTGGTCAGACACATCAGGGCAAGGCGCGAGGCAAAGTCTGTTCTGTCATATCCTCTTGTATCAAGATAGCGGTCCACAAACCCGGCTTTGTTCAGCGGATGCAGGTCGTACACAGGATATTTTGTAATTCCCATTAAAGGATCACGGAAACACGCTTTTTCAAAATCAACGAACCCGGTGATTTTTGTTCCGTCGGTCAGGAAATTCGCGGGTTGATAATCGCCGTTTGTAAAGACGAGAGGCGTCGAGATTTGTTCCAGGACGGGCTGAAGAACATCAACCGCTTCCTTGAAGAGATTCTCTGCGCGCCAGGGCGCCTGGTCTTTAATCGCATCCAGTTCATCCATGAGGGAATGGCGTGGAATGATATCCGGTGTGGTTTCCCTCTCGATTTCACCGGTGACTTTGTCCAGGGTGTTCAGTGCGGTAAGAAGAAGCGCTTTTGATTTCTCCAGGTGTCCCTTTGAGCGCATGCTGAAGTGCTGCAGATTTTCCCCCTCGAGGAATGAGAGCACCAACCTGTTTTCACATGGCCCTGCCAGAACCTTTGGAACAGGAAGGCCATACTTTGATAGCAGTCTCAGGGCGTTCTCTTCTCTCGCCACATCTCCGTGCCGTGCTTTCCTCAAGACAACATATTGCGACGTGCCGTTTGGCGTATCAATTTTTACTTTAATCGGACAAGGCAGGTTGTAGTTGTCGAAGTAATGTGATGCGCCAATTTGGGCCCCTTCCGGAAAAACAGATAATACCAGGGCGCTTTCCATGGAAGACAGGCCGATGGCCCGGTCATGCTTTGAGTGGAACGCATTCATAATTCTGATCGATTGACGATATCTGTTTGTTGCCCCTGCCGGATGGGTTCCCCAATGCTACATCTTCAAGGACTTCAGCAAAGATATCGTGAAACAAACCACGCTGTTCTTGTAAAGTCTCTGCCAGAGCCTCTTTGATTGCTTGTTTGAGCATCTCTTCACTCGGTAATGATTGAGTCATTATATATCTCCCCAAATTGAATGACCTGACCATTGTTGTTCATACAGCAATATAACCATATTGGAATCGGATTCATCTGTTATTTTTGAACGCCGCCGCCCAGTTCTGCATCAATGTAATTGTTGCCATCCTGACCGAAGCACCTGTCTACAGCCGGTCATAGTCCTCCGGTTCAACGTCCGGTGCTTTCGCTAAAACGGCGCCGAATTTCTCACGACTTCCACGGTGTGCCCGTTTCGTTAAATATCCTTCTGTAAATAGGGCGGATAGTTTTTCAGCAACCGCCAATGTGACGAAATGGTTCATTGATACGCCCTCACGTTGTGCGATATCTTTCAGTTGCTTATGCATCGATTCGGGCAAGCGAATGCTCATCGTACTCATGATGACTTCTCCAATATAACGGTGCAACCCCGATCCGTAAAAAAAGCCTTCACCCGCTCCATGTCAGCGTCGGACAGGCTGGCGTAGGGGGAGCGTCGCCAGCGTTTGGCCAGGCCGAATAACTCAAAGGCCGCGTGTTTTCCTGCATCGAACCCGCCCGGCAGAGAACGGATCAGATCAAAGTAGGGCAGCTCGTAGTCACGTATGATGCAGGTCGCCGTGGCGATGTCCTTCTGCTGGATCGCGTTCCAGTAGGTGTGTGCCCACGCTGGCTTGAACAAGATAAAGGACGAGAGATAGCCGTCGCATCCGTACGCCCATACGTCGAGATGGTTCTGCTTGCGCCCGCCGGACAGGATGCCCCATTTCTCATGCGCCGTCAGGCTCAGTTGCTGGCCGAATGTGCCACACAGATCATCCTTCACGGCCATGACGCCGGGCACCTCATCCAGTAGTCGTTTTATGACCGCCATCCCAAGCGCGCGGTTATCTGCGAAGAGGTTGGTGACCATCATTACGGGAATTTGTTCTGCTACGGCGGCGTAGTGATTCACCAGCGAATCGGCAGTGAGCGATCCACCCCAGGAGGGTGGCAGGACCATGAGCATATCCACTCCCACGGCGTTACAGTGATGCGCGAAGTCTACCGTCTTCCCCGTCCACCAGATGCGGTCCGCCGCCACCACCATAGCCCTTCCGGCTGTATGTTCGGCCACCATCTTCGTGAAGTCGGCCATCTCCTGATCGGTGAGTAGAGAATACAGGGTGTTGCCGTAGGTCATCAACACCGTCTTCGATCCAGCTTCTATGGCGGCATCCAGCAGATTGCGGGTTCCCTGATCATCCAGCGTTCCATCTTCATGGAACGTCGCATAAACAGAGGCGACAGGTCCGCTGAGTGCGGATTTGACGTCGTCTATTTACATGGGTCACCACCTTATTGACGTGAAGTGTCAATGTGCATTCCGGGCGACGGCCGCGCCGCTTTTTCCAACCAGGAAGTCGAAGTCTACGCCCTGGTCGGCCTGCAGGACATGGTCGACGTACAGCCGGCAGTAACCCCGGTCCATAGGCGGTCCGGGCGGCGTCCATAGGGCGCGTCGGCTTGCCAGTTCTTCGTCCGACACATCGAGATGCAGGCGGCGTTCCGGGACGTTGAGTTCGATCATATCCCCATTCTGAACCAACGCCAGTGTGCCGCCGGCAGCGGCTTCCGGGGCGGTGTGCAGGACGACGGTGCCGTAGGCCGTGCCACTCATCCGCGCATCAGAAATGCGGACCATATCGGTGATACCCTGCTTCAACACCTTCGGCGGCAGCGGCATATTGCCGACTTCGGCCATGCCGGGATAGCCTTTAGGACCACAGTTTTTGAGGACCATTATGCAGGTCGCATCGATATCCAGATCCGGATCTTCGATGCGTATGTGTAAATCCTCGATGCTCTCGAAGACGACCGCGCGGCCCCGGTGGACCATCAAATCGGGCGAGGCGGCGGACGGTTTGATAATGGCGCCATCCGGGCACAGATTGCCGCGCAGGACGGCCAGACCGCCGCGTTCGGTCAGTGGATTATCGAGGGTGTGGATGACTTCCCGGTTGTGACATTCGGCCTCTGCACTATTTTCGCCGATTGTTTTCCCGTTCACGGTGAGGGCATCCTGGTGGATCAAGTCGCCCAGCTCACGGATCACCGCGGGCAGGCCGCCGGCATAGTAAAAATCTTCCATCAGATATTTGCCTGAAGGCATCAGATTGACCAGGCAGGGCATGTCGTAACCGAGCCGGTCCCAATCGTCGAGGCTAAAATCCACCCCGAGACGGCCGGCCAGGGCCAGCAGATGGACAACGGCATTGGTCGAACCGCCGATGGCGCCTACGATACGAACGGCATTCTCAAAGGCCTTACGCGTCAGGATCTTCGACATGGTCAGGTCTTCCCGGACCGCCTCCACGATGCGCTTGCCGGCCATATGAGCGAGCACATTGCGCCTGGCATCTACCGCTGGTATGGCCGCGTTGCCCGGCATGCCGATGCCCAGGGATTCGACGACGCAGGCCATGGTCGAGGCGGTACCCATCGTCATGCAATGACCGGCGGACCGGTTCATGCAGGATTCCGCTTCGAGGAACTCACCGACGCTCATGGTTCCGGCGCGCATCTCTTCGCTGAATTTGTAGACGTCCGTCCCCGATCCGATATCCTGTCCTTTGAACTTGCCGTTGAGCATCGGACCGCCCGAGACCGCGATGGTCGGCAGGTCGCAACTCGCCGCACCCAGAAGCAGAGCCGGCGTAGTCTTGTCGCACCCGACGAGCAGGATCACACCATCCACCGGATTCGCCCGGATGGTCTCTTCCACATCCATGCTGACCAGATTTCTGAACAGCATCGTCGTCGGCCGCATCAACGTCTCGCCGAGCGACATTACCGGAAATTCCACCGGCAGCCCACCGGACTCGTAGACGCCGCGTTTAACGCGTTCTGCTATGACTCGAAAATGGGCATTACAAGGCGTCAGTTCCGACCAGGTATTGCAGATGCCAATGACTGGGCGCCCGTCAAAAAGATGGTCCGGAAGTCCCTGGTTTTTCATCCAGCTTCGATGGATAAAACCGACTTTGTGATCGTCAGGGCTGAACCAATGGGTGCTGCGAAGGGGGGCGTTGGGTTGTTTGGGCATGGAAACTCCGGGAATGGTGATTGTCTGATTGGTTGATTGTCTGATTGGTTGATTGTAAAGATCGAGCTCATTCAATCAGATAATCAACCAATTTATCTAACGCTCTTTTCTCCGCCTGCTCCATTTAATGGCCGTCCAGGCAGCTCGGATGGTGGGGGGAGACAGGAGAAACAGGGTGGTGATGGCTATCATCTGAAGGGGGATGATTCGTATGATGCCGTGGCCGTCGATTTCGAAGGCCGGGTGGTTAAAGTCAGGTTCAAACTGGATCTGGACCTGTTGTTTCATGTGGATGATACCGGTCAGGGCGGAGAACAGACCCCAGAGCCGGCCGGTATCGTATGGGTCGTTTAATCCGATACGACCTTTCATCTGTAAGGTACGCAGGCGTAGGGCACCGATCAGGGTCTGTAATAATCGTATGGTCCGCTTGACAAAGCCCCTGGTCTTTAAGATAGCTTTTGCCAGATCTGATGGACGGCGGGCGGGTGCGGCTTCTGTTTCCGTCGGTCCTGTTTTTTTAACGGTTTTTTTCTCCCGACGGGCCACTCGTTTTTTGCCTTTAACCCTATCCTTTCGCTGCGGCGCATACCGTAGTCGACCGAACAACCAGCCAATAGTGACTTGATTGGTGAAGGTCTCAAGGCGTTGCACAGAAAAGGTTACCGTGACAGGAATGGCCAGGATGAGCAGGCTGAGGAGTAGCAAGCCTGCGATGATGCTCAAGATGACAGGTAGCATGGGTCGGATAACGTTGGCATGAACGAGGTGCGATGCTTCTTCTCTTCGACGTGTTGTTCTATTCAGATTCGGTGTTGTCGGTGTTGTCGGTGTCTTGGGTGTCTTTGCCTTTGCGTTTGTTCAGGGCTATTTTAAGCAGATAGAGAACTTTATCGGCCGTGGATGAACCGCCACCACCGCTGCCTGCCTTATCTGGAATAGATTCCAGACGTACGCCCTCGTCTGTTATGATCAACACGGCTACGGGTTTTATGCCTGCCCCCGCCCCGGTACCGCCACCAGTCCCGTCGTCACCGGCCTTGCTGCCTGATCCGCGCCCAGCCCCAAAACCGAAGCCGAGTTTGACCAGGGGGATGATCGTCGCATTCCCGGCCTGTATGGGCTCACCGACAACGGATTGCGTATTCGCAAGCTGTTTGAGTTCAGCCAGGGTGGTCTTCACCAGTTGCTCTACTTCATTCATGATAAGAATTTCCTCTGAGGCCTCTTCGTGATTTTTGAATTATGATTTATGAATTATGATTTGAGAAACTCATTGAGTCATTGTATTTGTGGATAGGTAAGAAGATAATATGGGGCGGATGAATTGAAAAGGGGGATTATCGACTCTGCTTCTGAGGTGGTGATCTGCGAAGGCCAGGTATTGGGTCCAGTCGTAATCGGTTACGTCGTGTTCGCCGGGTCGGATGTGATAGCCGATGTGCCCTGACCCCTCGACAAGAAGGCCTTTTTGGCCGAACAGATGGTAGGCGGGGGAGGCGTGTTGGGCGGCTAAAAGTTCGCCGGGGGGGTCAGACCAGCGGTCTTCTTCGGCGCTGGCGACATAGACCGGCCTCGGGGCCATGAGGGCGATGAGCATGTGCTGGTCTACCGGCAGGTCGCCTTCACGGTCATTGTACTGACGGAAATGGTTACAGAACCAGTGAGGGAAACCGGTGTTGATATCTCTGACGGTCTCGCCGAAACGGTGTCTGGCCAGGGCTGCGCCACCGCAGCCGGATTCGTTTGAGATGGCCAGGGCGATCCGTTCATCCTGCGCGCCTGCCCACAGAGCGGTTTTGCCGAGGCGGGAGTGGCCCATGACGGCGACGCGGTGGTGGTCGATCATATCATCGGTCTCGAAATAATCCATCGCCCGGCTCAGTCCCCACGCCCAGGCGCCGATGGCGCCCCATTCATCCGGTTCGGGCTGAGATTGTCCCGGTTTATAAAACAGGGGATGTAAGCCGTTCTGATAGCCATCATCGAAATCCGGGTCCAGATCGCCATAGTAGATGGTAGCCAGGGCATAGCCGCGCTCCAGAATCTGCTCGATCGCCCATCGCGAGGCGGCGGCGCCACGGGAGGCTTCGGTGGCCTTATGGTCGACCACACTGGCCTCATCCTTATTACGCATCCAGGCTGTTGAAAGCGTGATATCGGGATCTTTATGGACCGAATGATTGCCGAAGAAATTCAGGCCGAGAAACGTCGGGACCGGCGTGTCTGCCTTATTGGGGATATACAGCAGAATGTCCATCGTCGGTCCGCCCGGTTGATCGTCAAAAGACATCCGTATTTCCTTCCGCCGGGCGAGACCGTTTAACGCATCCGAAGCAGAAGAACGCACGATAAACCGCATCGTAACCGATTTCTCCGGCACCTTGCCGTACACATGCGATTCGAACAGGCGCAACAATTCCGGACGCCGGATATGCTGCCAGGCTTCTCTGTTCTCGATTCGCGTCCCATCACCCGCGATAAGCAACTCAGGCAAGGTATAGGGCGGCACCTTCGATTCGTCGTAGATGGGCGTTTGATCGGGCATGGATCATTCCTCGGAAGCTACGAAGCTTCTTTTACTCATCGTCGTCATAGAACGTAGACACTGCTTGCCGGAGACGTTTATTACCCGTCCGTTTCTCTTGCTCCTCACCAGTCAAAGCAATTCCTTCAATCCCAGAATATGGTGGCATCAATCGCCGTCAGGAGCCGCCGAATATCGTCTGGATTAACATCCCCTATGTGGCCGATTCGGAAGGTATCTGCGATACTGACTTTGCCGGGGTAGATGACGAAGCCGCGGGATTTCAAGGCGTCATAGAACCGTTTGAAGTTGTAGTCGGGCTGGTCGGGGTTGAGGAACGAGGTAATGATCGGGGATTGGTACGCTTCTGTCAGCAGACATTGGAAGCCCAGCCTGTTCATGCCTTCTACCAGCACCCGGTGGTTTTCGCTGTACCGAGCGTACCTGGCGTCCACGCCGCCTTCGTCGCGTAGCTCCTGCAGGGCCTGGACGAACGCCCGCACCGTGTGGGTCGGTGAGGTGAAACGCCACTTGCCGTTTTTGGTTTCCATCTCGTGCCACTGATCGTAGAGGTCCAGACTCAGCGACCGGGCGGGGTCTGTACACAGTTCTAACACCGCCCGCCGGGCGATTACAAATCCGAAACCGGGCACCCCCTGAATACATTTGTTGGCGCTGCTGACGAGAAAGTCGGCGCCTATCTCCGCCATGTCCATCGGTATCCCGCCGAAGCTGCTCATCGCGTCTACGATATAGATGCGGTTGTGCTGCTTGACGATCCGGCCGATCTCCTTGACCGGATTGAGCATCCCGGTGGTCGTCTCGCTGTGCACCACGGCGACATGCGTAATATCCGGATCATCGGCAAGCGTACGGTCTAACCGGGCCAGGTCCGGCGGATCTACCTCACCACTATCGTGTACCACAGTTTCGATCCGGAGTCGGCGTCCGATCTCGGCCATGCGTTTTCCGTATTCCCCATTGACAGGCACGAGCAGCTTGCCGTCGTCCGGGATGACGGATCCGATGACGGATTCGACGCAGAATGTGCCGCTGCCCTGCATCAGGACGCTGGTATAGCCCGGTGTATCTGTAGCGAGCGTTACCAGGTCGGTGCGTAGTGCCTGTACCAGGTTGTTGTAGTCATCATCCCAGGTACACCAGTCGCGCATCATGACAGCTTTTACCGTCGGTGTGGTCGACAAAGGCCCGGGGGTCAGGAGGAGGTAGGGGTTGTCGTTGGGCATGGGGATAAAGTGAAGCGTGAAAAGAAAGTTCCGAGTTCTGGGTAATTAACAGAGTGCAGTTTTTTTTGTCAAGGATGGGTTGGTAGAGAGGGGATTTGCATTGACAAAGGGGAAAATTTGTGAGATAAATACCCCTTATCATCTGTTCGATTTTACATATTTTTTGTCGAGAACTATAAAAACGGAAGGAACAGGACGTGCGTATTTTATATCTGGATCTTGACGCCCTGAACCCAACCCACCTGGGTTGCTATGGGTATCACCGAAATACCTCACCTACGATTGACCGCATAGCCGGACAGGGCGTTCAGTTCAACCGTGTTTATGCGTCTGACGCGCCCTGTCTGCCGTCGCGGACAGCATTATATTCGGGGCAGTTCGGTATTCATTCCGGTGTGGTGGGCCACGGCGGTACGGCCGCCGAGCGGCGTATTACCGGTCCGGATCGCGGATTCGGGGACCAGCTTGGCCGGGAGGGGTTCGCCGGCTTCCTTCAGCGGCGGGGTTTTAAGACTGCCATGATCAGCCCATTCGGCCAGCGTCATGCCGCCTGGCATTTCTATGCCGGTTTCAACGAAATCCACAATACCGGCAAGAACGGTATGGAGTCCGCCGAAGACGTGACCCCTACCGTCGAAACATGGCTCGATACCCACGCACAGGAGGATAACTGGTACCTCCATATCAACTACTGGGATATCCACACGCCCTATCGGACGCCGAATAGCTACGGCGATCCTTTCTCCGACGAACCCCTGCCGGATTGGCTGACCGAAGAAGTCCTTGAAAAACATAAGCAGCTTGTCGGCCCCCATACCCCGCTTGAGATATCGATGTGGGATGATAAGGTCAATCCGAAATATCCGCGCTATCCCGGTCGCCTGAATACGATGAAGGACCTGCGGCAGATGATTGACGGCTATGATACGGCCATTCGATATGTTGACGATCAGATCGCCACGATTATCGGGATCATTGAACGGAAGGGCTTTCTGGATGATACGGCGGTGATCATCAGCGCGGATCACGGTGAAAATATGGGGGAACTCGGCATCTATGGAGAACACGGCACGGCAGACCAGGCGACCTGTCATATTCCACTCATCATCCGATGGCCGGCCGGCCGGGCAGGCGCCATCGATAACGGTCTGCATTACCATCTCGATCTGGCGCCTACGGTGGCCGAACTGATCGGTGGTGAAAAGCAGCCGTTATGGGATGGTGACAGCTACGCTCAGTCCGTGACCAGAGACGTCGATTGCGGACGTAGTGATCTTATTATAAGCCAGTGCGCCCATGTCTGCCAGCGGGCGGTGCTCTTCGATGATTGGATATATATCCGGACCTATCACGACGGGTACCATCTCTATCCGCGTGACATGCTGTTCAATCTTGAAAACGATCCCTACGAGCAGAATGAGATCGCCGCTGCGCACCCCGATGTTTGCCGTGAAGGCGTCCATCGGCTCATGAACTGGCATGATCATATGATGGAAACCATGCCACGACCGTATGACAATGATCCGCTCTGGACTGTCATGCAGGAGGGCGGCCCCATGCACACCTGGGGGGCGTTGGAAGACTACTGTAAACGGCTTGAGGAGACGGGTAGAGCAGAGGGGGCCGCCAGGTTAAGAGAGAAATCCGAAGGGGCTTATCGGCATGCGTGACAGGTGGGCAGGTGGATAAACAGATTAAAAGTCGGATATGAAATTTTGATCAATCATCATAGCATACGACAAAAGGGAAAAGATTGTCATATATGGGATTACAAAGCAGAAAATACCTTTTGTCGTGCATTATGTTTTTTAAATCAAAATTTACAATTCAAAATTGGTATGATAACCGGAGTTCATCCCATGAAAATCATCGACATTGAAGTTCTCCCGCTCCGCGTGCCTTTTGAGGCGCGTATTCGTAAACGCTTTTACCATTTCGGCATGAGCGAGCATCTGACGATATATAAATTTCTCACGGATACCGGCCTGGTCGGCCTGGGCGAAAATCCGGGACCGCCTTTTCCTCAGGAACAGCTTGATGTTTACCTGGGTACGAGTCCATTCGATCATGTGATGAGCACGGGCGTGTTCAACCTTGATATGGCCTGCTATGATTTGATGGGCAAGCATCTTGGCGTACCGGCCTGGAAGGTGATGGGACAGCAGGTACGGCCCTGAGTGAGTATGGGGTGGTGGATGCCCTGTATGTCACCGGAGGATTCGGCCGCGGAAGTGCAGGAAGCAGCCGGGCGCGGATATCGCGGGCTCAAGTGCAAGGCCCGGGCGTTCTATGATGTGGTGGAACAGGCGCAGGCGATGCAGGATGCGGCGCCGCCCGATTTTCGGATCGAGTTCGACTTCAACGGCTCGCTGATCAATGTAGAACAAGCATTACCGATTCTGCGGGAGCTGGAAAAAATACCCATCGTAAAAGGCGTGGAAGAACCGATGTTTGCCTACGATATAGAAGGCTGGCGCCGCCTCCATCAGGAGATCCGGATTCCCTTTTACCTGCACGGCGTCGGTACCATATTCGACGGCGCCTCCCGACAGCCATCCGGTCCCTGGCTCGGGCTGCGTGCCGGTGATTTCGACGGCGCCCTCTGCAGCCACGAGAATATCCGTAACGCGATCGCCGCGTCCTGGGCGTTCAAGGCGGCGAACACGCCTATTCTGTTGCAATATGTAGGCACGGGTATCACGGCGGCCTTCGCCTGTCAGATGGGCGCTGTGATGCATACGGCTACCCTGCCGGGCGTAACGGCCAGCCATACCTACGAAGACGATATGATCACCGAGCCGCACACCATCCAACGGGGCTTTATGAAGGTGCCTGAAGGACCCGGACTTGGCGTCGAACTGGACGAAGACGCCGTCCAGCGGTATCGCAGTATGCTCGGACCGGATTGGCCTCGATATTACTCAGTCGTCACCCTGCCCGGCGGCGTAGAACATTATTACCGCAACCTGCAACAGGCCGAAAACCTCATGAAACAGGGCGTCGATGACGCCTACGCGCCCGGCATCAGACTGGAAGAACGGGAAGACGACGGCAGCGAAACCTTCGATCGCATCTGGAAACGCCTGCAGGAAGAGGAGTGGCCTGTGTGGGAAGAAATTTAGTCATTTGGTGATTTTCTGATTGGCTGATTGAAAAACGATTTACAACCAACCAACCAACCAACCAACCAACCAACCAACCAACCAACCAACCAACCAACCAACCAACCAACCAACCAACCAACCAACCAACCAACCAACCAACCAACCAACCAATAAAATCCCATGTCCATTTCAAAACACACCGTCGCCATCATCGGTTGCGGTCGGCTCGGACAGCATTACGCCGAAGTCTACCAGACGCTGCCCAATACGGAACTGGTTGCCATTGCAGAATATAATCCGGAGCGGCGTAAAGCCGTAGGGGAGCGTTTTGGCATTAACGCACTCTTTCAGGATGCTGAAGCGCTGTTTCAGGAGATCGTACCGGATATTGCAGCCGTGGTGTTGCCTGGCAAGTTTATCAAAGAGGCGGTAATTGCCGCCGCTGAAGCCGGCGTCAAAGGCGTCTCTACCGATAAACCTATCGGCGCCCGTCTGTCCGATGTTGATGAGATGATCGAAGTATGCGAAACACGAGGGGTTATATTTGCCGGCGGTAATCTTCAGCGGGCGATATCAGAGGTTCAGGAAGCGGCACGATGGTTACGCAACGACGACTATGGCGCTCTGCGCGGCGCCAGCGTGCACGGCTGGGGCGGCGAGATTTCAGGGGGTGGATGCCAGCATATCGCCGTCCTGAGATTGCTTGCTCAGGCGGAAGTGACTGAGGTGATCGCCTGGGGCACACCGGAAGAAGCGCTGAAGCAGGACAGTGACGAAGGGCTGATTATCAACGGGCATTTTCGCCTGAGTAACGGGCTGGTCTGCCCGGTCTTCGGTAAGCGGACGCCGTTTAGTGGGGTGGACGTGTGGACCGATGGGGCGCTTGTCCGCTGGGACTGGGGGGCGCCTGAAATATATAAGGGCTTCGATGAGACTGGTGTGCGTATCAAAGTGGACCGACCCTATACGCCGCTGCAGTATCCCCGTTTCACCTATATGGGCACGTCGATCCTGTCTTTCCTGGATGTGTTGGAAAACGGTGGTGAACTGGCTATCTCCGGCCATGATTTAAGGCAGTCCCTCGAAGCAGCTATCGCGGCCAGGTATTCGGCCCTCTGGGGCAGCGTACCTTTAAAACTGCCGCTCGAAGATCGTTCTCTGACCCTCTACCCCCGCGCCTACCGCTGGCTAGGCGGCGATCAGTCGGACCTGCCGCAGTCTTATAAGGACGCGATAAAAGGGCCGCTGTTTCAATGATACAAAGATTGAGATGCCTTGAGATGCCATAACATAGTCCCCGCCAAAAGTTAAAAAGGAGGTCATTCCCGCGGGCTTTAAGCGGGAACAACGAAGTGCTCTTAGCGTCCCCGGATGGGACCTTCCATCCATAGCCTGGAGAGGCTGGAAATTATGGTTTCGTATACTTATGATTCCATAAAAGAGTGGCATTTTTTTTGTTATAATACGTATTCTCTGAATAATCCTGTTTAATATATATGCAATCAATAGGGTGTATATCACACCTTATCCCCGGGAGGATGTATCATGGCCGATTTAAAACTGACAGACATCAACGGCGTAGCCGAGATCACGGCGAGGAAACTGAAGCAGCGTGGCCTCAATACCGTTCAGGATGTCGCAGAAGCAGACGTTGCCTACATCAGTTTCACGACCGGATTTCCAAGAGGACGTTCCGAAGCAGTCCGAAACGCCGCTGAGATGCTGATGCAGCAGGGCGCAACAGATCAACCCACGATAGCCCCCGAACCGGATATCGACATGGGAAGCGCGAAGGACGGTAAGAAGGGAAAGAAGGAAAAGAAAAAGAAAGAAAAGAAGGAAAAGAAAAAGAAGGGAAAGAAGGAAAAGAAAAAGAAGGGAAAGAAGGAAAAGAAAAAGAAGAAGAAATAAATTGTGGGAATAGTAAGAAAACGAGGTTGAGTACCTCGTTGCTGGTGGATGAGCCCGGTCACGATCGGGGAGCCAGGGTCCAGCGGCTTTATCAGGCCCACAACATCAGGGCCCCGGCCACGCAAACGATGCCGGTGATGACCAGTTGCAATAACCGGTCCGATAACTTTTTGGAATACCGAACACCGAGCGGGACGCCGACAAACGAACCAGCTGCCATGATGATGGCGGTGGAAAGATCCAGTTGACTGCTACCGGCGTAGACGAGGGAACTCAGAAGCGTTAAAATGAGCGCGATGAAGACGGACGAGCCGACGGTTTCAACAGCGTTAAGACCAAAAATAATAATCAGCATTGGTACGATCAAGATCCCACCACCGATAGAGGTCGAGGCGATCAAGGCCCCAATTACAGCTCCCATCATCACAGCGGCTGCGGTCTTTTTATACTTTTTCGATTTCTGATCAGTCCCCTCCGTCCTAGGCCCGGGTGCCCGGGAACCAGGCTTTGAAACCAGATTCCACAGGATCAGCAAAGCGGAAACGATCACGATCAACGCAATGAAACGATGAAGATTCGCCTGGAACGCCTGCCAGGCCGCCTCGTCTTCCTGGAGCGATGCCGCGTACGAGGTGAGGCCTATGGATACAGCCAGGTTTGCAGGTATGGCGCCCATCAGAAAGCATCCTGATGTACCGAAGGCAATCGTTTTCTGTTTATAATGGAAATAGGTGGCGGAAAGCTTACAGAGGAAGGAATAAAGATTCGCCGTACCTACCGCGACAGTCGGCGGCAAACCGAACAACAACGTCAGCGTGGGTAACACGAGCACCCCGCCACCGATGCCCGTCAACCCGATACTGGCGCCTATAACCAGGCCAGTCAGCAGTTTAACCGCAATCATCGGTACATCAAGATCCATAGGGTGCTCTTAATCCAATCTGAAGGTGAGGTTAATAGTTTCCTGAATGTATACCACACCCTACCCACCTGTCAAGTAGGCACACGGCGCGCCACCTGCCCATTTTCCTCTTGACATAGTGTAAAAAAAACACGATATTGGCAGCATGACACCTACAAAACCCTACGCAGCCACGGATCTGGGCATATTCAAATTTGTTGATGGTAAACTGATGGTCTACCTGATGGAGTTGACGATTGAAGCCTACGTGGGTCGGCTGGCTCTACCCGGTACATTGGTCCTGGAAACAGAAGATCTGGAATCTGCGGTCCGCCGTAACTACCGGGAAGCGACGAATAGGTCGAACGCCTATTTTGAGCAGGTTTATACGTTTTCCGCGATAGAACGGGATCCGAGCCGGCGGGCTATTTCAACAGCCTATATGGCCTTCCCTGATAAAGATGAGACGTTTACGCCATCCTCGAAATACAGTTCCGGTACCTGGCATTATGTGAACGACGCGCCCCCGTTGGCGTACGACCACGATCAGATGTTGAAAATGTGCACGGAACGCATTGCCGCAAAGCTGAATTATACCACCATCGCCCTGCTCCTGTTACCACCTGCATTCACCCTGACGGATCTGCAAAACGTGTACGAGCAGGGTTTTGGGGAGACGCTGGACAAACGGAATTTTCGAAAGAAAGTGCTTTCAATGGATATTGTGGAGCCGATAGGTCGCCAACGCCAGGGAGAACAAGCCCGGCCTGCCATGCTCTACAAAGCCGTCAGAAGAGAAATGGAAATGATTCTGCTGTTTTAAAGATTATTTGAAGACGCTGGTTCCCGGCTGGAGATTACACCGGACTTGATCCGGGACCGGGATGACAACCCCGAACATACCCTCTCGGACCAATACCCTCTCTAACACCGATCGATAATGCGCCAGATCCGGCACGTCCAGTCCGGCTACTTTCGCCTGGTCATCCCAACGGCGTAGGCGGACTGCGTCCTGGTAATGGGGATTTTTTTCAAAGGCTTTGACTTCATCATCTGTATAAGGGCCGCCCTGAAGGCGGAGGCTCTTGATCGAGGCGGGGGACAACAAGGCCATATAATCCGAATCCACGGCACAGAGATACCTTTTGGCAGCCACATGTAATCGTAGCGGCTCGGTTACCGCCGGCCCTGCTTGGGGCGCCAGCCAGGCCTCGCCCACCGCTTCATGCCGCCCATCGATACCCTTATCCGCGATATGCTCCGGCAAACCGTGCAGCAGGTGTCCGATATCATGCAGCAACGCCGCCACAACCAGCGTATCGGACACCCCCGCCTGTTCCGCCAGACACGCCGCCTGTAGCGCATGTTCCTGCTGTGAAACCGGCTCCCCCAGGTAGGCGTCCTCACCCCTGGTGCGGAATAATTCGAAAATGGTGTCTAACGGTGAAGGAATTACATCATCCTCTTGATAATTTTCTGAGCCTGATTCTGGTTTATACCCAGCGATCGACGAGCCATAGGGCCGCCCTCATCAAGAACGGGCTCCCGCTGATCGAGGGACGGTATGCCATCCTTTTGAAAGAACAGTCCCGTATAGATCGTATCGCCCCATACCATAGCTTTCTCACAGGCGGTTTTCCAGTCGGTGGTGTCGTGGCCCTCATCCTCGAGTTTCTTGACGCGCTGCTTGAAAAATGGGTAATCATTATCTTTATTGAAGGTGACACAGGGGCTGAAAATATCGATCAGTGAAAAACCCTTGTGCTGGATCCCCTGCTGTAGGAGCTGGGTTAGATGCTTGGCATCACCGCTGAAGCCGCGGGCGACAAAAGTAGCGCCATTCATAATGGCCGCAGTAATTGGATTGACCGGTGCCTCTACGCTACCGAATGGTGTACTCTTGGTCTTCATGTCCTCGCGGCTGGTGGGGGAAATCTGGCCGGTGGTCAGTCCGTAAATCTGGTTATCCATGACGATATAGGTCAGGTCGACATTCCGGCGAGTCGTGTGGGTGAAATGGTTTCCGCCGATGCCATAGCCATCGCCGTCTCCTCCAGTCACAATGACATTCAACTCGTGGTTTGCCATTTGAGCGCCGGTGGCGACAGCCAGTGCCCTGCCATGAAGGGTGTGCATGCCATAGGCGTTGAAAAACCCGGGGAAATTGGAAGAACAACCGATTCCGCTGATAATAAGCATCTCATGAGGACGGTAACCCAGTTCCACACAGGCTTTCTGAAGGCAACTCAGAACGCCGAAGTCACCACACCCGACACACCAGTCCGGGTCGACTTTCCCCTTGAAATCCTTCGCCTTTAATGGTACAACCTCTTCGGTTACATCCGGGGCTGTAGTTTCTACGGACATAGTATTATCTCCTTAAACCATGATTTCTTGAATGGGGACATAAAGGTCGGTTTTTCCGTCAAGTTGTTCCATCACGCCGTCAACAATGTGGTGGGGCATGAATGGCTCTCCATCATACTTGCGGATATGCCCGTCTATGGCGAGTCCGGTCTCACTACGCAGGTAGCGGAAGAATTGACCGGAATAGTTGTTCTCGACAATAATAGTTCGACCGGCGCGTGAGACGATGTCGGTCACGGCCTCTACATGTAGGGGAACGATCCATTTGATCGGCAGGTGATTGGCAGAAATCCCTTTTTGCTTCAACTGCTCGATCGCCTCTTTAATGACCCCATAGGTAGAACCCCACCCGATGAGTGTCACCTCGGCATCCTCCGGGCCTTCCAACAGCGGCGGAGCGATTTGGGCAAGGGCATTTTTAAATTTCCGAGCCCTTTTTTCGACCATCTTTCGGCGCTTATGGGGGTTCGTGAACTCGTCGCTGATCAATACCCCGTCCTCGTCCTGCTCGTCCGAAGCGACCACGTGTACATAACCCGGCAGACCCGGCAAGGCACGCGGAGAAATCCCACTCTCAGTATGCTTATAGCGCATGTAGCCGTTGCTTGGGGCTCCGATCAGCCCTGGGTCGTGACCATTACGTCCCTGGGAAGCGCTCGGTATATCGCTGACTTCTGTATTTGGTTCTGTAATCACCTCGCCTCGATCGATGTCCGGCTGCATATCAAGGTCATCGGGATCAACACTGAACGTGCCTTCCGAAATCAGCAGATCAGAAATGACGATGCCGGGACATTGAAATTTGTCGGCCAGATTGAACAATTCGGGGAGCGTATTGAAGGCGTCGAGGGCATTTTGGGGGGCCACGATGAAGCGTTCAAAGTCCCCCTGGCTGGCACCGAGGGTCTGCCATAAATCGCCCTGTTCGGTCTTGGTAGGCACCCCCGTCGAGGGGCCTGCACGCTGAACATTGATAAAGACAACAGGGGTCTCCATCATGCCCGCCATGCCTATCGCTTCAGTCATCAACGCGAAACCGCCGCCAGAGGTCGCACACATGGACCGGCAACCCACGTGAGCGGCGCCGATAGCCATATTGGCCACGCCGATTTCGTCTTCGACCTGCCGAACCATAATGCCCAGTTCGCGCGCATTGTTGGCCATCCAGTGGAGGACGCCGGTCGAAGGGCTCATCGGGTAGGCGCAGTAAAATTTGACGCCCGCAGCGGCGCCACCCATGGCCAGCGCCTCATTACCCGTCCAGACGGCCAATGGCTTAGGACCGGTCGGGATCGGCTCCGGGAAAGCTTCGAAATGCGCTGCGGCGTAGTCGAAGCCGGCCCGGCCTAC
>Ga0315339_1001617_pt1 | contig 19287 bp, 15 predicted proteins | sample ASW17metaG_FD_204514 | JGI IMG/M metagenome (GOLD analysis project Ga0315339, IMG submission 204514) | Ammonia-oxidizing marine archaeal communities from Pacific Ocean, United States - ASW #17 | ecosystem: Environmental > Aquatic > Marine > Oceanic | place: USA: California | collected 2016-12-05
AATTACGTCACTGCTGGCGGTCGGAGGCGGGTCAAATTCCGACTATTGGTTGCGCGCCATCGCGACCGCGTTAAACACCCATGTCGACCTGCCGGTCGCGGGGGACTTCGGCGGCGCGTTTGGCGCGGCACGGCTGGCGATGATGGCCGTCACGGGCGGCGGCGCAGAACTGGCGCCGCCGCCGAAAATCGCCCGATCCATTGAACCTGACACTGCGCTGATATCGGCCTTTGACGAAGGCCACGCGCGTTTCACTGCTGCACAAACCGCCATTAGGGGGCTGACATGACTGACTTTTTCAAGGGTATCCCGAAACTTGCCTATGAAGGCCCGGAAACCGACAATGAATTCGCGTTTCGCCATTACAACCCGGATGAAGTGGTTATGGGCAAGCGGATGGAGGACCATTTGCGGTTCGCCGTCGCCTATTGGCATTCCTTCGCGTGGGAGGGGCAAGACCCGTTCGGCGGGCGTACGTTTGACAGGCCCTGGTTTGGCGATGGCATGGAATTGGCGCGGCTAAAGGCTGATGTCGCGTTTGAGATGTTCACAACGCTGGGCGTGCCGTATTTCTGTTTTCATGACCTTGATGTGCGCCCCGAGGGGGCAACATTTTCCGAAAGCCGCAGTAATCTGGAAGCGATCGTTGATTACTTTGGCGAGAAGATGGAGGAAACCGGCGTCAAACTTTTGTGGGGCACGGCCAATCTGTTCACCCACCGGCGGTTCATGTCTGGTGCCGCCACCAACCCGGACCCGGATGTCTTTGCCTATTCTGGTGCGACGCTAAAGGCCTGTATGGACGCGACGTTTAAGCTGGGCGGCGAGAATTATGTGATGTGGGGCGGGCGTGAGGGCTATGAGACGCTGCTGAACACCGATCTGGGCCAAGAGGCTGAGCAAGCCGGGCGGATGTTGCAGAATGTTGTCGATTACAAGCACAAGATCGGTTTCAAAGGGGCGATCCTGATCGAGCCAAAACCGCAGGAGCCGTCAAAGCACCAGTATGATTATGACGTGGCGACGGTTTACGGGTTCCTCAAGCGGTTCGGGCTGGAAGATGAGGTGAAGGTCAACATTGAGCAGGGCCATGCGATTTTGGCGGGCCACAGCTTTGAGCATGAGCTGGCGCTGGCCGCATCGCTGGGCATCTTTGGCTCGATTGATATGAACCGGAATGATTATCAATCCGGCTGGGACACCGACCAGTTCCCGAACAACACACCAGAGATGGCGCTGGCCTTTTACGAAGTGCTGAAGGCGGGGGGCTTTACCACCGGCGGCACCAATTTTGATGCCAAGCTGCGGCGGCAGTCGCTTGATCCGGCGGATTTGATTCTGGCGCATGCGGGCGGCATGGATGCCTGCGCGCGCGGGCTAAAAGCGGCGGCGGCTATGTTGGCTGATGGCAAGCTGGAGGCCGCGCGGACCGAGCGTTATGCGGGCTGGCAGGGTGATGAGGCGCAGAAGATGCTGAGCGGTGCCTATGGCCTGGACGAGATTGCCGACTATGTGACCGTTGCGGGCATTGAACCGGAGCCGAAATCCGGACGGCAAGAGCGGTTGGAAAATCTGGTCAACCGTTACGTTTGAGTGATCTGACGTAATCTAACGGTCTGCCAGCCAAGGCTGGCAGGCTTTATTTCCCCACTCGCCGCCTACGGCGTCGATTGGGCCCGCCGCCCGGTTTAGAAGTCGGCGTAAGAAATGCTGGCCAACCGAGATTTGATTGCGCAGAATGGGGGCATGAGCATCATGACCATCCCCACCGAGCCTATTCGCGGCCAGAAACCCGGCACCTCGGGTTTGCGCAAGAAGACACCTGTTTTCATGCAACGGCATTATCTGGAAAACTTCGTGCAATCGATCTTTGACGGGATTGGCGGCGTGGCGGGCAAGAGCTTTGTTGTTGGCGGCGACGGTCGGTATTTCAACGACCGCGCGGTGCAGGTGATATTGCGCATGGCGGCGGCGAATGGCGCGGTCAAGGTGATTGCCGGGCAGGGGGGCTGGCTGTCGACGCCGGCGGCGAGCCATTTGATCCGGCAGCGTGGGGTGACGGGCGGTATTATCCTGTCGGCCAGTCATAATCCGGGTGGGCCGGACGCGGATTTTGGCATCAAGTACAATATGGCGAATGGCGGGCCGGCACCGGAATTTGTGACTGATGCAATCTTTGCGGCAACCGAAGTTATCCAGGAATACCAGATATTTGAGGCGCAGGATGTCGATCTGTCGCTAGTCGGCGAAAGTGTTCTAGGTGATATGGTGGTCGAGATTGTCGACCCTGTGGCCGATTACGCCAGGCTGATGGAAGAACTGTTTGATTTTGAGGCCATTCGCGCGATGATCGCGGGTGGGTTTCGCATGCGGTTTGATGCAATGTGCGCGATTACCGGCCCCTATGCGGTCGAGATTTTGGAGAACCGGTTGGGCGCGCCACGCGGCACGGTCGTGAACCGTATTCCGCTACCGGATTTCGGTGGGTTGCATCCTGATCCGAACCCGCATTGGGCCAAGCCCTTGATGGATGAGATGTTCGGGGCCGCAGCGCCTGATTTTGGTGCGGCCTCGGATGGGGATGGCGACCGCAATATGGTGGTTGGGGCGGGCGTTTATGTTAGCCCGTCGGACAGCCTCGCGGTGCTGGCCGCCAATGCACATTTGGCACCGGGCTATAAGGACGGGCTGGCCGGTGTGGCGCGATCGATGCCGACCAGTGCGGCGGTCGATCGCGTGGCGGCGGCGCGTGGGTTGGAATGTCATGAGGTGCCGACGGGCTGGAAGTTCTTTGGTAATCTGATGGACGCCGGGCGGGTTGATTTGTGTGGCGAGGAAAGCTTTGGCACCGGATCAAGCCATGTGCGCGAGAAAGACGGGCTGTGGGCGGTATTGATGTGGCTGAATATTCTGGCCATGCGGGGCGAGAGCGTGGTGGATATTTTGCGGGCGCATTGGCAGGAGTTTGGGCGCAATTATTATTCGCGGCATGATTTTGAGGGGCTGGAGGTTGGACCCGCGACGGCGATGCTGGAGGATCTGCGCGCGCGGTTGGGTGTTTTGCCCGGAACTCAGGCGGAGGGGCTGACGGTCATGGCGGCGGATGAGTTCAGCTATAGTGATCCGGTGGATGGATCGGTGTCTGAGCGGCAGGGGTTGCGGGTTGTGTTTGAGGGTGGCGCGCGCGTGGTCATGCGCTTGTCTGGCACTGGCACCACCGGGGCGACATTGCGGGTTTATATGGAGCAGGTTGTTGATGGTCCTGAAGGGCTAGAGCAGGACCCGCAGGAGGTTCTGGCATCGGTGATTGCGGCGGCGCATGCGATTGCCGGGATAAAGGCGCATGTGGGGCGTGTGACGCCCGATGTGGTTACCTGAGCCGGGTCTGACCTAGCGGCGCGCCTGCGGCGCAAGACGATCAGCACTGCGTGCGATTGGAGCTTGGCCTTTCTGGCGGCGGTTGGCCCGCACCTAAGGTTTATGGCCTTGGGCGCGGGATAGTGGCGTTTTTAGGCGGCAGCGAAGCCGGCCTCTAACGCGGTCAGGATGGTGGTCACGTCCTCGGATGTCAGCACCAGTGGCGGTGACATCAGGATGTTGGCCCCGGACATGCGCACCATGGCCCCGTTTTCATACGTGACCTCGTGAATTCGGGTGATGACGTCTTTGTGGATCGGTGTTTTGGTTTCTCGATCCTGGACCAGTTCCATGCCGAGCATCAACCCATGCCCGCCACGGGTATCGCCGATGATGTCATGGCGTTTTTGCAGAGCCTGAATGCCTGCAAACAACTCGTCCCCGCGTTGGGCGGCGTTTTTCTGGACTTGCAACTTTACGGTCTCGTCCAGGCAGGCGAGGGCGGCGGCGGCACCGACCGGGTGGCCGGAATAGGTATAGCCGTGGCCGATCAAGGCCTTGCCGGTCTCATCGCCTTCAAACACCTCGGCTACCGATTCCGAGATCATCACGGCTCCAAACGGGAAGTAGCCGTTGGTGATTGCCTTGGCGGTGGTGGCCATATCGGGCTGCACGCCCCAGTGGCGCGCGCCCGACCAATCGCCGGTGCGGCCAAAGCCGGTGATGACCTCATCACTAATCAACAGAATGCCATGCCGCGTGCAGATTTCGCGCACGCCGGGCATAAAGGTCTCGTGCGGGACCAGAACGCCGCCAGCGCCCAAGACAGGTTCCATAATCATGGCGGCGATGGTGTTTGCGCCTTGAAAGGCGATCTCATCCTCTAGGGCGTTCAGGCAGAGTTGCGCCAGCTTGGCGGGGTCAGACTCGTTGAATGGGTTGCGGTAGGTGTAGGGCGCGGGGATGTGATAGCAGCCGGGCAACAGCGGCTCATAGGCGTTGCGGAACGCGGCGTTGCCATTCACCGAGGCACCGCCGATATGCGTGCCGTGATAGCCCTTTTTCAGGCTGAGAAACTTGATCCGCCCCTCGTCGCCGCGAATCTTGTGGTATTGCCGCGCCAGACGGAGCGCGGTTTCGACGCTGTCGCCGCCACCAGAGGTAAAAAAGGCGCGGGCCAGCCCGTCGGGGGCGAAGAAATCGCGCAGCGCCTCTGCCAGTTCAATAACCACATCGTTGGTTGTGCCCCGAAAAGTCGAATAATACGGAAGCACATCCAGCTGGGTTGCAATCGCCTTTTTGATGGCGTCATTGGAAAACCCGAGATTGACGTTCCACAGCCCGCCGACCGCATCGACAACCTCATGCCCGTCGATATCAGTGATCCGGGTTCCCTGCGCCGAGGTGATGATCTTGGGCGGATTGGCCTGCATATCGCCGGGATGCGCCATCGGGTGCCAGACCGAGCGGGCGTTCTTTTCCTTCAGGAAATTGCTGTCTTTCATCGGGCGATCCTTTCATGGCGTTGTTCATAGATCCGGGGCAAAAGTGGGGCCGGAGTGCAGCACCGGATTGACGGTTTTTGGGGGCGACTGCAAGCGTGGCGTGATTTCCTGGCCGAGCCTAACGCTGCCTTTGCGGTGAGGTTTGGAAAAAATCGACCTGCGTCTTTGGTGACACTTCTGTAGGCTGCGGCACCGGCCTATATATAGGGCAGGTATCAGGAGGATTCACTTGTCCAATACTGTCACATTTCAGGTTACGCCGATGCATTGCGGCGGCTGCGTCGGGCGGGTGGAACGTGCTTTGGCGGCGACACCGGGTGTTGATGCTGTGGCGGCCAATCTGGCGACGCGGGGCGTACGGGTGGAGTACAGCGCAACGTCCGGCGTTGCGGCGCTGGCCGAGGTACTGAAAACGGCGGGCTACCCGGCGGATACCGATGTAGCGATGCTGGACCTTGGCGGGTTGCACTGTGCCAGCTGCGTCGGGAGGGTAGAGCAGGCGTTGATGGCTGTCGAAGGCGTCATCGAAGCACGGGTCAATCTGGCGTCAGAAACGGCGCATGTGCGCTATCTGTCCGGTGTCACCTCGGCAGCGGTTTTGGCCGATGGGGTGGCCAGCACCGGCTACGCGGCGACCGTTCGACAGGGTGACACCAAGGATCGCCGCGCCGATGAGCTACGCCGATTGCAACGTCAGGTCTTGCTGGCGGTGCTATTGGCCTTGCCGGTGTTTCTGGTGGAAATGGGCGGGCATTTGTTCCCGCCGCTGCATCACCTGATCGGGCAAACCATCGGCCATCAGACCAGTCGCATCCTTCAGTTTCTACTGACGACGCTGGTCCTGATCGGGCCGGGTCGGCAGTTCTATGCCATTGGATACCCCGCGCTTTTCCGGGGTGCGCCGGATATGAATGCCTTGGTGGCGCTGGGAACGTCGGCGGCCTACGGCTATTCGGTGATCGCGACCTTTGCGCCCGGTTTGTTGCCCGTTGGTAGCCGGAATGTTTATTTTGAGGCGGCGGCAGTGATCGTCGTGTTGATCCTTATCGGGCGCTTGTTGGAAGCCCGCGCCAAGGGGCGCACTGGTGCGGCCATTCAACGACTGGTCGGGTTACAGCCCAAAACGGCGCGAGTGCTGCGCGACGGGGCCTATGCCGACATTGACATTGGGGCCGTCGCACCCGGCGATTTGATCCAGGTGCGTCCGGGCGAACGTATCGCCACCGATGGCGAGGTCGCAGAGGGCGCGGGTTTCGTGGACGAGGCGATGATTTCGGGCGAACCGCTGCCGGTGGCGAAATCCCCCGGAGATGCGGTCATCGGCGGGACGGTCAATGGCACGGTGCCCTTCACCTTTCGCGCGACAAATGTAGGCCAGGATACCATGCTGGCGCAGATCGTGCGCATGGTCGAGCAGGCGCAATCGGCCAAGCTGCCTATTCAGGGGCTTGTCGACAAGATCACGCTGGTGTTTGTGCCCGCGGTCTTGGGCTTGGCGCTGTTGACGATACTGGTCTGGCTGTTGTCTGGCGCAGCACTGGCCAATGCGCTGGTGGCCGGGGTTAGCGTGCTGATCATCGCTTGCCCCTGCGCAATGGGGCTGGCGACGCCGACGTCGATCATGGTCGGCACCGGGCGGGCTGCGGAATTGGGCGTGCTGTTCCGCCGGGGTGACGCGCTGCAACACCTGCAAGAGGCGCGGGTGATCGCACTGGATAAGACCGGCACGCTGACCGAAGGTCGCCCAGAGGTGACGGATATTGTTCTGGCAGCAGGGCAGGATGAAGATCACGTCTTGGCGGCTGTGGCGGCGGCAGAGGCGCTGTCAGAGCATCCATTGGCCGAGGCTATCTTGCGCGCTGCCGAACAACGGGGGCTGGTGGTTCCAAAGGCCGAAGATTTCACATCGCTGACCGGGAATGGCGTGCAGGCGCGGGTTGGCGGCCAGCAGGTTATGGTGGGCACGGCGCGGATGTTGGCGGCGGAGGGTGTTGAAACTGGGGCTTTGCAGGAACAGGCCAATACCTTGGCCACACAAGGTAAAACGTCGATTTATGCGGCCATAGATGGCAACGTCGCTGGCGTGTTTGGCATCACGGACCCGGTCAAACCGACGACGCCCGCCGCCATCGCAGCACTTCAGGCGCAAGGGCTGGAGATTGCGATGATCACCGGCGATGCTGAAACGACGGCAAAGGTGATTGCCGACCAGCTTGGCATCCACAAGGTGGTCGCGGGCGTTCTGCCAGACGGCAAAGTCGCCGCGATCCGCGACTTGCAGACCCTAGGCCCGGTTGCCTTTGTCGGGGACGGGATCAACGACGCGCCCGCGCTGGCTGCCGCCGATATCGGCATCGCGATTGGCACCGGTACGGACATCGCCGTTGAAGCCGCCGATGTGGTGCTGGTGTCCGGCCAACTGAGCGGTGTCATAAACGCCAGCGCCATCAGCCGCGCCACCATGCGCAACATCCGGCAGAACCTTGGCTGGGCCTTTGGCTATAACATCCTGCTGGTGCCGGTTGCCGCCGGGGTGCTGTATCCGTTCACCGGCCTGCTACTGTCGCCAATGCTGGCCGCCGGAGCCATGGCTCTGTCGAGCGTGGCTGTGGTCAGCAACGCGTTGCGTCTGCGCCGGGCTGTGGTGCCCGCAATAGAACAGACCAAAGAACTTCGCGAAGACCTGATACCCGTCACCCAACCAAGCTAAAACCGGTGCGCATTCGCCACACAATGCCCGCCGGATCCAACCCGCGCCTTGGCAGCGCCCGCTCGCGTTCATAGCTGCCCTCAAGGGACTATCAGGAAAATCATCATGACACGCAGCGCAATGCACTATTTTCGTTGGGCTTTTTACGTTACCGCCATAGGGCTGGCGCTGACGGCGTGGCTGGGTTGGGCCACGTTTGGCACATTCTCTGGCATGTTGTCGTTCCTGATGATCGGCGTCGTGCTGGCCGTGCTGGAAATCAGCCTTAGCTTTGACAACGCCATCGTCAATGCCAACAAACTGGAGACTATGTCGCCGCTCTGGCAGAAACGCTTTCTGACCTGGGGCATCTTGATTGCGGTCTTTGGCATGCGCATCCTGTTCCCGGTCGCCGTCGTGGCGATCGCGGCGCAAATCGGCCCCTGGGCCGCGGTGAAACTGGCCGCCACCAACCCCAATCAATACGCCCACTTGATGGAAGAAGCGCATCTGGGCATCGCGGCCTTTGGCGGGGCCTTCCTGATGATGGTCGCGCTAAGTTACTTTATCGACGAAGCAAAAGAGGTCCATTGGATCGCCATGGTCGAATGCCAGTTGCGCCGCTGTGCGTCGATCCGGGGGTTGCAGATCACGATGGTGTTGCTGCTGTTGCTGACATTCGCCACGATCCTGCCCGATCACAAAAGCGCGACGTTCCTGTTTGCCGGACTGTTCGGACTGGTGACGTTTACACTCGTGGAAATCCTGGGCCACCTGCTGGACAAGCACGAACAGGCGCAATCCGCCGCCCGCGCGGGTGGGCTGGGCGCGTTTCTGTACCTAGAGGTTCTGGATGCCTCGTTCAGCTTTGATGGCGTCATTGGAGCCTTTGCGCTGACGCAGAACCTGTTCCTTATTGCCATCGGTCTGGGTATCGGCGCGATGTATGTGCGCTCGATGACCATCATGCTGGTCGAGCAAAAGACGCTGGCGCAGTTTCGTTATCTGGAACACGGCGCGTTTTATTCCATTCTGGCGCTGTCGGTCATCATGTTCGCCCAATCGTTGACCCATATACATGAGATGATCACCGGGCTGATCGGCGCGGGCCTAATCCTGACCGCGCTGTGGTCGTCGATGCGCTGGAACAAGGTGAACAGTGCCGAACTGTCCAAGAAAGCAGAATAGGGCGGCGTTATGACTATCAGATTGATCCTGATTGTTTTGGCCTTTGCGCTGTTGGCATATGTGCGCCTTGCGCCAAGTGACCCCGCTCGTTGGCATATTGACCCGCAAACCGCCGATGATCCGGCTCCCGGCGGCGTGAAACGCGCGGTTTCCATGTCTTTGCAAGCCCCAGAGGCGCTAGAGGCCTTTCACTCCATCGCAAGCACCGCACCACGTACCAGTCTGCTGGCCGGGACCATTGATGAAGGACGTCTAACCTATGTCACGCGCAGCCGCTGGGTCGGGTTTCCGGATTACGTTTCGGTGTCCGCCACGCCAGATGACGGCGGCAGCACGCTTCATATGCTGTCACGGTTGCGGTTTGGTCTGTCGGATATGGGGGCGAATGCAAAACGGTTAGACGGCTGGCTGCAAGACCTTCAGACGTCCCAGAACTGAGCCATCCAAACTGGCCCCCGGGCAGCCATCCTGCATCTTGCGCCATATAGCCATACGGTTGCTCGACGTCATCTCACAGCGGGCCATCCAAGTCTGGCAACTTGCGGTGAAACACAACACACCACCCACCTCAACCCGCGCGCCCTCTGCATTGGTGCAAAAGTATTCGACACCGGGCAGCGGCGGATAAAGATCAGCAAAAGATTTGGGGGTCACAGGAGCGTCGTCCTGGGCCATGGCCCAAGCAGGTACTAACAGCAAAAGGACGATCAGCCGTTTCATATTCTCAATATAAGTATGATTTCCAAAAAATCACGCCCCTTGACCATTCGGTCGCAGTTGGGCAACACGGCGCCTATGGTTCCCTTAGATAAACTTGCGCAAATCTCCGAACGTTTTGAGTTTCTTGAGGCGTCAATGTCCACCGGCACCGGCGACATCGCCGCGCTTGGCAAGGAATACAGTGATCTGCGCCCCGTCGTGGCAGAAATCGCCGCCTATCGCCAGTTGCTCGATGACATCGAAGAAGCAGAGGCGATGCTGGCCGACCCAGAGATGGCCGAACTGGCGCGCGATGAGCTGCCCGTGCTGAAAGAGCGTATTCCAGTGGTCGAACAAAGCCTGCGACTGGCGCTGTTGCCCAAGGATGCTGCCGACGCGGGATCGGCCATTCTGGAAATCCGGCCCGGAACCGGCGGCGATGAGGCGTCGTTGTTTGCGGCGGACCTGCTGCGGATGTATCAGCGATACGCAGAGGCGCAGGGCTGGAAATTCGACATCATCGAAGAAAGCCAAACCGAACTTGGCGGCATCAAGGAAGTGGTCGCCAATGTGGTCGGCAGCGGCGTCTTTGCCCGATTGAAATATGAATCCGGAGTACACCGCGTGCAGCGCGTGCCGACAACCGAATCCGGCGGGCGTATTCATACGTCGGCGGCGACGGTCGCCGTGCTGCCAGAGGCGAAAGACGTCGATATCCATATTGAACCCGGCGATATTCGTATCGACACAATGCGCGCCAGTGGGGCAGGCGGGCAGCACGTCAACACTACCGACAGCGCTGTGCGCATCACCCATATTCCGTCGGGCATCATGGTGGTATCTGCGGAAAAATCCCAGCACCGCAACCGCGAGATTGCGATGAATGTTCTTCGCGCGCGTCTGTATGATGCGGAACGCAACCGGATTGACAGCGAACGCTCTGAAGATCGCAAAAGCCAGGTAGGGTCAGGTGACCGCAGCGAACGCATCCGCACCTATAATTTCCCGCAAGGCCGCGTCAGCGACCACCGCATCAACCTGACGCTTTACAAGCTGGATCAGGTGATTGCGGGCGACCTAGACGAATTCATCGACGCGCTGATTTCGGATGATCAGGCCAGCATGCTGGCTGAAATGGAATGACCTTGGCCTCCTGGTTGCGTGGTTTTTTGGGGCCTCATAATCCGGAACCAGCCAACAGAGAACCGGACCCCTATACGCCAGACTGGGAATATTGCACCGTTCAAAAAGCATTGACCACGGCTGCGGCATCCCTGTCAGGACATGGCATCGACTCTGCCATGCGCGACGCACGATTGTTGATGGCATTTGTTCTGGAGATAGAGCCATCGCGTATCACCCTCGTCGCGCAAGATGGTTTGCGGCTAGAGGATTATGAAAGTTTCTTGAAGCTCGTCAATGATCGCTGCGACCATGTTCCGGTCTCTCACATCCTGGGATTTCGCGAATTTTATGGGAGACGTTTCAAAGTATCGCCGCATGTGCTTGACCCGCGCCCAGAAACCGAAACGCTGATCGAAATTGCTCTGAGCGAACCTTTTGAGGACGTGCTGGACCTTGGCACCGGGTCGGGGTGCATTTTGATCACCCTACTGGCCGAACGCCCGCAAGCCATCGCGATCGGAAGTGACCTATCTGCGCGTGCGCTGGAAGTGGCCGAAGAAAATGCGCACCTATTGGGAGTGAACCAACGTGTCGGTTTCCTGGAATCGCATTGGTTTCGAGGAGTAGGGGGACGATTCGACCTGATCGTGTCAAACCCGCCCTACATCGCGCTTGATGAAATGCCTGAACTGGCCCCGGACGTGCGCAAATATGAGCCGAGACTGGCCCTGACGGATGAAGGCGACGGGCTGGGGGCCTATCGCGCCATTGCAGCCGGTCTGTCCGATCACCTGAAACCGGGCGGGCGGGTGTTGCTGGAAATCGGCCCGACACAGGGGGCGGCAGTCAGCGGGATGTTGACCGCTGCGGGGTTGGAAAACGTAGACGTTCTTCCCGATCTGGACGGGCGCGATCGTGTCGTTGCGGCGTGTTTGCCGCGTTGAGTCGTGGCAAAGCTGCAATTATTTGCCCATGAAGGGCAATTTGTTAAGTTTTGTCTTGTCATATGCCGGGTATGGTGTTTACTCAGCATTATAGCGCGTGACGGGATGTTGCTCATTCCTCTGCGCTGAACTGCCATAAATCGTATGATCCCCGGGCATGAGGCCCACCGCAGGCAAGCGTTGAACTTGGATCAGGCGAAGCCAAACTGAAGGCTGGATAGCAAAATTAATATGAGATCGCAGAAGCAACGTTCGCGTTCGAAGCCGAACCGAAACCGTTCCACCGGCAATGTCGGCAATGTTGTCAACCGTGTGTTCGACAGCTCTGGTCCCGAGGGAAAAGTGCGCGGCACGCCGCAGCAAATCATTGATAAATACAACCAACTGGCCCGCGACGCGCAATTGTCCGGCGACCGGGTGGCGACGGAAAACTTCCAACAGCATTCAGAGCATTATACGCGCATGCTGGCCGAAGCCACACGCGAGCAAGAGGCGCGGCGCGAAGCCCAAGAAGCCCAGCACCGGGAACGCCAGCAGCAGCAGAATCAGCGCAATGATCGTAACGATCAGCAACGCAGTGAGCAGCCTCGCAATGACCAGCCACGGGGCGAGCAGCCACGGGGCGATCAACAGCGGGGCGAGCAGCAGCCACGTGAAGATCGCAATGATCGTGCTGGGGACCGGGGGCAGGGAAACCAGCCGCAACCGGCCCGCGCTCCGCAGCCTGATCTGGCCAGTCAGCCACAACCAGAGCCGAACCCGCCAGCCCGTGAGTCCGAGCAAGCGCGCGCGCCGGATGTGATCGACGTGGTGTCTGATGCCGACAATGGTTTGGTCGAAACCCCGGAAAGCAAACCGGCCCCTAAACCCCGCACGCGCCGTCCGCGCAAACCTGCGGCAGAGGTAACGGCAGAGACCATTGCTGATGCACCCGGAGATGCGCCAGAAAAGCCTGCCAAGCGGGTAAGGCGTGCAAAGGCTCCGGCCAAAGAGGCACCGGCAGAAGGTGCTACAGACTCGGCCCCAACACCTCCAAGTGACGGCCCCGCCGAAGCCGCCGAATAAGGTGGGCCCCGGCGATGCCGGGGCAACAAACCCTGTCTGTTTGTCGTGACAAGCTTCGGTTAGTCTTGCAGACCGGAAATGCACCGCGCCAGCGCGCAGAAGCCTTCGATCGATATCTCTTCGGCCCGCGCTGTTGGTTTTAGCCCGGCGTCAGTCAGCACCGTTTCAATATCCGGCGTCAGACCCTTTAGGGCGGAGCGCAGCATCTTGCGACGTTGGTTGAAGGCGGCGGCGACGACACGCTCCAAAACCTTGGGGTCCGCCGGAAAGCGTGGTTCCGGCAGGGCGGTCAGATGCACCACTGCAGAATGGATTTTCGGCGGCGGGGTGAACGCCTCTGGCGGCAGTTCCATCACGATCCGCACGTCACAGCGCCACTGGGCCAGTATTGCCAGCCGCCCATACGCCTTGGACCCCGGCTTGGCCACAATCCGCTGCGCCACCTCGCGCTGGAACATCAGGGTTAGACTGTCCCAAACCGGCGGCCAGACTGGCGGCGTCAGCCAGCGCACCAGCAATTCAGTGCCCACATTATAAGGCAGGTTGGCGACGATCTTGATCGGCGGCGTCAGATGCGCCAGCGGATCAAGCGCCAGCGCGTCGCCATTCACCACATCCAGCTTACCGGGGTAGGCATCTGAAATTTCGGCCAGCGCAGGCAGGCAGCGTGCGTCTTTTTCGACGGCCAGCACCTTTCGCGCGCCCTCTGCCAACAGGCCCCTTGTCAGCCCACCGGGGCCGGGGCCGACCTCTAGCACATCGGCCGCTGTCAGATCGCCCGCCGCACGGGCAATCTTGGCGGTCAGGTTCAGATCGAGCAGAAAGTTCTGTCCCAGTGACTTTTTCGCGCGCAGATCATGCGTATTGATCACGTCGCGCAGGGGCGGCAGGTTGTCGATCCCGCTCATGTCGCGGCCCGTGCCTGACCCATCCGGCTGGCCATGCGCAGTGCCTCGATCAGGCTTTCGGGGTTGGCAACACCGCGCCCGGCGATGTCAAAGGCAGTGCCGTGATCGGGCGAGGTGCGCACAAAGGGCAGGCCAAGCGTGACGTTGACGCCGCGATCAAAATCGAGCGTCTTGATCGGGATCAGCGCCTGATCATGGTACATGCAGATCGCGGCATCATAGCGCGATCGCGCGGCGGCGTGGAACATCGTATCGGCAGGATGCGGCCCGGTGATGGTCAAACCTTCAGCGGCCAAATGAGTCACGATCGGGGCAATCAGCGCGGCGTCCTCATGCCCCATCGCGCCGCCTTCGCCCGCATGCGGGTTCAGCCCGGCGACAGCAAGGCGGGGTTTGTTTATGCCGAAATCACGTTGCAGGCCCGCATATGTAATGCGGATTGTCTGTTCCAACAGCTCTGCCGTCAGAGCGGTGGGCACGTCGACAATCGGTATGTGGATCGTGGTTGGCACGACGCGCAGCTTGTTACTCGCCAGCATCATCACCACGCGGTCTACGCCGCCCAATGCCGCCAGAAATTCCGTGTGGCCTGGATAGGCAAATCCCGCGCCGTCTTTAAGTGCTTTTTTGTGGATCGGGCCGGTGCAAACACCAGCGGCCTTGCCCGACGTCACCAGATCGACCGCGCGGGCAATCACGTCGATGACCGATTGCGCCTGTGCCGGGTTGGGCTGGCCGGGGATGGCCGCGCCGGGAAAGTCATGCCGCAGCACGGGCAGGCCATCTGGCATCGCGGCAGCGGCCTGATCTGCCGCGGAAATCTCGACCCACTCAGTGCCGTCCGGCAAATGCCCCGGATCACCGATCCAGAAGAACGGCACCTCATTGCGCAATGCCTGCCATGCTTTGGCGGCAATCTCTGGGCCTATCCCGGCGGGTTCACCGACGGTCATGGCAACTGGAAGCGGGCTCATTTGTAGGAAATCACCGCGTCGGCCTTTAGTTCGGACAGATAGCCGCTGGCGTATGACGCAAGCCGCTGATTGCGCAGGTTGGCGCGCACCGCCTCGCGGTCGGCATCGGCATTCAGCGCCAGCGTGCGCCCGCAGAGCATCAGAAAGACCAGCGCCTGACCGTCTGATGTGGTCAGCGCAGTGGAAACTTCGCCCTCATCCAGCTTGGCCAGCTCAATCGCGATGTCGCCCTGGACTTCGGCCACGGCCAGCACGTCGCGCAGCAGTTGGGTTTCTGGCTTGCCCTCGGCAACGCCGTAAAGGTCATCGCAAGTGTCGACCTCTGCCTTGATCTTTTCGGCCTGCGCCAAGGCGGCAGAGGTGCGCCCGCCGGGGATGAAATAGCGCGCGAATTCGACCGATACGGCCTCCTCGCTGGGGGCGTCGGTTTCCTCAATGTCACGCAATTGGAACAGGGCGATGGCATTGCTGACCGGGATCGGGTCGGTAACCTCGCCGGGTGCCAGCGTCAGGATCTGGCCTCTGATGGCTGGTGGCAGGTTGCCGATCGGAATCCAGTCTTGCCGACCACTACGACCACGCGAGGGCGCGGCGGAATATTTGCGCGCAGCGGCCGCAAAAGCGGGCAGGGTGGTGATCTGGCTGATTTCCTCGGCCCGTCGCTGGGCAGATGCCTGTCGCTCTGGCGTGTTGGCAGGCAGGAAGATTTCACTGATCAGAACGCGCACACCGCCGGTCGACGACCCCAGCGCAAGCGCGCGGTCAATCTCATCTTCGCTGATCTGGGCGCGGGGACCGAACAGCCCCTGAACAACACCACGCCACGCCACACCAGCGCGGATAAAGTCGGCGACTGTTTCCTCAGCGATGCCTGCCTTACCCAGCGCGATCACGAATTGCTCACCGGTCAGGTTGGCGCGTGCGGCGAATTCCTCGACCCCGGCGGCAATTTGTTCTTCGCTGACCTCAATGCTGAAGTTCTTGGCCGCGTCCAGTTGCAGGCGTTCCTCGACCAGGCGATCCAACGCGAACTCTTCGAGATTACCCGGCGCGTTCAAGACCTGAAAGAACAGGATGCGCTGGTTCAGTTCATACTGCGTGATGATCCGGTCATTGACCCGCGCAATCGGTGCAAAAAGATTGCCCTGCGCCCATAGCGGCGCGGCCGCAAGGCTGAGGACCAGCAATATCAAAGCGCGCATCATGTTCATCGCATCCCTTCGTCGTGTTTCTTAACCGTTTACCTGGCATGTCCGTGCGTGGGCACGTCCGTCTCGTCCGAACCCATTCAGCGACACCTGCAGCCCAAAGTCGGTCGTTGCGTCTACATTAGTCGAGGAGGTGAACCGACGCGAGAGGGAAAGGTCGACATAAACGCATTCGTTTTGATAGGTCAGCCCGATCCCGGCCTTGGTGGCGCGGTCGGTGTTGCCATCATAGCTGCCGTTGAAGGACGCTGTCCAATGGTTGTTGATGTCATAGGCGGCATCAAAATTCAGCTCTGATGTGTCGCCGGTACGCCCCTCGGCGGGGTCGTCGACCACATAGATATAGCTGCCCGTGGCGCTGAATTTCTGGCCAGACCAGGCGACCTGGGTTTCGGATTTGGCAAAGCCGAAACTGTCGTCAAACAGCGACCGGTTGGTCAGGGACAGACGTTCCAGCTTGATTTGGCTGGCCACCAGCCAGTCAGAGGCCCCACCATCCAGACCACTGGCGCGGGTGAATTGGCCCAGATCGTCCAGCCGGAACACCTTGCCAACTGTGGCCGAATATTCAAAGCCGTTGGCAGCCAGCCGGGTCCAGCTTAGGCCCACGGTCGTGCGCCAGCCACGTTCATAGCGGTCTGATCCGGGAAAGCGGCTGAGCGCCAGCAGGTTACCTTCGTCGAAGTCCACAAGATTGCTGTCTTCATTTGCCACGTTGGCACCCACCGTATCGGTCCAGGCAACCTGCACCACTGGTTCCAGAACATCCGTGGCCCCTGCTGTTGTTACGCGGGCCAGCGGCCAGCGCAGTTCGACGGCGGTCGTCGGTGTGACGTGGCTAAGCGTATCTGCATAGCTTGTATCCTGTCCGATCAGGTAAACATCGGCCGCCAATTGTCCTTCGGCGGCGGCGATCATGCCGTTGCCAAACACCCAGTCGCGCCGCCAATTGGCTAACGCTCCGGCGCGGATCACGTCGCGGGCGGTGCATTCCGGGGCCGATGCCGTCACGCAAGCGGCGGCCAATGCGGGCGAGATCACCTCAGCCAGCCGTTCGTGGCCCTCTAGGTCAAAGACAAACCGGGCCTCGCCGCCAATCAGGGCCGGAAACATCCGACGCTCATAGGTGAACCTGCCCAATAGGGTGGCAAGCGTGTCTTCAATCGGGACTTCCTTGGCCCGCAGGCTGCGCAGTTTTTGAATACTGGCAGAGATATGTTCGTTGCGCTTGGTGCGGGTGATTTCGACCTTGTTTTCCAACCGGTCCACATCTGAATAATCATAAGCCAGCAGATAGGCGCTGTCAGAGACCAGCCGAAGATCGACGTTCAGGTCAAAATCTTTCGGCAAATGAAACCGCCCCTCGGCGAACATATAGGTCCGCACCGGATCCGGGGTCAGGTTATCGACCGACACAGCACCATCGACCTGCAAAGAGCCAAAGCTGAATTCGCGCCGGAACCGCGCCTCGACCGTGCGGGTATTGCCCGAAATATAAGGCGCGACGCGCAGATCGGCGTGATCGCCCAGCGTCAGAAAATAGGGAAACCGTAACCCGATGCCCAGATTGGACGAGGTCTTGATCTCTGGCAGCAGAAAGCCACTGGCGCGCTTTAATGTCGGGTCCGGCAGGCGCAGGCGCGGAAAATACATGATCGGCGTTCCCGCGACCTCAAACCAGGCGTCATCGAAATACATCTGCCGCTCTTCCTGGTCATGCACCACGCGCCGCGCCCGGATTTGCCAAAGCGGGACAGGGCGGTGTTCACAGACATTACAGGACGAGGCGACGGTTTTATAAAGCTGGTTATAGCGCCCATCGACTCGGTGCATTTCCTCGGCGGCGACCTGCATCTGGCCATCCAGAATAAAGCGCGCGCCCCGGATCACGCCGCGAGTCATGTCGCGGCTTAACACGGCGTTGCGCCCGGTCAGCACCGCGCCGCTTTCCTCGACGATGGTGATCGGGCCAGAGATATCCAATTCGTCCGTGCTACGGGTGTATATGATCTGTGAGGCCATAAGCCGCTGGCCTTCATAGAAAATCTCTACGTTTCCGGTCGCGGTGACAACATCACCGGCGTTGCCGATATTGACGTTATCCGCCACCAGCGTCGCCATCTGCGCCGCCGCCATAACAGGCGACAGCGTCAGCAATACGATCAGGGCCAATAGCCGCCGCATCAGCCATCCTCCAGATTCAAAAGGATGCCGGTCGACAGCAAGATCGCGGCGACAGGCGGGCTCCAGGCAGCCAGTAGAACCGGGATTTGGCCGCTTTCGCCCAGGATTTGCGCGAAATTGCGAATGAAATACATAGCGAACCCCAAAAGCAGCGCCGTCAGAACCATTGTGCCCGTGCGCCCGAACCGCGTGTGGCGCATCGTGAACCCCGCGCCGATCAGCACCATCGCCGCCATCATCAGTGGCAGCGCCAGTTCCATCTGCAACCAGACCCGGTGACTGCGCGCCGAAAAGCCCGCGCGTTCCAGCTGGTCAATAAAGCCGCTCAACTCCCAGATCGGGATAGAGGCCGGGGTGCCGAAGCTGTCGCGAATCTGGTCCAGCGTTAGTTCTGACGCGATTTCCATCGTCTCATGGCGGACCGCGTTGCGTTCTGGATTGTCGTTGCCATCAAACCGCCACTCTTTGGCGCGTGTCAGCAGCCAGGCCCCGTCTGTCAGCTCTGCCGCCTCGGCCTCAACCCGGTAACTTGGCACGCCGTTGGGGCCAAATCCCATGAACGACACATTAAATAGCTGGGTGCCGTCCAGATTGCTGCGCAGGGCGCGGATCACCGTTTGTCCCTCAGGGCCGCCTTGGCGCAACCACAGCCCCTCGCGGCTGATGGATAATGTGCTGGATGTGCCCTGTGCGTGGCTGTTGGCGACGATTTCATATTGTTTGGATGTCGCCGCCACGATCGGGTTGAAAACTGCGACCGCCAAGATGCCGATCACCAGCGCGACAGTCACGGGGGCCAGCAAGGCGCGCACCGCCGACCGCCCTGACGCCCGCGTCACCACCAGTTCAGAAGTTCGCGCCAGTGAAAGGAACAGCGTCAACGTCGCCAGGATCATGATCAGCGGCAGAATACGGTACAGGCCCTGCGGCACATTCAGCAGCGTCAGTTTGATGATCTCGACAAAACCGACTGCGTCGCTGTCAAATTTGCGGATCTGTTCGACCATATCCAGCAGGATGAAAATGCCCATGAAAATGCCAAAAACCGCCAGAAATGCCAACAGGAACCGCCGGGCGAAATATCGATGCAGGATCATGCCGCCACCGCCTGACCCTTGCGTTTGAACAGGTTGGGCCGGGCGGATATCCACAGCAATGCGCCTGCCATGCCCACCCCCAGTACCGTTGCCGCATAGGACATCGCCCAAAGCGCGGCATCCCGTCGCGCGGCATCGGCGAACGCGTTATCCAGCGATTTCAACACGATCAGCGCCACCAATGCGCCGATGATTTGCCGCCACAGGCCAAACCGGCTAAAGCCGCCGACCATCATCGCGGCAAACCCCACAAGCGCGGCCACCACCGACAACAGTGCCTGGCTGGTGCGGCCGTGGCCTTCGTACAGCAGCACGGCGCGGGGTTGCCCGGTCTCTTTCAGCGC
>Ga0315339_1001619_pt1 | contig 19280 bp, 20 predicted proteins | sample ASW17metaG_FD_204514 | JGI IMG/M metagenome (GOLD analysis project Ga0315339, IMG submission 204514) | Ammonia-oxidizing marine archaeal communities from Pacific Ocean, United States - ASW #17 | ecosystem: Environmental > Aquatic > Marine > Oceanic | place: USA: California | collected 2016-12-05
CCTTCGTCGAGTTTTGTAAACGGTCATATCCTTTATGTCGACGGCGGCATCACGGCGTCTTTGTAGGTGCGTTGCTTCGTCATAATGGGCGTTGCGGGTTGCGGTAAGTCCACCGTTGGTGCGGCTTTGGCTGATGCTATTGGTGCGACCTATATTGATGGCGATGACCTGCATCCGCCGGCCAATATTGCCAAGATGTCGGCTGGTGACCCACTGACGGATGACGACCGCGCGCCTTGGCTTGATATGGTCGGAGGTGCCCTTCGCGACCATCATGGAACCTGCATCATCGGGTGTTCGGCGCTAAAACGCACCTATCGCGACCGGATTCGTACCGCCACTGCGGAACCTGTCAGCTTTTTGCATCTTGCCGGATCACGCGCTGTTATTGAATTGCGGATGAGCCAACGGGAAGGGCATTTTATGCCTGTCGCCCTATTGGATAGTCAATTCGCCACGTTAGAACCGCTGCAACCGGACGAAACAGGCCTGACCGTCAACATTGACCAACCCCTGCCCGCCATCGTTCAGCAACTGGCAAAGGTAGCAGCGGAATAGCGCCGTCCCAGTTTACAGGCTTGGGATAAGTCACTATGCGCTTGGGCAAGCAGCAAGGTGGACAATCGCGTGACAAATTTCCTGTATCAGAATGACCTACCCGACGATCTGGACATGGGGCCGGTCGTCGCCATTGATTGCGAAACCATGGGGCTGAACCCGCATCGCGACAGGCTATGTGTTGTGCAAATGTCGGGCGGCGATGGTGACGCTCATCTGGTACAGGTCGCCAAGGGTCAGTCAGAGGCACCAAATCTGTGCCGAATGCTGGAAAACCCTGATGTGCTAAAGTTGTTTCACTTTGGCCGCTTTGATATCGCCGCGCTTTTAAACGCCTTTGGGGCCCTGACCGCGCCGGTTTATTGCACCAAAATTGCCAGTAAACTGGTGCGCACTTATACCGACCGCCACGGGCTGCGGAACTTGCTGGACGAACTGCTAAAGGTCGATATCTCGAAGATGCAGCAGCAAAGCGACTGGGGCGCGAGTGAACTGACAGAGGCGCAGCTGGCCTATGCCGCGTCTGACGTGCTGCACCTGCATAAGCTGCGCAAAGAGCTGAACAAACGGCTGGAACGTGAAGGACGCACAGAGATCGCCCAGTCCTGTTTTGATTTCCTGCCAACCCGCGCTCGGCTGGATCTTGCCGGGTGGCCTGAAATCGACATATTTTCTCACTAACTGAGATACATGTTAAAGCGCATGGATAAAGACGTCTTCCTGAAAACCGGCCGCCGCGTTGTGCTGCGAGAGGCGCAGGCGCTGCACCTGCTTGCCGATACGTTGGATGAAAGATTTGCCGAGGCTGCGGAACTGATGCTGGCCGCCACCGGGCGCGTCATCGTGTCGGGCATGGGGAAATCCGGCCATATCGCCCGCAAAATTGCGGCGACACTGGCCAGCACCGGCACGCCCGCGCATTTCGTACATCCGGCAGAGGCTAGCCATGGCGACCTTGGCATGATGGCGCAAGGCGACGTGGCGCTGGTGCTGTCCAATTCGGGCGAGACTCCGGAACTCGCCGATCTGGTGGCCTATACGCGCCGCTTTGGTATCCCGCTGATCGGCATTGCCAGCAAACCGGCAAGCACGCTGATGCGGCAGTGCGATGTGCGTCTCGTGCTGCCCCCGGCTGATGAGGCCTGTGATACCGGCATCGTGCCGACGACATCCACCGCGATGACGCTGGCCTTGGGCGACGCCCTGGCGATTGCGATGATGGAGCATCGCCAATTCACCCCCGAACATTTTCGCCAATTCCATCCCGGCGGCAAGCTGGGCGCACGCCTAAGCCGCGTGGGCGATCTGATGCATAGCGATCTTCCGATCGTCGCCCAAACCACCCCGATGGGCGACACTTTGTTGGTCATGAGCCAAAAGGGCTTTGGCGTCGTTGGCGTGCATGACAGCGCCGGTGATCTGGTCGGCATCGTCACCGATGGCGACCTGCGCCGCCATATGGACGGGCTGCTGACCATGACCGCCGAGGCCGTGATGACGGCCGATCCTCGCACCATCGGCCCCGATGCCCTTGCCGAAGAAGCCGTAGCGGTCATGAACGAAAAACGCATCACCTGCCTGTTCGTCGTGGACCCGGACAAAAGCCGCAATGCGATTGGCATCCTGCATGTGCATGACTGCCTGCGGGCTGGCCTCGTCTGACGTATGGCGCGTGCTGACAACACCTACTCGCGTGTCATCTCTTGGCTGAAAATCCTGCTGCCGCTGCTGGCGCTGGCGCTGTTGTCGACGTTGTTTCTGGTGGCCCGCACGGTGGACCCCGCGCAGGACCTGCCCTTTGCCGAGGTGGATGTCGAAGGGTTGGCGCGCGAACAACGCATTGGAAAGCCGTATTATTCCAGCGTCACGGCATCCGGTGCCGCAATATCAGTTTCTGCCGCCAGCGCGCTGCCTGACCCAACGAACCCGGAACGCATCAGCGGTACCGATGTTGTCGCTGGCATTGACCTGACCAATGGCAATCGCATCGACATGACCGCCACCACCATGCTGCTGGACACCAGTACGCGGCTGGTAAAGCTGAGCGGTGGCGTCGCCGTTGATACCTCAAACGCGTATCACCTTGTCACGCAAATGGTCGAAATTTCTTTGGACGGAACGCTGATTTCTTCATCTACGCCCAGCACCATGACAGCCCCCATCGGGGCGATTTCTGCAGATAGTTTTCGACTAACCGACAAGAACTCTGGCGACAGACCTTACGTCCTGGTTTTCAAAGGCCATGTTAAACTGATATACGACCCTAACGAGTGAGGATTTAAGATGGATTTTCGGACAGTCATTCTGGGTGCCTGGTTGCTGATCATCGGCACCAGCATGGGTTGGGCACAGGGCACGGCGGTGTCGCTTGGCGTCAACAATCACGACAGCTCGATCCCCGTCGAAATCACTTCGGAAGAGCTGGCGTTGGATCAGGAAAACGGCACGGCAACCTTTGCCGGAGACGTTATCGTTAAGCAGGGCGAGATTACCATGACTTGCCAGCGCATGCGCGTCGAATATGCCGAAGATCCCGAAACGGGCAAAACCGAAATTCAGATCATCCGCATGTTTGGCGGCGTAACCTTTGTCACCCAACAGGACGCGGCTGAATCTGATAGCGCAGTCTATTCGCTGACCTCCGAGATCGTGGAAATGTTCGGCAACGTGCTGGTGACACAGGGGCCCACAGCGCTGTCGTCTGATAAGTTGACCTATAACCTGCAAACAGGTGATGGCCAGATGGAAGGCAGCGTGAAAACCATTCTGCAGCAGGGCAACTGATGACTGACAAACCCGCACTGGTGGTCACCGACGGGCAGGCCGGCCTGCACATCACCAACCTGCGCAAGAGCTATCGCAAGAAAACCGTGATTCGCGACGTAAGCTTGGAACTCGGTCGCGGAGAGGTTGTAGCCCTGCTTGGCCCGAACGGATCGGGCAAAACGACGACATTTTACGCTATCGCCGGGCTGATCAGCCCCGAAGGCGGGCAGGTCATGATCGATGGACGCGACGTCACTTATCTGCCGATGTATCGGCGCGCCAAGCTGGGCATTGGCTATCTGCCGCAAGAGGTTTCGATTTTTCGGGGCCTAAGCGTCGAAGACAACATTCTGGCGATTCTTGAAATTGCGGTGCCCAACAAGGTCCAGCGCCGGGAACGGCTAGAAGAATTGCTATCAGAATTTTCCATCAGCCACCTGCGCCGCGCCTCTGCTTTGTCGCTATCTGGTGGTGAACGTCGTCGCGTTGAAATTGCGCGCTGTTTGGCGGCTGATCCGAAATATCTGCTGCTGGATGAACCCTTTGCCGGGGTCGATCCAATCGCCGTAGGCGAGATTCGCGGCCTTGTCGCCGACCTGAAAAATCGTGGCATCGGCGTGCTGATTACCGACCATAATGTGCGCGAAACACTGGAAATCGTTGATCGCGCCTACATTCTGCACGACGGTATGGTGTTGATGAGCGGCACCACCGACGAGGTGGTCCAGGACGAAAACGTGCGCCGGGTCTATTTGGGGCAAAGCTTTCGAATTAAATAGAAATTCTGGCATTCCACCCGGAATTTCAACGAATTGATCGCAGTTTTCCACAGCTATCCATTGACAGATGCCCCTTTTCTGCCGCCAAATACACGGAATGCGAGCCCACACCACACTCGTTACTGCCATCCGGTTGACAACCCTAGGCAGAGAGAGCCTCGACAATTCAGAGGCTGCGTTTCTTTATAATTATCTTACAGTTTGTCCGGCGCAGTTGCCGGGCGTAATGGCGTAAGCCAAAGGAGGCCTGATGCAGTACCAAATCACAGGAAAACAGATCGATATCGGTGAAGCCCTGCAAACCCACGTGAAAACGGAACTTGATTCCGTGGTTCAGAAATATGCAGAACGTCCGACTGATGCCAACGTGGTGTTTTCCCGTAACGCGCATGAATTTGTGTGCGAAGCTGTGGTGCATCTGTCCACCGGACTGACGGCGCAGGCGCGTGGCCATGCCAATGATATCTATGCTGCTTTTGATGCGGCCGGCGAAAAAATGGAAAAACAACTGCGGCGATACAAGCGCAGGCTGAAAGACCATCACAAAGAGCGCGCAACACCAGTTGAACTTCTGGGCGCGTCCTCGTATATCCTCGCCGCATCCGAAGAGGTACAGGAACAGGAACCCGAAACCCTTACGCCAATTATCGTGGCCGAGATGGAAACCAAAATTCCATCCTTGTCCGTCGGCGAAGCCGTCATGCAAATGGAACTGGCCCATGCGCCGGTTTTGATTTTTCGGCAAGAAGGGAAGACAGAGGTGAATGTTGTTTACCGCCGGGAAGACGGAAATATTGGCTGGATCGATCCCAGCCAAGTATAATCATTCAACGGCCAAAAAGCGGCCGTAAGACCGAGCAGGGGCACATGGAGCTTTCAAATATTCTCAAACCCGAGGCCATTCGGGTTGTCAGCACTGTGACCAGTAAAAAGCGGCTCTTCCAGGACCTGGGAGAGCTGGCATCGTCTGTCTATGACGTCCCACTGCGCGAGGCGACAGAGGCGTTGCTGGAACGAGAATCCCTCGGCCCTACCGGTGTCGGCAAAGGCATCGCGTTGCCACATGCCCGTCTGCAAGGCTTGCAGCGCGTGGTTGGCGTGTTCTTTCGGCTGGAAAAGCCGCTGGAATTTGATGCGGTTGATCGCCAGCCGGTCGATCTTGTGTTTTCGCTGTTTGCCCCAGCAGAATCTGGTGTCGAGCATCTAAAGGCGCTGGCGCTGGTCTCGCGCACCCTGCGTGACCCGGCCACATGTGCCAAGCTGCGGTCGAACGGTGAATCGTCAACGCTGCACGCTGTTTTGACGGAAATCACCTCCGAAGCCGCTTAGGCGACGCCCGTTACAGCGACAGCGCGCCAAAGCCGAACATCACATAGTCCTTACGATAGGCGGCCTGCACTGTCTTTTCGACTTCCTTGTCGTAGATCGCAGCCAGTGGCACAGGCGATGTTTCGACCTCGTCAGCCAATCCCGGTGACGTTAGCCCGACTTGCGCCGCCAACTGCGCCAGTCCGGTTTCCAGGTTGTCCTCTCGCAGAACCATGTCTGGCACGAAAACTTGCGCCAGACCGTGCAGCACCTCTGTCTGGCTAGCCCAGGACGGATCAACCCGCAGCCCGGTTTGCCCGCCCAGATTGCCCTGCACAAATTTTGCAAACGCCAAAAACGCCATGCGGTGGTCATCGACGCCATAGCTGGCATCTGGCTCGTCCTTTGGGATCGGCAGCTTGTAATTCTTGCGCAGCGCCTCGCGCATATCCCAAAATGTCTCTGGCCCGCTGCCAAGGATATGGGTGACAAAGGCCGCATGTAACCGCCGCACCGGATGACGGATCACCGTAAAGCTGCGATGCCCAGTATGCTGTCGTTTCCACTGGCGCAAAGATTTCTGGCTGAACCCGGTCGCCAGATGACCAACATCAATCCCATCAACAGCTGCCAGCCACGCGTGCACCCTCGCCTCTGGTCCTGCCTTGATTGGTTGATACAACAGCGGCGCGTTGGTCGCGGCAACATAGCTGGGCACCGCCGCCGCACGGCGCGGCTCAAAATTCGGGGTGCGGGTCAGATTAAACCGGTCAATCCGCGCCAGCGCATCCTGCATTTCATCGAAATTCTCGACCTTGTCGTCCAGCGGCGCGGGGTTCTGCACCTTGGTACGCTTGGCCATGTGATCCTTCTGATGTTCGACGCCCAGATAGGCCGCCATACCATCCAGAACCTCTAGATCGCGCAGGTCATCATAGGCGATGTAAAACGCCGTCTGGCCGGTAACCTGCAACCCGCGCAGCAACTGCAGCTGAAACTGTTGCAGCTTATCCAAATGCTGCTCAAACTCTGCCCGATCAAAGCTGATCCGCGCCGTCTTGGCGTTTTTAAGGTCGTTCAACCGCCATTGTCCGGTCTCGGCTGCAATCTTGCGCGAGACATAACTGTCGACCGGGTTGCGCGTCAGGATGATTTTGGCGCAACGCGGGTCATTCAGGGTTTTCTCCAGAATGCGTGGATCGTGGTCGTGGAAAAACCGAAACCCCGGCAGCCCTTTAGTTTCGACCCGCATCCGGTCCAGCAATTGCTGCGGATCGGCCTCTCGTTGTTGCAACGACACGCCCAGCATTTCCGACTTGTCCGCGCCCCCCATAAAGACCGGATTAAACGCCTCGCCATAGCATTTCAAGCCGGGGTATTCGTTGATATTTTCCTCAAGAAAATTCGACCCGGTCCGCATCTCTGCGTAGACCACGAAATAATCAAAGCGATTGGCCATATTGCGTTACTTTTTCACCAGATAGGGTTTCCGACGAGAGCGCGGCGTATCGGCCGTGCTGTCGCCACTGGGGAAATCACCCATCAAATGCGGGTGCATCCCCTGGTTTTTCAGGTTCTGCAGAAACTGCCCGAACCCGTTCAGATCAACCATGCGCGGGGCTTCCGTCAACCGGCGCAGGTTACGCGGACCGATTTCATCAATGATGGTCTGCAAGGGTTCCATCGGGGATTCAATGAAATCAGCCATCGTCCAAATCCGCACCCGCGCCTTGGTATGTGGCGCGCGCAGCACATCCAGATGCTTTGCCTCTATCTTTTGCAGGCGCGCGGCCTCTTTGCGGATTTCACTGAAATTCTTGTTGGAATGGAACAGCGGCACCGCCCAGGCCCCGGTGATAACAGAGATTTGCGCGTTGGAATCGTCCGCCATGAACCAATCAATGCCCTGCGTATCGCGCGGCCCGTATTGAAAACACTGCCGTTCGCCGCGGGTGTTCCAGATCAGGTTGGTCAGGAAAGAGGTCGGGTTATAGTCGCGCAGCGGGCCACTATCACTTAGCGCACCGCAATAGATCTTCTGCTTGCCGGCAAATTCCACCCGGCCCGGCGCATAAAGCGCCCCATGCACCCGCGCGCCGACCATTTTGCCCAGCCAATCCTCAAAATCCTCAAACAGATCGCTAAAGCCTTCGAACACAGAATAGGGCGCGCAGGTCTTGCCGTTTTCCCAACCGTCGTGCGGGAACCGGCTTTGCATAAATAGACCAGGCCGCCCGCGCGTGCGCCGTTCGACCGCCTTGGCAAAAATCCGGTCGATCTTGCCGGGGTTCGGCTCTGCCCCCGTCATCACATCGTCACCACCGTGTAGGAAAGTGCTATACAGCCTATCTGCCCGTGGCCAGATTTTGCGCGCCACGAAACAGTTTGACCGGCGCAGCAATTGCAGATGATCGTCGTAGAAAATATGCGGCTTGCCCTGAAAATCAAACTTGGACAGCGTCAGCGACCGGCTTTCGATATTGCTGGAATATAGCCGTACCAAGGTCTGGTAATAGCTTTCGTCCGGGATCCAAACCTTTTTGAAATAGGTGTCATATTCGTCGCGGTCCGGGTCTTCTAATATGGCCGAAAGCGTTTGCCGCGTCAGGCACCACCATTGGCTGCCAAGATGCGGCACCACCCCGTCGGGGATTTTGCGTTTGAACCGCAGCCGCCGTTGCAACCGCACATAATGGTCAAACAGATACCGTTGCTTTTTCCACGAAAACGGGAACCGCAGGGTAAAACGTTCGGCATCCAGCCCGCCAACCGTCCAGGGCACGTCCTCTGTCGTGACGGATTCGATGTAATTGGTCATTGGGCGTTCTTCGAGGTATTGCACCAGCTCTTTGACCGGGCGCAGCGGCAGGCATGACCCCGACGCCAGATAGACATGGCGCACGTCCTCAAACTGGGCCAGCATCATTTCCGATGCGCTTTGCGAGGCGGCAACAAGGCTCCAGGTGCCCCACTCACAGCGCTGCCGACGGCAAAAGCGAATGTTCTCGACATCCTTCAGCCGCCCGACAAAATCGCCATACGCCTTGGCCTTAACCTGCCTGTCGACGTGAATGACCACCGGACAGCCGTTTGACGACCAATGCCGCGCAAGTTCTTCGGCCCGGTGCAGCGCCTCATGGACCAGCATGACGACGCCAACCGTCATGCCCAGTTCCCCTTGGACATCAGGCCCAGAATTTCCAGTTGTCGCCAGTTGATGTATTTTTCAGACCATTTGCACCACAGGTCCGGATTGTCCTTCATGTGCCGGTTATAGGCCCTGTATTCGTGGCTGGCCGCATAGTGTTGTTTGCGCTTCAGCTCTTCGTCGGCCTTCACACCAAAGGTATCCAGAAACTTGGCGTGCAGCAGGCAGCCGCTGGCCTTTTCGCCGCCCCATTCATCATAGGTCTGATTCAGCCCGCGCGGCAGCACCATATGTGTGCTGCTGACATAGGCGTAATCGCGGTCCCATTTGACCAGCGGAATTTTGTTCAACGCCGGGGCGCGCTCAGGCCTATCACCAAAAAACGCGCGCGCGCGTGGCCCGCCCTGAATCCACAAATTACCAAACTTTTTGTTTCGGCTGATCGCATAGTTGCCACTGTCAAACCAGTTGGCAATTTCAAACGGGTTCTGCCCCTCGTGATAGGGGAACGTATCAATGGGCCCCTTGGGGTACATATCCAGCAACATAGAGCTGAACGACCGGATAGAAGAGGCATCAAGCCAGTCTGTCAGCGCCCGGACCGGTCGGGTATCGCAGAACGGATAGACCAAGAATTCATCGACATCGACGGTTAGGGTCCAGTGGCCATGACCGTATTTCGATTGCAGCCAGTTCAGCCAATCGACCCCAAAACGCGCGCGCTTGTAACTTTCCTGCGTCGTCCAGACCGAAACGTCTTTCTGCTCGCTCAGATACTCACGCGATCCGTCATCCGACCCATTGTCCACCATCAGGAAATGATTGACACCCATCTCGCGGTAGTATTTCAGAAAATACTCTAGCCGGACTTTTTCGTTTCGCAGGGTGGAATAGACCAGGATATCGCCCGGCTTGATGGCACCTGTGCGGTCCTGGACAATAGTCAAATCCCGACGCTTGCGGAAAGCGCGAATGCGCCACCGCTTGCGTTGCAATCTAAGCCTATATGACCCTAAGGTGCCCAATTGCTTCCTCTGGCAGGGGAAATTAACGCTTTTCCGACCCTGTGCGTATCACGTCATCTTTAAGACAAGATTGAAATGTTCCGCCCAAGTTGGCGTGTCGAAATCCAAAGATTTCGCCGTACCTCCCGTTTGCCCCGCCCTCTTTTGCTCTGCCAATTGCAGTATTGATTGTTTCCATAAATACACATCCGCAGACTCGGCGTAAACGGGGATATTTCCGAGAAACTCCTCAAAAACCGGCAATTTTGAGCAGATCACCGGTGCGCCAAGCGAAATCGCCTCGGCGGCGGGCAATCCATAACCCTCGGCAAAGCTTGGAAACAGCACACCAGCGGCCTGATCCATCAACCCAGCGACCTGTGCATCTGTCAGCCCGGCGCGCTCCTGAACAGGGCTATCATTGCGCGGCAAGGCATCCAGACGGGCGAAGACATCGTGGTTTTCCCAGCCGCGCGACCCGGCGATGATCAACTGCGGAATGTCGGCGCTTGGCAGGTCGCGCGCAAAGCTTTCCCAGATATCCAGCAGCAACGCATGGTTCTTACGCGGCTCTATCGTGCCCAGCATCAGAAAATATGGCCCCGACAGGTCAATATCAGGCGGCATAAACGCAGCGTCCGCGACGGGCAGGTCAACCCCCAGATGCGCCACAACCGTGTTCGCCTGCGCATCCCAGGTCGCAAACCAGCGCGTCACATCGGCCCGCGTTTGCCGCGAGTTGCAGATGATCAGATCAGCCGCCCCTGCGACCCGCCTCATCTTGGCCTCAAACGTCGCAGATGTACCCGCGCGTTGGTACTGCGGATAATCCAGCGGGATCATGTCGTGGACCAGAATGGAAATCTTCGGCTTGGGCAGCCCGCGCCAAGCCTGCAAAACCTCGGTGCCCAGATTGCTATGCCCGACATTCAGATAGGCACAGCCCGGCGGCAAGACCCGACCCAGCATTGACGCCAACCGCCCACGCCGACAACGCGCAATCGCAAACCGGCGCAGATCAGCCTCTGCCCGGCGTTTGGCAGGGCTGGCCTTGCGCGACAACCGCCCGATCAGATCAGGCGCGCCCCATACCACTTCACGGTTGATCCGCGCGGCGATCTGCCCGGCACCCGCCTTATCAAGCAACACATATCCCAACGCTGTCCGCACCAGCAGATACAGCGGTAAAGGATCCTCAAGCAAACGCGTCAGATAGGCCAGTTCCACCCGGTCAACGCCAGTCAGCGGGCCACGCCCGACACGGCTGATCAAGCGCGTCAAATCAAGGCAACGTGCCGTGATCCCATCTGGCGGGTTATTTGTCGTAATGGCCGTTCTGGTGCCAGCGCCAGGCATCGGTGATCATCGCCTCCAGCGTAGAGCGTGTCGGTGCCCATCCAAGCTCTTGTTCCGCGCGGCTGCTGCCTGACACCAGTTTGGTGCAATCGCCCGCCCGCCTTGGGCCGATCTTGAACGGGACTTGGCGGTTTGTCACCACACGACTGTGGTCCATCACCTCGCGCACCGAAAAACCGCGTCCGGTGCCCAGGTTGAATACCCGGCTTCCCTTGCCGTCCTGCAACCATTTCAGCCCCCGCAGATGCGCATCGACCAGATCCATCACATGCACATAGTCGCGAATACAGGTGCCGTCGGGCGTATCGTAATCCTCGCCAAACACCGTCAGCTCATCCCGCTTGCCGTCGATGGCATCCAGAATCAGAGGCACCAGATGCGTCTCTGGCTGATGGAATTCACCGACTTCGCCATCCGGGTCGGCCCCCGCGACGTTGAAATAGCGGAAAATCACCGCGTTCAGCCCATCGCTATTGCCGAAATCGACCAACATATCCTCAATTGCGCGTTTGCTGGCCCCATAGGCGTTTAGCGGGTCCTGCGCGCAGTTTTCATCCAGCTCAACCCCGTCTTGTTCGCCATAGGTGGCACAGGTCGAGGAAAAGACGAGGTTCTTACACCCCGCAGCCACCGTGGCCTCGATCAGCGACAGCGACCCCATCACATTGTTACGCCAATATATTCCGGGCTTGGCCATTGCCTCGCCGACCTGACTGAAGGCGGCGAAATGCATCACCGCGGCCGGTTGGTATTTCTGAAACGCGGCATCCAGCGTGGCGCGGTCGCTTAGGTCGCCCTGTACGAATGGCCCGAACTTGACGGCATCCGCCCAGCCCGTCGACAGATTGTCATAGGTGACCGGCTGATATCCGGCATCACGAAGCGCCTTACAAGCGTGCGAACCGATATAACCAGCACCGCCCGTAACCAGAATACTCTGCATACCCCAAAAGTCCGTTACTGCGCCGCTTTCTGGGCAGACACCATATGCTGCAAATAGTCAGAGAATTCCTCTTGCAGTTCCTCACGCGCCAAACCAAAGGCAACGGTGGCCTGCAGGAACCCAGCCTTTGACCCGCAATCAAACCGCTGCCCGCGGAAGCGATAGCCATAGACGTCGCGGCCCTCTTCCAATTCCAGCGCGATGGCGTCGGTTAACTGTACTTCACCGCCGGCACCGCTTTTGATCTTGTTTAGGTTCTGCAACACCTTGGGCGACAGAATATAACGACCTATGACTGCCAAATTCGACGGTGCCTTGTCCGCATCTGGCTTTTCGACCATGCCCTTGACCGACACAATTGATCCCATGTCGTCCTTGATATCCAGCACACCATAGGACGAGGCCTTTTCCGGCGGAACCTCCATCGCGGCGACCATGCTGCCGCCGATTTCGTCGTAGGCTTCGGTCATCTGCTGCAAACAGGGTTTTTCGGCGGCAATCACGTCATCGGGCAGGATCACGGCAAAGGCTTCATTCGGTGCGATCAGACGGCGCGCGCACCAGACAGCGTGGCCCAGGCCCAACGCCTTGTGCTGGCGGATATAGGCAATCGCGCCGCTGTCCATATTGGTGTTCTTCAGTTCTTCAAGGGCAGCGTCTTTGCCTTTTTTGCGCAGCGCGCTCTCAAGCTCTGGCGCGTGGTCGAAGTAATCCTCTAGCGCGTGCTTGCCGCGCGAGGTGACAAAGATAAATTCCTTGATGCCCGCCGCGCGCGCTTCGTCAATCGCGTATTGTATCAACGGGCGGTCGACCAGCGTCATGATCTCTTTTGGAATTGATTTGGTGGCCGGCAAAAAGCGTGTTCCCAAACCTGCTACCGGGAAAACAGCCTTTGTTACTTTGCGACCCATACTCAGCCCCTTCAATTCGTGTGTTTACCACGTCCTAGCATAGTTAGTGCTAATGGGTGCAATTTGATTCGCAGATTCCCATGGCGTTTCTTTGGCAATTTTGACAGTTGTTGCGCCTAAACACAATTTTTCTAAAATTCGGCAAGACCACGAACAAACCGGACTCTGGCAATCTCTTGTTGGACCCTTGATCCTAAAGCCATTGGGTCGATTTTTCGGTCTCCTTGCCCGGCACGTCCGAATTGCCCGCCACTGTGCAGCCAGAACCCTTGTTGCACAAAATTGACCCGTAAATATCGCCTGCTTGGTTCTAGCAGAATAAGTGTCACGCGTTCGCCAGCGGCGACACGACGGGCGGCCTTGCGCATCAGATACCCTCGTCGCCAGATACGTCCAGACAACACGACTGACGCTGTGAACCGATCTGCGCGACCAAAGAGTTTCATCCCGGAGTCCGGCTTGCCCAAATCAGCATAGCGGCCAAACGCCATGGTTCGACCTGCCTCTAGCCCGTCGTCTAGCGTTTGCAGAACATGTACGACTTCGGCGCGCGTGCATCTGCCCGCCTTTCGATGTTTTTCCTGGAAAAACTGCTGCTTACTCCGCAGTTCGTTGATCAGCGCTGTATGGTCTTCGCCCGGCGCGTGTTTGCGCAGGAACACCCGCAGGCTGGCCCCGATGTCAAATAGAGTCAGCGCCCGACTGTGACGCGTGCGTCGTTCAGAGGCAGCGAATCCATGATGCACCAGGGCCAGCGGAACAATGGCTGTATGTGCGCCTGTCCCGGCCAGACGCATGTTCAGGTCGGTTTCGTCCAGATAGTACCGATAGACCTCATCAAAACCGCCGATATCCACCAGCACCGCCCGGCGGATCGCAAAATTGGTTCCTTCGGTCTTTATCGCGCCTTCTGGCGGTGCATCAAACACCTCTGGCGCGTCGCCTGACAGATGCAGGTCAGTGCCATTGCCGAACCTATCCACCTGACTGGCGCGGTACTGGTAATTCACCCCATCGCGGCCCAAAACATAACCACCGGCGATACCAACACTTTGGTCGCCAAACGGCGGTATCAGATGATCCAGCCAACTGGGTTCCGGCACCGCATCATCATCAATAAATGCCAGGATGTCCCCCGCCGCCAGTCGCGCCCCTATGTTGCGCGCAGCAGAGATATTGGCCTGATCAAACTCGGCGAATTTGATATCGCTGTGCCAATCAGTAATGGCGGCGATGCCTGCCGGATCGGCAACAACGACCACCTCAAATGGGCGATAAAATAGCTGTTCTAACCCCATCAAACAGCGGCGCAGCGCGTCAGGGCGACCTCTGCTTACGACGATCACACTGACCGTCGGCGGCGTCATTCGATGCCCATCTCTGCCATCATTGCCTCTAGCCGTGGCACATCCTGCGGGTTGTTCAGCTCCCAGAACTGACGCCCACGCGCCTCGATCTCGACACAAAGGATGTCGTGTTCGTTTTCCAGAAAGCGCATCTGCTCCAGCCCTTCCAACTGCTCCAGCGGACCAACCGGCCAGCTAAGATAGTTGGCCAACGCCCCGGCACGATAGGCATAGACGCCGACATGGTGAAACACCGGCGTCGCCTCATCGTCGCCATAGGTACGGCTGGTGTAGGGCACGACTTCCTTGGAAAAATACAGCGCGTGGTTTTTATGGCCAAAGACCGCCGTTGTGCCACCAACGCGGCCCTCGCGACGATCCTCAAGAAAGCCATTCAACGCCCGACCGTCACAGCGCAACACGGGCGTCGCCATATCCGCGCCCGACGCCAGCAAACCGTCAATCAGCCCCTCAACAAACCAAGCAGGCGTCAGCGGCGCGTCGCCCTGCAAGTTCACCACCACATCGTATTTATAGCCCAGCGCTACATGCGCCTCGGCGCAACGTTCCGTGCCGTTGATGCAGTTGGACGATGTCATCACAACCTCTGCCCCAAACTCCTCCGCATGCTGGCGAATGCGATCGTCATCGGTGGCCACCACGACACGGTGGTTGCCACTGACCTGCTGCGCGGCCTCCCACGAGCGTTGAATCAGCGTGCGCGTTTCGCCCTTGGCACCGCGCAGCGGCACCAGCGGTTTGCCCGGATAGCGCGTGCTTTCATAGCGCGCCGGGATGCAGATCAGGACAGACATCAGGCCTTGTGCAGGCTGACGCCGGGGGCCAGCGCGATGAAGAACGGGTTTTCATAGATCGGCTTGCCGTAGGTCAGCGGCGTGTGGTCATCAAACCGCACCACTTGCCCGCCCGCGCCCGACAGAACCGCGTGACCGGCAGCAGTGTCCCACTCCATCGTGCGGCCAAGGCGCGGGTACAAATCCGCTTCGCCCGTGGCAACAAGGCAGAACTTTAGCGACGAGCCAGCGCTGGTCATGTCACGCACGTTGTATTTGGCGATGTAGTCATCAGTGGCCTGATCGCGATGCGACTTGGATGCGACAATCATAAGCGAGGCATTGTCAGGCGTGCTGACCGCCATCGGCGCATTCGGCCCAACGACCTGTTTGTCCAGATCACCGGTTTCCTCAACCGACTGGCCGCTGGCGTCGGTGTAAAACAACCGACCCTTGGCGGGGGCATAGACCACACCACGCAGCGGCACACCGTTTTCGACATAGGCGATGTTCACCGTGAAATCGCCACGCCGTTTGACGAATTCCTTGGTGCCATCCAGCGGATCAACGATCAAAAAGCTATCGGCGCGCTTGGAATGGCTGTCGGCCTGTTCTTCAGTCACCAGCGTCACATCCGGGAACGCCGCCCGCAACCCGGCAGAGATATGCGCATCCGCCGCCTCATCCGCCGCCGTCACCGGGCTGTCATCGGATTTCGACCGCACGCCGAAATCATCAGAGTTATAGATTTCCATGATCAGATCGCCAGCTTCCAGCGCCAGACGGCGCATCACGGGGGTCAGTGTCTCAAAATCCAAGGTTCGCTCCTTATTGATGCGGCTCGCCGCACCATCATTGAAATATACGTCGGCTCCTCTTATGATAACTTGGTAAAGGAACGGCAAGAATTCCCTGCGAAAATGATAGGGATCGGTCGTCAGAGCGGGATTCGTACATCAGCCATGTTTCAGCAACGGGCACAAAAATCGACATTCGGCACAGCTCTTACGATTCTAGAGCTGATTTATCATGCGACGGTGCGCGATGTGCGCAAGTCGCATGGCAACGCCATCATTGGCCTGATGATGAGCATTGTTCAAACCGTCATCCTTGTAGCCGTCTTCTTTGTCATGTTCTCTATCCTGGGTCTGCGTGGCAGTGCGATCAGGGGTGATTTCCTGTTGTACATCATGTCGGGGATTTTCCTGTTCCTGACCCACAACAAAGCCGTCGGTGCCGTCAGCGGTGCCGAAGGTCCGGCCTCGCCGATGATGAACCACGCGCCGATGAACACGACGATCGCCATCACCTCTGCCGCGCTCAGTTCGTTGTATGTGCAGACGCTGGCGTTGTTTGTGGTGCTGTTTGTCTACCACGTCGCCTTTGTGCCCATCACCATACTGCACCCGATCGCAGCCTTTGGCATGGTGCTGCTGTCGTGGTTTTCCGGTGTCGCCATCGGCATGGTGTTTCTGGCGCTAAAGCCCTGGGCTCCTGGATTTATCTCTATCGTGCAGCAAATCTACACCCGCGCGAACATGATCGCCTCGGGTAAGATGTTTGTCGCCAACGCCCTACCTAGCACCACGCTGGCAATGTTTGATTGGAACCCGCTATTTCACTGCATTGATCAGGCGCGCGGGTTCATCTTTATCAACTACAACCCGCATTACAGCAACATTCCCTATCCGCTGTATGTCTCGCTCGTCCTGCTCATGCTTGGCTTTATGGGAGAGTTCTATACCCGTAAGCAGGTCTCCATCAGCTGGACCGCCGGAAAATAGCCACCGTAAGCTGTGGGTGGTGTGAAACGCTTTAGCTATCCAGCCCCGGCTCATCCAACAGATGCCGCCCGTCGCGGTCTTCGACCTCTATTACCCACAGGTCCGGGTCAAAGGATCTTTGTCGTGTAATCGCTTCGTCAACTTCGGCCTCTGGCCCCTCGGCCAAAACGACCCAAGTACGTGCCCCACTCATCAAATCAAGACTGCGTTGAAACGCTTTGGCGCTGCCGTCCAGCGGGTTTTGTTTGACCAGCACAGCCCCCGCCGTATCGTCGCCACGCGCCACCACAAAGGCGGCAATATCAGTCAGCCGCAGGCGGGTCAGGTAGGCCTGCACCCACAGTTCTGCCGCTAGCCGAACCAAGCGTCAGCCCTTGCCGTCATTGAAATCAAGCCCAATCGCGGAATAGCGCGCGGCCTCATCCAGCCAACCGGGACGGACCTTTACCTGCAAGAACAGATGCACCTTGCGGCCCAGCAGTTCCTCTAGCTCGGCGCGTGCGGCAACGCCCACGGCCTTGATCGTCTCACCCTTGTTGCCCAGTACGATGCCCTTGTGACCATCGCGCACGACATAGATGATCTGGTCAATCTTGGCCGATCCGTCTTTGCGCTCTTCCCATTCATCGGTCTCGACCGTCAACTGATAAGGCAGCTCCTGATGCAGCCGCAGCGTCAGCTTTTCGCGGGTAATTTCCGCCGCAATCATCCGCATCGGCAAATCGGCAATCTGGTCTTCGGGGTACAGCCACGGACCTTCGGGCACTTGTTCGGCCAGCCATTTGCGCAGGTGATCCACGCCGTGGCCCTTTTCGGCGGAAATCATAAAGGTCTCGGCAAAGGGGAACGCATCGTTCAGTTTTTGGGTCAGACCCAGCAGAACCTCGGATTGCACCCGGTCAATCTTGTTGATCGCCAGCGCCACTTTGCGGCCCTTGGTGCGTTCCTCCAGCCCCTCTAGAATACGTTCAACCCCTTCGGTGATGCCGCGATGTGCCTCTACCAACAGCAAAACGACATCGGCGTCGGCAGCGCCGGACCAAGCAGCGGCCACCATAGCGCGGTCCAGCGTGCGGCGTGGTTTGAACAGGCCGGGCGTGTCAACAAACACCAACTGCGCCTCGCCCTCCATGGCAACGCCGCGAATGCGGGCGCGGGTGGTTTGCACCTTATGGGTCACGATGCTGACCTTGCTGCCGACCATACGGTTGAGCAGTGTTGATTTGCCTGCATTCGGCTCGCCGATCAGCGCGATAAATCCGGCACGGGTGGTCATGGGCATTCCTTGCGGTGGGCATGTTTTCTGGGCTGCGTCTGCCCTAACGCATCACAGCGCCCTTGCCCAGAGGCTGCGCGCTTTGCCTGTCAGCCGCCGTTAGCCTGCACCTTGGCCAGCAACGCCTGCGCTGCCGCCTGTTCCGCCTGCCGCTTTGAAGGGGCCTGCGCTTGCGCGGTTTCGCCCGACGCAAGCTGTGCCTCTATGGTGAAAACCGGCGCATGATCAGGGCCTTCACGGGCGGTTTCCGTATAGGCCGGCGGCTTTTGCCCCTGCGCTTGCGCCCATTCCTGCAGCGACGTCTTTGCATCGCGGGCGTCATCCTCGACATGCTCGATGCGCTTGCCCCAGGCCGCCAAAATCACCGACTGCGCGGCGGAAAACCCGGCATCAAGGTAAACGGCAGCAATCACCGCCTCTATCGCGTCGGCCAGCAACGCCTCTTTACGCCGCCCGCCTGATAACATTTCAGACCGGCCAAGACGTAAGACAGCCCCGATATCCAAATCACGCGCGACGTCCGCACAGGTTTCCTTGCGCACCAACGCGTTAAAACGCGGGGCCAGCTTGCCCTCTGCCGCCGAGGTATCAGCGCCCAGCAACGCCTCTGCCATCACAAGGCCCAACACACGGTCGCCCAGAAATTCCAACCGCTGATTGTCAGGCCGTGTCGGCGACGACATCGACGGATGCGTCAGCGCCTCTATCAGATACTCCGGCTGGGAAAATCGATGCCCAAGCCGGTCGCAGAACGCAGATAAGTCGGTTGAAATTTTCACTCTACCGCCTTGAAGAAACGATCAGAACGCCAAGTCCAGAAGAACAACATCGACCGACCAGCGGATGAGAACATGATGCGGTCCGCGCGACCGATCAGGTTTTCAAACGGCACAAACCCAACGCCCAGCGCGGCCTGCGGCACGCGGCTGTCGGTGGAATTGTCACGGTTGTCGCCCATGAAAAAGAATTTGCCCTCTGGCACGGTGAAGATCGGCGTATCATCCAGCTGCGTGGTGCGAATATTCAGGATTGAATGGCTTCGCCCGTCGGGCAGCGTTTCGGTAAAACGCTCTTTCATACAGGCGCTGCCCAACGCGACACTGCCGTTGCCACATTGCGGCAAACTGCCGATAGGGCCCTGCTTTTCGTAGGTTTCCACGAAATCGGGCGCGGGGGTTTGCTTGGCCTCTTGGCCGTTGATGAACAGCACGCCTGATTTGACCTGAATCTTGTCACCCGGCAGGCCGATGGCGCGCTTGATAAAGTCGGCACCAGACACTGGATGGCGGAACACAACGACATCGCCA